>Ga0157376_10003597_pt1 | contig 10690 bp, 10 predicted proteins | sample M45metaG_FD_121801 | JGI IMG/M metagenome (GOLD analysis project Ga0157376, IMG submission 121801) | Miscanthus rhizosphere microbial communities from Kellogg Biological Station, Michigan, USA - M4-5 metaG | ecosystem: Host-associated > Plants > Roots > Rhizosphere > Soil | place: USA: Michigan... | reverse complement strand
GGCGGCGCCCGGCGCAGGATCGCGCCGACATTGCCGCTCGCGTGCACGATATCGAACGACCAGGTCTCCTGGCTGGCGCCGCCGGAGAGTTTCGCTGCGCCAGTGACGCCGGTCGCGCCCGGATACCAGGCGGCGACGCAGCGTCCGAGTTGCTCCTCGATCATTTGCCTTTGAACTTCGCCGGGCGCTTTTCGAGGAACGCCGTGACGCCCTCCTTGAAATCTTCCGCCGCGCCTGCAATGCGCTGCGACTGGAATTCGAGGTTGAGCTGCTCCTCGAAGGAATTCTCCGGGCTGTCCCAGTACAGCTTCCGGATCAGCGACAGCGCAATCGTCGGACCATTCGCGAGGTCATGCGCGAGCTTCATGGCCTCCTCCATCAGGACGGCATCGTCATGGACGCGGTTGACGAGACCCCATTCCAGCGCTTTTTCCGCCGGCAGCCGCTCACCCATCAGCGACAACTCCACCGAACGCGCCTTGCCGATCATGCGCGGCAGCAGCCAGGTCGATCCGCAATCCGGCACCAGACCGATGCGGCGAAACGCCTGCAGGAAATAGGATGAGCGCGCGCACAGGATCATGTCCCCCATCAGCGCGAAGCTCATGCCCGCACCGGCGGCCGGTCCGTTGACGGCCGTCACGATCGGACAATGCAGGTTGCGCAAACGCCGCAGGAATGGATGGAACGCGGTTTCCAGCGCAGCGCCTGCGTTGCTCCTGCCGGGCTTCTGGTTGTTACGGCCCTGCAGATTGGCGCCGGTGCAGAACGCGCGTCCGGCGCCGGTGATGACGAGGCAGCGCACCTCCGCCCGCTTGTCGTCGATCGCATCGAGTGCCTCGCCTAATCCAGCAAGCATGTCGATCGAGACCGCGTTCATGACTTCCTGATGGTCGAGCCGGAGAATGGCCACCGAGCCATCGAAATCGAGCGTGACGTGCTTGAACTGCATTATTTCCTCATGAGTTGCGTTTACGCGCTATCGGATCGCGGCTGGTCAGATATGCCTCGACCCATATTTGATTTTCCGGGCAGGCTTGTCCATGGTTGCGCGAGAACATCTACCGGCCACTGGCGCAGGACTAGCGCGCGCCAGGCAAAATGGAAACACCCCCACAGGAAACTCTCATGAGCATTTTCGACCTTTCCGGCCGCACAGCGGTCATTACCGGCGGCAATGGCGGCATCGGCCTCGGCATCGCGCAGGCGCTCAACGCCGCCGGCTGCAACGTCTCGATCTGGGGCCGCAACGCCGACAAGAACAAGAGTGCTGCGGCAACCATGGCAAAGGGTCCCGGCAAGGTCGACCTGCAAATCTGCGACGTCAGCGATCCCGCTTCCGTCAAAGCCGCGATGAAAGCAACACTGGACAAGTTCGGTCGCGTCGATGGCTGCTTTGCCAATGCCGGCATTGGCAGCGGCGGACGGCGCGCCTTCATTGATCGCACCGAGGAGGAATGGCGCAAGATGTTCGCGACCAATCTCGACGGAGTGTTTCACGTATTTCAGGTCGCCGCCCGCCACATGACCGAACGCGCCGAGGCCGGCGACAAGTTTGGCCGTCTGGTCGCAACCTCCAGCCTGGCCTCGCTGTTCGGCACCGCGCGCAATGAGCATTATGCCGGCACCAAGGCGGCGCTGAACGCGCTGTGCCGCGCGCTCGCCGTCGAACTGGCGCGTTATGGCGTCACCGCGAATGCGATCCTCCCCGGCTGGATCAAGAGCGACATGACCGCCAACATGATGGCCAACGACAAATTCGTCGCCAATGTGATGCCGCGGATTCCGGTGCGGCGGTTCGGCGAGCCCGAGGATTTCGGCGGCATCGCGGCTTACATCATGAGCAAGGCGTCGTCGTATCACACCGCGGATTGCTTTGTGATCGATGGTGGCTACACGGCGTTTTGAGGTTTCGTAGGGTGGGCAAAGGCGCGCTTGCGCCGTGCCCACCACCTTCTTGTTGGTGGGCACGCTACGCTTTGCCCACCCTACGGTTCTAAACAGGAAATGACACATGACAGGTATCCTTGACGGAAAAGTTGCACTGGTGACCGGTGGCGCGTCCGGGATCGGGCGGGCGACCGCGGTGGCGATGGCCCGCGAGGGCGCGCGTGTAGCTGTGGCCGACTGCGCCGAAGAGACGGCTGCGGAAACCGTCGCGTTGATCAACGCCGCAGGCGGCCAGGCAATTGCGATCGGCGGTGACGTTACAAAGGAAGCCGACGTCGCCGCGATGGTCGAGCGCACCGTCTCTGCGTTCGGACGGATCGACTGTGCCTTCAACAATGCGGGTGTCGCCACGCGTGCTGTCGGTCCGGCCGGTCAGCGCATCCACGAACTGAGCCAGGCCTCGTTCGACACCATGCTGGCGGTCAATTTGACCGGCGTATTCCTGTGCCTGAAGCATGAGGTTGCGCAGATGCTGACGCAGGGTGTCGGCGGCGCCATCGTCAACACAGCCTCGATCGCGGGCCTGATAGGCCTGCCGACGTCGGCGCACTATGTCGCAGCCAAACATGGCGTAGTGGGGCTGACGAAGACCGCGGCCATGGAATATGCGCAGGACGGCATACGGGTAAACTGCGTCAATCCCGGTTATGTCAAGACGCCGATGACGAAGGAAACGATGGAAACGCGTTTCGACGAGATCATGGCGAAAGTGCCGATGCGGCGTCTCGGTATCCCCGAAGAGATCGCGGAAGCGGTGGTCTGGATGTGCTCGGATAAGGCATCGTTCATGACCGGCGCCTCGCATGTGATCGATGGCGGGTATTACGCGGCTTGAGGAACGCGACTTCCTCCACGTCGTTGCGACGCGGCGTGACTCCGCATTCTCGCGGCGCGATACGCCCGAGGTTTTCAAGAACGTCCGCCCAAAAAGTCAGAGGGCGCAGAGAACGCCGGGTGTCCAAAGCACCCGCAGCCCGTGTGCATTGGTAGTAAGCACACGGTAGTCACCACAGGCACTCCGGGATCATCCGGCGTTCCCTGCGCAATGGTTTTAACGGCTTATGCCCTGCTCTCCCCGGCGACGAATTCGTTTTGTCACCGTCGTTGGCGGATCAAGGGCTCAACCGAACCCGGTCGGGTCGATTGCGCCACCGCCAGCTTGACACCAGCAACGGGTGCCAGGACCACATGGTTTTGCCGTACGCGTCTTCGCCGGTCGTCTGCGCGGCTAGTGCTCGCTCACGGGAGACCCGCCCTGCGATCACGATTGCGCGCCCGACGCTGCCGCGTCCACCGCATCCTTTCCCGCGTTTGTGACGATCGCGAAACGCCCCTCTTGCCGGGAACGGACGGCGGAGTTTCTAGAATTGATTTGCCCGACGGCGAAAGCGAAATATTTTTCGCAAACGGGCTGGACACTTTTTTCGTGATTTGCCCGTCGGGCAGTCGGGCCTCTCCATTACCCCCACGGTCTACGCAAGCTCGATGGTCGGCCCCACGGACCACGGCGCGGATCGTTGGCTGCGGGACCGGTGGAAGACATTCCGCTGCGTGTGCCGAGTTCGACAGCGAGACGCTGCAAGGCAGCGACACGGTTCTCGGTCGACGGATGGGTCGTGAACAGGTTGTCGACGCCGTGACCCGACAACGGGTTGATGATGAACATGTGCGCCGTCGCCGGATTGCGCTCCGCTTCCGCGTTGGGCACCTCATGTGCCGCGTTGGCAATCTTGACCAAAGCGGAGGCGAGCCACATCGGCTGGCCGACGATGCGGGCACCGAGGTCGTCGGCGGCATATTCACGCGTCCGGCTGATGGCCATCTGCACCAGCATGGCGCCGAACGGGGCCAGGATCATCATCGCGATCGAGCCGATCAGGCCAGGACCGTTGTTATTGTCGCGATGGCCGCCGAAGAACATGCCGAACTGCCCCAACATCGAGATCGCACCGGCAATGGTCGCGGTGATCGTCATCAGGAGCGTATCGTGATTTTTGATATGCGCGAGTTCGTGCGCGATCACGCCGGCGAGTTCCTCGCGGCTCAGCGACTGCACCAGACCGGTGGTCACGGCCACGGCTGCGTTTTGCGGATTGCGGCCAGTGGCGAAGGCATTGGGCTGCGGCTCGTCCATCAGAAACACGCGCGGCATCGGCAGGCCGGCCCGGCCGGCGAGTTCAGCCACCAGATTGACCAGGTCGGGCGCCCCGTGTCGATCGACCTCATGGGCGCCGTATATCGACAGCACCATGCGGTCGGAGTTCCAATAGGCGAACAGATTGGTCGCAGCCGCGATCAGGAGCGCGATCACAGCACCGCCGGTGCCGCCGATCAGATAGCCGACGCCCATGAAGAGGCCGGTGAGACCGGCCAATAGAATGGCAGTCCTCAAATAGCTCATTGTCGCCTCCTTGCCGCCGCTTGGCGGAACGTAGACTCCCCTGACGTAGGAATTCTCCCAATGGCGCTTCAAGATGCGGCGGTGCGTCGAGGCGCCGCGCTTGTATGCGGCCTGGAACCGCAGGACTGGCGGCGCTCGGGGGTCGCCGTCGCCTCACACGCGGGCCAGCACGATGTGCATGCTGTCAAGCGGTTGCAAGGCGTTCACCCCTGTTCTTCCGTAGCGTTCGGACATCCTTGGTCCGTTCAGGTCCTCAATCAGTTCGAGGCCGACCTGTTTCAGGTTGCTCGCGATCTCTTTCGGGTCGAAACCGGATACATAGGGTTCGCCCATGCCGGCGACAGCCTGGGCATTCGAGCTGTGGGGCGACCGCGAACCACCGGGCGAAAACTCGGCTTGATCCACGTAAGTGAACACAAGCTCGCTTCCCGGGGCACCGCAGGTCGCGACTGCGCGCAGCGTTGCCAGATTGGCCTCTCGCGTCAGGTACACCGTGACGCCGAGCCACGAGAAGAACGCCGGTTCGTTGCCGCGAAAGGAAGAACGGGCAAGGACGGCTGAAAGATTTTCGTTCGCAAGATCTGCAGCAATGAAGTGCACGGACGGCGGAAGCGCGACACCGCACTCCCTGATGCGCTGAATCTTCAGCGTCTGCGTCGCAGGATGGTCGACTTCAAAGATTTCCAGAGCTTCGGAAAACGGCGGCCGCCGAAGCGCAAAGCTGTCGAAGCCCGCGCCAATCAGAACGTATTGGCGAATACCCTTTTTCATTGCCTCGCTAAGCGCATCCTCCGTATAGCGAGAACGGATCACGACGCCCGGATATGCTGTATTGGCCAGAAAGAAATCGTCGAGCGCCGCATCCGGCGTTCGCCGGTCGGCGGCCCGCGCCTGCGGATCCATTCTGGCCAAAAGCCGTTCGCGGAACCCGTCGCGCTCGGATTTCGGTACCAGACGGTCGCCCCAGGGATCATCGATGAGCGGAGAAGGGTCCCGGCGCGAATGCAGGGCTCGCATCAGCGATGTCACGAGCGCCGTGCGGCTTGGAGAGGATTCGATCATCGATCTACTCCGGAAGCTTGTCTGGAGCAGGCATCGTAAGCGAATTTTGGCAGGTCGCCTATTGCGGCGCGGCCGCCGGCGATGGCTGGTCGTTCTCGGCCACGCCCAGGCACCGAAGGATGTAGGCGGCGCGGTATCGGCGCATGATCTTGTCGGCCTCGGCCTTGAGGCGGCATTCGATTTGCGCGATCTGATTGGCGCGCTGCGCTTCGGTCGGCAGTGGAGCTTGCCGAAGTTTTCGCAACGTCATTGGCGAGCCATCGGATTCAAACTGCAGTTCGTATTTCTTGCCGTTTGCGTCCGTCGCCGTGCAGGAAATGCTGGAAATCTGTCGCGTCGCGAAGCTGCCGAGTTGCTTGCATGCGCCAGCCGACAGTTCGACTGACGGCACCGGCAGGCCATCCACCCGCGGGCGGTCCTTGGTTTTCAGCAACATCCGGTCGACGGATAGTTCGTAGAGATCATCCTGTTCGCGGCTGGCATTTGCACCCGAGAACGAGATGATGTGACTGCTGTCGGTGGGATCGTCGAGCACGACCGTAAAATCGGCCCGGCCTTGCTGGCTGTGGAAATAGGCGACGGCCTTGCAATCGAAATCGTTGCCCGCAACCCTGAGTTTGGTGCATTTGCCCGTCATCAACGCGTACATGTCGATGTCGTAAACAGGTCCGGCCGCCGAAGCGGCTGCGGGGAAAATCAAGGCAAAGGCGAAGATCAGCCGGCACAAGCGCATGCTCATGCTGGGTGATGAGACAGAGGATTGAGGCTCATATAAGGCCGCCCGGCAGGCCCAGGCCGCTGCCCCCAACCTTCTAGTGAGGCAGTCAGGCACCGGCGACCCTCCCGGGCGCGATGCGCGGTAAAACTATCCGGATTTTCGTTCCCTTGCCGGGTTCGCTCTCCAGCTCAAGCCGCCCGCCCAGCCGGTTGGTGACGATATTATGTACGATATGCAGGCCGAGGCCGACGCGGCCGCCGTCGCGGCGCGTCGTGAAGAACGGATTGAAGGCCTGACGCCGCACGTCGGGGCTCATGCCGCAGCCATCGTCGGCAAACAGAATTTCCACATGGTCCTCGCCGGACGCCCGCACCCTGATGTCGATCACACCACCCTTCCCGTCCGGAAACGCATGCGCGACCGAATTGAGAAAGAGGTTGGTCAGCACCTGCCCATAGGGGCCGGGATAGCTGTCCATCGCCAGATCCGGCGCGCAATCGAGGTTGAGCGTCAGATTGTTCTTCGGCAGCGCCGGCCGCAGGCTTGCCATGATTTGTTCGGTGAAATCGCCGGGATCGAAACTTCGTTGATCCAGATAGCTTTTGTCGACCGCGACCTGCTTGAACGATCCGATCAGTTCGGCCGCGCGATTGAGATTGCTGACTAGCAAAGACGATGCATCCTCGACGACCTGGAGGAATTCGTTCAGCCTCGATCGCTTCAATCCGCCGCGCGCTACTTCGGCCGCAAACATTGCGCTCTTGTGTTCCAGCACGGAAGCGACTGTCAGGCTGGTGCCGACGGGGCTGTTGATCTCATGCGCGACGCCCGCCACCAGCCGGCCCAGCGCAGCAAGCTTTTCCGCCTCGATCAGCGACGCCTGGGTCTCCTGCAGATGATGCAGCGCCGCCTCGGCTGCGTCCCGCGCAGCGCGGATCTCGCGTTCGCTGCGCTTGCGCTCGGTGATCTCTTCCGCCGCGACATTGACGCCGACGATGTTGCCGTTCGGCCCGATCTGCGGATGCCAATAAGTGATCCAGCAGCGTTCGTCGTTGTGACCGGGGCGCTGGCCGTAGACTTCGATTCCGGTCACCGGCTCGCCGGTCTCCATGATCGAGCGGACGATGGCTTCCACCGACGAGGCCAGCGCGGGCACGCATTCGTGAACCGTGCGCCCGATATGACCTTCTACCGAGATGCCGCAGATTTCGGTGAGGCGCTGGTTGATCTGCAGATAGCGGCAGTCGGGTGAAAGGTAAGCAAGGCCGATCGGCGCAGTGTCATAGATCAGCTGCAGCGCCGGCTGCTGCGGAAATTGCACGTCCCGGACAACCGAAGACTTCATTCGCTCTCTCCATGCCCAAGCAGGTTAGCGGATTGCGGGTGGACACAACAGCCCCTATCGCGCGCCCTGCATGCGAGCGCCACATGTCCAGAACCAGCACAGTTTCAGCTCCGCTCCCGCATACCACGAGGCGGAAAATGCAGCCCGGCGTCTGCTTGTACAAAGCCCGCGCAGGCGTCTACATTGCCGGGTAACGAGCAGCGCGCGTGCCAAACAAAACGATCTGCGCCAATGGGAGAAAATCCATGAAACACGCCTATGTGCCCCGCACGACGACCTACAATCTCAATCCGGGCGAAGAACTCAACGATTTACGCATGTCGGATCAGGTCCGGCCGCTGTTCGAGCACGTCAAGAAATTCATCCGGGAAACCGTCGACCCGATGTCGGTCGAATTTTATCGCCATGGCGAAGGCAAGAAGGACCGTTGGAGCTTTACCGACGCGCAACTCGACGTGCTCGGGAAGGCCAAGGCGAAAGCCAAGGAGGAAGGCTTGTGGAATTTCTTCCTGCCCGACGCCGAGACCGGCGAGGGCCTGAAGAATTTGGACTATGCCTATATCGCGGTCGAACTCGCCAAGAATCCGCTGGCGTCGGAAACCATAAACTGCTCGGCGCCGGACACCGGCAACATGGAAGTGCTGGAGCGCGTCGGCACCAAGGAACAGAAAGAGAAGTGGCTAAAGCCACTTTTGGCTGGCGAAATCCGTTCCGCCTATGCCATGACCGAGCCCAACGTCGCTTCGTCGGACGCCAAGAACATTTCGACCACGGCAAAACTCGTCGGCGACGAATGGGTGATCAACGGCGAGAAGTATTACATCTCCGGCCTCGGCGATCCCCGCTGCAAGATCATGATCGTGATGGTGAAGACCAATCCGGACGCCGCCCCGAGCAAGCAGCAGTCGCAGATCCTGGTGCCAAAGGACACACCCGGCGTCGAGATCATCGGACCCATGCACGTGTTCGGGCACGATCATGCGCCGCGTGGGCACATGCATCTGCGTTTCAACAATGTCCGGGTACCGAAGGAAAACATGCTGCTCGGCGAAGGCCGCGGTTTTGAGATCTCGCAGGTTCGCCTCGGACCGGGCCGCATCCATCACTGCATGCGCACGATCGGCAAGGCGGAAAAGGCGCTCGACCTGATGGTGACGCGCGGCCTGACCCGCCAGGCATTCGGCAATAAGATCGCCCATCTCGGCGGCAACCTGCAGATCATCGCGCAGGCGCGCTGCGAGATCGAGGCGATGCGGCTGATGGTGCTGAAGGCAGCGAAGGCGATGGACGTGCTCGGCAACAAGGAAGCGCGTATCTGGGTCAGCATGGTCAAGGCCATGGTGCCCGAGCGCACCTGCAAGATCATCGACCAGGCGATCCAGATGCACGGCGCGACCGGCATCTCGCAATGGACCCCGCTCGCGGAAATGTATCAGGACGTGCGGCACCTCCGCTTCGCCGACGGTCCGGATGAAGTGCACTGGATGGTGGTCGGCCGGCATGAACTGAGCATGCCGTAGGCTTGATCTTCGTGGGGTGGGCAAAGGCGCGTCAGCGCCGTGCCCACCTTCTCTCGACAACGTCGCTCTGAATGGTGGGCACGCTGCGCTGTGCCCCCTTGCGGGAATCCCCTCATGCAATACGACCCTCGCGATCTCAAGCCCCGCGAACGCTACAAGGTGCTGACGTCCTTCGTGCTGCCGCGGCCGATCGCGTGGGTGACGACGCTTGGCCCGACCGGCGTCGTCAACGCCGCGCCGTTTTCATTTTTCAACGTGTTCTGCGAGGACCCACCGCTCTGCATGTTCGCCTCCAACCTGGGGCCGGACGGGCTGATCAAGGACACCGCAGCGAATATCCAGCGTACCGGCGAGTTCGTGGTCAACATGACCGACGAGCCCTTGGCGCGGGCGATGCATGAATCCAGCGGCGACTTTCCGCCCGAGATCGGTGAGCCCGATTATCTCGGACTGAAGGTCGCGCCCTCGACCAAGATCGCTACGCCGCGACTAGCCGACGCGCCGTTTTCCATGGAGTGCAAGACCTGGAAGACCATCGACGTCAACGGCGACAGACTGCTGATCATGGGCGAAGGCCTCCACTTCCACATCCGCGACGAGTTGTGGGATGGCGAAGCGATGCGCGTGCACATGGAGCGTTATCACCCGATCGGCCGCATGTTCGCTGACCGCTATTGCCGGACGGATGACAGGGTCTTATTCCCTGCAGCGCAGGGGATGGCGGTCCAAAAATAAGATTATGCCGACATCGGCCGGTGCGCGCGCAGGAAAGAATGGATCTGGCGTATCGCGAGCGGAATTCGCTCCTTAGGCTCCTTCCACGGGAACATGCTCACTTCCCCTTGTGGCGCGAGCATCGCAGCCTCCATCGCAACCGCATAAGGATGCGCCGGAATATCGTCCGGCAGGATCAATACCGGCGTCTTGCAATTGCGCACGAAATCGCGCGACACGGTGAACACGAAGTCGGGGTCGGTGCGGTACATCCTGGTCAGGAACTTATCGACCTGCTCCATCGTAATCTCGGGCCGCCGTTTGACCAGCTCCGGACCCCAGCCCTTCATATTGTTGTCGTAGAACAGATCGCGCGCTTCGGGACGCGAACCGCTCGGCTGCGCCAGCACGGCGGCGACGACGCGGTCGGGTGCGCGCTTCAACAGATTCCAGATGAAGGGCCCGCCGATGCAAAAACCGTGCACCATGAATTTGTCGATGCCGAGATGATCCATCAGGCCGAGATGATCGTCGGTGTGGGCATCCCAGGGACGATCGGCCTCGAGCGGACCGGAGGACTGACCGCCATTGGCGTTGCGCAAGTCGGCGGCGATGCAGCGGTACTCGCCCTTGAACTCAGTCATCGGGTTGTAGGGTGAACTCGGACCCGACAAACCTGCGATTGTCGAGTTCAAGCCGCCGCCGGCGATCACCAGCAACGGATAGCCGGAACCGGCTTCTTCATAATGGATGCGAACGGCGCCTTTTTCGTAAAAGCTCATGGCGGCTCCTCCCTGCCCGGTCTGTTGCGCAAACACGCGGGGTGCTGCGGCCATCGCGGTGGCTGCGGCGCCCGTTGTCAGAATGGTGCGTCTGATCGGATCCATCATCGGCGCCTCCCCTATTTTTTTGGCCGGTATATGCGGCTCTCGGCGTCAAGCGTTGCGTGGACGATGGCAACCCTGGCGCGCAAATTTTGT
>Ga0157376_10003596_pt1 | contig 10690 bp, 8 predicted proteins | sample M45metaG_FD_121801 | JGI IMG/M metagenome (GOLD analysis project Ga0157376, IMG submission 121801) | Miscanthus rhizosphere microbial communities from Kellogg Biological Station, Michigan, USA - M4-5 metaG | ecosystem: Host-associated > Plants > Roots > Rhizosphere > Soil | place: USA: Michigan... | reverse complement strand
TCGCGCACGGGTGCGCGCGGGTCGTCTCGCCCGACCGCTGGGCCCTGGTCGGCGAGGCCGGCGTGTTCACGGATCCGTTCTACTCGCCCGGGTCCGACTTCATCGCGATGGGCAACGACTACGCCGCCGATCTCATAGTGCGCGATGCGCGCGGCGAGGACATCCGCGATCGGGCGGAGGCCTTCAACACCACCTACCTGCGCCTGTTCGACGCGTTCATCCGCCTCTACGACGGCCAGTACCCGATCATGGGCTCCGCGCAGGTGATGACGGCGAAGGTGTCGTGGGACAACGCGTGTTACTGGGCCATCACGGCGCTGCTGTTCTTCAAGCGGCGGCTGCGGCAGCCCGGGTTCATGGCGTCGATCGAACCCTTGATGCGGCGTTTTTTCGTCCTGCACGCCCGCATGCAGCAGTTCTTCACCGCCTGGTACCGCGCCGACGCCGGCAGCCGTTACGCGCCCGCCTCGCCGAACGTCGTCGACGTGGAGTTCCTGCGGCGGTGGCAGGCCGGCCTGACCGACGATCCGGTCGATGACGAATGCCTCAGGACACGGCTCGAGGACAACTACGCCCTGCTCGAAGTGTTCGCACGCAACTGGCAGACGCTGGCAACCGAGCGGCATCCCGGATTGCCGCGGTTCGTGTCAGAGGCGGCGGCCGAGCGGTCACTTGACATCGTTCCGCTCCGCCTGACGCCGATGGCGTAGCGCGACGCTAGACCTGCCGCATCACGACGGCCGCGTCGTTACCGCCGAAACCGAGCGAGGTCGAGACACCGCAGCGCACGCGCTCGTCGCGCGCTTCGTTGGCCACGATGTCGAGGCGGCACTCGTCGTCAACCTCGGAGTGATGAATGGTCGGCGGGATCGCGCCGCGGGCGATGGTCAGCGCCAGCGCCGCCGCCTCGACCGCGCCGCTCGCGCCGAGACAGTGCCCGATCATCGACTTGATCGACGTGACGGGTATCCGCGCCGCGCGATCGCCGAACACGCGCCGGAAGCCGCGCGCTTCCGCGGCGTCGTTCTGAGTCGTGGCCGTACCGTGCGCGTTGACGTGCTGGACCTCGTCGACGTTGATGCCGGCATCCTGCAGGGCCATCGTGACGATCGCCGCGACCGGCTTGCCCTCGGGCTCGGGCGCCGTGGGATGAAACGCTTCGCAGGCGACCGCGTGGCCGGCGAGCTCGGCGTAGATTCGGGCGCCGCGGGCGCGTGCCCTGTCCAGTCGCTCGAGGACCAGTATTCCCGCCCCCTCGCCGATGTTCATCCCTGCCCGGTTGCGATCGAACGGCCGGCACGGCGCGGGATCCATCAGGCGGAGCAGATTGAAGCCGGTGTACGTGAGCCTCGAGAGCGCGTCGGTTCCGCCGACGAGGGCGACGTCGGCGCGGCCACTCCGAATCGCTTCGGCGCCGCGTCCGATGGCAATCGTGCTCGATGCGCAGGCGGCGACGATGCAGGCGCGGGGGCCTTCGAACCCGAACGCTCCCGCGATGACGTCCACCGGCGTGCTTGGAAAATGGTTCCAGAGATCCGAGCGGCGAGTCCGGCCCAGGCCTTTGGTGATCCAGCTGCGATAGAAGTCCTCGTTGCGGAGCAGATCGGCCGTGCCGGCGCCCAGGAACACGCCCACGCGCGACCGATCGACGCCGCTGTCGACCATGTCGAGCACGCCGGCATCGGTCAGCGCCTCTGAAGCGGCACGAAGGCCGATCCGATCGCTGCGCGACCGCCGACGGCGTTCGAGCGGCGTGGTTCCTTCGTCGACCGCGTCGATGTCGACTTCTGCCGCGACCTGGCTGCGGTAGCCCGCGGTGTCGAACAACGTGGTTGGACGAATACCGCAGTCGCCCGCGAGCATTCGCTGCCAGTTCTCCTCGCGCGTCGTGCCCAGCGCGGTGACCAGGCCGACCCCGGTGATCGCGACGCGCGTCGTCATGAAGGTCCGATGGTTTGCAGCTCGGCCGAGGGCACCCGGTCGACTTCTTCCAGATGCGCGGCCAGCGACGCCACCGCCCGGCGTTCGCGCATTTTCGTTTTCGCGGCAATCACGGCAGGCATGAACTGAAAGGGCAGGGAGGCGGCGGCGAAGCCACAGCAGGCGGCTCTTCGCCAGCCTGTCAGGTCGCGCGGGCCAAAACCAGCCAGCGACGCGATATATGCGGCAATGACGCCGTAGGTGTCGCCGCTGATGGTCGAGGCGCTGCCGTGCGCGCCGCCGACCTGCGAGGCGCCCTGGCGAACGCCGGTGAGGAACTCTTCGGGCGTGCGGCCCGGTGCGCTGGTCCAGGTCGTACCAACGCGCCGCAGCGTGTGCGCGTCACTGCCTCCGAGCACACCAAAACGCCCGGTGGGCGACGCGATTGCTGGCATCTGCGTCGCGATCCGCTCGATGAGGCTGTTTTGACCGGCGAGCATGGCGCCGTTACGAGCCTCGAGTGCCGGCACCTCGTCGAGGATCCGCAGATAGCGGTCGAGCGGAATCTGCCCACGATAGAAGTGGAGCAGGTGGTTCAGCGCAAACACAACGCCCGCGTCGCGCAGCCGCGCGGCCACGTCGAAGACGTTGCTTCGCAGAGGCTGCAGGTCGCGGTGCAGCGACTCGGTCATGCCGTAGACGGCGAGGTGCACCTCGATATCGGCATCGGGAAACCGGCACGACACTTCTTCGCCGACGATCACGTCGACGTCGCGGCCATCCGGCCGATCGTTCAGCAGCTCGAGCGCACCGTCGATGGAATCGTGATCGGTGAACGCCACCAGGTCCATGCCGCGGGCCTTGGCCACCCTGTACACGTCAGCCGGCTGCGAGTAGCAGTCGCGGCTGCCCAGAAAGCGCATGGTGCCGGTGATTTTCGAATGACAGGTGTGAACGTGGAGATCGGCGCGCAGCAGCGGCATCATTGGAGCGGTTTCAGCAACAGAATCTGGAGCGTGGTGGACCCAAGCGCGTCGTAACGCGACGGCAGCAGGCTCTTTCCGACATCGACGCGGAGCATCGTACTCCACGGCGTCCTCAAGTTGAGCGCCACCCCGATCCCGGTCATCGGGTCCCACAAGCCACGGCCGGGCTCATCGCGGCCCCACGCCCGATCGAGGAACAGGTCGACACGGTAGTGCCCGAAGATATCGAGCGAATACGAGCCGCGAGCCATCGCCAGCTCGCTGTAGCGGACGCCCGACGCCGGCACGCCGTGGACACGCGTATCGTCGAACATCCCGAACTGATACTGGCCGAAGCGGTCCAGGTCGCTCCCGCTGAACCATCCACCGTTCAGGTGAATTTTCTGAAACGGCGACAGGTAGAAGTCGCGCGACAGGGAACCGGTGTACTTCTCGTAGGTTCGAGGCGTCGGGAGGGCGGGGTCGTTCGCGCCCGCGGCACGCAAGCCCCAGGGTTGCCACGTCGCACGGCCGAACCACGTGCCGTTGAGCAGCAGGCTGTAGCCCGCGCGGCGGTATTCCCATGCGCCGCCGAGGCCCTGGGTCACCGTGCTCGACGGCACTTCGAACGCCTCGGCTGTCGTGCGATCTTTCACGTAGCCGTCGAATCGAAACTGGTACTGAAACGTCGCCTTCTGGAAGGGCGTCGCCTGCCAGCCGAGATTGAAGCCCGTCGTCAGCGGCCAGGTCAGCAGACGCAGGCTCTCGATCTCCCCGTTGGGGCCGTAGACCCTGTCGCTGGACGGCGCCGCGATCGCGAAGAAGTCCACGCTGGCATCCAGGTTGGTGTTCCCGATTTTCGATCGCTGGATGTTCCCGGCAGCGAGGACGCCGGCGAACAGAATCGCCAGCTGCTGATTCGGCGATCCGAACCGGAAATTCAGGTAGTCAATTCCGAACATCGGCAGAGGAAACGCGTACGACGGATCGATCGTCGTCCCGATCGCCATCGCCTTCGCGTGATTCGTCGGGCGGTCGCTGACGACGCGCCTGCCCTGCTCCTTCACGAAATAGCGCAGGCCGTTGGCGGTTTCGCGATACATCACCCGGTCGCTTTCGCGGGCCGACGCGCGTTCGCGATCGAAGGTGTCGGGGTTGACATGGAAATCGCTGAAGTCGACCGACTTTTCCACGAGAAGATTGCGCCCGGCAATCAGCACGATCTGGCGCGCCGTCAGGCCGCTGAAGAGAAACACCGGGCGATTCCCGACGACGACCGGCGCGTAGCGCTGCGTTTCGTCGTTCGAGACGACCGGCGCCGACAGGCGGCCCTGGACGGCGTGCACGCGGACCCGCGCAAACGTCTTCACGTCGATCCACACGGTTCCCCGGTAGAGTGCGCTGTCGTCACGCACGGGATCGAAGCCGACGGCGTAGCAGTCGTAGCCGTCGATGCGTTCGCGGCCCGTCAGCCTGTAGCGGTAGCCGTCGTCGAAGCGGAGCTGCAGTGGGAGCGAGAGCAGCTTTTCAGGCTGCAGCAGCGGAAACGGCGGGCGATCGACTCCCCACTTGGTGCCGTTGACGGAGAAGGACAACTCCTCCCACTCGACCTCCGTGCCCGCGACGAAGTAGCGATTCTCCGACACGACGTCATAGCCGGGATCGGTGAGCGTCGGCCGGAAATGCTGCGCCATGCGGGCATGGGCGACGTACTGCTTGACGATGGCATCCTGCGCGCGCTGCTGCTGCTGATGCCGCGCGATGATCTCCCCGATCGTCAGCGTGCGGACGGCGGATACCCCGCTGCGTTCCACCAGCGCGTCGCCGGCGCCCTCATTAAAGTTGACCACCGTCAGGCGGCCCGTCATCGGCGCACTGGCCCGCATTCGGCCCGTCGGCTGATCGCGGACGTAGTCGGCGGCACGGCTGCGTGCACCTGTCATGACGTCGATTGTTCCCGGGATCCCTTCGACCGGCAGGACAAGGGATATCTGCAGCGGTTCCGCGCCCGGCTCGCCGCGGAAGACGAGATAGGTCGCAAACGTGCGGTTGTCGAACAGGAGCCGATGGGGCAGAAGCCGGGTCACGTCCGTCGCGCCGACGCGCAGCGCGAGCCCGGCGGCCTCGGCATCGAGGCCGGCGATCTCGCCGGTGATGAGCTCCGGTACATGCGCAATCGCACGAATGCCGGCGGCCGTTGCCTCGGTCGCGGGCCACGCCTGTAACGTGACCGTGGTACCCAGCGCGTCGAGCACGCTCTGGACGATGTCCCCAGGGTCCCCAGGGTCCCCCGGCGTCTGTCCCGCCGGTCCGCCCGCTCCGCTGACGACAATCGACGCGCCGGGATCGACCTGCTGAAGCCACGCCGCCACCGCATCAGTGCCGGCGTCAGGGAGATCCAGCAGGTCCAGATACGGGCCGAGCTCCGGACGATACAGCGCTTCGCGGCGGTCGCGGTCCGCCATGGCGGGCCCGCCGATCGCGATCCGGATCGCCTCGCGGTTCGCGCGTGCCTCGGTCGCCGCGACCTGCAGCGCAAAGCTCGCCATGCGGGCCGGCTGGCGATCGATCGACACTTCCAGAATTGCCAGCGACGAACCATGCCGATCCAGCAGGCCGTGAAGAGCCGCCTGCCAGGCCGCCATGTCTGCCTCGCCGTCCGGCGCGCGAACGATGAGCCACGCCGGCGCGCCCCGCCGGCCAACCGCCGTCAGCCGCGCATCCAGTTCGGGATCGGCAGGCGACCCGATGAGACAAATGGCGATCGGAAAGGGGACACTCCCCACCTGATCCAGCACCCGAAGTGCGGCGCCACCCGGCTGATCGACGACCGCGACTCGCAGCGCTGCCGGTGCATCCGCTGCGGCCGCCGGCCTCACGCCCAGGGCGCAGATGACGGCTGCGGCAGCGAGCACACGTCTGCCGGTCTTCATGGTTCTGGTGATGCTCTTAGGACGTCTCCAAGCGGGCAAAAAGACGTTCCGTTCAGCACGTCGCGAAGCCGCGCGCGAAATCCCGACAGGCGGAAGTAGTGGGCGAAGTGCAGGCGGCGCGGCAGGCGCACCCTCGGCGGGTCGGGGTCGAGTTCCCACGGATGCACCATGAGGACGGCCGGCTGGTCCGCTCGATTCGCCGCAGCGATCGTCCGAAGCACGCGGTCCGGTGAGCTCATCCGTAGTCCCCACCCCCATCCCATCGGCATGACCTGTCCGAATCGATCGGCCACCAGGGGAGGCATTTCTTTTATCGGTCCGGCAGGCGTGGTCCTGATATGAGGGTAACGCGGATACGAAACGTCGCCGACGAGCTTGACAGGCGCCATGCTCGCATCGACGGTGAATCCCTCTTCGGCGAGGATGTCGAGCGCCCACGTCGAGCGCGTGTTGATCGACCACTCCGGCGCCCGGAACATCGTCACGCGCTGGCCGGCTGCAACCGACAGCGCGCGGACGCTCTCACGCACGTCGTCGCGAAAACGGTCGCGGCCAAGGTCGAACGCGCGCTGGTGAAGGTGGCCGTGCGATCCGATTTCGTGGCCGGCGCGTTTCACCAGATCGACGAGCCCGGCGTGACGCTCGGCCACCCAGCCAACGACGAAGAACGTCGCGCGGACGTTCGCGGCGTCGAGCAGGTCGAGCAGAATGCGCGTCGTCAGGTCGGCGCGTGATGGCAGGCGATCCCAGTTGTCGAACGCGAGCGCGTCACCCGCGCCGCAGATGTGAAACCATTCCTCGAGGTCGACGGTGAACGCGTTGCGCGCTTCAGCCACTCACATCTTGAGCTTTGCGCGTTCGCCGACGATGAACTCCGCGATCGTGTCGACGGAACGCAGCGCCGTCTTGCCGGTCTCTTCGTCCAGGATTGACACGCCGAAACTGCGTTCGAGCTCCAGCACCAGCTCGAGCACGTCGATGGAGTCCAGCCCGAGCCCCTCTCCGAACAGCGGAGTGGAATCCCCGATCTCTTCGGGCGTCATCGGCAGCCGGAGGCTGCGGACCAGCGCCTGCTTGATTTCAACTTTGAGGTCGTCGGCAGGTGTCATATCTGATTCTGATTCGCCGTTTCAAGCCAGCCCGCCGTCCACCCGGATCACCTGTCCGGTCACATAGCTGGCCGCTTCTGACGCTAGAAAGGCCACGACTGAGGCCACTTCGCGCGGTTCGCCCATCCGGCCGAGGGCCACGCCCCTCAGGAGCTCCACGCGGGCGGGCTTCGGAATCGCCTCCACCATGTCCGTCGCGATCAGCCCCGGGGCGACGGCGTTCACGAGGACGCCTTTGGCCGCAAGGTCGCGCGACAGCGCTCGCGTCAGGCCCTCGAGGCCGGCTTTCGACGCCGCGTAGCTCAGCTGTCCGCCGAGGGGCACGCGCGCGCTGATCGACGACACGTTGATAATCCGGCCCCATCGCCGCACCAGCATCCCTCGAACGACCGCGCGCACGCAGTAATACGCCGCGTTGAGGTTGACGTCCATCACTTCCCGCCAGCGCTCGGAGTCGTGGAAGAGCGCGTGCGCGTCGCGGGTGATTCCCGCGTTGTTCACGAGGATATCAACCTGGCCCAGCGCGGCGGTTGCCTGCTCGAAGAATTGCGAGACCGCCTGCTCGTCGCCCAGCTGGCAACGTCCGGCCCACGCACGACCGCCCCTGGCGCGCGCTGTTTCTTCGAACTCCCGCGCCTGGTCTTCCCGCTCGCGGAACATGACGCCGACGGCCGCGCCCCGATCGAGCAGCTTCTCGGCGATGGACCGGCCGATTCCGCGCGAGCCGCCGGTAACGACGGCGACGCGTCCCGACAAGTTCAGCTCTTCCAGGGAGGACGGCCCGGCAGTCATCGAGTGTTCGGGCAAGGGACCGGAGAGTATACCTTACGCACTTCAGCGCCCGATGCGGAGCACGGCGCTGAACAGCGCGCCGCCGCTCGCGAAACTATTGACGAGGACGATCGGTCCAGGCGCATCGACTGCCCCGCACGCCAGTCGAAGGGAAGCCGTCTCTCGATCGGGCTCACTCAGCCCCGCGACAGGCGGAACGCGAGGGCCGCAGAGGCAGGCCGCCGCGCATGCCAGTCCGCCGGAGACTCCCGATTCACCGAGCGCGCCCTTGATCGTGGTCACCACCGTCCGCGTGCCGCCGAAGAGCGAGGTGAGGGCCTGCGCCTCGCAGCGATCGAGCTCCTGCGTCGCGTTCGCCGACGCATAGACGACGTCGATGTCCGAGGACGCGAGCCCGGCATCCTGCATCGCCATCTTCATCGTCCGCTCGAGCGGCTCCGGACGATCCGGCCAGGCATTCAACGGGACCGATGCGCTCGCCGCCGCCACTCCCAGGATTTCTCCACGGCCGGCGCCCTCCGGAGCGGCGTCCGACCGCTCGAGCCAGAAGCTGACGGCGCCTTCGCCGAGCACGAATCCCTCCCTCGCGGTGTCGAAGGGCGCCAGCTTCGATGAAAACGACGAGCCCGGCGACATCACGGCGAAGCGATCGTGGGCCTTGAAGAAGGTTTCGAATACCGCGTCGGTTCCGCCGGCGATCAGCGACGACGCGTGACCTTCGCGGAGGATGTCGACGGCATCGACGAGCGCGGCGAGCCCCGACGCTTCCTTGTGGCTGACCGTCATGTTGGGCCCGCGCAGGCGGTGATCGAGGCCGACGATGCTCGCGGCGGAATTGGCCACCGTGCTGTCGAACAGGAGCGCCGGAGCCGCCGCGACGCCCTGCCGGAACAAGGCATCGAGGAAAATCTGCGTCGATCCGCCTCCCGCCGTCCAGGTGCCGAGGACGACGCCCATTCGATCGTCGCCTTCAGGCGGGATCGATTGCCCTGCGTCTTCGATCGCGAGCTTCGTCGCCGCAACCGCGTACACCGCGGTCCTGTCCATGCGGCGCATTTTCATCGGCGCGACCCAGGGCGACGGATCGAAGCCGGCGATCGCCGCGCCAAGCCGCGAACGGCAGTCGGTGGTGTCGAATCCCTGAATCGGCGCGATGGCCGAACGCGCGTCCAGCAACGCGTCGCAGAACGATGCGTGGCTGGTTCCGAACGGCGTCACGATGCCGATCCCGCGTATCCGCACCGGTTCGCTCACGCGCCGTACGTTACCATTGCCGCGATGGGCATTCCAGCCGGGCGGCGCGTGTTGTGTGCGGTCGCCGCGATTCTCGCGACGTCCGTCCTGACATTCGTGACGTTGGTATCAGCGAACGCTCCGCCCGACCCGTTCGACGATTTGTACGCGCGCGGCCAGCAGGTCAACGTCGCGATGAAAACGCTGACGGCGCGATTCACCGAGACCACGACGTCCACGCTGCTCACCAAGCCGATCACCGCACGTGGCCGGCTGTGGGTCGAACGGCCGTCCCGCGTGATCCTGCGCTACACGGAACCCGACGTCCGCACGGTGCTGATGGACGGCAATCGCATGACCGTGGCCTGGCCGAGCCGGAACATCAACCAGACCATCGACATCACCGCCGCGCAGGGCCGCGTCCAGAAGTACTTCGTCAACGGCACGGCCGCCGATCTCCGGCGGCAGTTCGAGATCGAGGCCCGCGACGATGGTGACGGGCGTCCGGGCGCGTACTACGTCTCGATGGTGCCGAAGCGGAAGCAGATTCGCGAGACGCTGGCTCGTCTGGAGCTCTGGGTCGGCCGAACGTCGATGCTGCTCGAGGGGATGAAGATGACCTTTGCGAACGGCGACCTCAAGACCATGACATTCGAGGACGTCGTCGCCAACGCGCCCCTCGACGCCCGGACGTTCAGCCTCGATCGGTAGCCGGCCGCTACGTCATTCCCAGCGAGTCGGCGGAGGGCGCGAGCGTGTGCTCGCCCAGGTAGTGGTCGACGTCCATGAGCCGCTGCGTGCGGCGCAGGGCGCGGACCAGAAACAGCGCGTTCGCCACGTCCACCTCGCGCAGCCACTGCCAAAGGCCTTTGCGCCCCTTGAGGTTCAGCACGGAACGGCGCCACGTCTCACAGTAGAGCTCGAAGAATCGGCGCGACCCGAGCGCGGGCTCCCAGAGCAGGTGGTGCATGTCGAAGTGGGACCAGCGCCGCGCCCGCAATTTGGCCCGCATCTCCTCGAAATACGCGGTACCCGGGAGCGGCGTCAGGATCGTGAACCCGGCCTGGAACAGCTGGTGCTGCTCGACGAATGCCCAGAGGCGTTCGAAGTCCGGCTCCGTCCACGCCGGATCGATGACGAAGTTTCCGGTCACGCCATACCCGTTTGCGCGTGCGACGGCCACACCGCTTGCCGTCTCGTCGACGGTAGCATCCTTGCGCAGGCCCTCGAGCCCCTCGTTGGTCGCGGCCTCGAGCCCGAAGAAGATATCGAAGTCCTTCGCGAGCGGCCGCCACGCCTCGAGCAGCTCGGGGTGCCGGGCCACCAGATCGGTGCGGCTCTGGACCAGGATCCATTGCTTCCGGACGCCGCGCCGCCGGAGCTCGCGCGCCAGTTCGAGGCTGCGCGGCGGATGGTGCCAGAACAAGTCGTCGGCGACGAACACGTGATCGCCGACCGTCGCGAAGTCCCGGCAGACGGAGTCGATCGACCGCTCGCGCACCGTGCGCGCATGGACCTGCCAGATGGAGCAGAAGCTGCAGCGGAACGGACAGCCGCGCGCCGTCTCGATCAGGTACGCCGGCCGGTGCGCCAGGCACGCGTACTGTCCGCGCCACGATTCGACGTGATGACGCGCCGGCAGGGGCACCTCGTCAAGCACCAGGGTGCCGATCTCGCCCTGCGTTCGGACGACCCCCTGGTCCCGATCGCGCAGCGCCAGACCGGGCACGGCCGCCAG
>Ga0157376_10003595_pt1 | contig 10692 bp, 9 predicted proteins | sample M45metaG_FD_121801 | JGI IMG/M metagenome (GOLD analysis project Ga0157376, IMG submission 121801) | Miscanthus rhizosphere microbial communities from Kellogg Biological Station, Michigan, USA - M4-5 metaG | ecosystem: Host-associated > Plants > Roots > Rhizosphere > Soil | place: USA: Michigan... | reverse complement strand
CGCGGGCCCGGGGCCGTCCTTGATCGGCGCCACGACGCTCTGGGGACAGAACCTCGCCACCGCCGGCCAGGGCATCAAGATCGGGCTCGTCGACGACGGCATCGAGGAATCGCATCCCTACCTCAACCCGTCGGGCTTCTCGTACCCCGCCGGATTCCCGAAGGGAAACACGGCGTTCACCACCCCGAAGGTCATCGTGGCACGGGCATTTCCCTCGCCCTCCACGCATTGGAAGTACGCCAACAGGCCGTTCGACCCGGCGCTCTCCTTCCACGCGACCCACGTCGCCGGGATTGCCGCGGGCGACCACGATACGCCGACCGTCTCCGGCGGCGGCTCCCGTATCTCAGGCGTGGCGCCGAAGGCATACCTCGGCAACTACAAGGCGCTCACCGTGCCGACAGGGGACTTCGGCCTCGACGGTAACTCGCCGGAGATCGCGAAGGCGATCGACCAGGCGGTAGCGGACGGGATGAACGTCATCAACCTCTCGATCGGCGAGCCCGAGGTGGAGCCACGCCGCGACATCGTGGTCCGGGCGCTCGCCAATGCTGCTGCAGCCGGTGTCGTCCCGGTCGTCGCGGCCGGCAACGACTACGACATCGCCGGGCTCGGCTCCATCGGCTCCCCCGGGAACGCCCCGGCCGCGATCTCGGTCGCTGCATCGACCATGGGCAACGGGGACGGGACGCACCCCGACCACATCGCCGACTTCTCTTCCGCCGGGCCGACGCCCGTGTCGCTCCAGCTCAAGCCGGACGTGACTGCGCCCGGTGTCGACGTCCTCTCCTCCGTTCCCGCACACGCCTTCGAGGTGCTGGACGGCACGAGCATGGCGACGCCCCACGTGGCGGGCGGTGTGGCTCTTCTCCTCCAGCGCCATCCCAGCTGGACGGTGCAGCAGGTGAAGTCGGCCCTCGCCTCGACAGGAGGCGAGATCCATCCCACCGGACGCTCCGGCGAGGTTTCCGTGCTACGTGCGGGCGGCGGCAGGGTCGACCTCGTTCGCGCCAACCGGCCCCTGATCTTCACGAGCCCCACCTCGGTCGGCTGGGGGCTCGTCCGCCGCGGATTCTCGGGCACGAAACAGCTCTCGACCGCCGACGCCGGCGGCGGGAACGCGCCGTGGCTCGTGTCGATCCACCAGCAGTCGATGCCGCGCGGCGCGAAGCTCACGCCGCAGGCGAAGATGCTCGTCGCCGGGTCACCGCTCGCTCTCCGGCTCACGATCTCGCGGACGGCGGCGGCCGGCGACGGCACCGGCTACGTCGTATTGACGCGCGGCGCCGACGTCCGGCGGGTCGCGTTCTGGTTCCACGTCGAGATCCCGAGACTGGGGCTCGATCCGCACAGAATCCTGCGAGGACCGGGCCTCTATCACGGCAACACAGCCGGGAAAGCATCGCACGTCGCCTCGTATCGCTATCCGCAGCGCGGTCTAGCTCCGGGAGTGCCGACGCGGCTCGGCGGCCCGGAGCAGGTGTTCCGGTTCACGCTGCGGCGGCCGGTCGCGAACTTCGGCGCCGTCGTCGTGCGCAAGGCACGGGGCGTCAGGGTCTCGCCGCGTCTCGTCACCGCCAACGACGAGAACCGCATCGTCGGCTACACGGGGATTCCGGCGCGTCTGAACCCATACGAAGGCTTCTACCGAGGTGAGCCGGTCGTAGGAGCCGTGCTGCCCGAGCCGCGCAGGTACGAGTTCGTGTTCGACACCCCGACCCGCGCGAAGCCGGGTCCGTTCGTGTTCCGCTTCTGGGTCGACGACACCTCGCCGCCGTCGATCCGCATCCTCGGCCACAAGGACAGGATCGGGCGGCCGATCCGCGTCGCGGTCCGCGACTCCGGCTCCGGAGTCGACCCGCGTTCGCTGAAGGCGCGAGTCGGCGGGAGGTGGGTGCGCTTCAGGTACGACCGCGGCGTGCTCCTGCTCCGGACGAAGGGCCTTCGCGCCGGCAGACAGGCCTTGATGGTCAGAGCGTCGGACTACCAGGAGGCGAAAAACATGGAAGACGTCGGACCGGTACTCCCGAACACCCGCGTCCTCCGCACCAAAGTGACGCTGCATCGCTAGATCTGTCACGCTCACCGCGCCGGTGAGCAGTTTGCCCCAGAAGCTCGATCTCGCTCTCGTGACCCGCCTGCGTCAGGTCGTCGCGGGCGAGGTGGCGACGGAGGCGGAGTTGCGGGCGCTCGACGACGAGGCCGGCGGCTGGTTGCGGGCCACGGACGCGCAGCTCCGCGCCGCCGAAGACCGGCTGACGAAGCTGAACGCAGATCCGGCCGCACCGCTCGCCGAAATCGCAACCGAGGTACGGCGGGCCGAGGCGCTTGCGCGCGAGCGGGATGAAGCCCGCCGGCTGATCGACGGGTTGGAACGCCGCACGCGAGAGCTACGGACGGCGTGGCTCAAGCATCACGCCGATGCGGGCTCACCGTTCGCCCCGGGCTCTTAGCGGCGCTCGTGATCCTCGGTCGTGGGGAGATTGGCGAGGTCGCGCTCGACGCTCGCCGCGAACTCGTCCGCCTCGTCGTCACGGACGACGCGAAGACTCGCTTTCCGCCTGGCGCGCTGCCGGCGACGACGTGAATCGACGCCGAACCGCTCACCCAGCCGCGGCCACTCGGCGCCCGCGACCAGTACCACAGCGACCGCGAGCAAGGCGATGTACAGCCAGCTCACGAGGCGAGTCTAGCGCAGCGCAGCGGACCCAGACCTAGCCCGACTCGAGCGCCTCGACCTTCGCGCGGAGGTAGGCGAGGTACGGCTCCGCGTCCAGCGGTCCGCCGACGACGCGCCGGAGCAGCTCCGCCGGCTCGAAAACACGACCCCAGCGGTGGACGTGCTCCCGCAGCCACTCGCGGAGCGAGCCGAACTCGCCCCGCTCGAACTCTCCGTCCAGGTCGCCGAGCTCGCCTGTCGCCCGCTCCCAAAGCTGCACGGAGATCACGTTCCCGAGCGCGTAGGTGGGGAAGTAACCAAAGTTGGAGTCCGACCAGTGGACGTCCTGCAGCACCCCCTCGACGAAGTTCGCCGGCGCGACGCCGAGGTACTCGCCGAGCTTCGCGATGAACGCCTCCGGCAGGTCGGCCGGGGTCACAGCTCCTGCGAGCAGCTCCCGCTCGAGCTCGAAGCGCAAGACGATATGGAGCGAGTACGTGACCTCGTCGGCATCCACGCGTATCACGCCCGGCGCGACCCGGTTCAGCGCACGGTGGAACTTCTCGAGCGGGACGGCCCCGAGCTGCTCGGGGAACGTCTCCTGGAGACGGGGATAGAAGAAGCGCCAGGTCGAGAGGCTGCGCCCGACGACGTTCTCCCACAGGCGGCTCTGGGACTCGTGGAACGACGAGGAGGTGCCTTCCTGCAGCGGCGTGCGGAAATAGCGCGCGTCCACCTGCCGCTCGTAGACGCCGTGCCCGAACTCGTGCAGGCACGAGAGGATGCCGCCGAGGTTGTCCAGGTCGAAGCGCGTGGTCAGGCGGATGTCCGACTCCGAGAGGCCCACCGCGAACGGGTGGACGGTGTCGTCGAGGCGCCACGCCTGGTCGTCCATCCCCCAGCGCGAGAGCATCTCGAGGGAGAACGCGCGCTGCTGCTCGCGCGGGAAATGGCCGTGGAGACAGGAGTCGTCCACCGGCTCCGCGATCCCAGCGACGAGCGGCACGAGCTCGGCCTTCAGGCGGGCGAAGATCGCAGCCACGTCCGCCGTCTTCATCCCGCGCTCGTGATCGTCGAGGAGGACGTCGTACGGGTCGTCGTATGGCTCGTGGCACGCGACGTACGCGCGGATGAGATCGAGCCGGTGCTCGAGATGCGGGCGGAAGATCTCGTAGTCCGCGGCTGAGCGAGCCTCGAGCCAGGCGGTATATGCGAGCGAGCCGGCGCGCGCCATCTCGGCGCGCAGGTCGCTCGGGACGCGGCGCCTTTTCTCGTAGTCGCACCGCGCGACGCGGACGACGCTCGCCTCGAACGACTCCGGCTCGGCGCTCTCCTCGAGCTCGCGGAGCTCCTCGAGGAGAAAGCCGAGCTCGGGCGTGGTACCGCGCTCGTGGGCGAGCCGGGCCAGCGTCGCCAGCTGCTCCGCGCGCGCCGGAGCACCCAGCGAAGGCATCTTCGTCTCCTGATCCCACACGAGCAGGCCCGTGACGCGCTGGAGGTCGGAGATCTCGCCCAGGCGCCGCAGGAGCTCGTCGAAGCGAGAGCTTGGATCCGGCACGATGCCGGAGCCTATAGACGGTTAACAGCCGACTCGGTCGATGACCGGCGACGTCGGACTGCTACCGGTCGCGGTGGCGTTCCGGGCGCGGCGCGACCTCGGCGATTGCATGGGACCCTTCGCAGAGGTGGCAACGGCCGTCGAGGTCGGTGGTGAAGTGACGCCGGAAGGAGTTGTTGCGGAGGAGCCTGACGAGCTGGCCGCAACTCGGGCACTTGCGCGCCCGGTCCCGAATCTCGGAACGGACCATGCGGTCAAGCTAGGTGCCCCCAAGCAGGCGCCGTTAGACCCGTCTTGATCATCCGCCCTTTCGAGTGAGTTTGAGCCAAGTTAGAGCGCAACCCTCCGGTCAACAGCCCTCCCGATAGGGGTGCTCTCAGGTCCTTTCCGCTTAGCTGAGCAATTGCTGCGTAATGCCGGATGCTCTGTGCGAATGGCCGAGGTCACGGACGCGCCGGCGTGGTTGAAGCGAGCCAGCACTGAGTTTCCCGTTGAGGACTTCAGGCCCGCGTTGCCCCGGATTGAAAGACGGCGAAGTTACAGACGGCGACATAGGCGATCAACATGAATGCCGTCAGAAGCCCGAGGACACCGATGAGACGCGGCTGATGAACCGGATCCTCGAGCTGATTGGCGATGATGTGGGCAACACTGCGTGGATGGAGCAGTGCGTCCCAGCTGTTCAGTCGCACGAAGCGGCCGAGATAGACGCCGAAGCTCGCGAACCCGAGGGCCAGCGCGGCGAGGAGCCAAGAAACGAAGCGACCCCACTTGGCTCTCCAGACGTCCTGCATCTGGTAGAGCGAGAAGAAGCCGAGCATGAGTGACGTCCATACGAACGACGACAGCATCAGCACGTCCCACCACAGCGGACCCTCGTGAGGGAACTCGCGAATATGGATGTAGTCGGTCAGCATGTAGGGAGCGTTCGGAAAGAACAGAAGCCAGATCACCCCGGCGCAGATCGCCAGTCCATAGGCACGCCCGCGAGCGAGCGCGTTACAAGCCAACGCGGCAGCGACCGGTATCCAGGCGAGGAAGAGGTTCCAGACGAGGAAGCGGTAGAACGAGCTCCCGGTCTCGTGAATCTCCACGAGGAGGGCAGCTACCGAAAGTGCTGACGCGGCAGCGAGGGCCGCGATCAGCCTCAGTGGGTAGACGTTCAGCTGCATACCTGCACAACGGCATTTTTACGGGAGGGATCTGCCGACGCGATGAGGATCTCGTCTTCGGCTTCCGGACCCACCGGTGGTCGACAGCTTCGACACGAAGGGGTAATCCTCAAGCTAAACGAAATACCCTCGAGGGTCGAAAAGAGCTCTAGTCGTGAGTATCGATCAACTCGCACGGGATGAGCCGTCGTCGGAGCTCGCCGCCCGCATTCAGGCGTGGAAGGACGGCTACCCCTGGCTCGAGCGGGCCTTCAAGGAGATCGGGCCGGGCGCTCGGGCTGCGTCGGATAGGTGGCGGGTGCGGGTCGAAGACGAGCTCAAAACCACGCTCGACTTCAAGATGAGACCCGACGGCACTGCCGTGGTCTGGTGCGGCATGAGCGGCTACGACTTCCATCACGATCCGACGACGAAGGAGCTGTTCGAAGGCCTCGCCGAGGCCTATCGGCGTGAGATCAAGCGCCGTCGGCACCTGGAAGAGGCCCGCCGGCGCGCGCCCAGCCCGCCGCACCCGCAGTCCCCTCCTGTTCGGGCTTTGTGGCCGGCTGCCGCGGAATCGCTGACCTTGAAGGTCATGGTCCTCGCCCGCATGGCAGACCTCACCATGATCTTCCTCGCGACTACGGGAGTCACTTTCGTCCTGTCTGCGGTGGCGATCCTAGTTCGCTGATGCACACTTGGCGACCACCGCCTTGCGGGCCGACTAAGAGGTGGCGGGGTACAAGATCCGGTACAAGGAAGAGCTTCACTCGAGCGCGCTTCGCGTTTCCGCCTGGCTAGAGCCACCCTGGACGTCCCCGTCCGGAATGTCGACGAGAGCTCCGATCACGAACGACCGTCCGCGCGTGACGACTGCCTGCCACTCCGGCACCGGCGCGGTGCCGGGGAAGTAGACGTAGCGGTCGAAGCGTCCTCCTTCCGTCGGGACGTCGCAGAGTCGCGACCGTCCTAGGAGCGGCACGATCTTGACCGGTCGACGCGGGCTGGTCGATCCGCGCCGGCCGGTTCACCCCGGGTGAACCGGCGCTGCGCCGTCCCTAGACTGGGCCTGTGGTCGAAAGTAGATGCGTGTTCGAAGTCTTCAGCCGCGTGAGCTCGACGCTCGCATGAATCTAGGTTGGGCGGCGCTCATCGTGTTGGGCGTGACGGCGCTCGCAATCGGAGCGATGCTGCTCGTCCGGCGTCGAGCTCCCGACGGGAGTTACTTCGAGGACGGCGACCGCGCGGCGGGCGTCTTCGGGATCATCGCGACCGGCTTCGCCGTGCTTCTCGGCTTCGTCGTCTTCCTCGCCTTCGAGAGCGTCGATACGTCTCGTTCGGGCGCAAAGGCGGAGGCGGAGCTCGTGGCGGAGCAGTTCGAGACCGCCCAGCTCATGCCCTCGGCGGTTAGCGGGCGCTTCTCGGGCGAGCTCGTGTGTTACGCGCGTTCCGTGGTGCACCGGGAGTGGCCGCTGATGGAGTCAGGAAGCCTGGGTGATGCGTACAACCCCTGGGGAATCGCCATGTTCGCCACTCTCAAGACGACCAAACCGCACTCGGCCTCCGAGCAGGCCGCCTACAGCAAGTGGCTCGACGAACGCACCGGTCGCGAGGACGCTCGCGCCGACCGTACCCACGGAGCGGAAGGCGTCATCCCCGCCCCGCTCTGGATCGTGCTGTATCTGAGCGCGGGAATCATCTTCGTTTTCATGCTGTTCTTCGCCGACAGCGGTGAGCGCGCCATCGTGCAGGCGACCATGATGGGCAGCGTCGCGGTCGTGATCACGTCGACAATGCTCCTCCTCGTCTTTCTCGATCGTCCGTACCACCCAGGGGTGGGATCTCTGAAACCCGTGGCCATGGAGCGCACCCTCCAACTGATCGAGAGCCAGACGGGGATCGCGCGTGGCCGCTTCTCGCCACCGTGCGACGCAAATGGAGTGGCCCGCTCCTGAGAGCAGGTCGGGTTCACCGCGCGAATCACCCCGGGTGAACAGGCCCGGCGAGCACCTCCGAAGGCACAGGCCCTTCTAGCATCGTCGCCACGAAGTCGCCCCAACGCGAAGGTGGAAACGATGAGCGAATCGATCGATCGGACTGGTTGGGATCGCGCTGATCGCGTATGCCTATGTCAGGCAGAAGCAGGTCGAAGAAGCAGTTGCTCGCGCAGGAGATCGCGCGGCTCGTCTGGAGCGGTAGTTCGAGGACCGCACCAGTTCGAGGACCGCACCGGGGACCGCACGGGACCGCCCATCTAGCACCTAACGCAGAGGTAGCACCGCGTAACCATGCGGTGCCCGCCTAGCGAAAAGGGCGGAAGCTCCCCGGGTTGGACTCGAACCAACAACCCTCCGGTTAACAGCCGGATGCTCTGCCAATTGAGCTACCGGGGATTGGCGGCGGCCATTGTAGCCGGGCTACGCGAAGGCCCTGATCTCGTCGCGGAGCTTCGCGAGTGTCTGCTGAAGCTCGACGAGGCGCTCACCGTCGGCGCTGGCGAGCTCGCGCTGCAGTCCCCGTTCTCGCAAGCGCAGCAGCAGCTGGCTGGCCGTCTCGAGCGTGATCTCCTCCTCGTCGCCGAGCGCGTACAACTCGGCGAGCAGCGCGGTCAGCTCGGCATCGGCGGCGGTCTCCTGCTTAAGGAGGTACGACCGCGCGTGCCGGTGCAATTCGTCGTCGAAGTGCTCCGGACCCACCAACTCGAGGTCCGGCAGAAGAGACTCGTGCGCCGCGACGCCCGCCAGGGCACTCCTCTCGAGCCGCTGGCCGGCGTCGAGCAGGCGCGGCGAGATGACGCCCGCCGCGCTCGATCGCGTGCGAGGCGCGAGCGCCGCCTGGGTCTCCGGCGGGAGGTCGAGGAGGTCGGTTGCGAGGCGTCGCGCATCGAGATGCTCCGGCGAATCCGGCTGCGCGCGCAGGAACGTCTCGATCGCCGTGAACGCCGCGTTGCGGTCAGCAGCCTTCGCGTGCAGCAGGCGCACGCGGTGTACCGGATAGCTGACGGGGCTCGCGAGCTGCCGCTCGAATGCCGCCGGATCGTCGGCCGGGTCCGTGCCCGGCTGGAGCGCGACGATCTTCACGTCGAAACCCTGGGCGACGGCGAGCTCCATCCCGCGGAGCGTCGCGTCCTGCCCGGCAGCGTCGGCGTCGAAGCAGAGGAAGAGGCGCTTTGTGAGCCGGGCTAGCTCGCGCAGCTGCGCCTCGGTGAGTGCCGTCCCCATCGATGCGACGACCGGTGCGAAGGCGGCCTGCCGGAGCGCAATTACGTCGGTGTTCCCCTCGACGACGACGGCGCGATCCTCGCGCGCGATCGCCTGCCGTCCAGTGTCGAGCCCGTAGAGGAGATCGCCCTTGCGGAACAGCTCGCCCTCGGGCGAGTTGACGTACTTCGCCTGCAGCGGGTCGTCATCGTGGAGTTTCCGCGCCTGGAAGCCGCGGACGCGGCCGCGCGCGTCGGCGAGCGGGAAGACGATGCGGCGCTGGAAGTAGTCGTTGCCGCGGCGGTTCGCGAGCCCGACGGCGAGCAGCTCCTCCTGGGTGTAGCCCTCCTGCAGCGCCCGCGACGCCAGCCTGGCCGCGCCCGGCGCGTAGCCGAGCCGGAACTCGCGGCAGACGTCCTCTCCGAGTCCACGGGACGCGAGGTACTCGCGCGCCCCGGCGCCCGCGTCCGAGTCCCAGAGCACGCGCGCATAGAACTCGGCCGCGCGCTCGAGCAGCGCCCGCAGCCGCTCCGCGCGCCGCCGTTTCTGCTCCTGCTCGGGCGAGGACTCCTCGTACTCGAGCTCGACGCCGAAGCGGCGTGCGAGCAGCTCGATCGCATCGACAAAGTCGACGTTCTCCGTCTTCTCCACGAAGGTGATCGCGTCGCCGCCCTCGCCGCAGCCGAAGCACTTGAACGTGCCGCGGGCCGGAGAGACGGTGAAACTCGGCGTCCGCTCGGAGTGGAACGGGCAGAGGCCCTTGTACGTGCTGCCCGCCTTGCGGAGGCGGACGACGTCCTCGACCAGGGGCAGGATCTCCATCGTCGCCTTGACCCGCTCGACCGACTCGTCCTTGATCCGCGCCACGGTCTAGTCGAGCTCCGCCGCGTAGGAGAGCGCGAAGCGGTCGGTCATCCCGGCGAGGTAGTCGGTCGCAGCCTCGGCATCCATCCCGCGCTTGTCCACGAGCTCCGCGAAGATCCGCCGCACCGCGACATCTGCGGGACCGTGATCCTGGGCGTGGTACACGCGCTCGAACATGAAGGCGCGGAGCGCGAGCATCGCGTCGCCGATCTCGTCGCTCTGGACGATGTCGCCGGCGCGTGCCGAGCTCTCGACCACGTCGTGGACGAGTGTGTCGATGCGGCGGGAGCCTGTGTCGCCGAGCAGCGCGATCGGCTCGGCGGGCAGATCCGCGGGATCGAGATGACCAGCGCGGACGGCGTCGTCGATGTCGTGGTTGATGTACGCGAAGCGGTCGACGAGCCTGACGATCCGCCCCTCGAGCGTCTCCGGCTCCTCGGAGCCCGTGTGCTTGAGGATCCCGTCGCGCACCTCCCACGTGAGATTGAGGCCGCGGCCGTCGCGCTCGAGCCGCTCGACCACACGCAGCGAGTGCTCGTTGTGGCGGAAGCCGCCGAGGCCGCGCTCTCGCAGCAGCTCGTCGAGCGCCTCCTCGCCGGCGTGGCCGAACGGCGGGTGGCCGACGTCGTGCCCGACCGCGATCGCCTCGGTGAGGTCCTCGTTCAGGCGCAGCCCACGAGCGACCCCACGCGCGATCCCGGCCGCCTCGAGCGTGTGCGTGAGCCGGGTGCGGAAGTGGTCGCCCTCGGGATCGACGAAGACCTGTGTCTTGTGGCGCAGGCGTCGGAAGGCCTTCGAGTGGACGATCCGGTCGCGGTCGCGCTGAAACGGCGTCCGCAGGCGACATTCCTCCTCGGGAGCCTCGCGCCCGCGCGTCTCGTAAGAGCGCACGGCGAGCGGCGAGAGCCACTGCTCCTCGTGCTCGCGAACCGCGTCCGCGAAGCCGTCCGCGACCTGTCCGGCGATCTCCGACATCGTCGGTCAGCGTATCCCGCTCGTCGGGGGGCGGGAAGTAACCCGAACGTCGATACTTGCGCCGATGCGCCTCCGCCGCCGTACCGCCGACCAGCCTGTCGTCGTCTGCGGCTCGGGCAGCCGCCGACTCGGTGGTGCGATCTGCGAGGAGCTCGGTGTGCAGCCGGCGAGCGCCGAGACGATGCGCTTCGCCGAGGGCACGATCTTCGTCCGCTTGCTGGAGAACGTCCGCGGCCGCGACGTGTACGTCGTCCAGTCGACGATCTATCCCGCGAACGACAACGT
>Ga0157376_10003590_pt1 | contig 10696 bp, 7 predicted proteins | sample M45metaG_FD_121801 | JGI IMG/M metagenome (GOLD analysis project Ga0157376, IMG submission 121801) | Miscanthus rhizosphere microbial communities from Kellogg Biological Station, Michigan, USA - M4-5 metaG | ecosystem: Host-associated > Plants > Roots > Rhizosphere > Soil | place: USA: Michigan... | reverse complement strand
GGACCCGGCGGGCACGGCGGGCGCCGCCCGGGTGGAGACCGTGGCCTGGGGGTCCGCGCGGCGGGTGCTGCGGGTGACCGCCGGGCCCGCGTCCTACCTGGTGGTGAACGAGAACTTCAACGCCGGCTGGCAGGCGGCCACGGCCGGCGGCGCGCTGCTGCGGCCGGTGCGGCTTGACGGGTGGAAGCAGGCCTGGCTGCTGCCGGCCGGGACCACCGGGCTGGTCACGCTGACCTACAGGCCCGCCGGGGTGTACCGGGTCGCGGTGTTCGGTGGCCTCGCTGCCCTGGCCGTCATTTTCCTGCTGGCCCTGATCGTCCCGCCGGCACCGGGCCGGTGGCCGCGGCGGCGGGCCCGGGAGCGTGCGCAGGCCGGGCCCAGCGCGCCGGATAAACCGGCCAGCACGGCCGGGACGGCGGGAACGGCCGGGCCGGAGAAGGCGGCCGGGGCGGCGGAGTCCGCCGGGGCGGGCCGGGACCGGCGGGTCGGGCCGAAGGCGGCCGCCGCGCTGACGGTGGCACTGGCCGTGGGGCTGGCGCTCACCGGGCTGTGGCTGGGCGGCTGGCCCGGCGCGGTGATCCTGCCGGTGGCGGCCGGGATGTTCTGGGCGCTGCCCGGCTACGGGCCAGCGGCGCCGTCGGGCTGGTGGCCCAGGGCGGGCACGTGGCTGTCCGGGCCGTGGCTGCTGCCCGCCCTGCTGCTGGCCGCCTCCGGCTGCGCCCTGGCCGGCGCGCGGCTGGCCGCGGGCGCGCCCGCCAGCCTGGCTGCCCTGTGGCTGACCAGCGGGATCCCCCAGGTCCTCGGCTTGCTCATCGTCGCCCGCCTGGTCGCCGAACTGCTGCGCCAGTAGCGGCCGAGGCGCTGCGCCGGCCTCTCGATCAGGTAGTAGCTGACGGTGGCCGCCGCGACCGTGGCCGCGGCGATGGCCACCCCGATCAGGGCCACCTCCGCGGCGGTGTAGTGGCCCCCTTCCGGGGCCATCTTCAGGCCCAGCACGCGGAAGAACGCGAAAGCGGCCAGGAACTGCCAGAGGAAGGCGCCGTAGGAGATCTTCCCCAGGAACCGGCCGGGCCGGCTGCTCAGGACCCGGGCGGCCCGGCCCGGCCGGGCGGTGGGGCCGGACGGCTGGCAGGCGGCGGGGGCGACGATGGCCAGGGCTATCAGCGTGTACAGGGCGGTCTTGAACTCGGTCTCCCAGACGCTGGGCACGCCGGCGAACTCGGGCCCGGTCAGCGGCGTGCAGGCCATGGCGAACGCGCAGCCCGCGATCAGCGCACCCATCCCGGCCGAGGCCGCCACCGTCCGGCGCAGCCGGCTGGCCGGCCCGCTGGCCTCCCGGCCGGCCGGCGCGGCCTGCTCTTCGGCGGCCGCCCAGGCCAGCAGCACGGCGGTGGCCATCCCGGCGCAGAACCAGATCATCAGCGGCGGCAGCGTGCCCTCGAACCACAGCGCGAGCCGCGGGTGCTGGGTCAGCACGGCAAAGCCGAACGAGGAGGCGCCCAGCACGGCAACGCCGGTCAGCAGCCGGCGGGCCCGGCGGGCCAGGTCCGGCGGCCCCGGCGGGCCGCCGCGGCTGGCGGCCCAGGTGAGGACGGCTGCGATCAGCGGCAGCACGAGATAGAAGGAAACCTCCACGACCAGGCTCCAGGCCTGGGCCAGCCCGATCGCCCCGGTCCCTGCCCACCAGGGATGCGCGTCATAGTTCTGGATCAGCAGCAGGTACTGAATCCAGGGCCAGGCGTGCCGGGCGTCCGGCGCGTTGAGCCACAGCAGGGCGACGGTGACCACCGCCCAGTAGGCGGGCAGGATGCGCAGCGCCCGGCGGCGCAGGTAGGTGCCCAGCGGCACGGTCTGCTGCCCGGTCAGCGCGGCCGCCGCCCACGGCCGGTACAGCAGCAGCCCGGACAGCGTGAAGAAGATCGGCACGCCGACGTCGCCGCGGCTCAGCGCCCAGGACACCGGGGTCCCGGTCACCGTGTACCCGGTGAGCCCGCCGACGTGGGTGAGCAGCACGGCACCCGCCGCGGCGGCCCGCAGGCCGTCCAGCGAAGCCTGATGCCAGCGCGGCGCCGCTGGGCTTGCCACAGCAGTGCCAGCCGGGGCGGGCCCGGCCGGAATCCGCGCCGACTTCATGATCCAACTCCAGCGGTAGAACGTGTTATAGTCAGCTTCTCAGATTACTGACAAGTAGCAACGCGCTGGCCCCGCAGTAGACCCCATACCGCTGACCTCCAGGCAACGTCAACCGTTGCCCGTGCCAAAACTGTCGGCCATTGGTTGAGGGAGGAACTATGCGCCGCGTGACCGGGTTAATTCTTGCCGGGCTGGGAGCGTTCCTTATCGCGTCAGCCGTGCTGATGCGGACCTACCTGCCCGGGCAGGTAGTGAAATTCCCGCTGCACGAGTACCTGGTGACGCAGCTGGTGGGCCATAACGTGTCCTACTTCTCCGCGGCCAAGGTCAAGCCGATCACCGGCGCGACGATGGTGGTCACCAGCACGACCAAGAGCGACGACAAGGCGGGCAACTCCGATACCGCGGTGTGGAATACGTTCACGTACCTCTACGACACGACCAACCACCAGCGGTTCTCGTTCAGCATCCGGCGCCTCGCCTTCGACCGGCGGACCGCGCAGCTGGTCCAGTGCTGCGGCGCCAGCATCGACGGCAACACGCACATCCGCCAGTCGGGCCTGGCCGGGTTCCTGTGGCCGTTTGGCACCGGCAAGCACTCGTACGTGGTGTTCGACTCGGGCATGAACCGCACCGCGACCGCCAGGTACGTCGGCACCACCACAGTCGGCGGGATCACCGTCTACAAGTTCGTGGAGAAGGTGAAGAACCTCAGGATCGGCACGCAGAAGATCCCCGCGTCGCTGGTGGGCCTGCCGGGCAACAAGGAAGTGACGCTGCCGGTGTCCTACACCGCGACGAACACGTTCTTCGTGGACCCGGTCACCGGGGCGCAGCTCAACGAGATCCAGGACACGCACCTGGCGCTGATCGATCCCAGCACCGGCGCCGAGCGCCTGCTGCTGCTTGACGCCTCGCTGACCAACACGCCGCGGAGCACGCAGGCGGTCGTGAAGATCGACCAGGACGCCCGGCGCAAGATCAGCCTGCTGACCTTCGAGCTGCCGCTGGCGGCGCTGCTGGCCGGCCTGGCGGCCCTGATCGGCGGGATCCTCCTGGCCCGGCCCCGGCGCCACGAGGAGCCCGGCTACACCGGCAAGCACGAGTCCGAGCCGGTCCTGGACCCGGCCGTTTAGCATTGCTTGCTGGCTCGCTGCGGGCCACTGGGGAGGCCTCCGCGAGCCAGCTAGCACCGCCGAAGGACTAGCAGCAGGTTCCAGGTGACCACTTCCCGTACTGCGGGGAGGGCCAGCACCGGGCGGGTCCAGCCGGGCAGGTACCTGGGCACTGCGTCGGTCAGCACCACGCCGTCCGCCGACCGGGCCCAGCGCAGCGCGTCGGCCACCGAGACCGGGTACAGACTGGCGCCGAACCGGTTCTTCGGCGGCCGGCCGTGCCGCCGCTGGTAGAGGCGGGCGGCCCGCTCGCCGCCGAGGTAGTGCCACGGCGACGTCTCGTGCCCGCCCCACGGCGACAGCCAGTTGGTGTACGACACGAAGATCACCCCGCCGGGCCGGGTGACCCGGACCATCTCGGCGAGCATCGCGCGCCAGTCCCCGACGTGCTCGAGGACGTTGGCGGAGAAGCAGACGTCGGCCGAGCCAGAGGCGACCGGCAGGCGCAGCGCGCTGCCCGCCACAGCGCCAGGCCCGGGCGCGCCGTGCGCGGCCAGCTCGCCGAGGCTGGTATCCACGCAGCAGGCCCGGGCCCCAGCCGCGCGCAGCGCCCGGGCGAAGAAGCCCGGGCCGCCCCCCACATCGATCACGGTCTTCCCGCGGAGATCCGTGTACTGGCCAAGCTGCGCAACGGCATCCGCCGCCACCAGCGTGTAAAACCCGGACGGATCCGACTGCTCAGTACGGAACGCCAGCAAAAGGCGAGCCGACCGGCCGAGCCCGGCCCGGAACCCGTCACGGCCCGCAAGTGCCTGCCCGTTCACCACCGCTCCCTGGCTGGACTAGAACGGGTTTCAGTATTACCAGCCGGTAACCCTCTGTCCACCACCCGGCGGGGCCGCTGTCTGCCGAAGTCACCCGCAAACCGTGCATCCTGGCCGTCGCACGACTGTTGTATGCATGCGCATGCATACGGCGGTCACGCTCGCCGCGGGAGTGGCTGGCGGCGGTTTGGGGTGGCCGGCCGGGCCAGGTGGCGTGGTCGGCCCGGGTGGCGTGGTGGCCGGCTGAGGCGCTCGCCGCCGTGGTGATCCGCGTACCGGGGCTTCAGCGCAGCAGCAGGCGGGCGGCGAGTTCCAGGTGGCTGGTGACGTCGTTGGCCGACGCCCGGCGGGTCACCCAGGCGACCAGGCTGGACAGCCAGACGTCGCCGATGATGCGGGCGATCGCGGCGTCGTCGGCGGTTGGCTCACCCTCGTGCATGGCCCGGACCAGGATCCGCTCCATCAGCGCGGCCACGGTGTTGACCTCGGCTGCCGCGCTCGGGTCGGCGAACATGAAGGCCCGGGTCATCGCCTCGGTCAGCAGCGGGTCGCGCTGCATGGTCCTGGTCATCCGGCCGAGCACGAAGATCATCCGCTGGTAGGGCGTGTCCCCGGGGATGCTGGTCCGGTCCAGTTTCTCCTGGGTCCGCTCGAACTCCCTGGCCAGACCGGACACCAGCAGGTGGATCTTGGACGGGAAGTACCGGTACAGGGTGCCCAGGGCGACGTTGGCCTGCTCGGCCACGGTCCGCATCTGCACCGCTTCGTAGCCGCCCTTGGAGGCCAGCGCCAGCGTCGCGTCGAGAATTCGCTTCCGCCGGTCGCGCTGGGCTGCCGAGGTGAATTCGCCGTCGCCGGCCGGGCCGGGTGCGGGCACGGATTCTGTTCTCGCCGACGCCATCGGGTCCCTCTCATCTCGCCCGGCGCGCCGTCGTGCGCGACGGCACGCCGTGCTTTCCCATCCCCCGCAGGCCTGCCTCGCCGCGCTGCGGGCAGGCATTCCGCGCTGTACTCAGCGTAGCAATCGCGGTTCCCAGGCCGCGGCCCGGCAGCCGCTGGCCCCTCGATACTATAACGTGTTCTAATTCTGTCAGCGCCGCTACGAACGGGGCCGCTGCGAACGGGAGGTGCCGGTGCCGGTCGCTGCCACCGAGGACCAGCTGGCCCTGCAGGCGTCGATCCGGGACTGGGCGAAGCGGGCCGCGCCGCTGGAGGCGGTCCGCGGGCTGGAGCCCGGCCGCGGCGCTGCACAGCCCAGCACGGGGCAGCCCAGCACGGGGCAGCGCCGTAGCCGCAGGGAGCCGCCCGGCGGCAGCGAGCGGTGCTGGCGCGAGCTGGCCGGCCTGGGCGTGTTCGGCATCGCGCTGCCGGCCGCGGTGGGCGGGGACGGCGGCACGGTCGCTGACCTGGCCGCCGCGCTGGAGCAGCTGACCCTGCCGCTGGTGCCGGGCCCGGTGCTGCCGACCCTGCTGGCCGGCCTGGTGGCCGCCCCGCTGGCGGGCGGGCCCGCGGGGAATACGCTGCTTCCGGCCCTGGCCGCGGGCGAGCAGCCGGCCGCCGTGGCGCTGGACCCGGGCTCGCTCACTGCGGTCTGGCAGGACGACGGGTCGCTGCGGGTCACCGGCGAGACCGGGCTGGTGCTCGGCGCCGGCGACGGCACCGCTGTGCTCGCCGGCGCCGCGGTGACCGGCACCGCTCCAGACCAGACTGCGGTCGATGGTGCTGCGGCGGGCCCGGCTGTCGCGGGGGTGGTCGCGGCGGCCGGCGCGACGGGGGCAGGCGGGGCCGAGGTGTGGTTCTGGATTCCCGTTGGCCATCCCGGCGTCACCGTGACCAGCCGGGTTCCCGCTGACTTCTCCCGGCCGCTGGCCGGCGTCCGGCTGGACGGCGCGGTCATCGCCCCCGGCCTGCTGCTGCCCGGGGTGACCAGGGACCGGGTCCGCGACCTGGCCGCGGTCCTGTTCGCGGTGGAGGCCGCCGCCGTCGCGGCCTGGTGCACCCAGACCGCCGCCTCCTACGCCCGCACCCGCAGCCAGTTCGGCCGGCCGATCGGCGCGTTCCAGGCGGTCAAGCACCTGTGCGCGGGCCTGCTCTGCCGCGCCGAGCAGGCCGCCGCGGTGGCCTGGGACGCCGCCCGGGCCGCCGATGACGCACCGGACGAGCTCCCGCTGGCCGCCGCGGCCGCGGCGGCGATCGCGCTGGACGCCGCCGTGGACAACGCCAAGGACTGCATCCAGGTGCTCGGCGGGATCGGCTTCACCTGGGAGCACGACGCGCACCTGTACCTGCGCCGGGCCCTGGCGCTGCGCCAGCTGCTGTCCGGCAGCGCCGGGTGGCGGGTGCGGACGGCCCGGCTGGCGCTGGCCGGGGCCCGCCGCCGGGTGGCCCTCTCTACCAGCACGGGCGCTACCAGCACGGGCGCTACCAGCACGGGCCCGGTCGCGGAGGCGGCCAGGGCGGTGGCCGCGGCGGTGGCCGCCGTGCCGCGGCCGGACCGCCGGGACGCGCTGGCCGCGGCCGGGTACGTGGCCCCGCAGTGGCCGCCGCCGTACGGGCTCGGCGCCACCGCGGGCGACGTGCTGGTGATCGACGAGGAACTGGCCCGGGCCGGGCTGAGCCGGCCCGACCTGGTAATCGGCGGCTGGGCCGGGCTGGCGGTGGTGCGGTACGGCTCGGCCGGGCAGCGGGACCGGTTCCTCGGGCCCACGCTGCGCGGCGAGATCACCTGGTGCCAGCTGTTCAGCGAGCCGGAGGCCGGCTCGGACCTGGCCGCGGTGGCGACCCGGGCCGAGCGGGTGCCGGCCGGCCAGGACGGCCCCGCGGGATGGCGGCTGACCGGGCAGAAGGTGTGGACCTCGCTGGCCCACGAGGCCGGCTGGGCGATCTGCCTGGCCCGCACCGACCCGGCCGCGCCCAAGCACCGCGGGATCACGTTCTTCCTGGTGGACATGCGCAGCCCGGGCATCGGCATACGGCCGCTGCGGGAGATCACCGGCCGCGCGATGTTCAACGAGGTCTTCCTGGACGGCGTGTTCGTGCCGGACGACTGCGTCCTGGGGGAGTGCGGCGAGGGCTGGCGGATCGCCAGGACCGCACTGGCCGCCGAGCGGGTCGCGATGGCCCAGGGCCCGGCGCTCGGCGAGGCCGCGGAGGGCCTGATCGCGGTTATCCGGGCGGCCGGCCGCCCGGACGACCCGGCGGTGCTCGAGCAGGCCGGCGCGCTGATCGCGGACGGCCTGGCCGGCACGCTGCTCGACCTCCGGTCTGCCCTGGCGCAGCTCAGCGGGACCGACGCGGGCCCGCTCGCCGCGGTCCGCAAGCTGCACGGCGTCGCCCACCGGCAGGCGGTGGCCGAGGCCGTGCTGGCCCTGTGCGGCCCGGACGGTGCCGCGGCCGACGGGGCCGCGGCGGATGCCGTGCACGAGTTCCTGCTCACCCGGTGCCTGAGCATCGCGGGCGGGACCACGCAGATCCTGCTGTCGGTGGTGGCCGAGCGGGTGCTCGGCCTGCCCAGGGAGGAGGCCCGCTAGGTGGATTTCACGGTCAGCGAGACCCAGCAGGAGATCGCCGGCCTGGCCGCCCGGGTGCTGCGCGGCGCCCGCCCGGTCCCGGTCGCGGCGCCGCCCGGGGTGGCGACCGGCCGGGACGGCGGGTACGACACGGCGCTGTGGAAGGAACTGTCCCAGGCGGGGCTGCTGTCGCTGGCGCTGCCGGAGGAGCTTGGCGGGGACGGCCTCGGGGCCGCCGAGGCCGGGGCCCTGCTGGCCGAGACCGGCCGGGCGGGCGCGGCGGTCCCGGTACTGGCCACCGTCATGACCGGCGTGCTGCCGGTCACCCGGTGGGCCGGCCGCGACCTGGCCGGGCGGCTGCTGGCCGGCGTCGGCACCGGCGGCACCGTGCTGACCGCCGCGCTGCGCGAGCCGTCCCAGCCGCGGCCCGCGGTCCCGGCCACCGTCGCCACGCTGGACGGCGACGGCGGATCGGTGACCGGGGTCAAGCTCGGCGTGCCGTACGCCGCGGAAGCCGACTGGGTGCTGGTCCCGGCCCGGCTGGCCAGCGGCGGCACCGCGGTGGTGGTGGTCAGCCCGGCCGCGGACGGGGTGAGCACGGTGCGCACGCCCAGCTCCGGCGGCGACCCCGAGTACACGCTGCGGCTGGCCGGGGCGCCGGTGACCGGCGTACTCGGCGGGACCGCAGGCGGCGCGGCGGCCGGGGACGCGGTCACCGGCCTGTACGAGCTCGCGGTGGCCGGCGCCTGCTGCGTGGCGGACGGGGCGCTGGCCGCGGCGCTCGCGCTGACCACCGAGCATCTGCGGACCCGGCAGCAGTTCGGCCGGCCGCTGGCCACGTTCCAGGCGGCCGCGCAGCACATCGCGGACGTCTACATCACCGCCCGCACCCTGCACCTGGCCACCCTGTCCGCGTGCTGGCGGCTCGCCGCCGGGCTGGACGCGGGCCCCGACCTGGACGTGGCCGCATACTGGCTGGCCGAGCACGGGCCCGCGGCCATGCGGACCTGCCACCACCTGCACGGAGGAACGGGCATGGACGTCAGCTACCCGCTGGCCCGGCTGTCCGCGCTGGTCAAAGACCTGGCCCGGTACGCCGGCGGGGCCAGCTACACGCTGGACCGGCTGGGCGACCGGGTCTGAGGGGCAGCGATGTTCATTGAGCTCACCACGGAGCAGCGGGCCCTGCGGGACGAGGTCCGGGCCTACTTCGGCGGCCTGCTGGCCCCGGCCGAGCGCGAGGCCCTGCTGACCGAGCGGCACGGCACGGTGTACCGCGAGGTGGTCCGGCGGATGGGCCGGGACGGCTGGCTGGGCGTGGGCTGGCCGCAGGAGTACGGCGGGCGCGGCCTCGGCCAGGTCGAGCAGCAGATCTTCGTGAACGAGGCGGCCCGGGCCGACGTCCCGCTGCCCGCGGTCACCCTGCAGACCGTCGGCCCCACCCTGCAGGCGCACGGCACGCCGGAGCAGAAGGCCCTCTTCCTGCCCCGGATTCTGGCCGGCGAGGTGCACTTCGCGATCGGGTACACCGAGCCCGAGGCCGGCACCGACCTGGCGTCGCTGCGGACCCGGGCGGTCAGGGACGGCGACGAGTACGTCGTGCACGGCCAGAAGATCTTCACCACCGGCGGCCACGACGCCGACTACATCTGGCTGGCCTGCCGCACCGACCCCGAGGCCCCGCGGCACAAGGGGATCTCGATCCTCATCGCGGACACCCGCGACCCGGGCTACTCCTGGACGCCGATCATCACCCACGACGGGGCCCATCACGTCAACGTGACCTACTACGACGGCGTGCGCGTGCCGGCCGCGATGCGGGTGGGGGCGGAGAACGGCGGCTGGCGGCTGATCACCGAGCAGCTCAACCACGAGCGGGTGATGCTGGGTCCGGCCGGCCGGCTGGCCGCACTGCACGACCGGGTCCGGGACTGGGCGGCTAGCCATGAGGGGCCAGACGGCCGCCCGCTGCTCTGGCAGCCCGACGTGCGCCGCGTGCTCGCCCGCAGCTACGCCAGCCTGCGCGTCAACGAACTGCTGAACTGGCAGGTCGCGGTGGCCGAGCGGGTCGGCATCGCGGACGCCTCGGCGACGAAGGTGTACTCCTCCGAGCAGATCCAGCGGCTCGGCCAGGAGTTCGAGGAGATCGTGGCCCGGCACGGCGACCCGGCCGACCCGGACACCGCCCGGCTGTCCCGGTGGCTGGACGTGCAGGCCAAGCGGAACACCGTGCTGACCTTCGGCGGCGGGGTCAACGAGATCCAGCGGGAGCTGATCGCATCGGCCGGGCTCGGGCTGCCCCGGGTGCCGCGCTGACCGGCCCGCTGACCGGAGGAAAGCAGATGACGGCCAGGCAGACCGACGCGGACCAGGCGGCCCCGATCCGGGCGGCGGCGGAGCGGCTCGCCGCGGCCGGGGAGAGCCGGGCCCGGCCCGGCCGCGACCCGGTGAACCTGCCGATGATCAGGAACTGGATCGAGGCCATCGGCGACCCCAGCCCGGTCTGGACCGACCAGGGCGCAGCCGTCGCGGCCGGGCATGGCGGGGCAGTGGCCCCGCCCGCGATGATCCAGGTCTGGACCATGCCCGGGCTGCACCGCGGCCGGCCCGACGACGACCCGCTCGGCCAGATGTCGCGGGTGCTCGACGAGGCGGGCTTCACCTCGGTCGTCGCGACCAACTGCGACCAGGTCTACCACCGCTACCTGCGGCACGGTGAGCAGGTCAGCGTGCGGGCCAGCCTGCTGGACGTGACCGGGCCCAAGCGCACCGCGCTGGGCGAGGGCTGGTTCGTGACCACCCGCTCCACCTGGTACGCCGGCGACGAGCCGGTGGCCACCATGGACTTCCGGATCCTCAAGTTCCGCCCGCGGCCAGCACAGGCCCAGGCCGCTCCGCCCGCGGCGGTACTGCGGCCGCCGGCCTCGCCGGATACCGCGTTCTTCTGGGCCGGCACCGCCGCCGGGGAGCTGCGCATCCAGGAATGCGGCCAGTGCGGTGCGCGCCGCCACCCGCCCGGGCCGATGTGCCCGCAGTGCGGCGCGGCCCAGCGGCCCGCGGGCGGCGAGCCCGGTTACGTCGTGGCGGCGGGCACCGGCACGGTCTACAGCTACGT
>Ga0157376_10003585_pt1 | contig 10705 bp, 11 predicted proteins | sample M45metaG_FD_121801 | JGI IMG/M metagenome (GOLD analysis project Ga0157376, IMG submission 121801) | Miscanthus rhizosphere microbial communities from Kellogg Biological Station, Michigan, USA - M4-5 metaG | ecosystem: Host-associated > Plants > Roots > Rhizosphere > Soil | place: USA: Michigan... | reverse complement strand
TCGGCGCCCTCGCGGTCGGCCTCGTATTCGCGCGTGCGGCTGATCGCCATCTGCACGAGGCCCGCCGCGAGCGGTCCGAGGATGAGCAGCAGGATCGAGCCGATCAGACCGACATTGTTGTTGCTGCGCGCGCCGCCGAAATAGAAACCGAAATTGGCAAGCATGGAGATGGCCCCTGCGATGGTCGCGGTGAGCGTCATCAGCAGCGTATCGCGATGCTTGACATGCCCGAGCTCATGCGCCAGCACGCCGGCAAGCTCATCGCGGTTCACCATCTGCATCAGGCCAGTGGTCACGGCGACCGCGGCGTGCTCGCGGTTGCGGCCAGTGGCAAACGCGTTCGGCTGCGGATTCTCCATGATGCATACGCGGGGCATCGGCAGTCCGGCATTTGCCGCAAGCTGCCTCACCAGCGCGTAGAGCTCCGGCGCCTGACGCTCGTCCACCTCGTGCGCGCCGTACATCGAGAGCACCATCTTGTCGGCGTTCCAGTAGGTGAACAGGTTCATCGCGCCGGCGATGAGCAGGGCGATGATCATGCCGCTCTGGCCGCCGATCAAAAATCCAATGCCCATGAACAGCGCGGTCAGCGCTGCAAGCAAGATCGCGGTGCGGAAATAGCTCATTTTCAGGCCTCCAACAAAGCAGCCTTAAATATGGAGGCGGCAAAACCAGCGACAAGAAGCGAAAAACCGGCGCAACGCCGGATCTTTTGGCTGCGCCCGAAGGTCCCGAGACGGGAAATAGTTTCCAGGCCGCTTACATTAACGATAGGCGGAGAGCCCTGACTAACCACGACTTTTTTGGAAACCCAGCCTAAAAGGCCTCATTGAGTCCTTTAGGGTTTCTCGATCAGTTGAAACCCGCAGCGGCTTCCATGCGCCGCCGCGCCGATGCTTGCAAGGTGTCCGCTTGCAAGTGGACTCCGAAAGTGCAGCGACGAGCGTCCATGTCGCCGACGTGCAAGCAGAATTGGCCTGGGAGCGAGCTACGGCTGAAGTTCGATCTCACCAGGTCGCCAAGCGAATAGGTTATTCTGCGAGCATCAGCCAACTCAGATGGGTAAATTTCACGCGCCGCGGTTTCATCAAAGCGCCGTTGGTGGGGGCTATGTTCAGGACAAGCGAGATGGGTGGCAACAAGTGTTGGGAGGTTGCCCATGAAAGCAAACTTGCTCGCCCTGACGCTTGCCCTTCTTGCCGCCTCTGCGCTGACCTCCGCGGCCACCGCACAAGAAACTGCCGGAGCGGCGGGCTCCCCAAGCGCGACAACGACAATCCCGGGCAACCATCTGCCGCCGCCGCAGCAGAAGTTCGAAGGCAAGATCGAGCGCAACGCCGCGCAATCGATACCCTGGTGGCCAGCACGCGTGGTGCCAGCCAAGGGCGCACCGAACATCCTCTTGATTATGACCGACGAAACCGGTTTTGGCGTTACCAGCACGTTCGGCGGTGTCGTCCCGACGCCGACCCTGGATCAGATCGCTGCCAACGGTCTGCGCTATACCAACTTCAACTCGACAGCACTTTGCTCGCCGACCCGGGCGGCGATCATCACTGGTCGCAATCATCACTCGATGGGCTTCGGGGTCGTCGCCGAGCAAGCGACGGGCTTTCCTGGCTATGACAGCTTCATGACCCGGGACAAGGCAACGATTGGCAAGATACTGTGAAGGACAATGGCTATTGGACAGCCTGGTTTGGCAAGGACCACAACACCCCTGATTTCCAGGCGAGCCAAGCGGGGCCATTCGATCAATGGCCGACTGGAATGGGTTTCGACTATTTCTATGGCTTCGTCGGCGGCGACGCCAATCAGTGGCAGCCGAACCTGTTCCGCAATACCCCGGCGATCTACCCGTATTACGATCATCCTGGCTGGAACCTAGTCACGGCGATGGCCGATGATGCGATTGAGTATTTACGGCGCATCACCGCGATAAATCCTGATCAGCCATTCTTCATCTACTACGTGCCGGGCGCCGTCCACGCACCGCATCATCCAACGCCCGAGTGGATCAAGAAGATCAGCGACATGCACTTGTTCGATGAGGGCTGGAACAAGCTACGCGACACCATCTTTGCCAATCAGAAGTGAATTAGCGTGATCCCGCAGGACGCCAAACTCACTCCGTGGCCACATGATCTACTGAAGAACTGGGACGAGCTCAGCCCGGATGAGAAGAAGCTGTTTATCCGCCAAGCGGATGTCTTCGCAGCGTACTTCGCCTACACCGACCACGAGATCGGTCGGGTGATCGATGAAATCGATAGAATGGGCAAGCTTGACAACACGCTGATCATCTACATCGCGGGCGACAATGGCACCAGCGCCGAGGGCACGCTGATTGGCACGCCGAACGAGGTCGCTTCACTCAACGGCGTCGAGATCCCGATTGCTGACCAGATGAAGTTCTACGACGCCTGGGGCTCGGACCAGACCTACCCGCACATGGCGGTGCCATGGACATGGGCGTTCGACACGCCCTTCTCTTGGACCAAGCAGATTGCGTCGCATTGGGGCGGCGTACGTCAGGGCATGGCGGTCTTTTGGCCAAACGTGATCAAGGACAAGGGCGGCATCCGCAACCAATTCACCCACCTCATTGACATTGTACCGACGATCCTGGAGGCGACCGGCATCCGAGCCCCTGACATAGTGGATGGCATCCCGCAGAAGCCGATGGAAGGGGTCAGCTTTATGTACACCTTCGATGCAAAGAACGCTGATGAACCGTCACACCACCACACACAGTATTTTGAGATGATGGGCGATCACGCGATCTATCACGACGGATGGATTGCGAGCACAAAGGTCATGCGGCCCCCTTGGGTCGTGGCAGGGGCAGTGAGCCAGGATCCGGCCAGTTACCCGTACGAACTCTATGATCTAACCAAGGATTGGACCCAGTTCGACAACGTAGCCGATAAGTACCCCCGAGAAGGTCAAAGAGCTGGAACCGCTGTTCTGGGAGGAGGCAGAGAAGTACCAGGTGCTGCCGCTCGATGCGACGGTGGCCACTCGACTCGCCGCCCCGCGTCCCAATCTCGCTGCTGGCCGCACCGAGTTTACGTGGCCACGCGCAACAATAAGGCGGCCGAATAGGGGTCTTTCATAGGGGCGCGAGGCCAGAAACGTCGCACTATCGGTATCGCGTTTGCCGTTGCAACCGTTGATGCTCTGAGCGGACCGAAAAGAGAAGCGTGTTGGGAACCCGGTTTTCCACTGGCAACGCCTAAGCCTTGCGGAAAAAGAGAAACTCATGGCGATTGGGTAACCTTAACGCTTCGTCAATAGCTGCCCCTTCATGCTCGCGATCTGCGTCTCGCCAGTGGGGAGTAGCTCGTCATGTCAGCCGTCATCCAAATTCGTGCCAGCAGATCGACAACACGCCTCAGGGTCAAGCGTCCGGCGGCTCCGGCCGAGATCCCGCTGACGGCAAAACAGAAGCGTCTCATTCGCGACAGCTTCCGTAGAATTGAGCCCGCGCTCGAGCTGGTGGGGAGGTTGTTCTATCTCAGGCTGTTCCGCATCGACTCTTCCTTGCGCGCGCGGTTCGATGGCCCAGTCGACGTTCAGGCCCGCAAGTTCGCCGCCGCGATGAAGCTCGGGATGATCTCGCTCAAGCACAAGGACGGGTTGGGCCCCGTGCTCAAGCTGCTCGGCGCTCGCCATCGCCAGCTCGGCATCAGAAGCCGCCACTATCGCTCGATGACGCGGGCGCTAATCTGGACGCTCGAGCAATCGCTTGAGGAGAGCTTCACGCGCGAGACCAAGGATGCGTGGAATACGCTTCTTGGCCAGATCATACGCGTGTTGTCGGCCTAACAGACCCTCGCGCTGATCATTGCGAAGCGTGGCCGGCACTCCCGGCATCCGCCTCGACGAGCTTCACGTTGATGGCGCCCTTGTCGTCGACCGCGACCTCGACGTCCTGCCCAGCCTCGAGCACCTGGGTCTTACCGTCGACGGTGAGCTGATCGGCATTGATGGCGATCTCGTGGCCGTCGACTTTGATGTCCATCCCATCGGCCATCGATTCCTGAGTCAGGTTCTTATACGCGCCAGTGACCGTGACCGTGTGATCGCCCACCTCGACCGACATGGTCTTGGCGACGTTCTGCTGCTCGCCGGGGGACCAATGGCCGATTACGAGGACAATGACGATGAGGAGGGCAAGGGCGATGCCGAGCCCGATCAGAATTTGTTTCAGCGACATGATATTTTCCTTGGCCTAGTCCTCGCGTCAGCGGTGCGCCTGATTATCTCATCAAGCCGATTTGCGGTTCTGGCGGTGCTGGATGAGGTCGTCGACCACGTTCGGGTCGGCAAGGGTCGAGGTGTCCCCGAGATTTGAAAAGTCATCCTCGGCGATCTTGCGCAAGATGCGGCGCATGATCTTCCCCGACCGCGTCTTAGGCAACCCCGGAGCGAACTGAATAAGGTCGGGCGAGGCAATCGGACCGATTTCCTTGCGCACCCAGTCGCGAAGCTCGATCCTGAGCTCGTCGTACCACTGCTCTCCGGCCATCAACGTGACATAGCAATAGATGCCCTGACCTTTGATGTCGTGCGGGTAACCGACGACGGCGGCTTCGGAGACTTTGGGATGGGCGACGAGAGCCGACTCGACCTCGGCGGTGCCCATACGATGGCCGGCGACGTTGATCACGTCATCGACGCGGCCGGTGATCCAGTAATAACCGTCCTGGTCGCGGCGGCAGCCGTCGCCAGTGAAATACTTTCCCTTGTAGGCAGAAAAATAGGTGTCTGCGAAACGGCGATGGTCGCCATAGACGGTGCGTGCGAGTCCGGGCCACGCATCGAGGATCACGAGATTGCCGGATCCTTCGCCCTCGACGATGTTGCCCTCGGTATCGACGATCGCCGGCTGCACGCCGAAGAACGGCAACGTGGCAGAGCCCGGCTTGAGCTTGATCGCGCCGGGCAGGGGCGTGATGAGGATGCCGCCCGTCTCGGTTTGCCACCAGGTATCGACGATCGGGCAGCGCCCCTCTCCCACCACGTGGTAGTACCACTCCCACGCTTCGGGATTGATCGGCTCCCCGACGGTGCCAAGGAGCTTCAACGATTTCCTCTTGGTGTCCTTAACATAATCGTCGCCCGCACCCATCAGCGCCCTGATCGCGGTCGGCGCCGTGTAGAAGATATTGACCTTGTGCTTGTCTACCACCTGCCAGAAGCGCGAGGCGTCGGGATAGCTCGGTACGCCCTCGAAGATGAGGGTGGTCGCGCCGTTGGCGAGCGGCCCATAGACGATGTAGGAGTGGCCGGTGACCCAGCCGACATCTGCCGTGCACCAATAGATGTCGCCATCGTGATAGTCGAACACGTATTGGTGGGTTATCGACGCGAACACGAGATATCCGCCCGACGTGTGCACCACGCCCTTCGGCTGTCCGGTCGAGCCTGAGGTATAGAGGATGAACAGCGGATCCTCGGCGTTCATCTCCTCGGACGGACAATCCTCGGCGACTTTCGCGAGCTCCTCATGCAGCCAGAGGTCGCGGCCCGGCGTCCATGGCACCTCGGCGCCGGTGCGCCCGACCACCAGCACCTTCTCGACGCCCGAGATTTTCTTCAGCGCCTCATCGGTGTTGGCCTTGAGCGGAATCTTGCGCCCACCGCGCAAGCCTTCATCGGCGGTGATGACCAGCTTCGATTTGCAGTCTTGGATGCGGCCGGCGAGCGAGTCCGGCGAGAAGCCGCCGAACACCACGGAGTGGATCGCACCGACACGGGCGCAGGCGAGCATGGCGTAAGCCGCCTCGGGGATCATCGGCAGGTAGATCGTGACTCTGTCGCCGCGCTTGACCCCTTGCGCCTTCAGCACATTGGCGAGGCGGCAGACTTCCTTATGCAGCTCGCGATAGGTGATGTGGCGCGCTTCTGCCGAAGGATCGTCCGGCTCCCAGATGATGGCGACCTGTTTGCCGCGCTTCTTGAGATGCCGGTCGATGCAGTTGGCCGACACGTTAAGGGTGCCGTCCTCGAACCATTTGATCGACACGTCTGGATAGTCGAACGAGGCGTTCTTGACGATGGTGTAGGGCTTGAACCAGTTGATGCGCTTGCCCTCTTTGCCCCAGAACTTGTCGGGCTTCTCGACGCTTTTCTCGTAGAGCTTCTCGTATTCGCCTTTGTCGATAAAGGCGCGGTCCTTCCATTTCTTGGGGACCTTGTAGGTCTTGAGTTTGAAGACCTCATGCTCAGCCATCGCACTGCTCCTCCTTACGCACGCGCTTCTGTTTCGCGTTACTTTTTGTGGCAGATAGTATGACCGGCCGTCCTGCCTGGGAATGGCCTACGCGACCTCCAGTCTAGACGCCGAAGGCGCCGATGATGGCGCCCATGAGGACCAGCACGGCAAGCCAGTGTCCGGCGTCGATCGCCGTCACCATTGGCCGCATGCCTTCGAAGGCATGATTGGTGGCGACCGTCGTCAGCACGAAACCGATCCACACGAAGATTGCACTGACGACTCCACCTTTAACCGTGACATCGGAGAGGTGGCCCATCAATCCTGCTAGCATCCAAGCCATCAGAAAGCAGGAGACGCCGGCAATGATTAACGGCATCGGCGACTGCTTTTCCTTGTCGCAGTCTTCCTTGCTTTTGCCGAGTGCGGCCATCCAGGCTTTGCCGAAGACGGTGTACCAGCCCCAGCCAAGAGCAAATCCCGCGACGGCCGCGACGACGACGGCGAGATAATTGATCGGCATGACGTTCCCATTCTCGAGGTTCAAGCCTGCGGCGGCTTGGGCAGGCCGCCGAGCTTTGAGATCATACTCCATTCTTGCGGCGAAACGGGCTGGACGGAGAGGCGCGGCGCCCGCGCCAGCACCATGTCCTTGAGCTTCGGGTTCGCCTTGATCTCGGCGAGCGTCACCGGTCTCGGCAGGTCGGCGACCGCCGCCACGTCGACAGCGACCCACTGACCGGTTTCGTCGGTCGAGTCCGGGTGGGCCTCTTTCACCACCTGGACAATGCCGACGACCTGCTTCTCATCCCCGGTGTGATAGAAGAAGCCGAGGTCGCCCTTCTTCATCTTGCGCAAATTGGAGCGGGCCTGGAAGTTGCGCACGCCATCCCACTCGGCGCCTTTGCGGCCTGCCTTTTTCTGCTGGTCCCAAGACCATTCCTCGGGCTCCGATTTGAGCAGCCAATAGGCCATGGCGGACGAAGCGGCGCCTTGCGCTCACTCCTCCTCTTCCTCGGGATTGTTGAAGGTCCAAAGCCACGGGCGAATCTCGACGCTCGCGAACAGACCAGCCTTGGCAAGGGGATCGGCTGCGGCGATCTTGCGCGCGGCGTCGAGCGTGGCAGCCTCAACCACGACGAGGCTTCCGTTCATGGTTACACCGTCTTCTTGGGTGAAGGGGCCGGCGAAAACGAGCGTTTCGCCGAGGCTATGCAGATAGGCGAGATGCTCGGGCCGGTTCGCCATGCGCAAGGGCAGGCTGTTCGGCTTGTCGGTGCAGATCAACGCGTACAGCATCGTTCCCCCTGCCCCCGAAGCTATTGCGCGTGCGCGTGACTGTCCACGGTCAAACCTCGGCACGGAGCGGGCGGGCGAGCAGGGCCTCGATCGCTTCATCCACCGTGGCGAGACCCGAGACCACGGCTTGCACGGCCTGCGCGATCGGCATGTCGATGCCGCGGGCTGCCGCCAATTCCACCACGGCGCTCGCGGTATAGACGCCCTCGGTGACCGTGAGGCGCTTATCCAGCACTTCCTTGACGCTCCGTCCTTTGCCGAGCTCGATGCCGAGCGACATGTTGCGCGACTGCGGGCTGCCGCAGGTGAGCACGAGATCGCCGAGGCCAGAGAGTCCGGTCAACGTCTCGCGTCGCGCGCCGAGCGCCGTGCCGAACCTCGTCATCTCGGCGAATCCACGCGTGACGAGCGCCGCATGCGCGCTCGCGCCAAGCTTCTTGCCGGCGACGATGCCGGCGGCGATGGCATAGACGTTCTTGACCGCGCCACCGATCTCGGCGCCGACCACATCGTCGATCCAATAGCAGCGGAAGGGCGGGTAACTCAGCGCATGTGCAAGCGCACGGCCTTGCGACTCCCGTGCCGTCGCAAGCGTCACGGCGGCAGGAAGCTTCTTGGCGATCTCGGCGGCGAAGCTTGGGCCTGACAGGACTGCGACCGTGACCTCCGGCATGAGCTCGGCGACGATTTGCGAGGGAAGCATGCCAGTCGCCTGCTCGATGCCTTTGGAGCAAATAACCACCGGGTGTCCGCGTCTTACATTAGGCGCAAGCTCGCTGGCGATCTCCCGAAGATTCTGTGCAGGCGTGACCAGGAGCAACATGTCGCGAGAAGCGACCTCCGCGAGCCGCGCGGTTGCCTTGATCGCGGGATCGAGCTTGACCCCGGGGAGATAGACTTCGTTCAGGTGGTTCTCATTGATGTCGGCAGCGGTCTGGGGCTCATAGGCCCAAATGAGCACGTCGCGGCGGGCGCGCCGCGCGGTCACTGCGAGCCCGGTTCCCCATGCGCCCGCTCCCACGATGCCGACCGATTGGAGTGCCATGCCCGCCTCGCCCATCTCCATATGCCAGATTTCTTGCTCGAGCGCGAAACGAGATGGTTAAGCCTTCACGCCTGCGCCGAGCGCCGGCGGCGCGTCCGGATCGAGGGGCCAGCGGGCGCGCACCGGCGCGGAAAGATCGTTGGCAAGACCGCGCGCCAGCCGCTCGGCGCCGGCCCAGGCGATCATGGCGGCGTTGTCGGTGCAGAGCTCTGGCGGCGGCACGATGAGGCCGAAGTCGTGTTTCCGCGCGACAGCTTCGAGCGCCGAGGCGAGTCTCCTATTGGCTGCGACACCGCCTGCGACCACGAGAGCGCGCTGCATCTGAGCGCCGAGTCGTTCGATGTAAATCTCCATGGCGCGCGCGGTCCGGTCTCTCATGATGTCGGCGACAGCTTCCTGGAAGCTCGCGCAGAGATCGGCGACGTCCTTCTCGCTCAGAGGCGAGCGAGCGAGAGCCTCGTGCCTGAGCGCGGTCTTGAGTCCTGCGACCGAGAAATGCGGTTCGCTGCGGCCGAGCATGGGGCGGGGCAGCGCGATGGTGGGGCGGCCACGCGTAGCGCATGCCTCGACTGCGGGGCCGCCGGGATAGCTTAAGCCGAGCAGCTTGCCGACCTTATCGAAGGCTTCGCCGAGCGCGTCATCGAGCGTCGTACCGAGCCGCTCGTAGACGCCCACATCCCTGATGATGAGAGTCTGGGTGTGGCCGCCGGAGACGAGCAGCAGCAGATACGGGAAGGCGAGATTGTCGGTGAGGCGGGCGGTCAGCGCATGCGCCTCGAGGTGATTGACCGCGACGAACGGCAGACCTCGCCCGAGCGCGATTGCCTTTCCGGTAATCACGCCGACGATGAGTCCGCCGATCAGTCCCGGGCCAGAGGCGGTCGCGACTCCGTCGAGCGCATCGAAATCGAACTCAGCTTCCGTTAGCGCCTGCTTGATCGCCACATCGAGCAACTCGACATGAGCGCGCGCGGCGATCTCGGGCACGACACCGCCATAGGCCGCATGCAGGTCGAGCTGCGAGCGCACGACGCTCGACAGGATCTCGCCGCTACCATCGGCGGCGCGGCGCACGACAGCGGCTGCGGTCTCATCGCAGCTCGTCTCGATGCCGAGCACGGTTAGGGGCGCATCTGCGGGCGCTGGTGCCATGCTGCTTCTTAAGGGTCGGAGAGGATCGATTGAAGGGGGAGCCGAAAGGGGCCATTAATGCGGTAAGACTTGGCCTCCTATGTTAGATTATTCAAGGAGTTAGCATTTGTCAGCCTCTCCGCTCCTGATCGGCACGCGCGGCAGCCCGCTTGCTCTTTGGCAAGCGCGGCATGTGCTCGCGCGCCTCATCGAGGCGCACGAACTTACCGAGGGCGAGGCCGATCTCAGCGTCATCACCACGTCCGGCGACCGCATCAAGGACAAGCCGTTGCGCGAGTTCGGCGGCAAGGGGCTGTTCACCAAGGAGATCGACGAGGCGCTTCTGCGCGGCGATGTCGCCATGGCTGTGCACTCGATGAAGGACCTGCCGACCGATCTGCCGGCCAGGCTTTGCATCGCCGCGGTGCTGACGCGCGCCGATGTGCGCGACGCGTTCATCAGCAACAAAGCGCCGTCGCTTGCCGACCTGGCACCTGGCGCGACAGTCGGCACCTCGTCGTTGCGGCGGCAGGCGCAAGTGAAGCGCCTGCGTCCTGACCTGCGTGTCATCGATTTCCGCGGCAATGTCGAGACGCGGCTGCGCAAGCTCGACGAGGGCAAGGCCGACGCCACGCTTCTCGCTTTGGCAGGGCTGGAACGCCTGGGCCTCACCTCGCATGCAACCTCGATCCTCTCGACCGAGGAGATGCTGCCCGCCGTGGCGCAAGGTGCGATCGGCGTTACCTGCCGCAGCGACGATGCAAAGACGCGGGAGCTGCTCGTAGCATTGAACGATGAGCGTGCGGCCACGACTGTCGCTTGCGAGCGCGCATTTCTTGGCCGTCTCGATGGATCGTGCAAGACGCCGATCGCGGGGCTCGCCGAGCTCGAAGGCGGCATCTTGCGCTTGCGCGGACTCATGCTCGCGCCTGACGGCACGGAGTCTTACGGCGTCGAGGTGACCGGTGCCGCCGAGCACGCAACGAAGCTCGGCGCTGACGCTGGAGAGG
>Ga0157376_10003581_pt1 | contig 10710 bp, 8 predicted proteins | sample M45metaG_FD_121801 | JGI IMG/M metagenome (GOLD analysis project Ga0157376, IMG submission 121801) | Miscanthus rhizosphere microbial communities from Kellogg Biological Station, Michigan, USA - M4-5 metaG | ecosystem: Host-associated > Plants > Roots > Rhizosphere > Soil | place: USA: Michigan... | reverse complement strand
GGCCCCGGCGAACAAATCCCAATACCGAGCACGCGGTCGGAGGAGCTGTCCTGCAACACCTCGTGAATCGCTGCCAGGACCGCGCTCAAACCGGTCTGAGCGTCGCTGGTCACAGTCATCGGCATCCGCACTTTCTTTAGGATTTCGCCTTTGTCATTCACAAGTCCGGCAGCGACCTTGGTGCCTCCGATGTCCACGCCGACTGCAAGTGTCTCACTCAACGGCATACCTCACTTTCAATTTAGAACCCGTAGCGAGCGGTAATCGTACCGTCCGACTTTCGAATGAGCGCCAGGGCGGCGCGTTCAGAACCCAATCGCAGCGCGAACTCCTTTCCCGTGGCGTGATCGCGCACTGCGATGTCCGCAGGCTCCGCGCTCTCCGATTCCATCACGTACAAGATCGCATCTTGCAGATCGGTGGCATGAATAAGTACGCCTGGAGACAGCTTGCCCTTCAAATCGAATGCAGGCTCGATGCGTAACTGCCCAAGTGCGTAGGAATACAAGTTAGCCGTCGCCTCTACATTCTCGGCAAGCTCCACCGGATACGCTGCCCAAAAAATCCGACCCTTCCCGCGCGGAACTTGCTGGAACGTCTCACTGTCTCGGAAACGCAAAGCCTCGAGCCAGCTCTGCGCGGTCAGATTGAAATTCAAGGATGTCGACCGCCCATTCAGAGCCAACTCCGCATTGCGGTAAGTAACAGGCTCAATCTCGGCCGGCACGTGAAGTGCAGACATTCGGTCTACCCGGTGCCAGTGCTCGTCGCGGCTCACGGGGCCAGTGATCAACAGACTTCCACCGCCTTCAACATACGCCAGCAACTTTTGCCAGGTAGTCTCCTGCAATGCTTGCGGCGACGGCAGAATTACAAGTTTCGGAGCGCCGAGCTTCGAGATTTGATTTTCGGCAATTATGTACCCAGGCGTCCGGCAGTAATAGGACAGGGCCCGCACCGCTCTGCGTTGTGCCTCGATTTGTAGATCGCCAATGACCGAGAATTGCACCGCCTGGGAAGTCACGAGCGCCACTATCGGACTCTTCGGATTCTTGAGTTGCGGTCCAGCCGCCTTCGCCCACTTGGCAACCTCGCGCATCACCGTGGCTTCTGGCTTCTCGGTGCCGTCTGCGCGCAATGCTCCGATCGGCACCTCATTCCCTTCGGTCATGTAACTGTTCGTGTTCCAAAGCCACTCGATCGCACCCGCACCTTGGACAAACGAAAGCGCCACTTTCCGCTCAAACAGCGTTGCTTCGTTCTCAGCGGTTCTGCGCGCAATCTCATCCAGCGTCAGCTCGCGTTGCAAGCCTGTCTCTTGAATGAGCAACGCTAAGCCAGGTTGCTTCGCTACCATCGAGTCCCAAAGCAACGCGTCGTTCTGCCACCAGGAGTGGTTCGCGGCGAAATCGACGTACGGTCCGAAGAATGCCGGAGACAGCCGATCCGTGTACCCTCCTTCATCTTGTCCAACGGTGATCAATTGCCTGGAGCCCGCATCACGAATCGTGTCTTGCATCTGCTTAACCCAATCCGCGAAGCTTTCTTGCGCAAAGATGTAATAGTCATATACTTTCGAGGAATTCGCCCCACTGTACATCGAGCGGTTCTCGAACTCCTGTGCGCTGGGAACCGAAATCGTCCCTTCGACTTGACTGCGTGGAATATTCCAGGCCGCTGCCAATGCCGCACTGTCGGGATAGCGTCGTCGCAACCATTGATTCCACTTCTCCAATTCAACCGGATCGCCATTCGCCCGAGTCCGCCAGAGATACTGCGAGAAGCTTGGTTCGTTTATAAGATCCCAGGCGAGAAAAGGTACGTCGTGAAATCGTGCCGCCAGTGCACCCACAAGCGTCTGCTGCCTGCGAACCGCAGCCGGATCGAGATACGGATTCTGACCGCCAAGCACTTCCGGTAGAAACGCAAAAACGTTGAACTGCACGGGCAGCCCGTATTTCCGCGCCGTCATTAAATAAGCTTCGAGTGTGCGCAGCGTTCGCTCGTAGGGCACACCATTTTCATCGCAGAACTTGTCCCATCCCGTCCACCAGCCGGCTCGAATCATATTCAACCCGGCTTCGCTGATCTGCTGCAGATCTTCGTTCCAGGTGTAAACATTCGGGTGATCAAAATAGAGCCTCTGGACATCGCTGGCCATGTACGTTGTGCCGACCACGCCAATCGGGCTTCCATCAACCTCAAAGTAGTCCCGATTGACAGCGAGCCGTGGTCCACTCCGCAAATAGTCCCTATCCCGAATCCAGAACGCCGTGTGCGCCACCGCCAACAGCTGATCGCCGTCATACAATTCCGCGGCCACCGAGTGGAGGCCCTTCGAACTCCTCGGCGGAATGACGAGCGGCGCCGCCATTGGAATGGACGTGCTGTAGTCGCTCGCCGTTTCCGAAGATCCCGCAGCCGTGACTCGAATCCTTGCCAGGAAGATGCGTTCCGACTTCATGGCTGCAATCCACGTCAGACTTAATTCAATCGGTTCTTCGGCTGAGTACAGAGGGAGCGCCGGAAAAACGTCGAACTCTTCGCTCCCGCGAATTGCCTGCTTCGCAAGCTGCGCCAGCGTATCTGCCGCAAGCCGATTTAGTGCATCGCTCTCGAGTTCCGCGTTCACAAAGATCCATCGACCACTCACGAAGCGATTACGATAGTGATCGATCTGAATAATCGGCGCAGACATCTTGCGTCCATCCCGAACGCCCCAAACAAGTGGCGTCAGCCGCGAATCGATCGACCCAGCGGTCCCTGCCCGATGGTAAAGATCTTGCCAACTTAGATGGATGATTGGACTGAATGCCTGTTTCCAAGGGAATGCATCGACCTTCACCGTGACATCCGGATTCGCCGTAAAACTCAGCCCTCCTGATCCAGGCGTGGATTGATACTGATCGATTCCCAGCAACTTGGAAAACCGTACGCTGTAATCGCGCAAGTGCCAGCCGGTGCTGTCGTGAAATGCCGCTCGGGTAAACGGCCGGCCGCCGATGCACAGCAGATTTCCTCCACGCTCCACAAAAGCCTCAATAGCCGGCCAGGCCTCTTCCGGAAAACTCGAGCCGTGGGGCAATACAAGAAGGTGGGTCGATGCCGAGCTCAGCAATGTCGGCAATTCTTGACTGGCAGCAAATGTCGCGCCTGGAAAAGCACCGTGCAATACCGCCGCGGATAGGTTGGCATTGTCGCTTGCAGGGAATCCGGTTTCAAGAAACACTACCACTTTGGCCTCGTCGGCCCACGCGAAGGTTCCGAGCATTAACACCAAAGAAATTCCAACGATTCTTCCGAGACCTTTGGCAAGTTCGTGCACTCTTCCAGGCAACCAGAAGCTCCGTTTGGGATGGCTCAGTTACCATCGCCCAAGTGCGGGATTATAAAGGGTATGGGGAGAAGAAGAACGATTTTCTAGACGAGCCGCGACACTGAGATGTCGATTTGAAACTCGGAATTTTTCAGCTTTCTTTCGTCTTATAGCGCTAGAACGTGCTCGATGAACTGATAAAACGCGCAGGCATCGCCGGTGCCGCTCGTTTGATTACGCTGGGATTGCCTAATCCGACAATCGAACCAAAGCTGTAGCTACGGTTGGCAGTGTTACGGTTGGCAGTGTTACGTTTCGCATTGTCCCGGATCTCTGGTTGAAGAGCCATGGCACGGTCGATCGTCTGGCCTCAATCGACAAAAGCTGTCCAACCTATTTCTTTACAGCCAGAGTGGCGTCCAGGGTTTGCTCCGAACCAACGGTGATGGTGATCATCTTGCTCCACGGCTGGTAGCCCGGTTTCTCGCAGCGGAACGTGTGATTACCCGGCGGCATGCTGAGCCTGGCCGGTGTGTACCCCATACTCGTTCCGTCCACAAAAATCTCGGACAGGAAAGGCATCGAACGCAACGTCACGGTTCCAGTCGTGGGCTGCGGAGGTGGCGGAGGTTCAGCTGCCTGCGCTAGAGCAGGGTTCGTTGCCCGAACGCTCTCGGCCGTAGTATCGAATCCGATCATCGGCTGCGCTTCCTCAGGGGGCTGAATCGTGAAAGCGCTTGTTATCTCCTTTGCCTCTTCCGGTGTCCATCGCCGCATGGTGGAAGCCTTCTTGTTCTTGGTGATTCGGCCACGCATTTCGTCGGAGGGCGTCGAACGAAGATAAAGGTAGTCACCCGCTACCTGCGCCTGGACGGCACGGTCTCTCAGCCACGAAGATGGCGGCGCCGGGCGTTTATCGCTCTCCTCATATGACGCGCTGATGATGCGATCACCAAGGTGCGCTGTAACCGTATACTCCACCCGTTCCTGCGTGATAGGAGTGTTTACAACCCACACCGTGTTCGTATCGTCTGTGCGCTTCGTGACGTCCACAATCCGAGCCGGCTGCCACGCAGAGTCCGCTGCCGATGCAACCGCGAGGAATGCGACCAAGATGAAACGGAATTTGAGAGTTTTCATCATTCTCAACAGCGGCATAGAAGGTCGGCTACTTAGCGAGGGCAACCGGTGCGGAACTCGTCGGCGTCCGTTGCTCCCTTTGACTCACCGCTTCCCTTCATGGTTACCTTGCGCACCAGCGCAAATTTGATCCCTTCCCCGTGCGGTGTCTTGACGTAGAAGAAGTGCTTCTCCACTTGAATCCATACGGGCTCCCCTGCACTCCACGGTAGCGGCAAGGACTCGCTTCGACGCCAGGGAAAATACTCTCCATCGTACCGTACGTCCTTGACTTCAACGGTTGCAAACAAGTACGGCTCCTCGGTCATGATTGGCGTATTGACCTGATAGAGGAGCACGCGATCGCGCTTCCGTTCCTCGATGCAGACGAGTTGACCTTGCGTATATCTCTTCTCTACCCATCCGCTCGCAGATAAGGAAATCGCCAGCAATATGACCAAGGAAAATGCACAACGCATCATCGTGACCGGCATTGAGTGTGCCGCGACCCGGCGACTAGGTCGATTGCGCACGACATGCGAACTCGCTCGAATTTGTGCTCATGGCTCGAACACGTTGAATGGAGAGGCGCCGGCCAATTGGTCGGCGCCCTCTTCCCGAGTTCCTCACCTAGAAAGTGTAGATGAGGTCGAACTGCAAACGATTAAGATAAGGCTCCTCATGACCCGCCGTCACCCCAGTCGCCAGCGCAGAATTCAGCAGGAAGCTGTTGAGCGTTCTGCCATGCCACCAAGTGAATCCGGCAACTGTGTTATCCCGCACCTTCCAGAGCGCATAGACACGGTGTTGGAGGATGTTGGTCGGTGCCCGCTGATCGCTTTCGTCAAACGAAGCGATCACTGAATCCTGCTCCTGACGTACCCATGCGTACCCAACCTGCAGATCGCCCTTCTTCTTCTGCTGTCCCACGCTGGCATCGATCAGATAACCATGGGACTGGCTGCTCAAGTTCGTTGCAACTGCGGGCTGCGACGTTGTACAGGTAGTTACACCGTCCGTCGTGGTGCAACCGCTGCGCGCTGTAAAGTCGAAGGGATGATCTGCAGCATTGAGGTTATCTTCGTATTCAAGCAACACATTGACCGGGAATCGTTCCCACGGTGTCTTAAAGGTGTTGGCTAGAATCAGGTCGGAATACAAGAAGCTCGAGAGGAAGTGATTCACCGGCCGGGAAGGATTGGTCAAGTCCGTCCACGTGGAGTTCGTCATGCCATTCGGGGCGAAAACGCAACCATTCGAAGTGGCCACATTCAGGATTGTCCCACCGGTCCCTCCCAAGGCGGGATTCGAGCAACCGGGGCCTTCTCCGGGAACGGGAATCGGTCCCACTTGAGAGGTCACAGGAGTGGTTGTGGGGTTTCCGTTAAGGCCTGCATTGTTGGCGGCTACCGCGAAGGCGCTCGAATTCAGAATCGCATCTGTGTAGCGCCAATTCAGCAGGGTGTACGACGGAGTCATGGTCCAGAACTTGCCCAAGGCGAGTTTTGCTCCTACTTGTCCACCCACTGCAAAGGAGTCGTGCCCATGATATAGCCCGCCGGTGCCGCTCACTTCGTTATAGAGGATCTGCATCGACTGGAAGTTAACGTTCTGCACGAATGGAACCTTCCTTACGTCGAAACTCAGCTTCTCGGTGAAACCTTCGGTGGTCAAATCGGGGTCGAAGGTCATGGACGTCTTCTGCCAGGTTGGAACAAATTTTCCAGCCGTTACGGTCAGAACATGAAAGTAGCTCGGGTGATAGACGATATAAGCCTTGTCGAGTGCGATGGTCTTTCGGTCGAAATTATTAGTGAACGTCTCATTGGTCGTGGTCGGATCGCCAAGCGAGCCTGTTGCCAATGCAATGCCTCCGAGAAAGTCCTCATTCAATCTGCCCTCGAACCCAAACCGCACGCGGATTCGAGCTCGATTGCGATCCGGCACACCCTCCTGGAAGAAGCTCTCGCCGCGTACTCGCACGTCCCCCTGGAATCGGAAACGACCAAAAGCGCTCTCCAGAGCGGATACGCGCTTTTGCTCATCCTGCGAGCTAAGGAGTTGGCTTTGAACCGTGGATCTGACATCGGTCAGGTCGGCGCTCAACTTGTCCACCGTCGGTTTGTTGACACTCGAGCTCTCCAGAGCACTGGCTCTGGCCGCTGCGTCATTCGCAGACTGCTGCGCGGCGACAGCCTGCTGCTGAGCGCTCTGCACAGCCTGGTCGCGATCAGAAAGTTGCTGGCGAAGTTGCTCAATCTGCTGCTGTTGCGCGGCTAAGGCATCTTTCAAGGCCTGCACATCAGCCTGCGTCACCGCCGGTTGCTTTGGCGCAGCTTTTCCGGTGGACTTTGATTTGGCGGTCGTTTGAGCAAAAACGGCGGGAACAAGCAGAAGCACTGCAAGCCACCGCATTAGAGGTCTCATTCTCATCTTCTCCCTAAGTAGTTAAGCGCCAGCCGTAGCTGGGCAATCCACCGCAGTGATCAACGCTGCTTCATCAGAAAAATCACTCGACATTCTTCCGCGCGCCAAGTCTGGGACTTGGGTTCACTGACGGAACTTCTGGCGAAGTGATCATCCCGAATTCTCCGCAACTCCCGTGCCCCTGTGCCCGTCTCGATCGCAAGGGGCGATTTCTTATATGCGCCGAGCCGAATTCGAGTAGTCGCGGAGAGTCGCTAGAGGGCGTTTTGCCTCTGAGTGTGGAGTTCTATTGTGCTAAACGCCTTGAGTTGTATAAGGCGATTGTTACAGCACCATTACGAAGTGGTGAATTTCTTGTGAAAGGCAGCGGGCAGCTAGGCGCACACCAGTCTCATGATGTTTCGCAGAAGCATGCATTTTCCCGCGGCCCTCCCGAGCTATCAAGTTGGCGCGAAAGAGTTCCTGTTTATGATCGTCGGGAGGCGAGGAGTCGATCAACCTGAGATGATTCAGCCGTATGGAGTTCTCACGCTGCTCAGGTCTGTCGCTATGATCTGGTGACGAAGTAGTCGGGAAGACGGCAGGTCACAACCGTTCGCCGCATCGACAACCGCCGCGAATCTGCACTTACGTTGATTGAGTGCGATCCGCGATCAAGTTTCCTCAGGTGCCCGCGGTCAGAAGTTAATCACACGGAACTTGGGGCGTAACGGAAGCAGGGCCCTCAGGAGAGTAGGCCTGCACGCAGTCATAAGGACTTATCTCGCGTGCGGGTACGGGTTCATCCCCGCGGTACAAAATGAACCGCCCTCGTTCGTGCTTCAGCCGGATTTCGTTGCCGGCGTCCCAGGCTTTCGGATAGTAACCCGTCAACGATTCATAGCGCACCACGTACTTCTTATTATTCCACTGCAGAGTGATGTCGTAAACGGGATTCCCGTCATAGACGGGTGTGCGACCTTCCCAGTGTGCGATGCGGCCTTGCGCGTGCTTTTTGACGGATACGACCTTCGCAGTTTGCGGCTCCGTCTCTGCGAAAGCCATTCCTAAGGAAACCATCAGCACTGTCGTCAACAAAAGCCGGCACATCGTAACGCTCATTATGCGCCCGAAGGAAGACCCGACACCAGCGAGGCTATTTTGTCCGGCCGAGGCTCTCGACGTTGTGGCTCAAGACAATCTTTTTTAGCAAGTAGATACGCTGGACCTCGACGAATTGAGATGGCCCCCCGCCCTCGCTAACCTGCGGCCTTGCTGCTCAGGATGGTGAGCCTGACAACTTTCCCATTCGCACGCTTTAGGAACATTGTCTTGCCCTTAACCCTTGCCGGAACTTCCTTGCCTTGCGCCCAGCTGAGATCAAAATCCTTACTAGTCTCGGCTCTGCAGACGTAAACAGTCCCGCCTAGCTCGATACTCAAGTTGTGCTTTTGCACGTCAGAGGCTGGTGGGGCGTCCGTTCCCCCTTTAGGAGCACTCGACTCGACTGTATCCACCGAAACGATCTTGGCCGTTTGAAAGTCTTCGTTCTGAGCAAACGCGACCGCAGCTACGCAAATCAGAATTGCACCGAGCGGAAGAAACGACACTCTCTTCATATTGGTCTCCTCGATGACTATCCCACGTATCCTACCTCCCGATTGTTAAAAAAATGTGAATGCTGGATCACGCGTCAATGAGCGTGCGTGCCGCCTAAGTTGCGCGTTGCGTGATTCAGAAGTATGGGTAGGAGTTTGCAGGGACCGACACTGAGATTTGCCACAGATGCCCGGCGGGCATCTCAAGCCCGTTGTAACCCTAGCCCTGGACCATCCGGCAGGACTAACTTGCCGTCTTTGACCTGCACGCCATCGTACTCATTGTTCGCGATGAGTAGATTGCCGTCGAGGTCGGCGTAGTCGACAAGTGGCGAGAGATGAGCCGCCGCAGTCACGCTGATCGAACTGGAGATCATGCATCCCAACATGGTCTTCATCCCAAGTGCCTTCGCCATCTCAATCGTCCGCCGAGCCTCTTGCAGCCCCCCGCACTTATCCAGCTTCACATTCACGCCGTCATACGCTTCCGCCAACTTCGGCACGGCCGCCGCATTTAAGCACGCCTCATCCGCGAGGATCGGCAGATGAACCCGCTTCCGAACCCAGCGAGTTTCTTCCAGCATTGATGCCGGCATCGGTTGCTCAACGAACTCCACGCCCTGCGACTCAAGCCAGTTGATTTTGCGGACTGCGACCTCCTTGTCTTTCCAACCTTCATTCGCATCGACGCGCAACGGTTTTCGAGTCACGCTTCTCACCGCTTCGATCGTCTCTTCGTCAGTGTCCAATCCCACTTTTATCTTGAGAACCGGATACCCCTCCGCTTCCCGCACTTTCTGTCGCGTGATCTCCGGAGTATCGATCCCAATGGAAAACGTCGTGACTGGAGCATCCTTTGGATCAAGCCCCCACATCCGGTACAGCGGAATTCCAAGTTTCTTGCCAACCCAGTCATGAAGCGCAATATCCAAGGCAGCCTTGGCTGCGTATTGTCCCTCAAGCTGACGCGACACCGTCGCCATGATCTTTTCAAACTGCCAGGGATCAGAGGACTGCAAGAGCGCCTTGACCGAGTCCAGTGCCTGTCGAGCCCCTTCGGCATTCTCGTGATAACGAATGATCGGCGCGCCTTCTCCAATGCCCGAAGTTTCCTGACTCGTCAGTCGCACACTCAGCGTGTCGCGATACTCGCTCGACGACATCGTCGTCGTCCAGGTATGCCGCAGCTTCAGTCGCGTAATCGCAGACTCCACCTGGCAACGGGAAAGTCCTTCCGCTCGAGCGAACCGTTCCAATGGCAAGTCGCAAGCTAGAGTTGCCCCAGCTACCGCTGCCGTTTTCATCCAATTTCGCCGGTTCATTTCACCCTGCGCGATGCAACCAGGAGTTTGGTCCAGGGCTGATCTTTCAAGCGGCTGATCTGCACGCCCGGATTTCCGTGGGTTGTGTCATGGATGAATTCACCGTGCCCGATGTACATCCCAGTATGGGTGATGTGATCCGGAGCCCGTCCGAAGAACAGCAGATCACCCGCCTTTAGGTGCTTACGATCCACCGGAGCCACTCCGGCCCATGCCGCCTGCAAATCAGCATCACGAGGCATGTTGATGCCCCGGCTGCGCACCAGCATCTGCGTGAACCCCGAGCAGTCGTAGCCCAGACTTGATCGTCCGCCCCACAGATAGGTCACACCGACGAATTTCTTCCCGAGAGCGATCGACTCTTCAATACTTAGGGGCTTGAAATTCGCATTTACATCCCCGCTCTGAATCCACGCTGTCTCTCTGTCAACGAGTCGAACTTGCAGCCAGCCTTCGTCGTCACCCGTCCCTATCTTTTCCACTTCGAGCCGTGTTTCAAACTGCACGGCGATAACCGGCCGATGGGCGGTCAGATCCGGCTCTCGATACACGTTAGCTAGCACGCTACTAACCTGGACGGCTTTCCCAGACTTCCCATACCCATTTCCATTCTTGGACGCGTTCGTCGTTTCGTCACTGCGCAACCATCCCGTATACTCGTCCGGAGTTTGCACCTTGACCCATCCGGCAGACTTCTCCAGCACCTTCACATCGCTGCCATAGATGGCCTGCGACACAACGTCCGAGTCCTCGCTGTTCTTGGAATACATATTGGCCACCGGAACTGAAACCACCAGCACCGGCACATCTTCTGCCCACAGCCGAATACCTCCAGCCAAGGCGACGCAAGCGCAAACAAGAAAAAGCCACGGAGTCCGTACCGGCACTCCGTGGTAGGGGGTTACATTCCGTGCTGAGCGCCCTGCTTGCAAGCTAGCGCGCACTGCGT
>Ga0157376_10003575_pt1 | contig 10718 bp, 9 predicted proteins | sample M45metaG_FD_121801 | JGI IMG/M metagenome (GOLD analysis project Ga0157376, IMG submission 121801) | Miscanthus rhizosphere microbial communities from Kellogg Biological Station, Michigan, USA - M4-5 metaG | ecosystem: Host-associated > Plants > Roots > Rhizosphere > Soil | place: USA: Michigan... | reverse complement strand
ATCCCCATTCGCCGGGGCGTGAAACCTTGCCATCCTGAAGAAGGTGATCGTCAAACTGGTGTTTCTGAAGCGGGATATTGAAATCGTGGCAGAGAGCCTTCAAACGCTCGTGACTTTCGCCAACCCACTCCGCCCCAAGTTCGCAGATCAGATCGGTGCCCGCGAATTTGTGAGAGAAAACGCGCCCGCCAATGCGATTGCGAGCTTCCAAAACGGTGACATCCCAACCGGCGGTTTTTAATCTGTTCGCGGCGGCGAGGCCAGAGAATCCCGCGCCAATAACGATGCAACGTTTGATGGGAGCCCGAGCCAAAGCCGCGGAGCCGAGAGCTATTCCAGCTGGGCCCGCGGCAAGAGTTTTGAGAAAATTTCGGCGGTTGATTGTCCGGGCCATTATCAATCGATCAAACAAATGCGCGACCGACTAACCGTTCGGGAAAAGGATCTTTTTGAATTCCGCATCCTGGTTGAATGCACGGGCCTTTTTGAGAGCGGCCATTTTCTCATCCGGGGTTTTGGCGCCCACGAGAGCGGCGTCGCAATCCAGCATCCCCTGAATGATCGCCTCGCGTCCGCCGGCTTTCGCCAGATGAGCAGGTTGCGTTCCCGTGAATCCGACGCCGCCGTACGCATTCAGGATGGACTTCTTGCTTTTGATCCCGCGTTCGAAAAGGTCCCGCACCATCGCACAAGAAACGCGGGCCGCCTGGTAGTCGGACAAGGTGCCGAGCAGTACTCCACCGTTTCGCGGGGGCAGATCGTAAACCAGGTAATTACCTTTTTTCGCGAGGTCGGAATGATGTCCCTTGGCGTCGAAACGATAGAATTCTTTTGGCTCGGCCTGTCCGAATCCGACCGCGGTTCCCGCACCTGTCTGTAGGATATTATTGTAAAATGTTTCCTCCCAGAAGATCGAAAGCATTGTAAAAACCGTACACGGCGTAGGGGAAAGGACCGAAGCATGTTGATTAATCAGATCAGCCATTTCGGCAAATGATTTGCCGGGCGTTGTTGGGCTTGCCATTTAGTTAACCTCCGTACGTACAGACAATAGAACGAGAGTTCACTTCAATTTTGCGTCCCGCTGGGGAAAAATGATCTGGCCGCCCAGCCGAAGTGGTACCCAGTTATCTTTGCCCAAGCCAAATCCTGCCCGTGGCCTAAATAATTGTTGTAACGATCTCCCTTATGCTTCGTTGGAGTTCTCGGTCGTCGGTTATTGGTGAACAGATCGCTACCTCGGCAGCTTCGATTGGAGAGATGCCCTTCGCGATCATTTGTGCAGCATAAATGAGCAGCCGCGTTGAAACGCCCTCCTCCAAACCGTGACCGCGTAGATTGCGGACTTTTTGTCCGATCTTGACGAGGTCGGCTGCGACTTCAGGATCAATCCCGCCTTCTTTCGCGACGATCTCGGTCTCGGCTTCGGCGTCTGGATAATCGAATTCCATCGCGACAAAACGCTGGCGGGTCGATTGCTTTAGGTCCTTAATGATCGACTGATAGCCGGGGTTGTAGGATACGACCAGCATGAACTCCGGCGTTGCCTCGATAACCGTTCCGCGTTTTTCGATCGGAAGACGGCGGCGATCGTCAGTAAGTGGGTGAATGATCACGACCGTATCTTTTCGGGCCTCGACAACTTCATCCAAGTAACAAATTGCGCCGCTGCGAACCGCCGTAGTAAGAGGACCGTCGTGCCAAACAGTTTCTTCGCCCTCCAGCAAGAAACGGCCGACAAGATCAGTGGACGAAAGGTCTTCGTGACATGCGACAGTGATGAGGGGCCGGCCCAGCTTGTAGGCCATGTACTCAACGAAGCGGGTCTTGCCGCAGCCCGTCGGCCCTTTTAGCATAACCGGCAGTTTTGCCGCGTATGCCGCCTCAAACAATTCAACTTCGCGAGCGATGGGCAAATAATAGGGCTCTGATGCAACTTTGTACTTCTCAACCGCAAGTTCCATAAAAAGACCATGTTATAACAAACACGGCGTGGGACGTAGTCCGAAAAACGAAAGAACCTCGCGAAGCTGCGAGGCCCATAGTTTCATATTTTATTAGATCAGGAACTAGTCATAGATGCTCTCGGCCGGCTGTGGCATGTCAGGAGGAAAGGTGACTCTCGGAAAAACCTGACGATAAGCCATAACATTTGCGACCATAATCACGGGCACGGCAACAAAGATCCCTACAAAAAGTGCAAGGACACCGATAAGAGCAACCAAAAGACCGCGTAGGCCGAGGACGAACAATCCTCCAAAATTGCTGAACATGGCTCCAAAGCTAAGTTTGATAGCGTCTCCAATATTTACGTTGTGCTCAACAATAAGTGGAATGGCGAAGGTCAGAGCCAGATTCCAAAACAGCGTAAATAGGAAATATCCGATCATCCATGTAACGACGCCGGCCGTTAAGCCAAAGGAGATCTGGCCCGACGGATCCTGTGTAACCATGTCGGCAGCTGAAGGAAAGATAGAATAGCCGCCTGCGGTTGCTAACAGGGTTATGCCAACAATTGCAAATCCCGGCAAAGCCTGAATCACGCTGATCCCTAACAACGGCAAGAATTTTTCGAGGCCGTTGAAGAAGGTTCCAAAATCAACCGGATCTTCGTTGGCATCGCGCAGAACGATATAAGCAAAACAGCCCGTCAATGGAGCGGTCAAGAGAAAGCCTACATAGGGAACAACGCTCGGGACTATCATTATGATCAAACCCGCCACGATGTAAATGAATAGTCGGCGTTTTACCAACTCCCATGCGTCGTATATGCATGCTCCCGCATCAATTGCGTCTCGGACATAGTTTAGATGTGTCATAGTTGGGTGAAGATAACTAGGTCAACTTTGAAGAGTTTACTGGAAGTCATTATGCCGTGCAAAACTTCTATAGAAACTATCCTCCCAACAGCAAGGCCAAGGACCTGTGGTCTTACTTGCCCGCAAAAAGAAGAGCCGTGACCTCGACGTCCGCGGCAAAACCCAGTCGGTAGCCGCATCCGGCCAACAAGACTCGCTCCATTCGGTTACTCCGGAAGGATCGGGCTGTGGATTGAAACCGCGGATCACGTTTTTCTACTTCTTGATCAGTTGTAAAAACGGGCGAGCGCAAGGGACTGATTCCCGAGGTCGTCCTCGTCCAGGCCAGCGATCACAATTTTTCCATCTGACTGAAGGGCGAAAGTGTTTGCCGAAAAACCCGCACCAAAATGGGCTGTCGCCGGGCAGGTGAACGAGTAAGGGCTAAAAAAAATCAGGCCCGGGTTATGGGTGCCAAACGTGGCATCCGGGTTTCCGCTGCCGTCCAAGCGACCAGTGTTGCGTGATTAGCGGAAGCGAAGTCATTGCAGAAAAAAGCGCCGTAGCCGCCTATGATGATATTGCCGTTATTAACGGCCGTGGCCCCGGGCCTACCGATGGTGGCACCATTGTCGGCCGTCAATACCGTGGTCTTTCCCCCGGTGCCAAAGGTGGAATCAAGCGAACCGTCAATACCGTTATATCGAGCGACGCCCCATTCATCGCCAGTAAGGAAAGGGATTCCCGCGGCAACTATCTTGCCGTCCGGCTGTAGCGCAAGGGCGAAGGCCTCGCCCTTCGGCGACGATTGGCAACCGGCAAATCTTGTTTTCTTTTTTCCGCCAGCCCCGAAAGAGGCGTCGAGTGTTCCGTTGATCTGAAAGCGTGCCAAAGCGAAATAACCGACATCGTTGCCGTTGCAATTATGTATTTCGCCCCCCGCCACGACTATCTTGCCATCAGCCTGAATGGCAACACTACGAGCCTCGTTAAAACCGCCGCCCCAACCTACCGTGGTTTTTCCCATAACGGCGAAACTCGTATCCAGCGATCCGTCGACGTGATACCGGGCAATCGCAAATCGGACCGTGCTGCCCGATGTTGTCGACCCCGCCGCGACGATCTTGCCGTTAGCTTTAACGGCCACATCAAAGATCTTATCTATTGCAGCGTTCGGAAAACCGGTAATGACGCGACCGCCAGTGCCAAAAGAAGTATCTAGGCCGCCATCTGTATTCAGTCGAGCAAGCGCGAAATCAAAGATCGGAATTATTAGTCCCCCGTTAGTCCAGCCTCCTACTACGATCTTTCCGTCCGGTGCAATCGCAACAGCCGTCGGAACATCTTGCCGCACGTTGAAAACTGAGCCGTCGGGAAAATCGATCGTGACCTCTCCTCCTACTCCGAAGGTCGTGTCAGGCATTCCGTCAGCGTTAAAACGAAGTACGGCAAAATCTCCATTTTTGGGAGCAACAACCACAATTTTGTCATCGCTCTGGATGGCGACGTCCGCGGCCCCAGCTAGTCCGGTTTCCAAGGTCCTCACAACTCCGCCGGTGCCGAATGCAGTGTCAAGATCCCCATCGGATGCGAACGCCGGTGAAATAGCAATAAAAAAACTAATGATCGCCATCAATGCTTGTTTATTTTTCATCTTCTTCTTCTCCTTAAATCTTATTCTCGCGATGGAGACATCTGCAGTGGTTCAAACAATGCCGTTCCTTGATATATGCCTATTGTTAAAACTGTTGCTGACCAACTGGTCCGGAGGGAATACGTTGGCATGTAATTCGTCAGGCTAAGATAATTAGCTGAGTCGCCCTCGCGCACAAATTGATAACGCATCAAGAAGGGCAACGCACCGATATCCGTCCCATGTCGAATTCTTGTTACTTGCATCATGTTCTCCTCACAAGTCGGTCTGGCCGATCGGTGATCGATTCGAGATGTCTCGGATGGGTGAGTTGGCGCAGATAAGCGGAGTTCCGTTTTCGCCCTCAACAAAATGAATGCGGCCGGTTTCGACAAGCCGAAAGACCGCGGTCTCGGACAGTCCAAGTTGTGCGGCGATTCCCGAGATCGCGAGATATACCGTATTCATACCGCACGTTTCACAAAATCGCGTAATCGTCTGACTCCCGCTGACGCGAATGGTGCTGACTTCGTGGGTTTCGATCGTGATCTCAACACGTCTTTTCGTTTTCATTTTCCGATCTGCAAACCTGTACCGCCCGGCCCAGGCTAAATGGGGCTTATTAACTATCCATTGACCGGAACTGCATTAGAGATCTGAATTGCCGGTCCGCTGGAAATTACGAATTGTGTTCTTCCTGTTATCGAATCGAACACCTCGACCTCCGGGATGCATAAGCCTGGCGCAATGATAGGTGGGCCCGGCGGAAACGTAACGGTGGTCACCGGCCGCAGTTGAATACGACCAAGGAACGCACCGATGCTCGCCGCGGGCGTAAGCTGGGCAAAGTTCAGGTCAAGATACGCGGATTGGCCCGGGTCAAGCTGCACCGTTCTGAAAATGACCTGGCCGTTGCGGTTGACGACCAGGTCGCCGTTCATATCGCGGAAATTGATGACTACGCTGCAAGGGCCGGGCGGCACGGTCGGATCATTCACCAGTGTATTGGCAACGCTGACGCGCATCGTCTGTCCGGCCGCGATGCCGACGGTTCCAAAGCTCGTTTGAGACTCTACTGCCGTGGGCATTGGGTTGGAGTTAGCCCGCACGCTGCGTATCTCCCACAGGGCGCTGATTGCCGTGAGGGCCATGAGCGCAAGAGCGATCAATAGTTTCGTAATGATGTTCCGTGTGTTCTTCATTCTTTCTATTCCTTCTTTCGTTCAAATTTGTCTGGCTGAATTGCCCGACGCCTGCCGCGTTAAGTTGTCATCTCCCCGTGTGTTTCGAGCACGAATCCCGTCTTGGGCTGGTCTCCAGGTTCCGAAAAAATCTGTTGCGAGGCACCTATGTTTGTTAAAATCGTTTCCAATACACCAAGGTCCGGAACACGACCCCTCCCCAAGAGATTTGCTGTGTGACGAGCTTCGCGTGGACGGTTCTAAAAAGTCTTAAATTAGGCGATAAATTCTTCTAAATCCTTATGAACCGGCTATGAATGACTGGCCGAAACGAATTATCTGCTTTGATGAGTTTGAGTTAGACATCTCGAAGCGCCTGCTGACGAGGGACGGAAAACCACTTGCTCTTAATGCAAAGGCTTTCGACGTGCTGGTTTTTTTGGTGGAAAACCCTGGCCGTATCCTGTCAAAAGACGAGATCCTGAGTTCCGTCTGGGAAAATCAATTTGTCGAAGAAGCCAATTTACCGGTGCAGATCTCCGCTTTGAGAAAGGCGTTGGGTGAAAGGAAAGAAACACCGCGTTTTCTCGTGACCATTCCCGGCAAAGGATACGAATTCATCGCAAATATCAGCACCGGCAAAGAAATTACGATCGAAAGGCACCGGGTTTCCCATTTTGTCATCGACGAGACAGAGCTAAATGATCAGGAAATTGACACTTCCATTAGTTATCCGGGTCGGATCTTACGATCGCCCACTGCGGCCCGAATCTTAACGGCCGGAGGACTGCTGCTGCTCCTGGCTGCCGCATCGGTTTGGTTCTACAAGTCAGTGGATCAAAAAAGCGGTCAGACGGCACGAACAGTAAGAGCACCCCTGCGACAGGCTTCATCCCACATCTTTACTGCGGTCAGTGGCATGGTGGATCGAGTCGCTATTTCGCAGGACGGCAAAACGCTGGCTTATGTTGAACGGCTTAAGCACCAACGATCATTATGGCTCGGTGATGTAGAAGACAATCATTCCATTCAGATCGTTCCCTTTGCCGACCGCTCCTATTATGATTTGGCCTTTGCTCCCGGCGGCAAATATATCTACCTAACGGCGCGCGATCCGAATCATCGGGAAGTGACTTTGATGCGGATTTCGATCTTTGGCGGCGCACTGCAAGAGTTGATCTCCAAAGTCGATAGTTCATTCACTTTTTCGCCCGACGGGAGATCACTGGCGTTTTTGAGACGAGATGCCGACGGAAATAGAACTTCGCTGATTATCGCCGACGCGGAGACCGGACAGAACGAGCGGGTTTTAACGTCGCGGGAAAAACCGGAAAACACCGTTGGCGTCGGAATTTCGTGGTCGCCGGACGGACAAATGATCGCATTTGCGGCTGACGCGGAGACGGGAGGTACAGAACTTCTGACTGCAAACGTCCTCGACGGAAGGGTGTCCAAAATCGGCGAAACATTCGGAAACAGGATAGTTAATATCGTGTGGCAGCCCGATGAAAGTGGTCTTTTCATCAACAGAAACACTTCGAATGATGCGGGTGATGGACGAATCTGGTTTGTGCCGTATCCGCAGGGTGAAGCAAAACAAATTACCGACGATAGCCTTGATTATCATCTCGCCAGTCTGAGCATAACCGCAGACAATAAACTTGCCGTCTTACAGGCCCAGGCCGATCCGCAGATCCAGATAGCGTTGGACGGCGATCCGCAGAGATCGCATAAGGTACTTGAAGGCACGCGATTTAGATCCGAAGGGCGCTACGGCGTGGAAGTCGCTCCTGACGGAAAGGTTCTTTTTACGGCGAATTCGACCGATAGCCGCACGATCTGGGAAATGGACGCCGACGGCAGCAATCAGAGGCAACTTACCGTTTCACAAAAAGCTTGTTATGACCAGCAATTCGGGATAACGCCGGACGATCGATTTCTAGTGTTTGAATCGAATCGTTCCGGCGCCTCGGAAATATGGCGGGCTAACCGTGACGGAAGCGACCTTAAACTCCTGACGAGCGGGGGCGGCAATATTGAACCGGCCGTTTCGCCCGATGGAATGTGGGTGGTTTACATTGCCTCGCGCGACGACAAACATGAGCTGAGACGGGTGTCTATCGAAGGAGGCGAGCCGGTACAACTAACTACGGAAAAAAGTTTCTGGCCTGCAGTTTCACCGGACGGACGATCGATCGTTTTTGTTCGCGGCAGGTCCGAGGCAGGAACTGACCAGGCTATAAGCATAATTCCGTTTAACGGAGGCTCTCCGGTCAAGACATTCGATGTGCCGGTAGGAGCCGCTCTGTATAACCGACCACGCTGGTCGCCCGATGGTAGAGCGATAGTCTATAAAGACGAAGGACAGGGATTGTGGTATCAGTATTTGAACAAGGATAAGCCTGAGGCGGTCGAATTCCCCGACGACCTCAGGGTTTTTCAGTTTTCTTATTCCGCTGATGGAAAACTAGCGTATTCCGGCGGCATCCAGACGCGCGAAATTGTGATATTGAATGATCTTCCCACAACAACAGAGCTGCGGTGAGGGCCGCCGCATTTTATTGTTGTATTGTGATTCGAGATGACAATTATTAAAAAGGCCGTACTAGAGAGGTCTCAAGTACGGCCGTTAATTCAAAGTTACGCCTTCCTTACTTCTTAGGCATTTTGTCATCCATCATCGCGGTTTGATAAGCAAACGTAGCGAGGATGATCGCCATTTGCTTCATATCGTCGGCCTGGATACGGTCGAAGACGTCCATGTTCGAGTGGTGAGTGCGCTGGTTGTACTCGATCTCATCCTGAATGAACTGGAAGCCGGGGAGTCCGATGGCATCAAAGCTTTGGTGATCAGTGCCGCCGGTATTTGAAACCGAGATCGTATATGCACTCATGTCGAGATCTTTCTTCGGGTCGTAATCTGGTTTCCACCATTTCGGATCACGAAACGCGCCAAACCATTCCTTAAATATATAACGAACGTTGTCATTGCCCTGCTCGTAAATTCCGCGGATCTTACCGGTACCGTTATCGATGTTGAAATAGGCCGACAGCTTGTCGTATTCGGGCAGCTTGGTCAGTTTTGGAGGAACGGCATTTGGAGCTCCGCCGCCAAATCCGCCTCCGCCTCCGCCAAATACCGGAGGAGGATTATCGCCGAAATAGCCAAAATGTTTTGCCACGTACTGGCGTGAGCCGAGCAGACCCTGCTCTTCGCCTGTCCAGAGAGCGATGCGAATTGTTCGACGCGGCTTTAGCCCGGCTGCCTGGAGAATGCGAACGGCCTCCATCATCACGGCACAGCCGGCTCCGTTATCAGTTGCACCAGTTCCTGAGTGCCATGAGTCGAGATGGCCGCCGAGCATAACGATCTCGTCAGCTTTGTCGCTGCCGGGTATCTCGGCAACCGTATTATAGCCGTTTAGATCCTGGTCCTGATATTCTACGGCCAGATCGATCGTCATTTTGACGTTTTCGCCGGCATCGACCATGCGGGCGACGCGGTTAAAGTGTTCTGCGGCCATGCTCACCTGGATGGGGATCTTTGTACCTTTGTCGTAGAGTCGGGCCGGCGGATTTGCCGGCGCGCCAGCCGGAGCGGGCGGCGGTTGAACAGCCGTAGCTTGCTGGACAAACATCGTACCACCGTCGCCTCGGGCGGAATCGACGATTATTGCCGCGCCTTCGTCCGCAAGGAAACGAAAACGCTGCGCATTGAATTGTGCCAGTTGTGCGAAATTACCGCCAGGGCCACCCGGGCCACCGCCCGCCGGACGGCGTATTGACGCCGGATCGGGAGCATCTGCAAGGTCAAGGAGCTGCCGGTCGGTCGTGCGGACACCCTGCGGGTCAAAATGCGCCGGAAGGTCGCGTATTGCTCCCAAAAGGACGATTTTGCCCTTTAGCTTGCCTTTGTATTGCTCGAGCTCCTCTACTTTTGTTGCATTGACCCTAACCACATCGGACGTATACGCCGTATCAGGATTTGCTGGCGCCATAACGGCAGTTTTTTTCTTGGCCTTTGGATCAACAGGCGGTGCGGGCGGGACCAGAGTATCAGTTCCCGGCGACCAGGCCTTTGGATAAGCGATCACAGGGAAAGCAGTCGGGCCGTCGACCATTGCGTAGAATCTTTTCAGTGTCCATCCGCGTCCGAACGGACCCCACGCCTCGAGATGGGCATTCTGCAGACCGAACGATGCGAGAGTATTGCGCGTCCATTCGTTCGCGCGTTTCATTCCCGGGCTTGCCGTCAGCCGTGGACCAATTACGTCCGATAGGTAGCTCAGGGTCTTCATCACCTGCGAATGGTTCATCCCTTCGTCCCTGATCTTGTCGAGAACCTCTTTCGGCGCGACATAGACGGCGGCCTTTGCGCTGCCCGAAGGCGCGTTAGAGGTGCCAACGGCCGCCTGGGCAAAGCTGAACCCCGGCAGCAAAACAGCGTAAAGCAAAATTACGCCCAAAACCCTGCGTCGTAACATGGTATGTGTGTCTCCTGAAATAGCGAATTGAATCTGTATGAAGAGTTCGAGCTTATGATAGCAGAAAACCGTGGAAAAAATTCAATCTGGTGAACAGGTGTAGGCAGTAAATGGTAAAGAATTGCAAAGAAAGCTAATACTGATCAAGCGACAGCAGATTTCCGTCGGGATCTTTGAACCAGGCGACCTTGGCTCCGCTTGGGAAAGTCATCACGCCATCGCTGTCCGCGGGCATCCAGGGATACTGTTCAAAGACAACACCTTTTGATCTCAGCTCGCTCATCATCGCCTCCATGTCGGGCACGTGCCAGCCCAAGCTCGTAAAAGGATGGGGCGTGAAGGGGGCGGACTTTTGGATTCGCAACGTTGTACCATTCGCATTAAATACAATCGCATACTCCTCGTCAGAGATCAGCTCGAGGCCCAAAGTGCTTTCGTAGAATTCCCGGGCTTTTTCGGGATCAGCCGTGGCGACAAATGCAGCGAGTTGGCAATTTCCTAACATCCTGACCTCCTATGCAGTGGACCAAGTGAGAGTGTACGCGGGAGGAACATTCTTAACGATAAGCTTGCTTCGCTTTGATTTGCCGTATCGCTCGCGCATGAATTCGCGGAGCTTGAT
>Ga0157376_10003573_pt1 | contig 10720 bp, 12 predicted proteins | sample M45metaG_FD_121801 | JGI IMG/M metagenome (GOLD analysis project Ga0157376, IMG submission 121801) | Miscanthus rhizosphere microbial communities from Kellogg Biological Station, Michigan, USA - M4-5 metaG | ecosystem: Host-associated > Plants > Roots > Rhizosphere > Soil | place: USA: Michigan... | reverse complement strand
TGCACGACTACGACGCGCAGCAGCCGCTCGTGCTCGTCGACGCGGCCTGGAAGGGGAGGCCGCGGAAGCTGCTCGTGCAGGCCAACCGGAACGGCTATTTCTACGTGCTCGACCGCACGACGGGCGAGTATCTCCTCGGCACGCAGTACGTGAAGAACATCACGTGGGCGTCCGGTCTGACGCCCGAGGGCCGTCCCATCGTCGTCCCCAACATGGAGCCGACGCCGGAAGGACGCCGCGTGTGCCCGTCACTCGAGGGCGCGTCGAACTGGTATTCCGCGTCGTTCAGCCCGCGGACCGGCTTTTTCTACGCGCAGACCAACGACAAGTGCGGCGTCTTCACGCGTGTCGAGCAGCCATGGGAGCCGGGGAAGAGCTTCATGGGCGGCACGTTCGCGGCCGCGCCCGAGCCCGCGCAGCGCGTGCTTCGAGCCATCGACATCCAGACCGGGAAGGTCGCGTGGGAGCTGCCGCAGTTCGGCAACGTGGACTCGTGGGGCGGCGTCCTCAGCACCGCGGGCGACGTGGTGTTTTTCTGCGATGACAGCGGCGCGTTCGCGGCGGCTGACGCGCGCTCCGGCAAACGGCTGTGGAGCTTCCAGACCAGCCAGGTGTGGAAGTCGTCGCCGATGACGTACCAGTTCGACAGCCGTCAGTTCGTGGGCGTGGCGTCAGGCCCGAGCATCCTCGCGTTCGCGCTGCCGGCCGATGCCCGGTGAATGCGGGTCGCGGTTCACTGGATGAAGTAGAGCCTCACGCCGTCACCGGCATACCAGAGCGTCAGACCCTGGGGCGTCGGCTGCGCCGTATTCGAACGCATCACGATATAGCGCACGTTGTAGCGGTGTAAGAGCTGCTGGTATCGACCGGCGGTCGCGTCGTCGTACTTGGCCAGCAGTGCCTGGGTCACGCTGAGCGGGAGTCGCGACACGTACCCGTCGGCCAGCGGCAGCTGGTGGATTGTCTGATAGTAGAGCGCCAGGTACTGGTCACCCATCGGGTCGAGGACCGCGCCGGAGTGGGGCAGGTGGCTGAGGACGGTCACGTACTCGGGAATGACCGGCCTGGTGCGCGGAATCGGCTGCGGCAAGGCGTCGACAAACATTACGACGCCTGCCAGTCCGGCCATCACCCAGCGGGCCGCCGGAGCGCTGACGGGTTTGTCCAGCAGCGCCTGAACGCCGATGGCCGCGATGATCGAAGCGGCCAGCGTCACCATCACCACCATCCGGACAGGCACGCCCGAGAGTCGCAGGGACGGAAAGGCGGCTTCGAGCGCCGAGTACGGCATCGGGCCGCCGTAGACGACGGAGCCGGCAACCTGCAGCGCCGGTCCGAGCGCCATCACGGCAAAGAACAGCATCAGGCCAAACCACAGATAGAGCGACGGATGCCGGGGTCGAAGGCGCACGCGCTGATGCCAGACATAGATTGAGAGCAGTATCGCCGGGAGGCCGATGTACACGCTGCTCTCATGGATGTTGCCGGGCAGGCGCTCGAAGTACGACTTCGTCAGGGTGGCGAAGCGCCAATGCCCACCCGGGATGAACAGGGCGAGAGCGTCGAGCGAGAAGGTGAGGGCCCCGTGCTCGCCGCCAAGCGGGTCCGCCGCGTTCAAACGCAGCAATGCGGCCAGCAGGACTCCGGAAGTCGCCAGCGTGGCGCCGGTAAACACGCCGATCGGCCGCCAGGCGCGGCGCGCGTACTCCGGCAGCGCGGCGCGAATGCCCCAGACGTGCCACGCGCCAATCATCGCGCCCGCGAGGACACAGTAGAAAAGGTAGTAGTAGTCGCAGAGCGCCACGAGCAGCAACGCCAGCGATGCGGCGACGGCCCTCCCGATGCCCGGATCGATGACCAGCCTCAGCCAGCACAGGATGAAGAGCGGTATCCACTCCAGCGCCACGAGCTGGAGATGTCCTTCGGCGTGCGTGAAGTGGTACTGGGAGAACGTGAACACATACCCGGCGACGATGCTGCCCCAGTACGAGTCCGTGATGTGCAGGGCCAGCCTGAACGCCGTCAGGCCCGCCACGACGAAGGAGAACACGACGATGACGTTGTGGGTGGCGATGAGGCTGAGGAATGGCTGGAGCAACAAGCCGAGGAAGCCGTTGAACGGGTTCAGGGTGTGCCCGAGAAGCGAGACGCCGGACGGATGGTGAAGGAAGGTGGTGTGCCAGGGCGACGTGTGCAGTTCGACGATGGCTTTTCGCACCCACCAGAGATTCCAGACGTTCTGAAGCCCGTCGCCGGCGTCGGCGAAAAAGTGAGAGGGGAAGCTGAGGATCAGCGGGTACGTCAGCAGGCAGAACGCGAGAAAATAGAACGCGAGCGGCGCGATCCACAGGTTGACGATTGACGATCGGAATACGCCGGTCGGCCGTTGCGGCACAGGCGATAGTATCGTCTACCTGAGGGATCGGAGAGGAGGACGTCATCGCACACGTACGCATCGCCCTCGCAAATATCCGCGTGCCAAAGACGCCGGACGACTCCGTCGGCCTCGCGATAGCCGCTGTCGCGGACGCGGGGCGCCGGGGCGCGGCTGTGATCTGCTTTCCCGAGTGCTTCGTCCCCGGTTATCGGTGGCCGGGCCACGCGGCGGCGCCGCCCGATCCGGCATTCCTCGAGCGCGCGTGGGCCGCGGTGGGGGATGCCGCACGGCTTGCCCGCGTCGCCGTGATTCTGGGGACGGAACGTGTTACCAACCGCGGCCTGCAGATCGCCGCGTGTGTGTTCAACCCGGACGGCACCATCGCGGGGTGGCATGACAAGGGCCAGATCGATCCGTCGGAGGAAGGCATCTATCCCGCGCTCGGTACCGAGCGGCGCGTGTTCAGCGTGGGGCCGCTGACGTTCGGCGTCGCGATCTGTCACGAAGGCTGGCGCTATCCGGAAACGGTTCGATGGGCCGTCCGTCACGGAGCGCAGCTGGTGTTTCACCCGCACGCGCACGTCGCCGAACCGGGGAGCTATCGGCCCGTCACGTTCGCCGATCCCGCCAACACGTTCCACGAAAAAGCCATGCTCTGCCGCGCGGCGGAGAACACGTGCTACTTCGCGTCGGTGAACTGCGCCAGCGAAGGCTCCGGGACGACGTCGGCGGTCGTTCGGCCGGACGGGACGGTGCAGTGTTATCAGCCGTACGGCCAGGAAGGCCTGCTCGTGGCGGATCTGGATCTCAGCACCGCCACCGGGTTGCTCGCGTCACGGCTGATCACTTTTCCTTGAGCACGCTCCAGACGTGATAGCAGACCGCACAGGAGAACCACGCGGTCATGAATCGCGGGGAGGTGTTCACCGGAATGACCCCGACACTGCCGCACGCGGGACATGGCGGCGTCGGCGGCGGTTTCTTGCGTCGCGACGACGGCGCGCGCCGCTTGCGGGTGGCCATTCGGTTTAGCTCAACTGTATGGTGCCGGTTTCCCGTCGGTCAATCTCAGCCGTAGGAAACCGTGCAAGTCCGTCGCTTGGCTACAATACCAGCGCGATGCCACTGTCTCGCGCGTATCGGGCCGGCGAATCCCTCGAAGATATCTGCCGCGCGTGCAAAGCCGACCGCCTGCACACGGTGATTGCGGTCGACGCGGACGGCGTACCCATCCGCGTCGTGTGCGGGTATTGTCACAGCGAGCACAACTATCGCGGCGGCCCGGCAAGCGCCGTGTCGCGGCCGGCGACTTCGTCTCCCCCGGCGCCGGACGCCCGGCGCGCGCCCTCGAACCGCGCGCCATTTCCCATCGTCAGCGATCGCGAGAGGACCACGACCATGACCGGAACCCAGGCGCCGGCGGATCTCGAAGCGCTGCTGCGACGGATCATCCGCGAGGAAACCGGCATCACCCCGGTCGTGCCGGCCGACAAATGGCGGGGCGGCACGCTCGTGCTGCGTCCCGGCACCGAGGGCCTGCAGGAGAAGGCGTGGCCGATCGAGACGTTCTTCCACAAGGTCGTGATGCTGCGGAACCGGCTTCGTAACCTCGAGCAGCAGGTCAACGCCTCCGACCTGCCGGACTCGGCCAAGGTGAAGCTCCAGAGCTACGTGAGCGGCTGCTACGGCTCTCTGACCAGCTTCAACGTCCTTTTCGCGGACGAGGACGATCAGTTCAAGGGCAGCGGGGGAGACTAGGGCGCTGGGGTGATCCGCAGGCCTTTGACGGCGGACGGCGGCCCAACGGACTGAATGCCGAACGTGGCCTGGACGGGATAGTGATCCGACGCCGATCCTGTCGCGGTCACGACGGCCGTGGACGCCGGCAGCGCTCCGCCACCAGCATCCGAGAACCAGTAATCCAGCTTCATCGTCGGCCCCGGGATCAACGCGGTGAAGCCGTTGCCGGAACCCACAATCGGCCACGTGTCGAGGAAGTCGGGAAGCATTCCCTGTGTCGTGTCGATCTGGTCCATGTCGGCGTTGAAGTCGCCGGCCACAATCTGCGGCCGCGAGTAGTTGCCCGCCCACGCCTTCAGCTGCGACATCGAGTTGAAACGCGCCTGCCTCACGTCTGTGCAGCTGCCGGTCTGCAGGTGCATGGCGAAGACCTGCACCGTCGTGCCGCCTGCGTCGATGGCGGCGCGCAGGCCCGCCCGCGCCGACGTCCAGCAGTCCGGGAAGGGGAAGAGCGTCGAGCTGCTGCTCGTGATCGTGTGGGTGGTGAAGATGCCGATGCCCTGGTACCACGGCGTGGAGCACGCACTACCCGTCCAGTTGTTCGGCGCGCAGTGCGTCGCGAACACGCCCTGCCACGTGCGGCCGGTTCGCTGTTGCAGCTCGTCGATGTAGGTCGAAAACCACTGCTGGTAGGCTTCCTCGATCACGATGACTTCGGGCTGCGGCGTGGTCGCGAGCAGCAAGTCCATCGCCGTGCGCGCGTGCGATTCCGAGCTGTCATCGATCCTGATGTTCCACGTGATGACGTTCAAGGGCGTGGCGCCCGATGCGACGCGAGGCCAGGCTCCGCCGATCAGCAGCACCAACATCACTGTCAGTGCGCCGCGGCTGGACACGATCGCCAGTAGCCGCGAGCAATTCATAAACGATTCTTTCAGGCCAGCCAGCTGCGCTGTAGTGGTTTCGCTGCGAGAAATCGAACTCGTGGCACGCAACGCGCGCGCCACATGGAAGAGTATCTTCACCCGAACCAAATTTCACGCAAGCTCCGCCGTAGCATTTGCCAAATCGTAATGGCTATTACAGTTGTGGCGCTCGGCAGAGTTTGCGTGGGATTGCGAGCGGCGTTCCCGTCACTGCTCAGCTCGACGGTGTAACCTTACGACATGCCGTCTGGAGTCCTCCATGGCGCGCGGTCGAAAGGGCGGGCCGCTTGTCTGACGCTTCACCTGTCGCTGGCCGTGCTGGCGCTCGCGACACCGGCGCGGGCGCAGTACGTCGAGATCAACTCGTTCGAGGTGACGCCCTTCGTCGGCCTCAGGTTCGGTGGGACCTTCGACGTGCGGGGCGACCAGCCGCCGCAGGCTCAGGCCTCCTGGAAAGACGCTTCGAGCTACGGCGTGGCGGCCGGTGTTCGCTTCGACGAGTTGTCGCTGATTGAATTCCGATGGACGCGGTCCGTGTCGACGCTGCGGTTCGACGCGCCGCTGGGCGGCGTGGGCGCGGCGCTCGGAGACGTCACGCTGAACCAGTTTCACGGGGACTTCACGCGTGAGTGGGACATCACCGAAGTCAAAGGTCTGCGCACGTTTCTGACGGGCAGCGTCGGCGCCACGCGCGTGGCTGCCGCGCACGACGGCTTCACGCGATTCTCGTTCGGTTTCGGTACCGGATTGAAACAATTCCTCGGCTCCCACTTCGCGATAAAGGCCGAAGCGAAGTGGCTGCCCATCCTGATTGCCCCGGAAGTGAGTTCGTGGGCGTGCGGCGTCGTCGGAGCCGGCGGCTGCATCGTCGTCCTGACCGGACCGTCGGTGCAGCAGTTCGAGCTCAGTATCGGGCCTGTTGTCCGATTCTGACGATCACGCGTCCAGCCAGGCGCCTGCCTCGGCCAGCGCGTTCGGCGACGAGAAGAACTCCACCGGCGCGCGGCGCAGATCCGCGGACGCGAACATCATGGTCTCGTTTCGCCACCTTTCGTCGCCGACGATGGCGATGCGCTCGATCGAGTCGCCGTGGGAGACGTAGAAGCTCAGGTCGCCCCAGTTCGGATTCTGTTCCCACCCTTCGAACTGTGACAGAACGAAGAGCAGCCTGACGGGGCCGATGCGGCGGATTTCCGCCACGAGCGACTCCTGGCTGCGATCGAATTCGGGCTTGCCCAGCCGCCCGCTGACGTCCAGCCGATAGATGTTCGCGCGGTCGTGCTGTACGGTGATCGGCATCGACATTAATCTACCCGCGAAGACCGCCCGGCGCCAGCGTCGCGTGCCGGCAGGCACGCTCGAGACGCCCCTTCCCGGGCGAACCCGGTTGACATCGCCGGACAGCTGGCGGGAAATCGGCAGCGAGATCAGCCAGGTCTCAGCTCTGCCGCTCTCGGCTATTGATTCCCCTTTTTTCGCGAAGTACGGTTAAGAGCTTCGCGACCATCCGCGAGCGCGAGAGAAAAGGAAGTGTGAAATGAAAACCTGTCATTTCTCGACAGCGATTGCCGGCGTCATGATGTTCATCGCGGCCACCGGGGTTGCGCGGGCGCAGGATGAAGGCGTCAAGCAGATCGAGCAACTGATCAAGACCGCAAAATCGCAAGTCGAAGCGATTGGCGACGCCAAAACGCAGCTGCAGAAAACGATGACCGCCTACAACACGGTCCTGGCTCCGGACGTGAAAGATCGCCGCGATGCGTACAAGTCGCTGCAGAAGGAGATCGCGAATTCAGAGAAGAAACGGGCGGACGTGGCGACTCGCAGCAAGGAGATGAACGCCGAAGCGGACAGGCTGTTCAAGAGCTGGGACGCCACGGCGGCCGCGATCCAGAGCCCGGAATTGCGCGGGCGCAGCCAGGAGCGTCTGAAGAGAACGCAGGGCCGTTTCGCCGAGCTGCGGCAGACCGGTCAGAAAGCCGCTGATATGTACGCGCCGATCATGAAGACGTTGCAGGACCAGGTGACCTACCTGGGCCACGATCTGAACGCCGGCGCGGCGAACAGCCTGAAAGCGGACGCCGACAAACTGAACGGCCAGGCCAAGGACCTGTTCGCGGCCATCGACAAGGTCACGGAGACAGCGAGCGCGAATATCGCAAAGCTCAGCGCGGAATAAGCCCACCATGCGCGAGCGAGCCGCCTCTGTTAGATCGGCTGGCGTGGTTTGGGGACGGCGGTGATCCATCCGCACCGCGGGCAGCGGAAATACACGAACTGCTCCACGCGCAGCGCGACCTCGGTCGGCTGCTGGCACTTCTCGCAGGGAGGCGGGACGAGACGATCCGGACTGCGCCGCTCCGCGGGAAGTCGTTCGGCCATGTAGTTGGGGAGGCCAAGAATTTAGCACGGCCGTACGGGAGTAGCGAACACATCGGTATTAAAGGGGCGCGAGACGCCCCTTTACTAACGTTGTGTCTGGTCCGGCTGTTCTTCCCAGACATGCTCGCACTCGGAGCAGAAGAACCGTCTGACGCCGAATCGTTCAACGATGACGACAGGCTTGGGACCGACGGCGCGGCAGTTCGGGCAGGTGAGGTCGTGGCTGGAACGATTCTCTGACTCTGACATGGCTCGCCCCCATTCGGGTGTGAGGGCGAGCAACCGGGACGGGGGTTCCCGGCGGGGGGCTCTCAGTTTCTTCTGTACGATACCGTACCAACCGGGTCTCCGCACTTGTATTTACGACACTGACCTTTATGCTGTCGCCATGTCGCTCGGCTACGACATCTACGCGGACATCGGCCTGCTCTACATCCGTGGCCAGGGCGTGATCACGCAAGCTCAGCGGATGGGCGCCATGCTGGCGTGGCTCCGCGATCCGCAGTACGAGGATTGCACCGACGCGCTCATCGATCTGGCTGACGTGAAGACGACGCCGAAGGTCGGCGAATTGCGTGAGCTGATCGCGATGCTCAAGCAGAAGCTGCCGGCCCGCGGCCCCCGACGGCTGGCCATGGTCACCTCCAAGCCCATCACGTTCGTCGTCGCACGCACCTTCGAGCAGCTGGTGCGGTTGAGAGGTCTTCCGCTCGAGGTCAAGGTGTTCATGAACCTTGGCCGGGCGTGGGACTGGCTCAGGCCCGGCGCGCCACCGTTTCAGCTGCGCTAATTGTTGAGAATCGCGGCGTGGCGAACCGCTGGCGGTGCGCGGTCTTATGCTTTCCGTATGATGGGTGTCACACCGTTGAGGTAGCATCTCACCGTGATCAATTGTCCAAAAATCGCTCGCACGACCACGATCCTCGTGTGTCTGATGGCAGTCGCGCTGCTCCCGGTGCGGATGGCGGCGGCGCAAGGTGCGGGCAGCAATACCATGACCCTCTCGCCGGTGCCGATGAAGCACGTCGTGCTGCCCGGCGAGGTCCCTTCCGACTTCCGTCCAGGCGTCGACAACGCCGCGCCGGCGTCCGGCGCTCCGCGTGCGGTGTCGGCCGGTCTGCACATCAACCCGACATTCGACGTGTCGATCACGAGCGATCCCAACGCCGCGGCCATCGAGGCCACGATCAACGCCGCGATCGCGAACATCGAATCGCAGTTCTCGGATCCGATTACCGTCAACATCACGTTCCAGAAGGCCGGCGGGCTGGGTTCGAGCTCGACGTTCTTCGCCACCGGCACTTACGCCTCGTTCCTCGCCGCGCTGAAAGGCGATGCGAAGACGAGCGACGATGCGACCGCTGTGGGACTCCTTCCGAACGTGGCGACCAATCCCGTCAACGGGGCGACAACGATCAACGTCAAGACCGCCAACCTCCGGGCTGTGGGTATCATGCTGAACCCGCCTCCGGGCCAGCCGGACGGATTCATCGGTCTGAACACGGCGATCACCAGCCCGGGAAGTCCCGGCTCGACCGGCACGTTCAACCTGCTGCCTGTCGTCGAACACGAGATCGACGAGGTGCTGGGCCTCGGTTCGTCGCTTCCGTCAGTACCTGCCGGTACGATTTTCCCGCAGGATCTGTATCGGTACAGCGCGGTCAATACCCGGTCGTTCACCACGGCGAACAGCCTGGCGTTTTTCTCGATCAACGGAACGGCCGGTCTCGCGCAATTCGACAACCAGAACGACGGCGGTGATTTCGGCGACTGGCAAAGCAATCCGCTCCCGGCGGGCGTACAGCCGAAAGTGCAGGATGCCTTTGCCACCCCCGGCGCCAATCCTGCGTTGAGCGTGGAGTTGAATGCTCTCGACGTCGTCGGATATGACCGCGTGCCGGCGACGCCCACGGTCACGCTGAAGGTGAACGGTCAGCACCCGACGCCGCCCGTCGTCACGACGGCCGGGCCGATGCTGCTGACGCTCGACATCAGCGCGTCGTCGTTCACGGCGCCGGTGTCGTGGTTCTGGGGGCTGATCGTGAACAACCAGCTGCTGTGGGTGACGCCGAACGGGCTGAGCACGACGCCCGCGCCGCTGACCGTCGCGCCGCCGGTGGCCGTCTCGAACGCGACGTTGCTGAACATCACGCTGCCTCCGGGCGTTCAGCTCACGACGTTCTTCATCCTGGTGGACGGAACGGGATCGGCCGTGGCGTTCGACGTCATCGAAGCCGTACGGCCCTGAGCTGTCATTGGCCGGCAGGCGGCTGCCACAGTTCTAACTTGTTTCGTTCTGGATCGATGACCCAGGCGAACTTCCCGTACTCGGAATCGTCGATCTTCTCGAGTACGTTGCAGCCTTCTGCGCGCAAGGCGTTGACCAGGGCGTGGAGATCCTCCACCCGGTAGTTGACCATGAACGGCGCGGTGCTCGGCGCAAAGTGATCGCCTTGCGCCGGACCAATGGACCAGGCGGTTGTTCCGGCCACCGGCTTGCCTTCACCGTCGGTCCAGGTGAAAGCCGTGCCACCCCATTCCTGTGTGACGGTGAGGATTTGTCCAGATGAAACATCTCTTTGACGCGGCGAGGGTCGAAGAAGTGCAGGCGCGGATCGCGCAACTGCGGCCGGAGAGCGCGGCGTTGTGGGGCACGATGAGTCCCGCGCAGGCGCTCGCGCATTGCGCCCTGGCGTTCGAGTGGGCGGTCGGAGACAGGATTCCGCCACGGATGTGGCTCGGGCGGATCATGGGGCGGATCGTGAAGCCGATGGTGCTGGGGAACGACGCCCCGATGCGCCGGAATTCGCCGACGGCGAAGGATCTGGTGGTGCAGGAAGCGCGAGACCTGGGCACGGAACGGGAGCGGTTACGCGGCTTGATTGGCCGGTTCGCCGCGGCGGGGCCGGCGGGGTGCACCACCCATCCGCACAGTTTCTTCGGGCGGCTCACGCCGGAGGAATGGGCGACGTTGATGTACAAACATCTCGACCATCATCTGCGGCAGTTCGGAGTTTAGCGCACGCCGCGTTGGTGTAGGATGGCATCAGGTCGTCCAACCGGGAGCAATCGCATGAATGTCCGCCACCTCGTGCCGTTCGTGAGCCGCCGGCTCCTGGCCATGGGATCCCTCATGCTGGCGGCCGGCCTGCAGCAGCCGGTTCACGCGTCAGGCGTAGACGTCTCGAAGTTCAGGCGCATCGAGCCGCAGTACATCGCGGCGCTGGGAGACCCCGGGGCCACCTCCGGCAGCGGCGCGCAATCATGGGGCCTCTGGAGCCAGGACCCGGGCCCG
>Ga0157376_10003570_pt1 | contig 10722 bp, 7 predicted proteins | sample M45metaG_FD_121801 | JGI IMG/M metagenome (GOLD analysis project Ga0157376, IMG submission 121801) | Miscanthus rhizosphere microbial communities from Kellogg Biological Station, Michigan, USA - M4-5 metaG | ecosystem: Host-associated > Plants > Roots > Rhizosphere > Soil | place: USA: Michigan... | reverse complement strand
CTCTGATAGATATTATAGACTTAAGGCTAAACTTGTTGCATAGGAGACTTAGGTAGTGTATTCTTGAGGACAGTTAATAACTCACTCTTAGGCCATAGGTAACTGTCGATGGAGTTAGAGCTTAAGATGGTAACTCAGCGTTAAAATCCTCCAACGCAAAGATTCTTTTTTTTGAGTAAGGATGTAGTGGGTTATTTTTTCTATAGAAGATAGGCTAAATAAAATAATTTCAGTATCTCTTAAACGAAGTATCATAGGCCATACCTCTTCTTTTTTCTCCAATAGCATTTTTAGTTTTTTAGCACATCGATCTAATGTCTGATGTCTTTTAAAAAGACGTAAAAATAAAAAGAGAAACATACCAATGCATAGTAAGAATCCAAAAACACCTAGCAAAGGAAAAAATAAGAGTAATAAGAAAGGATAGGCTTCCCAATGAGATTGAAAGATAGGGCCAAAAATCTGTCGCCATTTTTTTAAGGAAGTTCTGTAAGCCAGAAACTCTTCAAATTTAGGTTCATTAAAGGATGCGCGCACGGCATGGATGAGTTCATGTTTTATTATTTCTTGTTCAGAGTAAAAAGAAGAGAGTTTATTTTTTTTAATTTGTATTGTGATCTCTTCTGGAGAAATCCAAGTAGCTGCCCCTTCCCAAAAAGCGAGATTTTTATTTCCATAAATAATGGAGACCCAGTCAGGAGCAATATCATAATAGGGAATTTCTATTGGGTTATACTCTCTTTTTACTTTTGAGACTCTTTCTAAAAAAGCAACTTCATTTTCTTCTGGAGAAGGAAATAAACCACGCTTATTATAGTCTAAAAGCTCTTCGTCTTTTATCATGCTCTTTTCTTTTTAAGGAGAAAAAATCCTATGAGAAGATTCAGGAGCAACAGAGCGAGAGAAAAATGTTGCATTTTAGCTCCCTTTTTTTGAAGAGCAGATAGTTTTTTGTCTATCATAAGATCAAAAGCTGATTTCTTATTATTAGTATCAGCCCAAGCCGTGGCGTAAAAATGTTTAGAATAGAGAGAGGGAATGCCAGTTTTAGCAAAAAAATAGGCAGAAGGAAGCACTATGTCGATATTTTGATCGCGGGCTACACTCTCTTTTAAAGCATGGGTCAATGCAATATAGGTTCTTTGCATTACTAGTTCTACTTTAGAATAAGCATCTTTTCCCTTAAAACGCTTGCCTGTTTCCTCCCATTTTTTTTCAATAATATCAATCACTTTTTTCACTACGGGATGTCCAGGCCTTGATCCTAAAACCCCATTACCACTAGTGATATTATACCCTGCAAAAGGAGGATGTGGCGCTTCTAGCCCACAATAAAAATCAAAGTTCGAGTGAAGATTTTCAAAAGAAGAGAGGCAATTAGCATCATGATCTACATAGACTCCCCCCTCTTTATACAAAATTTCATATCTTAATAAATCAGATTTTTCTCCATAATTATACGATCCTTCATAGCATTTTTCTAAAAAATCCCACTGAAAATCTTTGACAAAACAGAGTTCCATATTATTACAAGGCAGCGGACGGTTGCGATCTGTCCAAAATTTAACCCTCCAGTCCGGATGCTCTGCTATCCAAGTTCTCACATTTTCTACAGATTGAGGAGGAAAAGTATTCGGTCCTAGCCAGATAAAATGAATCAGCTGAGGAATTTTTTTGGAAAAGAGAGCTTTTGATAAATAGTGTTTATTTTTCTCATAAAGAGTTTCAAAAAAACGAAAAGCCATTTTATCTTCTTCTCTAGTGATGTATTTCCAATGTTCTGTATTTTTTCCCATAAAATTTTCAAACTCTGTCCCCTCTTTCTTGCAGCTTGTCAATGACATCATTAAAAATAGGGCTAAAAATGAATATTTGTTTCTTTTAAAAAGGAGAAATAAAAATAAAAGATTAGGTAAAATGGAGCCAATCAAAATGTATGTCGTTCTATCTAATTTTGCATTTATCAAATAAATACGTTTTAAAAACTTATCCTCATGCTCTTTATTAGTTTGATGCCAACTTCCCATATGTTGATGAGTAGCATATATAGCTTGATCTGCATGACTCTCACTAAAATAGGTTTGAGGGAAAACAATATCTCGATTTCCAAAAGATCCAAGCCCTTTCACCCCATGATGGAAAGCTGCAGAGCTTCGATGTTTCACTCGATTATAAATGGAGGAGGAATCAGAACCTGGATAAAATAGCTCTAATTCTTCCCAATGATTTTTCAACCATACAAGACTATTTTTTATAATCGGGTGGCGAGGTTTTGTAGCAATAAGATGAGTGGAAGGAAAGACTGAGCTACTCCTAATAGAAGAAGCGATCACTTCTAACCCAGTATAAAAATCATAACTCTGATTTAATGCATCAAAAGAGCGTAGGGGAGCAGTATCATGATCTATATAGACTCCTCCTTCTTGAAAGAGCAATTCATATCTTAATATTTCAGATTTTTCGCCGAAGTTATCGGATAAATAAAATAGCTCTCCTAATTCTTCAAAGTGAAAGTCCTCTACCAGCCTCTTTTCCATGCCTTGAACAGGACTCTCTCTATCGATATCACTCCAGAAACAAATACGCCAATGAGGATGGATTTGGATCCATTTTTTTATATTTTGTATAGAGGCTGAGGGAAAATCAGCAGGGCCCAACCAAATAAAATGCAAAACTTGCGGAATACGACTCTCTTCTGAAACCAAAAGTGCATTTTTTTTATAACTATTCTCAAAAAATAAAAAGTTTTGACGATCCTCTTCGGTAAGAAGTATAGGAGGCTGAACTTGAGCGCAGACTCCTCTACAAAAAATCAACAAGAACCAAATCAGGAATCTCATTGTTTAGTTCTTTCAACAAACATTGGATGATATTCTATGTGAGCTGAAACATTGTGTATGTGATGAAGAGGTTCAATATCAATTTTAAGTCCCTGATTAAATAAAGTTAATAACTCCTCAGCAGAGTATAAATTCATATGCCGGTTGGTAGAGGGATTGACAATCCCTAAAGGAATATTAACTATCTTCGATGTAGCATAACAGAGCCCTATTTGATTTCCAGGCTCGCAGCTAGCCCATGCAGCCTCTAAGCTATTGGGATTGACATACTCCATACTTGTAAAGGCCTCTTCAATAACTGATTTCTTATAAAGAGTCATATCAAGTGAATGGGGGTATTTCCAATCGCCACGTCCCTCTTCAAAACACCAAGCATAAACTTGATTCTCAAACGGGATAAGCAAAGGAATTCCTTGTTTAATCCCATTCATATAACAGTAATCGACATGCGTCCCTAAGCGAAAATAGAACCCATACGCGTCTCGTTTCTTCATCTCTTGAATAGCTACATTCAAATCAATATCATCTTTAATAATAATATCATCTACCACAAATACAATGTATTCAGAAGAGCCTTCTCTAAAAACATTTTTCAATAAAATGGGTTGAAAATCTTTTTTAGGATCCGCTCCCTGTTTACAAAAATCTACTTCTGGGAAAGAGCCTATCACCTCATCGTATCCGGCTTGATACTCTTCTCGACTAGAGCGATACAAAACCGTCACCTTATCATAATTTTTTACATAAGATTCTAAAGATTCTAAATAAGCATAAAGTTGTAGGGGACGATCATATGAGAAGACCATAAGATCTGCTCTATAGGTCTCTTGCTCATCTCTATTAAAATTGAGGCTATCTAACTTTTGATAAGGGGGCATAGCAAGGATAGTACGCCAACAACGTTGCTGTTTTTCAAAATTTACCTTATCATCATTTAAAGGATTAGCCCTATTATAGATGTACAACTTATCCTTTATAAAAAAGATATGCTCTTTACCTGCCATCTCAATCATAGGAAACATCATAGCGCCATCGTAAGTAGAATCGAAAAAATTACCTTTATAGAGAAAATCTTGAAATTTAATTTTTTTAAAAAGAGCCGCATAAAAGGTGCGTAAATGAGAAGTGAGCATGCCATGTTTTTTTGAGTAATCCCTTAAACTAACTTTTTTAAATATAGCATCGGGCAGTCTTCGCGAACATTCTCCTGTTGTATATTGCGGATAAGAGAGATAACTACCATAAGTTAACCAGATGTTTGGATTTGCATAGTAACAATTGAGTTTCTCTAGCACCCAGTCATGAGAGAGAAAATCATCTCCATCCACAATAGCCACAATTTCTTCCTCTTTGCAACTATGTATAGCTCTATAAAGATTCTCTAACGCTCCCTTATTTTTTTCATTTTTTATTAAGGTAACGCGATGATTTTGCCCAAGATCATTAATAAGCTTACTCACCTTGGCATAGGTGTTATCCCTAGAACAATCATCTATATAAATAACGCGATAATTTTTATATTTTTGATTAAAAACAGAAAGCAGATTACGTTCGCAAATGTCCTCATTATTGTAAGAAGGGATAATTATAACAAATGGCTTTTCGGAGGTTGCGTGATAGTAATGTGTTTCAATTTTTGCTTTAGTCCGTTTAAAAAAACGCTTAGGCTTAATAAAAAAAACAATTACAAGGGCCAATACAAATATTGGTAGATAATATCTTATGTATTTCATAACTTCCTCATTTCTGCATGATTTTTATCAAGCGCTATAATTTTTTTAGGAAGAGATAGTTTCATACATTCAGGATAACAATAAGAGGCATTCAGAATAAGCGAAGGCTTATTATTGATAAAGTAGCGATTTAAATGACTCTCATCGTGCCATACGGCTATAAAGTCATGAGTTAAATCTTGATCAATCTGCTCATCTGCTTTACGTGTAAATTTAAAAAAACTCTCTTTAGATCCCCCATAAAACCCCCCTGCAAAATAAGTAGATCCCTCTTTTTTAGAGACATAAGCTGTTGAAATCTGATTTGTCTCATAAGTTCCTCTTTTTCCTATATAACCTGGGTGTTCTGTAGCTACAAGATCACTGAGAATTTCCTCTCCCACCGGAGCTACAAAACGCATATCTGCATCTAATGCAAATAAGTAATCCATCTGTTTAAGAGATTCATAATTTATGTTATAAACATGAAATCTCTTTAAAGTGTCTTGAGGCCAACCTAATCTTTTCTGATAAATTTGAACTACATCCTCAGCAGGAGTAATTTGACCATCCGTAAAAACAAAATAGGTGACTTTAGAATTAGTACAAAAATAGGGGCGAGCTGATTTAATTAATTCATCTGCATAAAGATCATAGCGCCCTGTAGCCATGATGCATAACCCTACCTGCTTCAGATTTTTTTCGATTAATTTTTCATTAGCAAAAGAAGCATTAATGGTATAAAATCCAATTAAAAAAAAACTAATCCATTGGCTCATAGTGAATACTCCTCAACTAAAACTGGTGCCATATAGGTTACCTTATTAGGAGTTTTTTGGTCAAATTAGAAGAGGTCATGGCCCTACATCACTTCACGTTTGCAAATGCTGCGAAAGCTCATTGTTATATTAAAGAATATGGATCTGTAGAAGCCGCTTTAGAATTAGTCCCCTCATTTAAGGAGTGGAAGAGAGAAGTAAATTGGAAATTAGATCTAGACCTAAGCCTCAGAGAAAATATTACTCTGATTACCTATTTTGATAAAAATTATCCCTTTTCACTGAAAAATCTTGCAGATCCTCCGCTTTTGCTTTATGTCAAAGGAGACGTAGAACTAATAAATCAACCTGCATTAGCAATTATTGGAACAAGGCAGTGCACTTTTTATGGATTAGAAATGGCTGAAAAATTTGGATATGAGTTAGCGGCTAATAGCCTAACGATCATCAGCGGCCTAGCACGAGGAGTGGATGCAGCCGCCCATAAAGGCGCGCTGCAAACGGGTAAAACTATCGCTATATTAGGCTCAGGACTAGGTCATATCTATCCTGGAGAACATAAACCTTTAGCAGAAAAAATAGCGCATCAAGGAGCTCTCATTAGCGAGTACCCCATGCAAAGCCATCCAGAAAAACATTTTTTTCCTAAACGCAACCGATTGGTGAGCGCTCTATCTAAAGGTGTCTTACTTATTGAGGCTCCCTTAAAAAGTGGAGCTATGATCACGATGGATATAGCGCTCTCTCAAAATAAAAATTGTTTTGCACTGCCAGGGCCTATAGATAGAGATAGCTTTCGAGGGAACCATTTTCTCATTAAATCCAAAAAAGCTCAGCTTGTGGAAAATGTCCAAGACGTGTTATCCACCTTTAAGCTAAATATAAATTCGCTAGTTATGAATTCAGCCAAAACAAATATTTTTATGTTAGATAGTGCAGAACAATCTTTGATTAATCTACTACCAAAGGATGAAGTTTGTATCGAGGAAATAGCTTTACGCACTCAGCTACCCATTGCGAAATTAAACGCCTTGCTAATGGGACTTGTTCTTAAAAAAGTCATTCAGGAATATCCTGGTAAATTTTATAAAAAGGTAAATAGTCAATGACTAAAAAAGCGCTCATTATCGTTGAGTCTCCTACCAAAATCAAAACTCTCAAAAAAATTTTAGGAACGGGCTTTACATTTGAGTCCTCAGTGGGGCATATACGCGATCTTCCTAAAAAAGGATTTGGAATCGATACAGAAAATGATTTCGAACCTCAGTACGCTCTTATGCCAGATAAAACAGAGGTGGTTGCAAAATTAAAAAAAGCCGCTAAAGAAGTAGATATTGTTTATTTATCTCCTGATCCCGATAGAGAGGGAGAGGCAATCGCTTGGCACATTGCCTCTATTTTACCTAAAGCTACTAAATATCAACGGGTCACTTTTAATGCTTACACAAAGGAATCCATTTTAGAGGCTCTTAAACATCCGAGAGAAATCGATCAAGCTCTAGTGAACTCACAACAGGCGCGTCGATTATTAGATCGTATTGTAGGCTATAAAATTTCTCCTATTTTAACTCGTCGTGTACAAGGGGCTAGAGATGGAGGCCTCTCTGCTGGCAGAGTGCAATCTGTCGCTTTAAAATTGGTCGTAGATCGCGAAAAAGAAATCGACGCTTTTATCCCTATAGAGTATTGGAACATTGATCTTATGCTACAAGGCATGGGAAAAGAAACTCCTTTTCCCGCCTATCTCTACTCAGTCAATAACAAACGTGTAGAAAAACAAGCGATTGAGGGCAAAGATTTTTGTACTATTTCCAATGAAATAGAAGCTAGGGCCATTGTAGAAAAATTAGAAAAATCTAGCTTTACAGTAGATTCTGTTGAAAAAAAAGAGAGAAAACGCAATCCAACAGCGCCTTTCATCACCTCTACTCTGCAACAAGAAGCGAGCCGTCACTATGGTTTTTCTGCGGCCCGTACTATGAATATAGCTCAAAGTCTCTACGAAGGGATAGATCTTGGACAAGAAGGCACAGAGGGCCTCATTACCTATATGCGTACCGATTCGGTTCGCATAGCACCCGAGATCATAGAAAAATTACGCCACTATATTAACCAACATTATGGCAAAGAGTATTTACCCTCTACACTGCGCTCATTTGCCACTAAAAAAAGCACTCAAGATGCCCATGAAGCGATTCGACCTACTAACTTAGAGCATCCTCCTGAAAAAATGAAACCCTACTTAACTTCTGATCAATTCAAACTCTATCAGCTTATTTGGAGACGCTTTATAGCTTCTCAGATGAATCCTGCTATTTATGACACCGTTTCCGCTGATATTCGAACGGATCACAATATGATATTGCGCGCTACTGGATCTATTATTAAATTTCCTGGTTTCTTAGCAGTATACGAAGAAAAAGAGGATCTCATTCAAAAAGAGGAAAGAGAGAGCGAAAATAGAATTTTACCTCCTCTAGAAGAGGGTAAACAACTTAAATTAAATGAGATCAAACATGAACAGGCTTTTACTCGTCCCCCTCCTCGTTTTACAGAAGCTTCTTTAGTAAAAGAATTAGAAAAATCAGGTATCGGCCGTCCCTCCACTTACGCTTCTATTATGGCTAAAATCCAAAGTCGAGACTATACCATAAAAGAGAAAGGAACTCTAAAACCCACAGAACTTGGAAAAGTGATTGCTCAAATGCTTGAAGATAATTTCAAGATGATTATGGATGTAGGGTTCACAGTAAACATGGAAGATGAGCTCGAACGTATCGCTGAAAATGAAGTAAATTGGAAAGACGTCATTAGGAAATTCTGGCAGGAGTTTATTCCCACAGTGGAAGCTGCTGAAAAAGATGCCTTTGTACCGAAAGTATTAACAGATATAGATTGTCCCGACTGCGGGCACAAGTTGCAAAAAATTTGGTCGCGTCAAAAATATTTTTATGGATGTTCCAACTATCCAGAATGCAAATATACCGTTGCTCTAGAAGCCATGGAGTTTAAAAAAGAGGATTATGATCCTGATTTTGACTGGGATCAAGCTTGCCCAAAAGATGGAGCCAAAATGTCGCTACGCTTTGGTAAATTTGGAGCCTTCCTTGGTTGTACCCACTATCCTGATTGCAAAGGCATTGTAAATATTCCAAAAAAGGGAGAGACTTCTTCTCCAGATATGCCCACTTGCCCGGCCATAGGCTGTGAGGGAAAAATGGTACAAAGGCGCTCCCGATTTGGCAAACCCTTTTTTTCTTGTTCTAATTTTCCCGACTGCGATGTTATTATCAACCACTTAGAGGAGTTAGAAGAAAAATATCCAAATCACGCAAAAACAGCTTATGTAAAAAAAGAGAAATGGAAAAAAGATAAAAAAGAAAGTGCCTCCAAGAAAAAAACCTCTCCAAAAGCAAAACAAGCTCCAAAAAAAGCCTCTAATCAACCCTCCTACCCTCTTTCACCCGAACTAGCAGCGATCGTCAGTTCGAAGGAACTTTCTAGACCTGCCTTGATCAAAAAAGTATGGGAGTATATTAAAACGCACAATCTGCAAGATCCCAAAAATAAACGTCTCATTATCCCCGATGAAAAACTAGCCAAGGTTTTTGGGAGTAAAAAACCCATTGATATGATGAAATTGGCAGGCCTATTAGGCAAACACATTATTAAAAAATAGGTTCATTTTTATGAGCCTTAAGTTGACTTCATATTTAACATAACGTCATTACATATTGTTTAAGACTTTCAATCTTACCTTTTTCTGCTGGCACATTAATATTTCTTGCACGCAGAGCTTTTTCAACTTTATGAATACGACTTGTAATGGAAGGATGGAGAATATCAGATCTATCGTTTCCCTCAACAGAAATGATTATTCGCTTCCAAAATGTGTTTCGTTCTTGAAGGGTCACTTCTTTCGCAGCTATCAAAAATCTCCTCCCACCTTGCAGTTCTTCATTAGAGCTATTTTCTATTGCAAAATCATCGGCTCTAGCTTCTTGCCGCTGTATAAATAGCGCCTGTGAAACAATACCTACTGTCCAAGCTAACCCTATAGCGGGGAAAAAGGAAAGACAAGACATACCAAAAAAGGAAGCTGCAAGTTGACAAATGCATCGAACAGAATACATGAGGAAGAGATCATCATTTTTGACATGGCTAATTTCGTGTTTCATCGACCAGCTACAAGCCTCTTTATCGGCTTCGCAAAAACCAGGAGCTACTCTAATTATAGCAGCACCCTTCGTGAATCTATTCGTTCCTACTGCGCTACACAATCCAATATTTGGAGTTTCAAAGAATATCAGATCTTTTCTAACGCCAGATTTGTCAAGAAATGGCTGCATATCAGCTTTAAGGTGGCTGCCAGGTAACTTCTTTAATACCTCTGCATATCTAGAATCGCCTTTGCAAATGGTTTCTGAGCCTAAATCACTTCTCTCTTCCAAAGAAAATTTAAGAGAGGTTTGTTGATAAGCCAGTCTTACATAGGAATAGGGTAGAGTAAAAATTCCACTAACTAATGACATCGATCTTGCCTCCAATATTTCAATAAGTATTTTGGCATCTTTTAAAATTTTAAGCAAACAGGAGGCCTTATGGACTGATAACTTTCAACGTATTAAACTCAATACAGTCCGATTTGCTGCTGTCTAAAATTTTTAGTTAAATCGCCCTGGGCTGTGATCCTTATCCTCAAAGAATAACATTCATTTCTACTTAAAAAATAATACACAATAATTTTAAAATATTATACAATATCATAATCTGTTATAATTTTATTATATTAATACTTATTAAAAACAAATCGAGGTTTTATATGTCTATTGGTAATAATTTTGTTTCATCCCTATCAGAGTCTCCTTTTTTTGATGCGGTAAGAGCCGACTTTGAAAACTCACTTAGAAATTGGGTAGATGAGGCATCTCCAGGAGAAAGAGCCAATCGAATCGAAGCGGGACGTAGAATGCGTGCAGTAAGAGACAATGGTTTGCGTGAATTGTCTTTAGGTATCCTATACTTAACAACCTTACCCGGTGTAGCACTCGGTCAACTCATCAGTTTGGAAAGACTCGATATTTACGTGAATCGGTTAGTTGCACTGCCTCCTGAAATCGGTAGATTAGATAACTTAACGCACCTCGATATTTCAATAAATCTATTACAGGTACTGCCAGATGAAGTCTATGAATTACCGAGGTTGACTTACCTCAATCTCTCAGGTAACCAGCTACAGGTACTGTCACCTGAAATCGGTAACCTTACGAATTTAGTAGAACTCCGTCTTAGCAATAATCAATTAGCAGCACTACCAGCTACCATGAGTAGATTAAATCGGTTGACATGTCTTCTACTCTCATTTAACCGGTTTCAGTCAATGCCAGCTGT
>Ga0157376_10003568_pt1 | contig 10724 bp, 12 predicted proteins | sample M45metaG_FD_121801 | JGI IMG/M metagenome (GOLD analysis project Ga0157376, IMG submission 121801) | Miscanthus rhizosphere microbial communities from Kellogg Biological Station, Michigan, USA - M4-5 metaG | ecosystem: Host-associated > Plants > Roots > Rhizosphere > Soil | place: USA: Michigan... | reverse complement strand
GGCCGTCGGCCTGCGCCAGCTGGAAGTGCGTGGACAGCTGCACCTGTCCGCCTCGGTCGACATGGGTCGCCAGTACATCGGTCCGATCGCCGCAGGCTTCGCCGAGCAACACCCGCAGCTCCACCTGCGCATCACCAATTCCGACGCCATGCTCGACCTGTTCGAATACGGCGTGGACGTGGCGGTGCGCGGCGGCAGCATGGTCGATTCACGCCTGGTGTCACGCCTGCTGGCGAACAATTTCCGTGTGCTGTGCGCGTCGCCGGAGTACCTGGAACGGCACGGCCATCCGCGCACCGCGGACGAGCTTCAGCACCATCGCTGCCTGATGTTGCATCGTCCTGGCCACGGCGTGCTGCCGTGGATCGTGCAGTCGCCCGACGGGCCCCGCCCGCTGCGGGTGGAGGCGGCCATGACCTGTGACAACGGCGATCTGATGCGCACGCTGGCCCTGGCCGGCCACGGCATCGCGTTCAAGGCCGCCTGGGATATCGCCGAGGACGTGCGCACCGGCTTGCTGGTGCCGCTGAAGAACGAGGTGTTCCTGCCCGACGCCCACATCTACGCCATCTACCCCAGCCGCGCCTACCTGCCGGCGCGCATCCGCCTGTTCGTGGATCATCTGCAGCAGGAACTGAAAGCGCGCGAACACGATGTGCTCGATACTGTGCGCGACGCCATGCGTTGACGATAGGAGGAACGCCATGTCGGATCGGCTTCGCCACTTCCCCGCTGGCTGCATCGCATGCTGACCACCATCGTCGGCACGCTGCTGCTGGGCCTGCACATCGCCGGCGTGCTGGCCGCGATGCATGCGGTGATGAATACGCGCACGCCCCAAGGCGCATTCGCCTGGGCGCTGGGCCTGGTGCTGCTGCCTTATGTCACGCTCATCCCGTATCTCTATCTGGGGCGCAGCCGTTTCCACGGTTATGTGGATCTGCATCGTGCCCGCCGCGACCAGATGCACGCGCTGGCCAGTGAGCAACTGGACAACGGCTCCGCCTCGCTCGAGCTCAACGAACGTTACGGCGAAATCGCGCAGATGCTTGGCGCGCGCTTTCACAAGGGCCAGCGACTGCAGTTGCTGGTGAATGGCGACGACACCTTCGAGGCCATTTTCGCCGCCATCGCTGCGGCGCAGCGCTGCGTGCTGGTGCAGTTCTTCATTTTCCACGACGACATGCTCGGCAAGCGCATGCTGCAGGCGCTGATCGACCGCGTGCGCGCCGGCGTGGAAGTGTGCGTGCTCTACGACGGCATCGGCAGCCACGCGCTGCCGCGCGAGTACGTGGAGACCCTGCTCGAAGCCGGGGTGGGCGTGCATTCGTTCGCCACGCAGCGGCGCAGCAACCGCTTCCAGCTCAACTTCCGCAACCATCGCAAGATTGTCGTGGTCGACGGCACGCGCGGCTTCGTCGGTGGACTCAACGTGGGCGACGAGTATCTCGGCCTGGCGCCGCCGCTCTCGCCATGGCGCGACACGCACCTGGAAATCGAAGGCCCCGCCGTCGCCGACCTGCAACGCAGCTTCGCCGAAGACTGGCATTGGGTGACGGGAGCGTTGCCGCCGTTGCTCAAGCCCGGCCCCGGCCACGGTCAGGCGCACACGCTGATCGCTGCCACGGGCCCCGCGGATCGACAGGAAACCTGCTCGCTGTTGTTCGTCTCGCTGATTCACGCCGCGCGACGCCGGCTATGGATCACCACGCCGTATTTCGTGCCGGACCAGGCCGTGATGGCGGCGTTGAGGCTCGCCGTATTCCGCGGCGTGGACGTGCGCGTGCTGATTCCGTCGATTCCCGACCACCGCACTGTGTTTCTCGCCACCAGCCTGTACGCGCATGACGCCGTGCTGGCCGGCATCCGCATGTTCCGCTATCGGCCCGGCTTCGTGCACGAGAAGGTGCTGCTGGTGGACGATGACACCGCCATGGTGGGCAGCATGAATCTGGACAATCGCTCGTTCCGCCTCAACTTCGAAATCGCGGCGTTGAACGTGGACGCGGACTTCGCCGGCCAGGTCGAAACCATGCTGTGCGACGACTTCGAGCACGCCTATGAGGTCACGGTGGCGGAGTACGAGCAGGCATCCTATGTGCGGCGGCTGGCCATGCACGTCGCGCGATTGTTCGACCCGGTGCTCTAGCCGTTCGCCTTGTTGCCGTAGACGAGATAGAGACTGCCGGTGAGCACTACCGCCGCCAGCGACATCATGGCGGCCACCACGAACATCGGACCGTAGCGTCCACCGGACGCGATCCAACCGCCCAGCGGACCGGTGACGCCGAGCGCCACGTCGATGAACACCGAGTACGCGGCCAGCGCGGCGCCACGATTGCTGCCGCTCACGCGTTCCACCGCCACCACGCCGAGCGCGGGGAAGATCAGCGAAAAGCCGATGCCGCTCAAGGCCGCACCCAGCATCGCCACGCCGGGGTGGTTCGCCATCGCCAGCACGATCAGGCCGGCGCATTCCACCAACAACGAAACCATCGCCGTGCGATAGCCGCCGAAGTGCGCGATCGTCCAGCCCAGCGCCAGCCGCACGCCGACGAAGCACACGCCGAACACGCTGAGCGTGGGAGCGGCGCCGGCCCAGCCCTCGTTCGCATAGTACAAAGTGATGAACGTGGCGATCACGCCGAAGCCCACTGAGCCGAGCGCGAGCCCCATGCCGTACGGCGCCACGCGCCCGAACACATGATGCATCGGCATGCGTTCGCCGCCTTCGACACGAACGGCGGGACGGCGCCACGCCAACAACAGCGCCAGCACGATCAGCACCACCGCGGCCACGCCGATGCTGGCAAAGCCGGCCGCATGCGTGAGCACCACGCCGAGCGGCGCGCCCACCGCCAGCGCGCCGTAGGTGGCGATGCCGTTCCACGAAATCACCTTGGCGGTGTGTTCCGAACCGACGCGGCCGATACCCCACATGATGCAGCCGGTCGCCACGCAGCTCTCGCCCATGCCGAGCGCCAGTCGCGCCACCAGCATCACGCCCACCGAGGCCACCGGCGATTCACGCAGCAAGGCGGCGGCAATCAGCAGCAGGCCGCTGACCGCGCAGGCCATCAGGCCGATCAGCGCTGCGCGTTTGGGGCCGGCCGTATCGGAGGTGCGTCCGGCAAAGCCGCGGCTGAGCAACGTGGCTACGTATTGCGTGCTGATCACCAATCCGGCCAGTACCGCGCCAAAGCCCAGGTCGTCGTGCACGAACGGCGGCAGCACCGCCAGCTGCATGCCGATCACCAGGTAAGCCAGGAAGGTGAAGAGCACGATCTGGACGATGCGCAGCGTCAACGACGTGCCGCTGGCGCCCGGTTCAACGAGAGTAGTCATGGATCCAACATCGGGGGAGGAATCAAATCGCGAGGTCATCGGCGCAGAGGGGGAACGCCGGCGACACGCGTTACGGGGAGGAACGTCGCCGCGCGACCAGCAGCCAGCCAATGAAAACGCCGACGGCGACGCCGACGAACTCGAAGAACACGCGCGCACCCAGGTTGTCCGGGTCATGCACCTCGGCCAGCCGGACCTTCAACAGCTGCAGCGATTGCACGCGGCCATAGTTGAAATAGACCAGGTTCCACATGTCGCTGCCGCCGGCCAGGATCACGCCGCCCAGGCACGCCCAGCCGACCTCGATGCCCAGGCCCCAGCCCTGGCTGCGGCCGAACAAATGCAGCAGGACGAACGCGGCCAGGCCGATGACCAGGGCGATGGCGCCGGCATCCAACGCACCCACGATGCCGTATCCCATCCACGACTGGTCGAAAAACATGCGCCGGTTCCGCTGGTTGCCTGGAGCTCATTATGCCTGCGACGCTATCGCGACTGGGGCTCGGCGGCCGCTCTTGCAGGAAATTTCCTACTCTGAACGCTGTCTATGCCTGACAAATCACCCGTCGAACGCGTCACACCACGGTTCTCTCCGCCCGACTAGACTTTCCGGCGCAACCTTTTGCGAAACCCGACACGACCATGAGCCCATCTCCTTGAGCCCATCCCCATGAAGCCAGCCATCCGCAGCCGCGCCGCCCTCATCCTGGTCGACGTCCAGCCTGACTTCATGCCCGGTGGCGCGCTCGCCTGCCACGAAGGGGACGCCATCGTTCCCGGCATCGACCAACTGCTGAAGCGCGACGTGTTCGAGCACGTGGTGGCCACCCAGGACTGGCATCCGGCCGGCCATATCTCGTTCGCCACCTCGCACCCCGGGCGCGAGCCGTTCGAACGCATTCCGCTCTACGGTCATGCGCAAACGCTATGGCCACCGCACTGCGTGCAGGAGACACCTGGCGCGGCGCTGCATCCGTCGATCGACTGGTCGCATGTGGATACGGTGATTCGCAAGGGCGACGACCCCCGCGTGGATTCGTACAGCGGCTTTCGCGAAAACCACGGCCCCCGCGGCAAGCGCCCGTCCACCGCCTTGGATGGCTGGCTGCGCGAGCAAGGCGTGGACGAGGTGTATGTGTGCGGGCTGGCCCGCGACGTATGCGTGCTGTGGACCGCGCAGGACGCGGTCGAGCTGGGCTATCGCACGCACGTGCTGTGGGATCTCACCCGCCCGGTATCGCCGGAGACAGACATCCCCACGCTGCTTCGCTTCGAGAACCTCGGCGTCAGCGTGATCGATTCGTCCGCGCTGGCCTGATCAGCCTTCGTTCTCGGAGGCGACGCTGACCTGCGGATCGCCGTCGTCATCGAAGCTCACGCTGATGTTGATGGGACGGCAGCAGACCTGGCAGTCCTCGATGTAGTGCTGGCTGTCGGCCGAGCCATCGACCAGTATTTCGATGGCTTCGCCGCAGTAGGGGCAGTGGATGAAGACTTGATCGAGCATGACGCCCTCCTCTGCTCCCCTGTTCAAACCATCGCTCAGCGCTTGGCCAGCGACAGCGACGAACCCCATTTGTTCACCTCCACCAGCGCGGTTTCACCTGCGGCCAGGTTGGTGTCGAGGTGTGCATTGTCGGCGGCTTGGTGACACGCGCCGGAGTTGCGCAGCGCGACCGTGTGCGCACCGCTGGGCAGATAGAACGTGGCCTGCTCGCCGGTTTCCAGTTGAGCGGCAAACTTGTCGTCGACCAGGATCTGGCTGGAGCAACCGCCGCCGAAGTAACCGTTGCTGCGCACGATCTGCAGCGTGGCCGTGCCATCGCCCGGCGCCTGGTAGAGGAACTGGCGATTGGACACCACATCCTTGATGACCTTGTCGTGGTCGTTGGTCACGCCGCAGCCCGTCAGCGCCACCAGGCCCAAGGCCACACACATTGCACCCGCTGCGCTCTGCATGATCTTCATCGCCACTCTCCATCGTTGGACGATCAGCATCGCCAATGGCCGATCAACCGGTTGTGAAACGGAGGCCTACGCCACCGGCGGTTCCCATGCCGAAGGGCCCAGGATGCGGAACCAGCCTTCGCGCGCCGTGCGGCGGGCGAGCTGCAACAGCGCCTTGTCCTTGCTGAGCAGGCACTGAGCCCCCGCCGCGAGCGCCAGCTCGAGGAATTTCTGGTCGTCCGGATCGGCGCAGCGTGGCAGCTTCACCTCCGGACGCGGCGTCATGGCCGCTTCCGGCAGCAACGTCACCGCGAGATCGAATGCCGCCGCGGCCTGCTCGCGCGCCGCGTCGGTGAGGCCGAACTGGGGATATTCCAACACTGCCAGCCATTCGGCGCGGCAGGGCTCATCCACCACCGCGACCACCCGGCCTTGCTGCAACGCGCCCCGGAGGCGCTCGCAGGCAGGGTCGCGGAACACGAAAAGATCGAGTGCGACGTTGGTGTCGAGGACGAGTCGGGGCACGGAAGTGGACATGGCGCGCATGGTGGCACAGCCACCCGGTTAAAATGGCGGCCCTACTCCGTGGAACACCGACATGACCGAACGCCTCTTCGACCACTATGCGGTCCACACCACGGCGGTTGCCGAGGGCTCGCGCTTCACCGCCTGCATCGTGGTCACGCCACGCGAACGCAGCGGTTTTCCGGTGTATTTCGCCATCTGCGAGAACCGCAGTTTCCGTGAGAAAGCGCAGGCCGAAGAAGCGGCCGACAAGGCCCTCGCCGCCATCGAATCGCTGGAAGACGACGGCACCCCGGTGTTCCCCGAAGGCTATACCGGCTTCGACGACGAACCGCCGGCGGCATGACCGCACTGAAGTACCTCGGCGGCTACCCGCCGGCGCTGCTGGACAAGGTGCGCCTGCTGATCGAGCGCGACGAACTCGGTGCCTATCTGGAAAAGCGCCATCCCGGCCGCCACGAGGTACAGAGCGACAAGGCGCTGTATGCCTATACCAACGCCCTGCGCCAGCAACACCTGCGCAACGCACCGGGCATCGACCGCGTGTGGTACGACAGCAAGCTGGACGTGATCGGCAAGGCGCTGGGCCTGCACACGGCTATTTCGCACGTGCATGGCAGCCGCCTGAAAGCGCGCAAGGAAATCCGCATCGCCGCGCTGTTTCGCGATACGCCGCCGGAATTCCTGAAGATGATCGTGGTGCACGAACTGGCCCACCTGAAGGAGGCCGAGCACAACAAGGCGTTCTATCAGTTGTGCGAATACATGCAGCCGGACTATCACCAGCAGGAACTCGATCTGCGCCTGTACCTGACCTGGCGCGACCTGCAGGCCGCACGCTCCGCGTGATCCTCGCGTGCCGCGATAGAATCGCCACGCCCCTCATCCGCTCGGTATCGCCCCATGCGCGCTCGGTTACAACAGTGGCTCAACCGCCCTCGCACCATCCAGATCGGTGGACGCCCGTTCGTCAGCGAGGGCCTGACGCAACGCATCTGGGACGACATCTATCTCTTCGCGCTGACCATCCGCTGGCCGACCTTCTTCGGGCTCGCGGCGGCCGGTTTCCTGGCGCTCAACACCGCATTCGCCGCTCTCTACCAGCTGGGCGACCACGCCATCGCCAACCAGTTTCCGCGCAATTTCGCCGGCGCCTTCTTCTTCAGCGTGGAAACCCTGGCCACCGTGGGCTACGGCGACATGCATCCGCAAACGGTGTATGCGCACATCGTGGCGACGGCGGAAATCTTCGCCGGCATGTTGAGCATCGCCTTGGTCACCGGCCTGGTGTTTTCGCGCTTTTCGCGCCCGCGCGCCAAGATGCTGTTTGCCGATCACCCGGTGATTCACCTGGTGCACGGCAAACGCACGCTGATGATCCGCGCGGCCAATGCACGGCAGAACGTGATTGCCGAAGCCTCCGCCAAACTGCACCTGCTGCTGCGCGAAACCTCACCCGAAGGTTTTCGCCTGCGGCGCATCCACGACCTCAAGCTGATGCGCGACCGGCATCCCGTGTTCACGCTGAGCTGGAGCCTGATGCACATCATCGACGAGACCAGTCCGCTGCACGGACTGAGCCGCGAAGAACTCGCCGGCACCGAAGCCACGCTGATGCTTTGCATCGAAGGCATCGACGAAACCACCTCGCAATCGATGCTGGCGCGGCGCCAATGGAGCCATCGCGAGTGGCGCTGGAACCATCGCTACATCGATCTGGTGCATGACGACGAACAAGGCGTCAGCCATATCGATTACGGCGTGTTCCACCACGTATTGCCGGTGCAGGAAAACGAAAATACTGATCGCTTCTGAAGCATGCTCAGAGCGTAAGCAGCACCTTGCCGATGGCGGCGCGGCTTTCGAGGAAGGCATGGGCCGCGGCGCCGTCGCGCAGCGGGAAGCGCCCCGCGATCTGCGGCCTCAGCGTGCCCTGCCTGATCTGCTGGAACAGCGCCGCGGCCCGTTCGCGGCGCGCCTCCGGACCGGTGAGCACATTCCACAGGTCGCCCCCGGTCAGGGTGAGCGAGCGATCCATCAGCAGGCGCGGATCGACCGGCTCGGGATCGCCCGCCGCCATGCCGTAGAACACCACGGTGCCGCCGATGCGCGCAGCGGCGAGGCTGTCCGCCAGGGTCCGGCCGACCGAATCGTAGACCACGTTCGCCCCGTGTCCGCCGGTGAGCGCGCGCGCGGCGTCGACCCATTCCTCGTAACCCACGGCCACGTCGGCGCCGGCGGCGATCACGGCGTCGCGCTTGGTTTCGCTCGAAGCGATGCCCAGCACCACCGCACCCAGCGCCTTGAGCATCTGCACCAGCAGCAGGCCGACACCACCGGCCGCCGCGTGCACCACCGCCACGTCGCCAGCGCGCACGACGAAGCTGTCGGATACGAGGTATTGCGCGGTGAGACCCTGCAGCAGCACGGCGGCGGCCGTGTCGTCATCGATATCGTCCGGCAGGGGGATCAGGCGATCGCGATCCACGGCCACCAGTTCGGCATTGGCATGGGGCATGTCGGCAAAGCCAACGCGCTTGCCGGCCGGGAACTGCTTGTCGCCCGCCACCGGCAGCTCGACCACGCCGGCACCTTCATAGCCCAGCACCCAGGGCGCCGATCCGCTCAGGTGGTAGTTGCCGTTGCGGCGATACACGTCGGCAAAGTTCAGGCCGACGCTGTGCATGCGCACCAGCACCTGGCCCGGGCCCGGCTGGGGGGCGGGACGCTCGGTCCAGCGCAGCACCTCGGCGGGGCCAAAACGGTCGAAAGTGAGTGCGTGCATGAGGCGAGTCCGGATCGAGGCGTCGAGAGAATGACAGGTTTGGCCACGCCGGCTTAGACCCGGTCAGCAAAAAAAATGTGACAAACGGCCCCTTTTCCTTACGAGAAGCTGTATTTTTAGTCAACGCAACGCGAAATCACGCGTTATTCACCGTCACTGGCCGGTACGCAGGGCCATTGTTTGGGGGAGACAGCGCCATGCGGCGAACGTTTGTCGTGGGTTGTCCACGTTCCGGGACCACCATCGTCCAGGCTTTGCTGGCACGACATCCTGCTGTCTTCACGCTGCCTGAAACCGCGTTCTTCGAACAGTTGCACGGCGACCTGAGCTGGCGCTGGGGCGATGCCCGGGTGCAGCCGCGCCGCCGTCGCTGGCGCCAGTCGCTGGGCCTGACCCGCCGCCACATCCGCGACGTGTTCGCCGCGCTGCACCTGCAGCTGGCTGGCGCCCGCCCGCCGATGCCCTCCGCCTACCATTGCCGCACCCTGTCCGGGCGATTCCTGGCCCTGCTCGATCGTTCCGCCGCAGCCGCCGGGCGCTCGATGTGGCTGGAAAAGACGCCTAACCATCTGCTCTATATCCCCGAGATCGAGGCGCTGGCGCCGGATGCGCGCTTTGTGCACGTAGTGCGTCGAGGCATCGATGTGCTGGCCTCGCTGGCCGACGTCTACCTGCGCTTCGAGAACGACGAGGCTTTCGGCGGCGGCACCGTGCATTGGGCGCGCCGCTGGAACCGTGCCATGGACATCCATAGCCAGCACATCGGGCGGGCCCATCACCATTTCGTGTTTCTCGAGGATCTGGTGAGCCAGCCAGACATCGAATGGGCGCGCTTGTGCGCCTTCCTCGACCTGGCGCCGGACGCGCCGCTGGACAATGCCTGCCAGCAATCGATCGCCAACCTGTCCGACGAACCCTGGAAGGTTTCGGCCATCGAGGGACAGGTGCGCGAGGCCGATCGCAAGGTGGATGGCCTGTTCGGCCCCCAGATGCAGCGCTGGCTGCGCGGACGCCTGGCCTCGTACGAGGATCTGCGCGCGCAATGCCAGGCAGTGCGCGCCCGCCCTTCCCCGCGCATCCGCAGGATCTACGACAACACCCAGGCGGCCAACGTCGGTTAGTTCTGCCAAGACGCGCCGCGTCAGCCCGTCGGCACCGCCACTTCGCTGGCGCGGTTGAAATCGCCGATGGCCTCGACCAGCTCGGTCACCGCGACGCGTTCGAGCTCGGTCAGGTCGGGGTTCCAGCTGTCCATGATGACCACCACGCGCGTGCTGTCGCTGCGATTCCACGCCTCGTGCTCGAAGGTGTCGTCGAAGGTGACACAGCGCCCCTCCTTCCATTCGTGCAGCTCGCCGCCCACGTTGATGGCGCAATCGGGGGGAACGATCAGCGGCAGGTGAGTGACCAGCCGCGTGTTGGTCACGCCACGGTGCGGCAGGATGTGGGTGCCCGGCCGCAGAATGGAAAACAAGGTCTCCGGCGCGTGGTCGCGGATGCGCACCAGCGGCAGGTGTTGCAGCACCTCCGAGGTACGCGGACAGCTCACATGGTGCTCGTCGAAGCGCTCGCCGTGACGGTAGAAGAAATACGCGTCCCACCCGGCAGGCTGCGCACCGGAGGAACGCAGGTGACCTTGCAGATCCTCGTCCGTTTGCTCGCCGAGAAACGGCTCCAGCGGTCGATCTTCCTTCAGTACGGACAACAGCTCCTGGCGAATCACCTCGGTGGCGGCCTCGACATCGGCCTGCCATGGGAATCGTTCCGAGCCGTAATACGCCTGGCTGGGAATGCCGGGGAAATAAAGGAATTTCGGCTTTTGCCGGGGATCGGGAAGCTGCGCCGGCCGCTCGCCCAGATAGATGGCCAAACAATCCTCCACGCGCGACAGCTCGCTGCGCCCATGGCGTTCGCGCAACGGCTGCAGCACGGCGTCGAAGGTGCGGCGCCGGCCCGCGTCGATAAAGCGCATGGCGTGCTGCACCAACGGGCGCAGGCCCGGTGCCGTGCTGGCATCGCTCATCCAACGCCCCTCGGCCTGGGCCGAGTTGACCGCGCCGAAGTAGGCCAGCAAGGCACCATGCATGTCGCCCAGCTGTTCCAACGCCATGCCAAGCCGCAG
>Ga0157376_10003567_pt1 | contig 10724 bp, 10 predicted proteins | sample M45metaG_FD_121801 | JGI IMG/M metagenome (GOLD analysis project Ga0157376, IMG submission 121801) | Miscanthus rhizosphere microbial communities from Kellogg Biological Station, Michigan, USA - M4-5 metaG | ecosystem: Host-associated > Plants > Roots > Rhizosphere > Soil | place: USA: Michigan... | reverse complement strand
TCTCCTGGTACTCGCCGTCGTGGTTCTCTGCGGCGCGATTCGCGCCGTCGCTCAGGAACAGCCATCCTTCCCCAACACGAAGCCGAGAGGGCGGGCGACCATCGAGTACAAGGACGATGCCATTCAGGTCGTCGCCTCCTATGACTACTCGCAGCGGAATCATGCCCTGCGGTGGGTATTGATCGACCTCGCCCTCTGGACGACCAGCCGGCGCGTGATCCTCGAGCGGGACAACGTCACGCTCCAGACGCCCTCGGGAAGCCGGATGGTGCTCGCGGATCAGCGCCGATTCCTCGAAGACAGCTCCCAGGTCACCTTCGTCAGGCAGAACGCCACGATCTGGAGGCGCCAGCTCAACGCGTATCTGAGCCCGCTCGCGCCGCTCGAGCGCCTGCAGTTTCTCGCGCTGCCGGGGGACGGCCTCGCGGTGGATACCGCGCTGGTGGACAAGGATCGCGTGACGATCGGCGAGGTGTTCTTCGAGATGCCCTCCGGAGAGTGGGAGACCGGCACGTACGCGCTCGTGATCAATCACCCGCTCGCGCACGCCAGGCTGCCGATCACGCTCGAGTAGCGCGCGCTTCGCCCCGGGGTTGTTCCGGGACAGGCAGTGCCATAAAATCGTGGTTCGCGGTGAACCGCAGCGTCCACCCACACATGCCCGTTTCGGACACCGACCTGTCGACCCTCGCCGCCTCGCACGACATCATCACCCTCGGCATGCAGGCCGATGCCGTGCGCCGTGAGCGCCATGGCGTCCGCACGACCTTCGTACGGGTCGCCGAGGTGTCTGCCGAGGTCGGTGCGCCGCTGACGTGGCCGGCCGCTGCAGGCGAGGTCCGCATCGTCGGCGCTCCTGCGTCTCGAGCAGCGGCGCTCGCCCGCGTCCGCGAGGCGGTCGCCGCGGCGAAGGGCGTGCCTGTGTCCGCGTTTTCCCTCGACGAGCTCGAAGAGCTCGCGTCGCGTGAACAGATCACGCTGCGCCTGCTGCTGGAAGAACTGCACGCCGCCGGGCTCGACCTGGTGGCCGAGGCCCCTTTCGATCGCCTTCAGGATCCGAGGCGTTCGATCGAGGAGGTCAACATCGGTGGGCTGGCCCTGGGACGCCTGACCATTCATCAACTGCCCACTGCGGACAGCCTCGCGCTCTTCAAGCAGGTCGCCGAGCTTCAGCGCATCGTGGCCGTCATACGGGCGTTCGCCCCGCTGCCGCGCCGCGTCAACCCCGCCGTCCCGACAACCGGATACGACGACGTGAAGCGGGTGGCGCTGGCGCGTTTGACGATTCAAAACATCCCGTCGATTCAGGTGGATTGGGCGCTCTACGGGCCCAAGCTCGCGCAGGTGGCGCTGACGGTTGGCGCCGACGACGTGGATGCTGTCTCACCGGACGAGGACGCAGGACAGGGCCGCCGCCGGTCGCCGCTCGAGGAAATCCGCCGCAACATCCGCGCGGCCAGCCTGGAGCCCGTCGAACGGAACGGGCGCTTCGAGACGCTGCCTCGATGATGGTTCGCCTCGGCGCGGTGGGGTACCTCAACGCGCGACCACTCGTGTGGGGTCTCGAGCGCTCGCTCCGATTCCTGCTGCGCTTCGACGTGCCGTCCACGTGCGCGTCGCTCCTGCACGACGGCGCGATCGACATCGGGCTGATTCCCTCGATCGAGTACCTCCGGGGCGGCCCGTACGCGATCGTGCCCGATCTCGCGATCGCATCGCGCGGGCCGGTGGCATCGGTGCTCCTGTTCACGTCGCGGCCGATACGCGACGTCCGGTCGATCGCGATGGACGTCAGCTCGCGCACCTCGGTGGCTCTCGTGCGCGTCCTGTGTGCCCAGTTGTTCAAAATCAACCCGAAGATTGAACCCGCCGGCCCCGACTTGCCGCAGATGCTGGGGCGGTGCGACGCCGCGCTGATCATCGGCGACAACGCGCTGTTTCAGCCGCCGAACGTCGAGCACACACTGCCGGTCGAGGTCATCGATCTGGGCAAGGCCTGGACGGAACTGACCGGCCTGCCGTTCGTATACGCCTTCTGGGCCGGCCGGCCGGGGATGCTCGAGCCGGGGGACGTCGAAGCCCTGCAGGCGGCACGGGACGCGGGCGTCGCCGCGTCTGACGATGTGGCCTGCGCGTACCTGAGGGATATGCCCGCCCGGCAGGCGCTCGGGATGCGCTACCTGCGGGAGAATATCAAGTACCATTTAGGCGCCGAGGAACAGGCGGGCCTGGAGCTGTTCTATCGGTATGCGGCGGAAATCGACGTGGCGCCGTCTTCGGACGGCCTGCGGTTTTTCTGATGCCAGCGAACCCGGCGAACATCACCCGGCTTGTCGAGAAAGTACAGGCAGGCGCCCGCCTGGACGCCACCGAGGCGCTCGAGCTCTATCGCTCGGCGCCAACCGCGGTCCTGGGCGCCCTGGCCGACGGCATCCGCGCGCGGAAACACCCCGAGGGGCTCGTCACCTACATCATCGACCGCAACGTCAACTACACGAACGTCTGCGTGGCGAAGTGCAACTTCTGCGCGTTCTACCGGGAGGTGGGATCGCCGGACGGCTACGTGCTGGGGTTCGACGAGCTGTTTCGCAAGATCGACGAGACCGTCGCGGTCGGCGGCGTGCAGCTGCTGCTGCAGGGCGGCCACAATCCAGACCTCCCGCTGTCGTGGTACGAGGACCTGTTCCGGGCGGTCAAAGAGCGGTATCCGTCGTTCAAGCTCCACGCGCTGTCGCCGCCCGAAGTCATCCACCTCTCGCGCCTGAGCCAGCTCCCGGTGCCCGAGGTGATCGACAGATTGATTGCGGCGGGGCTCGACAGCATTCCCGGCGGCGGCGCGGAAATCCTCGTCGATCGCGTGCGCAAGCTCCTGCACTGCTACGGCAAAGCCACCGCGGACGAATGGCTGGACGTCATGCGGCACGCGCATCGCGCGGGCCTGCGCACGACCGCGACGATGATGTACGGCACCGTTGAAACCGACGGGGAGCGCATCGAGCACATGATGCGCCTGCGCGATCTGCAGGACGAGACCGGGGGCTTCACGGCGTTCATCACGTGGAGCTACCAGCCGGATCACACCGAGCTCTCTGGCACCGAGGCGACGGGCGTCGACTACCTGCGCACGCTCGCGATTGCCCGGATCGTGCTGGACAACTTCGACAACCTGCAGGCCTCGTGGGTCACGCAGGGCGGGAAAGTCGGGCAGTTGAGCCTCGCGTACGGCGCGAACGACATGGGCAGCGTGATGATCGAAGAGAACGTCGTCAGGGCCGCCGGCGCGAGCTACTGCATGGACGAGCTCGAGATCGTCCGCAACATCGAGGACGCCGGGTTCGCGGCCAAGCGCCGTAACATGCACTACGAGGTGCTCGGCGACCCGATCTTCCGCGAGCGCGATGTTCCGCGGATGCTCGAGCTTGCCACGGCGCGCGAGGCGGGGGACACGCACGTGCCCGACGAGCTGCGCTTCTATCCTGCCCGGAGCCGCGCCGGGAAAGCCGCGAGGCCGTAACTGATTCGCTACCACGCCGCCTGGGTCGTGCCCATCGAGGGGCGGCCCGTTCGCGACGGATGGGTCACGGTCGATCGGGGCCGCATCGTCGCGACCGGCCACCGCACCGCGCCAGACGACATTCACGAGGTGGACCTGGGCGAGGTGGCGGTGATGCCCGGCCTCGTGAATGCGCACACCCATCTCGAGCTGTCGTACCTGCGCGACGAAGTCGCGCCCGCCTCTGAGTTTGTGACCTGGATTCGTGGCCTGCTGGCCGCGCGGCGGCAGACGGGCGATGCCCGGAGCCCGGAGATCCTCGCGGCCGTCAACGCGGCCGTGGCCGAAGCCATCGCGTGCGGGACCGCCGTGGTCGGTGATATCAGTAACACGCTCGCGAGTTTTGCGCCGCTGGCGCGCAGCCCGCTGGCGGCTGTCGTGTTCTATGAGATCGTCAAGTTCAACGCCCCCGATCCCGAGGCCGTCGTCGAGCGGGCGCGGCGGGAAATCGCGGCGCTGACGCCGTCGGCCATGGTCAGGGCGAGCCTGGCGGCGCATGCGCCGTACTCCGTCGCGCCGCTGGTGTTCCGCGCGATTCGCAAGGACGTCGACCGCGATGCCTTCGCGCCGTGCAGCGTGCATTTGTCGGAGTCGGCGGAAGAGACCGAGTTCATCAAGACCGCCGGGGGACCGTGGCGTGCGCTGCTCGAGGAGCTCGGGTCGTGGGATCCTGCCTGGACGGCTCCCGGCGGCAGCCCCGTGCAGTATCTGGACGAGAACGGCTTCCTGGACGCGCACGTGCTGGCCGTCCACGGCGTGCAGATGTCGCCGGACGACCTCGTGCGCCTGGCGTCGCGCGGCACCACGCTCGTCACCTGTCCGCGCAGCAACGGCCACACGGGCGCGGGGGTGCCGCCGATCGCGGACTTCTACAAGTCCGGCGTGCGCGTCGCCATCGGGACCGACAGCCTGGCGAGCACGCCGGATCTCAGCGTGTTCGCCGAAGTGGCCACGCTGCACGCGCTGGCGCCGTCGGTGCCGGCGTCGGCACTGCTCGACAGCGCCACGCGCCAGGGTGCGCGCGCGCTCGGCTTCGACGCCGACTTCGGCACGATCGAGCCGGGGAAGCGCGCACGGCTGCTGGCCGTCGACCTGCCGCCGCGGACCGACGATGTGGAAGAATACCTGGTGTCGGGCGTGCAGCCCGGACAGATCCACTGGCTCGAATGATGTTCACGCGCCTCCGCACCTACCTGTCGTTCGTCAGGTTCAGCCACTCGGTGTTCGCGCTGCCGTTCGCGCTCGCGGGCGCGCTGCTGGCGTCGCGGCAGTCGCCGATCACGGCCGCAACGTTCGGATGGATTCTTGCAGCCATGGTGTCGGCGCGCAGCGCGGCCATGGGATTCAACCGGCTCGTGGATGCGCGGATGGACGCGCTGAATCCGCGGACCGCCAACCGGGAGCTGCCGCGCGGCGCGATGTCGATGCGCGAAGCCGCGCTGTTTGTGGCGGTCGCGTCGGCCTGTTTCGGCTACTCGGCGTGGCGCCTCAGTCCCCTGTGCTTCGTGCTGTCGCCCGTGGCGCTGGCCATCGTCTTCTGGTACTCGCTGGCCAAGCGGTACACGACGTGGACGCAGATGTTCCTCGGCCTGGCGATGGCCGTGGCGCCCGTGGGCGGGTGGCTGGCCGTCGGCGGGCGCGCCGGCTGGGAGCCGTGGCTGCTGGCGCTTGCGATCGGCACGTGGGTCGGCGGGTTCGACGTCCTGTATGCCTGCCAGGACGTGGAGTTCGACCGCGCGCACGGCCTCCGGTCGATCCCTGTCCGGTTCGGCGTGGCACACTCGCTGGCCATCTCGCGGGCGATGCACGTGGTCACGGTGGCGTGCCTACTCGCGCTGCCGCTGGTGACGCCGCTACCGGCGTGGTACGAGCTGGGCGTGGCGCTGGTCGCCGCGTTGCTGGTGTACGAACAGTCGCTCGTCAGCGCGGACGATCTCTCGCAGGTCAAGAGAGCATTCGACATGAACGGGTACGTCGGCATCCTGTATCTGATTGTCCTGGCGGTGGCCGTCTATGGCGGGTGAGCCGCATCGTTCGATTGCGCTGGCGGTGACCGGAGCGAGCGGGGCGCTCTATGCCGTCAGGACGCTCGCCGAGCTCCTCTCACGAGGCGTTCATGTCGAGCTGGTGGTGTCCGACTACGGCCGCCGTCTCCTGCGCGATGAACTCGGAGAGGCGGCGTCGGTGGAGCGGCTGATGCCGTATCTGTCGGCGAAGTACGGCCCGCAGGTGAGCGCGGGCGGGTTCACCCTCCACAGCAACCGCGACCTCGGGGCGACGATCGCCAGCGGCAGTCAGGGATGCACGGCTATGGTCGTCGTGCCGTGTTCGATGAAGACGCTGGCCGGCATCGCCCACGGCCTCTCGCGCAATCTCGTCGAGCGCGCTGCCGACGTGATGCTGAAGGAACACCGCCCGCTGGTGATTGTCCCGCGCGAAACACCGATGAGCCTGCCGGCGCTGCGCAACATGGTGCTCTGCGCCGAGGCCTGCGCGGTGGTGCTGCCGGCGATGCCGGCGTTCTATCAGCTTCCGAAGACGCTCGACGATCTGGCCGACTTCATGGCGGGGAAGATCCTGAGCGCGGTCGGTTTCGAGCACCAGCTGTATCCGGCCTGGACCGGCCAGGTCGGCTCCTGATTACTTTCACAGGAACCGTGCTGGTCCGAACGACGGTTTCTTCGTGTCTTCGTGATCCACAGGCGTATCAATTCAGCTACCACGCTTCTCAAAGAGAGCTGTGATCGACGTCTCGAAGAAGCCGGATCGCATCGCGGGGATGTTCGACGCCATCGCGCCGCGCTATGACCTCCTCAACCACCTGCTGAGCGCGGGCATCGATCGCCACTGGCGGAGCCGGGCCATCCGAGCGCTCCGCCTGACCGGCCGCGAGTGCGTGCTCGACCTGTGCACCGGGACGGCCGACCTCGCGATTGCGGCGCGGCGGGCGCGGCCGCCGGCCGCGCGCGTGGTCGGCATCGATTTCGCCGGCGCCATGCTGTTGATGGGCGCGCAGAAGATCCGGCGCGCGCGCCTGAGCGGCGGGATCGCGCTGGCCAGAGGGGACGCGATGCGCATCCCCGTCGCGGACGCGTCGGTCGATGCCGTCACCATCGGATTCGGCATCCGGAATGTCGAGGAGCCGGAGGTGGCGTTGCGCGATGTGGCGCGCGTGCTGAAACCAGGAGGCCGGCTCGTCGTGCTCGAGTTTGCGATTCCCACGACGCCACTGTTCAAAGCGGTCTACCTGACGTATTTCCGTCACATCCTGCCGCGCATCGGCCGCGCCGTTTCGCGGCACGATGCCGCGTACGGGTACCTGCCGGCCTCCGTTGGCGCGTTCGCATCGCCCGATGCGTTCATAACTCTTCTACGGAATGTTGGATTTCGTGACGTGTCGGCCGACCCGATGGCGTTTGGCAGCGTCTATATGTATACGGCCCAAAGAGGTTAGAGGCTGGGGGTGTCCCAGCCCAGCCTCAGCCTCAAGCCCCCGCTGTTATACTGACTTAACTACCTGATGTACTTCGAGATCGACGACTATCGTCCCGACATCACTCCCGTCGGACGCGCGATTTCCTGGCGCGAGGGCGTCCTTCTCTCGATCATCTTTCACCTGCTCGCCGTCATCCTGATCCTGGTGTTTCCGAAACTATTTCCGTTCGACGCCAAGGCCGCGCAGGCTCGAGCGGCGCTGTTGCAGCAGAAGCAGCCGGACGACACACGCTTCGTCTTCATTCAGCCGCGCAACGATCTCGCGGCGCCGAAGCCGCCGCCCAGGGCCCCTAATTCGGACAAGGATCGTGTTGCCAGCGCGCCCGAGCGCTCGCCGAACCCGACGAACCCGCTGCCGTTCTCGCGCGGCAACACGCCGGAGCGCGTGCAGGCGCCCCCGCCGCCGGCTCCCACGCGCGGCCAGGGGCCCGCGCCTGAACCGCAGCAGGGCCAGCAGGCGCAGAACGACGCCAGGGTCCCGGTGCCGGAATCCCAGTCCGCAATGACGCTTCCCGCGCCTCCCACTCCGCCGGCGACACCGTCGCAGAACGGCGCCGGCGGCCGCTCGCAGGTCCCGGGTGGATCGCTTGGCGACGCGCTCCGGAATCTGCAGCGCTACGTGCCGCGGGAGCAGTTCGAGAACCCGGGTGGCAACGGCGGCGGCTTCGGCCCCGAGATTCAGTTCGATTCCAAGGGCGTGGAGTTCGGCCCGTGGATTCGCCGCTTCATCGCGCAGGTCAAGCGCAACTGGTTCGTCCCGTACTCGTCGATGTCGATGCGCGGCCACGTCGTGATCACGTTCAACGTTCACAAGGACGGCACGATCACCGATCTCAACGTCATCGGCCCGTGCCCGATCGAGGCGTTCAACAACGCCGCGTTCGGCGCGCTGTCCGGCTCGAATCCGACCACGCCGCTCCCTCCGGAGTACCCGGCGGACAAGGCATTCTTCACGGTCACCTTCTTCTACAACGAGTCCCCGCCGTGACGAGGTCCCAGCAGCGCGGCCTGGTGATGCTGCTGATCGTGTTCATCGCGTACGTGATTTTCCGCGTACGGTGACGCGTCCTCTCGTCCTCGCGGTGCTCGGGCCCACGGCCACGGGCAAGAGCGCGCTGTCGCTGGCGATTGCCGAACACCACGGGGGCGAAGTCGTCAACTGCGATTCGACGGCCGTCTATCGCGGGTTCGACATCGGGACCGACAAACTGCCGATGGCGGACCGCCGCGGCATCCCGCACCACCTGATTGACATCGTCGATCCGGCCGGCGAGTACACGGCCGCGCAATACGCGCGCGACGCGTCGGCGGCCATCCGCGACATCCAGGCGCGCGGGCGCCTGCCGATCGTCGTCGGCGGGACGGGCTTCTATTTTCGCGCGCTGACGCGCGGCCTGTTTCCCGGTCCTGGACGGGACGCAGACCTGCGCGCGCGCCTGGACGCGATCGCGGCGAGGCGGGGCGTCGAACGGCTGCACCGGATCGTGCGGCGGGTCGATCCGGAGTCGGCGGCGCGGATTCAGCCTCGCGATCAGAAGCGGATCGTCCGCGCACTCGAGGTGTACTTCCTCACCGGCCGGCCCTTGACGGCTCATTTCGCCGAGACCGCCTCGCCGATTCCCGAGATGCACGTGCGGGCGATCGGGCTGACGCTTCCTGCCGCGGAACTTGCCGCGCGTGTGGCTCGCCGCGTCGACGAGCAGTTCGCGCGGGGGTTGCTCGACGAGATGCGGGCGCTGCTCGAACAGGGGGTGCCCGAACACGCGCGTCCGTTCGGCGGGCTGGTGTATCGCCAGGCGCTCGAACACCTGCACGGCGTGCGCGACGAGGCCGCCACGCGAGCGCTCATCGTCCAGGAAAACCGCCGCTACGCCAAGCGGCAGCTGGTCTGGTTCCGCAAGGAGCCCGGCCTCACGTGGTTCGATGGCCCGGGCGAATCGGCAGCGACGCAGGCCTCGGTATTCGAGTGGCTCGGCGACGTAAAATAGAAGTCGTCCCGTGCCCCCCTTCAACCGCGCCATCGTCATCGTGCTCGACAGCGTCGGCGTGGGTGAATTGCCGGACGCCGACCGCTATGGCGACGCTGGCAGCAATACGCTCGGCAACATCGCCCGCGAGGTGCCGCTGCGCGTGCCGACACTACGGTCGCTCGGCCTCGATCGGATCGTCGCGATTGGAGGACCCCCGGCCGGAGCGAATCCCACGGCCGCAACCGGCCGCATGCGGGAATCATCCGCCGGCAAGGATTCCGTCACTGGCCACTGGGAGATGATGGGGATCGTGCTGGACGAGCCGTTCCCGGTGTTTCCGGGCGGATTTTCCGCTGACATCATCGCCGAGTTTTCCCGTCAAACCGGCCGAGCAGTCCTCGGCAACAAGGCCGCGTCGGGAACCGCGATCCTCGACGAGTTGGGGCCGGAGCACATGCGGACCGGGGCCCTGATCGTCTACACGTCGGCCGACAGCGTGTTTCAGATCGCCGCGCACGAAGCGGTCGTGCCCGTGCCGGAGTTGTACCGCGCGTGCGAGATCGCGTACAAGCTCGTGGGGGAGGGCCTGGGCGTGGGGCGCGTCATTGCCCGGCCGTTCGTCGGTGCGCCCGGCAGTTTCACGCGGACGGCCAATCGCCACGACTACGCGCTGCCGCCGCGCGGAGAGACCCTGCTCGATCGCGTCAAGGCGGCCGGGCTCCCGGTCGTGGCCATCGGCAAGATCGAGGACCTGTTTGCCGGACGCGGCGTGACGAAGGCGGTGCACACCGCGAGCGACGATGAGGGGATGGACGAGGTGATGCGGCAGGTGGAGCAGGCCGGCCGCGGCCTCGTATTCGCCAACCTGGTCGATTTCGACACCCGCTTCGGGCATCGCAACGACGTGGCGGGGTATGCGGCGAACCTCGAACGGTTCGACGCGCGCCTGGCCGCGCTGCTGCCGCGGCTGCGCGAGGACGATCTGCTGGTGGTGACGGCGGACCACGGCAACGATCCGACGACCCCGAGCACGGATCACTCGCGCGAGCACGTGCCGCTGATGGTCGCGGGCGCTCGCGTGCGGGCCGGCGCCGATCTCGGCACGCGGGGCACGTTTGCCGACCTCGGACAGACGCTGGCCGATGTCTTTGACGTCGGGGCCCTGCCGCACGGGACGAGCTTCCTGGCCGAGGTGGCCGCGGCGCCCGCCGGGCAGGCCGGTACGGGCCGATGACGATCCGCGAGCAGCTCGAGCAGCGGGAACGCGACATCCTCGCGCCGCAGGCCGCCAGGAGCGCGGATTCGCGCGGGCGGCTCCGTCCAGAAGCTGAAGACGACGTGCGTCCGGCGTTTCAGCGGGACCGCGATCGCATCATCCACAGCAAGGCGTTCCGCCGGTTGAAACACAAGACGCAGGTGTTCTTCTCGCCGACCGGCGATCACTATCGGACCCGCCTCACGCACACACTCGAGGTGTCGCAGATCGCCCGCACGATCGCCAAGGTCCTGCGCCTCCACGAGGAGCTCACCGAGGCCATCGCGCTCGGTCACGACCTCGGGCACACGCCGTTCGGCCACGCGGGCGAACGTGTGATCGATCAGCTGATGCCGGGCGGCTTCAACCACTACGAGCAGAGCCTGCGCATCGTCGACGTGCTCGAGAACGACGGGCGCGGGATGAATCTCAGCTGGGAAGTCCGCGACGG
>Ga0157376_10003566_pt1 | contig 10725 bp, 4 predicted proteins | sample M45metaG_FD_121801 | JGI IMG/M metagenome (GOLD analysis project Ga0157376, IMG submission 121801) | Miscanthus rhizosphere microbial communities from Kellogg Biological Station, Michigan, USA - M4-5 metaG | ecosystem: Host-associated > Plants > Roots > Rhizosphere > Soil | place: USA: Michigan... | reverse complement strand
TTGGTCTTTCAGGTCTAACTGAAAACCAGATGATTTGATTCAACACGTACGGATCGGCCATGTCGGCGTGAGTCAGGTCTTGCCCCTCTGTCTCTCGCATCCAATAGGCAGTGGCCGCATCGCGCGGTTGGTTCGTCAGATTGTCCAACGCTACTTCGGGTAGCAGTGCCTGGTACGGACGCAGATCGGCTTCACTCCTAAAGATATTGATTGGAATCGCGGTGGCATCGAGTTGATTCATCGGCTGAATACCGAGCAGCATTTCGATCGTTCGTATCAAACTTACCGTGTTGTGAAACTCATGTATCAACGCGCCGGGTCGATTGTACGCACTGATCACCAGCGCCACTGACCGGTGAGCGTCGACGTGGTCCGGGCCATCCTGCGCATCGTCTTCAACCAATATGATCGCTGTGTCTTTCCAGTAGACGCTATTTGAAACTGCTTCCACCATTAGACCGACGGCGTAATCGTTATCTGCGACATAAAACTGAGGCGTTGGCTTTCGTGATGCCAAACCGTCGGTGTGATCGTTTGAGACTCGAACCGTTGAAAGGTTTGGAAGTCGATCAGGTTTGCCGGCGGCGCGTTCAACGGCTATCGCTCGAAACTCATCGAGCCAGATTCCAATTCGTGAGTTCCCTCTGAATTTTTCTTCAGTATGCGCGCTATTGATGAACGGGCTTGTTTTGTCCCACGATTCTTTCGCGGCACGGTAAGAGTCGATCGTCATGGAATCGGGAGTGTCCAAGTCGAAATTCCGGTAGGCTTCACTGTAGTGACCTTCCAACGATTTCTTCGTGGGAATGGCGGAAGCGTTCGGGGTTAAATCCGGATACGACTTCGCCCGGTTGTCTTTGATCGCTTTCACGTCCGCTTCAGAAACCGTCGCAATAAACTCGCCGTAATTTCGATACGTCAGTCCTGCGCGTGCAGCCGCATCCCACAGGTAAAGCGTCTGCGGCTCGGTAACGTCACGCGAGCCGTGCAGATACGGGATAAAACGTCGCAGGTAGTTCGCTACTTGCTCCGCGTTGACTTCAGGTCCAAACATCGACGGCGAGTTACGGAGCGGCTCATAGTTCGGCAGGCGATTGAAACCCTCATAGTCGTAGGTCCGACCGCGACTGCTGTAATTCCACCGATAAGCTTTATCTAAATAGTCGGTGGAAAATGCCGCAGTCGCCCAGTTGTGACCGTCGGGGCTTGCTTCAGAGTTAACGAAGAACCGGTCGAACAAACCGAATCGTTGAGCTAACGCATGATGATTTGGCGTGATGTTCTGTTTAGTTCCGTCGGGTCGTGCGGCAGTAACACCTGCACCAAAAATTGCCAGTGTGGGATCCCCGTCTGCTTTCGTGCCATCTCCAGACTTCTCTACATCACCAAAGACCTGATCATACGTGCGGTTCTCTTTGATCAAATAGATGACGTGTTTGATTGGTGATCGTCCGGCAAACAAACTGCCCTGTGGTTGGCCAAGCAGTCCGTTGTTACGCATCACCTGCTGCGAATAGCGTGTGAGTGTTACGTCATCCGGTTTTGAAATCTCGCTGATATTTCCAATCACTAGCGACAAACTGTATTGTCCGCCCTGTCCTCCGCCCCGACCGGAGCCAGTTGGGAAACGATCATTCGGCGCGTTGGGAACACGTCCGGAATTGTTAACCACGACCGAAGAGTTTTCGAGTCCAGTGCCTTTTCCGTTGCCAACAAAGATAGTGTTGCCGACGGAGGCAATCGCCGATGGATATTGTCCGGTCGGCACAAACCCAAGCACCTTACTACGACCATGCTCCCGCTTTTCTTTCTCCGACGCCTCCCTAAATGACGAGCCATACGGGAGCGGACTCAATCCCATCCCACCGAGTTCTACGACCGCAACCGAATTGCTGTGTGAATTCGCCACGTACAAACGGGATTGATTATCGAGTGCAAGTCCCTCGGGAGAATTGCCAGGCGGAACAGTCTCCGCCAAACGCACGCTAATACGTTCGACCTCTTTGTCTGACTGGGTGTCGATTACCGAGACGGAGTCGTCGTTTGAATTAGCCACAAACAATCGCGTCTCATCCTGATTAAACAGCAACTTCGTCGGATGTCGACCGACGCTGATAAATGACACGGGATTGTTTGGCAGGTTCAAGTTAATAACTGCGACCGACGAGTCATTCCAACAGGACACATAAGCTTTAACGGCTCGACGTTCGATAGGAGAAATCGCATCAGTCTTCACAGCGACGCCGTATGGATAAACCTGGCGTTCAATGTTGTCAGGGTGTCGCAAATCAATCTTCACCAAGCGTCGCTCGCCTCGCAGATCGGTAATGATCCCCAAACTATCTCCGAGGTTATTGGCGACGAAAAGTGAATTGCCGTCTGGACTGATCGCCAGACCAGTCGGATAGACCGGCGGGCGATTGCTGTTGTAGCGCGGTGAATTGGCTACATCGCTGAATCCGGTAACGTCGATGAATGGCGCATCCACGACTGTGTTTGGACCTGGAGAAACAGGAGTAATTGGAGTCTGATTTTTGGGTAAGTACCGGAAGATCCAAATCTTGTTTTCAAATCCTCCCGAAACGTAAAGCTGATATGAGCCATCGTCGTTTGGCTTCTGTGAAAAAGCGACACCCACGTTGACGCTCTGCGGCGAGGGAAAGTAAATATTCTGAATAACGGCCGGTACTCCAGTCGCGTTTAAGTCAATGACGCCGAGCGATTGCTGCCCCTTGTTCCCTTCACTACTAAACTGAATTCCGTATCCACTATTGACCGCAATCAAGTATCGGCCACCTCGATCGGGACCCAAGTTATCCGGACTTCGTACGAAGTCGACCGGCAGCGCTCCGACTGCAGTTTGTCTTGTGGTTAAGTCCTGGAGGAGTTTTCCTGCGGGAGTAATCGGGCGGCCTTGACTCGCTGGTTCATCCGACGCGACCTTGCGCGCCGATGAAGAGATCTCGGCGATGAACCCAGTGAGAACAATAACAATGAGCAGTACAAGAACAAGCGCCCACTTGGCGTGTCTGTTTGTCATTTGTGGTAACCGTCCGTCTTATTGGATGTGTCTGATTTTTCGGACGGGAGTGTAGCACTCAGCTTGGAATTAGAAACCAAAATCCTGGTTAACAAAAAGGCGGTCTTCTGGGACCGTAGTGGGTTGGGTAGCCCGGTGCAGTAGCCCGACTGTCACGGAGGGCTCGGCTTACGAGGTCGCGGCTCGATGGAGTGAGCCCTCCTTGACAGTCGGGCTACTGCATCGGGCTACCCGAGACTAACCTCCCCTCATTCTTCGTCACGTCCTCCATTTCTTCGTACCCTCATCACTTTTCCTCCCGACCCAAACAACCGCCTAGTTTGTCGCGGCTACTAACAGGAGAATAATCTGGCGTTTCGGAATCCCGTACCGGGTCGGTGTGTATAATGTCGGGCACCAACCAATGAACCAACTTGTACGGTTTTTGTTCGGACATGAGCAGGCCGTTTTTACCAACGGGCGGTTTGGTTTTGACGTGCGCCCGGGTGTCATTTTGTTGGTTCTCGTCCTCCTCGTCGGCGTTTTCAGCTACTTCATCTATATAAGGCCTCGATGGCGTCTGAAGACGACGACCACAGCGTCGCTTGTGGCTTTGAGGGCAGCGCTTCTGATACTGATGGTGCTGCTCCTGCTGAGACCTGTTGTTGTTGTCTCGTCGGTCATTCCTCGCAGCAGCTACGTCGCCGTCGTGGTTGATGATTCGTTGAGCATGAAGTTGCAGGATCTACCCGGTGGCGCGACCCGCCTTGAGACTGTGAAGCAATCCCTTCTCAACGAAAAGGCAGGAAAGCCATCGTTTCTGAGTCGCCTTGAAGAAAAGTTCAAGACTAGTCTTTATGGGTTCTCCGGCGAATTGTCCGCCATAAAGGACGCGAACGATCTCAACGGTTCCGGACGAACCAGTGATCTCGCGGGCGCCCTGGATGAAACCATCAAACGTTCTTCGGGACTGCCATTGTCAGCGGTGGTTATTGCAACTGACGGCGCCTCAAACGTGCCGCGTGACCTGGCCGCTACTTTGCGCGAACTTCGCGCCCGAGATATTTCAGTTTTCACAGTCGGAGTTGGTAACACCACTCGACCGATGGATGCAGAACTGACGCGCGTGAATATGCCACGCCGCGTACTAGTTGGTTCGCGACTAAACATCGAGGCTTTCGTTGGGCTGACCGGCTACTCCGCAACCAAGGTTCTCATAGGAATCCGCGAAGATGGACGCGCGATCAAAACGGAAGAATTTAGCTTTCGTGGAAGCGATACGCAGGCGGTCAATCTTGAGATCACTCCAACCACTCCCGGAATTCATCGCTACACTGTTGAAGTAACGCCACTCGACGGTGAAGTCACCATTGAGAACAACAAGCAAGATGCGCTCGTGGAAGTTATTCCAGGACCACTCAGAATTCTTTACGTCGAAGGCGAACCGCGTTGGGAGCTCGGTAAGATTCGAGAATCACTCCTGCCAAACGAGAAGAACGTGACGCTGGTGTGCTTGCAACGTACTGGTGAGAACAAGTTCTATCGTCAAGGCCTTGGCAACCAGGGCGAATTAGTCAGCGGTTTTCCGAAGACTGAAGAAGAACTATTTGCTTACGACGCTCTCATGATTGGCAGTGTTGAGGCTGGATTCTTTAGTGCTGATCAATTGCGCAACATCGAAGCCTTTGTTGCCCGACGTGGCGCTGGGTTGCTGGTAATGGGCGGACGATTGGCATTCGATGGTGGAAAGTACAAAGGAACAACTTTGGAAGAGTTGTTACCGGTGTCGCTTACCGGAAACCCGATCAATGACACCAATTCGTTTCAGGCGGTCTACAAACCAGTACTTACAGGCGCTGGCCAAACGCATCCAATTACTCGACTAAGCGAGGACCGCGGACAGAATCAAAAGATTTGGAACGATCTGGCTCCAATCTCAGTGTCGGAAATACTGATGGGAATCAAACCGGGTGCATCGGTGTTGTTAGAAGCGAAAAAAGTAGATTCCCCGCAGTTGGTTCCACTGTTAATTCAACAACGCTACGGGCGCGGACAAACTTTGGCTCTTACCGCTAGTGACACGTGGCGCTGGCGAATGCGCATGGATTCGAAGAGTGTGGCCCATGAAACGTTCTGGCGACAGATGCTTCGGTACATCGTTAGTGGAACGCCACTCCAAACTGAGATCAGTTCCGAACAGGACGTCTATGCGTTAGACGACACTGTGAAAATTCTTGCTGATGTTCGCGACAAAAAGTTCAATGCTGTTTCCGACGCTCATGCAACAGTACGGATAACCAAGCCTTCAGGTGCAACAGTTGACGTACCTTTGAAATTCACAACGCTTAACGACGCCAACACCTACAACGGAGAATTCAAAGCCGATGAGTTGGGTCAGCACAAGATTGAACTGATTGGGACGAGTTCAAGCCTCGGAGCATTGAACGCAAAGTCAGATGTGTTGGTCAGTGATTTGAATCGCGAGTTTTACGGCGCTGCACAGAACAGCGATCTTTTGAAACGCATTGCGACTGAAACCGGCGGTAAGTACTACACCCCAGCCGATTCACAAGCCTTGCTGGATGATTTGACGTATCGCCAGAGTCCATACTCAGAACGCCAGACCAAGGATCTTTGGGACATGCCCATCAACTTCATGCTGATAGTTGGGTTGCTGAGTGCGGAGTGGTTTTTAAGGAAGCGGGAAGGGCTGGCGTGACATTGAGATTCACTACCACACTCTTCGCGGTCCTATTCATCACGTCATTCGTGTGCGCGCAAACAACCGTAACTCCAAAATCCAGGCTCGCGGAGATCGATCCCAATAAGTTTGCCGTCATCATCAACGGGGCGAGCGGTGAAGATGAGTACGGTAAACAGTTTGAGCAATGGACAAACGATCTTCAAAAGACTCTAACTAACCGGTATGGGTTTGACAGTACCAAGATCAAGATCCTAACTGAGAAGCCCGCCGATAATGCTACTCCACGATCAACGGCTGAGGAGGTGCGTCGAACCTTTACTTCGCTCAGGTCTGACTTGCGGGCAGACAATGCGCTCTTTATTTTCTTTATCGGTCATGGCTCGTTTGATGGCAAAGAATCCAAGTTCAATTTAATCGGTCCAGATCTCCCGGCATCTGAGTACAACACTCTCATCGCTGCGCTACCAACTCACCGAGTGATTGTCATTAACATGTCGAGTGCCAGCGGGGAGTTCGCCAAGAGCTTATCCGCAAAGGGTCGGGTCGTGATAACAGCCACACGAAATGGCCAGGAAACAAACGCTACTCACTTCCCAGGTTTCTTCATCGACGCGTTGAATGCGACCGATGCCGACACCGATCAAGACGGCCACATTTCCATACTCGAAGCGTTTGTTTATACCAACCGGCTCACTGCCGAGTTCTACACACGCTCGGGCAGACTAGCCACTGAGCATGCACTCCTGGAAGACAACGGCGACGGCGTGGGCCATGAACGAGTTGAAGCCGGCGAAGGGTTGCTCGCTCGGGCTACTTACCTGGATTCACTGAGCTTGGCGCAAGCCGCCGAGAATATCGCGATAGCGAAACTTTTACGGGAGAGAACAAGGTTGGAAGGTGAGATTGAGCAGTTGATCGCGCGTAAATCGAGCCTTCAGGAAGCAGAGTATGAAGCGGGACTTGAGAGGTTATTCATTGAACTAGCGAAAGTGAATCGATCGATCAAACAATCTGGAACGTAACAATGACCAAAGGCTTTCACAGCTCGCTTAGATCAACCGGGAGAGTTCTCGGTGTAATCTCCGTAATCTGTGGATGTCTTTTCGCGCAAACACAAGAACCCGCTGGTCTCGCCGAACTCAAGAAGGGCGACTACGAAAACGCGGTTCGTCTATTCAACTCCCGGCTTAACACAAATCCCGCCGATGCCCTCGCCGAACAATCACTTCTTCGCGCTTTTATCGAAACCGGACGTTACGTTGAAGCCGAGGCTTCGGCTAAAAAGTTTCTGCTGAGATCGCCGAACGCAGGAATAGTTCGCCATCAACTTGGCGAAGTGTTTCTGCTGACCGGTCGTTACACCGAAGCGATCCCGGAGTTTGAACGCGCTGCTGCCGATCGCGAAAAGGACGAAACGTCAGCCGGCGACAGACTTGAGAGCGAGTTGCGACTCGCAGAGACTTTGGAACTTGTCGGCCAGGAGGAACGCGCCAAAGGGATCTACGAATCATTCGTCAAGTACTACACGGAAAAAGATCCGCAAACAGCAACTGAGTTAACCTGGATCGCCCGGGCATTAGTACACCTTGAGAGATTTCAAGATGCGAACGACATGTATCGTGCCGCGATCGAAGCGGATTCCAATCATATCGAGGCCCAACTGAGCGCCGGCGAGTTGTTCACCGAAAAGTACAACTACGGCGACGCGGCTCGGTTTCTCGATGACGCGCTTCAGCTAAATCCAAACAGCGCACGAGCACACCTGGACGTCGCACATAACAAGCGACTTGAGGGTGGCGAGGAATTGCAGACGGCGTTAGCGCGTGCGCTTGCAATCAACCCAAACTACGTTGATGCCATGGCGCTGAAGGCTGCTCTCGCACTCGATGCCGGCCAGTTTGAACCAGCCACTGTAGAAATAGATAAGGCGCTCAAGGTCAATCCACGATCTCCGGAAGTTCACGCATTGCGAGCGGCGATGTTCTATCTCCAGGATCGCGACTTCGAACCCGAAGTTGCAGCGACGCTGGCGATTAGTCCACACTTCGGATCTCTCTTCAACACGCTTTCTCACTACGCAACTATTACTCGTCGCACCGAGCAAGCGGCCGTCTTTGCTCGACGTGCGATTGCAATTGCTCCACGCCTTTGGGACGCACATCTCGGACTTGGAATGGCACTTCTCAGAACCGGCCAAATGGAACAGGGACGCGCTGAAGTTGAGACCGCATTCAAAGGGGATCCGTTCAATATTTGGGCCAAGAACACACTCGACCTGCTCGATACGATGCAGAACTTTCACGAGTCGAAGCGCGGTGGCTTTATCGTTAAGGCGTCGGCTCAAGAGAGCGACGTCTTGTCACACTACGCGCTGGATCTCGCGGAAGAAGCGGCCGCCAAATTGACGGCAAAATATCGCTTCACGCCTAAAGGTCCAATCATTGTTGAGATCTTTCACAATCACGAAGACTTCGCAGTTCGCACGTTGGGGATTCCCGGACTGGGCGCCCTGGGTGTTTGTTTTGGTCAGGTGATCGCGCAGGATTCACCGTCTGCTCGTGAGGTCGGAGAGTTCAACTGGGGCAGCACGCTCTGGCATGAATACACTCACGTAATCACTTTGCAAATGACTGACTATCGCATCCCACGTTGGTTTTCAGAGGGCCTATCAGTCTACGAAGAAAGAAGGGCCCGGCCGGGCTGGGGCGATGATTGGAACCCGTTGTTCGTTCAGTCGTTCGGCGCCGGCAAGTGGTTTAAGATTGCCGACCTCGATGCAGGATTCCAGCGTCCAAAGAATCCCCAGGACGTACCGATTGCCTATTTCGAAGCATCACAGGTTTGTGAGTTCATCGTGGATCGCTTCGGCTTTGATGCAATCCTGCGAATGCTCGCAATGTATCGCGACAAAGCTCAGACAGCGGACGTGCTTCGTCAGGTTTTGAAACTTAGTGAAAGTGATTTCGACCGTGAGTTTTCAGCATACGTCATAACCAAGGCGAAACCATTGAGCGATGCGCTCAAGACCGAAGCAAATGCGGCTGCATCGATGTCGAAAGAAGAAGTACTGAAACAACTCGCAACCCAGGACACGTTTGCTCTTCGTGTGCGGGCCGGTGATTTGTTGCTGGCCGACGGCGATGCGGCCGGAGCAACGACACATTTCAAGCGGGCAATCGAGTTGTTTCCCTACTTTACCGGCCAGGGAAACCCTTATGATTCACTGGCGAAGATTCTGGAGCAGAAAGGTGATCTCGGCGGAGCAGCCGATACGCTCGATTTACTATTGAAGGTGGATGAGAACAACGCCGAAGCGATGAAGACGGTGGCGCGTTTGCGGTTGGCCCAGGGAGACAAAGCGAAGGCCCTCGCGGCAATGCGAGCGAGTTTTTATGTGGCGCCCTTTGACTACACGTTGCACACCCGGGCCGGCGAACTTAGCCTTGAGAACAAAGACTACGCGCAGGCATTGGCGGAGTTTCAAGTAACACTGGCTCTGGAGCCGCCAAACATAGCAGAGGCAAACTTCAATGTAGCCACCGCCTTTTACGCATTAGGCCGACAACCCGAAGCAAAGAAGTCGATACTCCGCGCGTTGGAAGCGGCGCCACGATACGAGAAGGCGCAAGAGTTGTTATTAAAGATAGTAGGACAGTGATGTCCGATAAGCTTCAGGGGTCCTCTTGCAAAAGTCCCGTTTGAGTTGGGTTTTGCCCCGGAGGGGTAAGATGTTTATAGCCACAACGATGTCCCACTTCCGGCGCCATTCGGAGGGGCGGAATGAATGTTCGCTCTAGAATTCGCACTTTCGCTCCGCCCCTCCGAATGGCGCTCAAGGGCACGGGTCCTCGGTCTATAAACATCGCACTCCTCCGGAGTGAAGAAAGTCTTTGAAGGATCATTTTGCAAGAGGCTCTTCAGCTTGTCGCTTTGATTCGAAAGCGCGTCTCGTGTGAGCCCTCGACAAGCTAAAGCTTATCGGACATTCAATCTTCATTCTGCAATGTGGCAGGACAACGAGAGGAAACTAATTACCCATGGCCGTTGACCAGTTAACGATCAGCGACGAGCAACTACTCGACAAACTCGGTTCCGCACGTGAACTTCTGCTGCGAGAAATCCGGAAGGCGATCATCGGGCAGGACGATGTGGTGGAACAGGTACTGTTGTCGCTGTTTGTTGGCGGCCACTCGATCATCACAGGGGTACCGGGGCTGGCAAAGACGCTACTGGTCCGAACGATCTCGAGCGTTCTGGATCTGTCGTTCAAGCGAATACAGTTCACACCTGATTTGATGCCGGCAGATATTACCGGCACCGAGATCATCGAAGAAGATCGAGCGACTGGGCGTCGTGCATTACAGTTCATTCGCGGACCAATCTTCGCCAACATCGTGCTCGCTGACGAAATCAATCGCACGCCACCAAAGACACAGGCGGCGTTGCTTGAAGCGATGCAGGAAGGTCGTGTGACGGTGCAAGGTGTCAGTTACGATTTGCCAAAACCGTTTCACGTACTGGCAACCCAGAACCCGATCGAAATGGAGGGCACTTATCCATTGCCTGAAGCGCAACTCGATCGCTTTATGTTCATGGTGAAGATCGGTTATTTGCCCGAGGAACAGGAAGTCGCCGTCGTCAAACAAACCACATCGCCGCAGGATTATGAGTTCAAGCAAGTGATGAACGCGGATGAAATCATTGAGTTTCAGCGACTCGTCAAACAAGTTCCTGCGTCAGATACAGTCTCGCGCTACGCCGTGCGGCTCGTTAACGCGAGCCGACCAGGAACACCTGCTGCGCCGGACTTCGTAAATAAGTGGGTGACCTGGGGTGGTTCTCTTCGCGCGTCGCAGTTCCTGATCTTCGGGGGCAAGGCCCGCGCCATTCTGAGAGGACGTTATAACGTTTCATGCGAAGACGTGCGCGCGGTCGCACCGGCAGTGTTACGCCATCGGGTCTTGCTTAACTTCCAGGCGGAAGCTGAAAAGATTGATTCGGA
>Ga0157376_10003565_pt1 | contig 10725 bp, 6 predicted proteins | sample M45metaG_FD_121801 | JGI IMG/M metagenome (GOLD analysis project Ga0157376, IMG submission 121801) | Miscanthus rhizosphere microbial communities from Kellogg Biological Station, Michigan, USA - M4-5 metaG | ecosystem: Host-associated > Plants > Roots > Rhizosphere > Soil | place: USA: Michigan... | reverse complement strand
GTATTTGAGTCAATTGTCTCGAGGAGGGGTGTAAGCCCCTCCTTTCTTTGAGGCCGCTGCTAAGTCATGAATGGAGCCTGCGCAGTGGTGGGAATCGGACTTGCAAACACACAGCAGTGTGAACCGAACAACCAGTTTATAGCCGGCAGATAAGGAGTTCGCGTTCGTAGACCCTTTCTTTGGGGAGATGGTCGTGGAGCTCGATGAAGAGTTCTTCGTGGTCGATGACTTCGTGGCGCCAGGCTTTGCCGTCGAATTCCTGCAGCATGTCGAATTTTTCACGCGAAAAATCGAGGCCATCCCATTTCATGTCATCGTAATTGGGCATCCAGCCGATGGGCGTTTCGCGGCCCTGTGCGCGGACACGCGCGCGGTCGACGATCCATTTTAGGACGCGCATGTTTTCGCTGTAGCCCGGCCAGATGAATTTGCCTTCGGCGTTTTTGCGGAACCAGTTGACGTGAAAGATGCGTGGGGTGACGGCGAGCGAGCGCTGCATCTTGATCCAATGACGGAAGTAGTCGCCCATGTGATAGCCGCAGAAGGGAAGCATGGCCATGGGATCGCGGCGAACTTTACCGATGGTGCCGGCAGCGGCGGCGGTCATTTCCGAGCCCATGGTGGCGCCGATGTAGACGCCGGAGCTCCAGTTGAAGGCCTGATAGACGAGGGGCATGGTGGTGGCGCGGCGTCCGCCGAAGACAATGGCGTGAAGCGGAACGCCGTCGGGATCTTCCCAGGCGGGATCGATCGTCGGGCACTGCGAAGCAGGCGCGGTGAAGCGGGCATTGGGATGAGCAGCTTTCGCTCCGGTCTGCTTGGCGATTTCCGGCGTCCAGCGATTGCCCTGCCAGTCGGTGCATTCGGCGGGCGGCTGCTCGGTCATGCCTTCCCACCAGACGCCGCCGTCCGGAGTGAGCGCGACGTTGGTGAAAATGGTGTTTTTCGCGAGGGTGGCCATCGCGTTGGGATTGGTTTTCTTAGACGTGCCGGGAGCGACCCCGAAGAATCCAGCTTCGGGATTCAGCGCGCGGAGCGAGCCGTGTTCGTCGGGGCGAATCCAAGCGATGTCGTCGCCAACGGTCCAGACCTTCCACCCTTCAAATCCCTTGGGCGGAATGAGCATGGCGAAATTTGTTTTTCCGCAGGCGCTCGGGAATGCAGCGGCGACGTAAGTCTTTTCACCCTTAGGATCTTCAACACCGAGAATGAGCATGTGCTCGGCCATCCAGCCTTCATCGCGCGCGATGTTGGAAGCAATGCGCAGCGCAAAACATTTTTTGCCGAGCAGCGCGTTGCCGCCGTAGCCGGAGCCGTAGGACCAGATTTCGCGCGATTCAGGAAAGTGGACGATGTACTTTTCTTTGTTGCACGGCCAGGGCACGTCATTCTGGCCGGGAGCCAGCGGAGCACCGACAGAGTGCATGCAGGGGACGACGCGAGCGCCTTTATCAATTTCATCGAAGACGCGCTGGCCGATGCGAGCCATGATGCGCATGTTGACGACGACGTAAGGCGAATCGGTAAGTTGTACGCCGATTTTGGCCATGGGCGAACCGACGGGGCCCATGCTGAAGGCCAAGACGTACATGGTGCGACCGCGCATGGCGCCGTTAAACAGGCCCTTGAGCTTGCGGCGCATGTCGTAGGGATTTTCCCAATTGTTGGTGGGGCCGGCGGTGTCCTTGGAGTAGGAGCAGATGAAAGTGCGATCCTCGACGCGGGCAACGTCATTGGCGTCAGAGCGGGCGTAGTAGCAGCCGGGCCAGAGCTTTTCATTAAGCTGGACGAAAGTGCCGGAGGCGACCATCTCGGCGCAGAGTTGGTCGTTTTCATCCTGCGAGCCGTCGACCCAGTGAATCTTGGCGGGACGGGTGAGTTCGGCCATTTTTTCGACCCAGCGGAGGAGGTGGTCGTTTTTGCTGAGCGGAATCGCGGAATTGCGGGTGCTAACGGTGCGGGAACTCATGCCGGGTAATAGCCTCCCAGGATACAAACCGAAGCCGAGCATTGGTACGGACTCGGACGGTGTCAAAAGAGAGAAATGGTAGCGATACCGGGATTCGAACCCGGATTTTTGCCTTGAGAGGGCAATGTCCTAACCCTTAGACGATATCGCCAAAGAAAGGAGCGAAGCGGAATCTACCCGAAACCGCGCCGCTCGAAGCACTAAATAGTATAACGCGGAGTTAGCGAATTTGTCGCTGGAGGGATAAGTAGAAGGTAAGGACGGCGGCTCCCTAGCTGGCGATTTTGTACTGTTCTTCTTCGAATTCTTTGTTGAGCGGGCGAACCGAGAAAAATTTGTGGCGACAGGGGATGCAGCGGAAAGCGGGAACGGCCAGTGCCCGCCAAAGTGGGGCAAAAAAGCCGGTGGCGTAATCGCCGGAGATGCGCTTGAGTTCGACGTTACCACAGATCGAACAGTGCGCGGAAAAAGTCCGCGCAAAAGGTATCATGCGTGAACGAAAGCGAACATTGCAGCGGGAGCATCGCCAAGGGACATTGCCGATAAGGGCAGCGAGGTAATCAAATAGGCTACGCCGGCGGGACCGCCGGCAGTCCTCAGCCTTACAAACTGGGCAAACCATTCGTTTTTGACTTTTCCTGACGGAATCTGATCTTGCCCATGCTATTGAAAAATTCCGGAAGAAGCAAGGCGGTTTTTCCCCAGGACTGTCGAAAACTCAACGATGTTTGTGAGGGGTCCGCGATAAGATTAATAGTCAGGAGAATTCATGGCCGACTATACGAGCGACCACGCCAAAGCGGGAATTAAGACCAGGCTGCCAAAACTGGATACCTGGCCGAATCAGTTTCCGGGCTACGTCATCACCACGCGTTATCCGGAGTACACATCGGTGTGCCCGAAGACGGGCTTGCCGGACTACGGGACGCTAATTATCGAATACATGCCGAAAAAAGAGTGTATCGAGCTGAAAGCGTTGAAGATGTACCTGCTGGCGTATCGCAGCCTGGGAATTTTTTATGAAAATGCGGTGAACAAGATTTTGGAAGATATTGTGCAAGCGATTCGGCCGGAGTGGTGCGTGATTCGCGGTGAGTTTACGCCACGAGGCGGATTGCATACGACGGTGGAGGCGCGCTGGCCGCGACCAAAGGTGAAATAAAGTGGTCGGTAAGCAGCGGAGACGGTGTTTGACAGTTTGCAATAGGTGAAGTTGGAGTAAGAGCGTATGGACAGGCCGAAAAGCACGGGCCATAATCTTTAACGTAGCGTTCACATTCGACTGAGCCTCGGGGGATCTGGCCGCAAGCGGGTCGGAGGCTGGAATTGTGAACTGGAGTTTTTCAACTCTGGGTTGGCAAGTACAAACCCTGAGACTTTTTTCGTTCGGGGTTTGTTAGTACAAGCCCTGAATCCCTGGGGAGGGAAAATGAGCATTTCTCCGAACGTACCGGGTCCGCAGGACTCGTACCACTATGAGAATACCGGGACACCGCGTTGGATCGCGGTGCTCTTTGGAGTATTGTTTGTCGCGCTGGCGGCATTGGGATTCTTTGGATATACGTCTCAATCACGGTTAGCGCAGGAACTGTCTAAGGCCGAGGATCAGAACAAAGCGCTTTCGGCGCAACTGGGACAGGCGAATTCAAGCCTGGCCGATCTGAAGGGCCACGTCGAAATGACCGAAGAAAAAATCGGCGTGACCAAATCGGAGCTGGCGCAGGCTCGCAGCCGCGCGGAATCGATTCGCAAAGAGCAAGTTGCCGCCGCGCAGAAATTGAACACGCAACTAACGGAAGTACAAAAAAACAGCGAAGAAAAGATTGGCGCGGTGGCCACGGACTTGGGCGGCGCGAAAAAGGATATTGAGAGTACCCGCAACGACCTGGAAGCGACCAAGGGCAAGCTGGACCGCGCACAGGGCGACATGGGAGTGATGAGCGGATTAATTGCGCGCAATCACGACGATCTCGAAGACCTCAAGCGGCGGGGCGATCGCAACTACTACGAATTCACGGTGCCGAAGACCAAGACGCCACAACGCGTCGGGCCGGTGCAGGTAACGCTGAACAAAGTGGACCAGAAAAAGTCCAAGTACACCATGACGGTGTTTGTGGATGACCGTTCGATTGAAAAGAAGGACAAGACGGCAGGCGAGCCGGTGCAGTTTTACGTGAAGGGTGGACGTGGCTCGGCGCCATATGAAGTGGTGGTGTTTGACGTCGGCAAGAATCAGATCACCGGATACCTTTCGACACCGAAAGATGCGGGAACAGGTGGGTCGGCAGCGCCAGCGGCCGCGCCGGCGACCAAGCCTTCCTCAAATTAGCGCTTCTTATTCGAAGCGGTTCGAATCAACACAAGCCTTGTTCTGCGTTCTGGAAACTGGATGCGGAACAAGGCTTCTGCCGTTTTAGGTGTGGCCTTACGATGGAATTAACACACTCTTAATTCGGGCGCAGCTGAAACTCGGAGATTCGAACGATGAGATTACCTTCATTGGCAACGATATTGGTCGCGTTGGCCTGGGCAACGGCGGTGCCATTGGCGAGCGCCCAGCCGGGTTTGCAGCCGCGTCACCTGCCGAAATCCACGGTGTTTTATGTAGCGTGGCATGGAATGCCGGCGGGCGAAGCGCGTAAGGCCAATTCCCTATTTGCGTTGTGGGACGATCCGGATTTCGCACCGGTGCGAGCAGCCATGCTGGAAGAGCTGTTGAAGAGTTCCGCGGAGCAAGAAAAGACGCAAGCGCCCTTGACCAAAGAGGAGATGGCAGAGGTTGCGTCTCTATTGGACAATGAGTTCGTTGCCGGGTATATCGGCGATCCAAATCCAGCAAGAGCGGCAGCAGCTGCCGGCGAATCGCAAACGAGCAAGTGGAATGGAATGTTTCTGGTGTACGACCGTACCGGCAAGGAAGCCACCCTGGCGAAACTGATGCTTCGCGCGCGGATGAGTGAAAAAGATCCGCCTAAAATTTCCACCGAGACGCTGGCCGGAATTCCGGTGATCAAGATGGAGCGAAGCGGCGGAACATCGTACTGGGCCGAAAACGGGAAGTACGCGCTCAGTGCCTCCGAACCGGCTGTATTTGAGCAGATTACGGCGTGGACCAAACACGCAAGCGCGGGAGCCGCCGAACTTTCGCAGAGTGCCGCTTATAAAGAAGCCAGTGACTTGCTGGCGGGTGGCGTGCTCGAACTTTTTTTCCATTTTCCGAGCGTTAAGCAAATGGCCGGGGACAGTAGCGCTGCCGGATTTCGCATTCGACCCCTGCTGCAAAATGTGCGGGTGGATGCGGTGCACTTGATGGCCGGACACTTGTCACTAGAGGGTTCGCGAACGCGGATTCAAGGGGCTATTCTTGGTGATACCGCACCGGGAACACCGTTTGACATTTGGGACGCCGGAACCGCGGCCCCAGGTTCGCTGGCCTATCTGTCACCGAGCATTGTGTCTCTCCAGGAATCGCGAATCAATTTTCTGGGAATCTATGAGCTCCTGAAGCGCGCACTACGGTCGACAGTACCCGCCAGCCAACAAAGCCCGGCGGACTTCGTGGAGGGCGCGGCGAAGAAGCGTCTGGGCGTAACCATACCGGAGGCGCTGGCCAGTTTCACCGGGGAGTTTACTTCACTGCAGAGCAGCGCTGCGCTCGATCCGGCCAAGCGCGTGTTCGTGATCGGAATTCAGAAGAAGCCGGAGACTTTGAAACTGCTTCGCGCAGCGCTTGCCGATCGCATCGCTGCAGAACGTTCCGAAGGTGACACTACGTTTCTCAAAATCTCCGAAGGCGGAATGCACAGCAGCGCAGGTACGGCTTCCTGGAAGTATTACCACCTTGCGGTGACCGGCGACGCGATTGTGATTTCCAGCCGCCTAGACTCGGTACGCGAAACGCTGGATGCAAAGAAAAATGGGGATGCTCTCCTACCACCCGCATGGCAGGCAGCACGAACGCAATTTCCCAAAATGATTAACGGACTGAGCTTTGTGGACTTTCAAAAAGTAGACTGGGCCGCGGTAAAAGAGCGGTGGAAGGCGGAATCGCTGAAGGCCGCGCCTGAGCGCGTGAAAAGCGGCGCAGTGCCTCGGGCGCTAGAGCACACGATGGACTTGCTCGATCCTCAAATCTTCCGCCGCCACTTGCATCAGACCGCAAGCGCTTCGTGGAAAGATGCTCAAGGCATGCACGTTGACGGCTGGATCGATTAGCCTTGTACTTCAGGCTGTTGCGGGCTGCGCGCTCCAGTCCAACACGAATCCCAATTAGGTGAATTCTTTGAGCGTTCGAGCCATCTCGGCGAGGCGTTCGTCCATGCGGGCGAAGACGGTACCTATCGAGAAGGTTCCGTCGCCGTTGCGCTCCCCGGCTGGAACGCCGGTAAGGAGTTCAATTCCCTGTTCGATTCGCGCCACTGGCCAAATGTGAAATTGCTTTGCGGCGACCGCTTCGAGTAGATCCTCACGCAGCATTAAGTCTTCAACATTCGCCTCCGGAATGGCGACTCCCTGAGTGCCGGTAAGTCCCTTAATGCGGCAGACGTCGAAGAATCCCTCAATTTTTTCGTTTACGCCACCGATGGCTTGCACATCGCCACGCTGGTTCATCGAACCGGTGACCGCGACATCCTGGCGCAACGGCAGATCCGCGAGAGCCGAAACCAGCGCGTAAACTTCCGTGGAACTGGCGCTGTCGCCGTCGACTCCGGAATAGGATTGCTCGAAGCAGATGCTGGCTGCCAGCGACAACGGTTTATTTTGAGCGAAGAGGCTGCGTAAAAATCCCGAAATAATGTGAATACCCTTGTCGTGGAAGCGTCCGCTCAGATTGGATTCGCGTTCGATGTTGATCAAACCGGATTTACCGAGAGCCGCGGTCGCAGTAATGCGCACCGGCTTGCCGAATGCATAGCCACCAATTTCCAGAACGCTTAATCCGTTTACCTGGCCAATATTCTTCCCGGATACATCGACCAGGAGCGTGCCTTCTTCAATCATTTCGCGAATACGTGTTTCGATTAAATTATGGCGCTCCATCTTGGAGTCGAGCGCTTTGCGGACATGGGCGGCGCGAACTACCGTCTCATTGGCGGCAATTGCGGCGTAGTTGGCTTCACGCGCCAGGTCGGCGATGTCCACAAACCGTGCAGTTACTTTGTTGCGGCGGCCGGCCATGCGCACGCCATATTCCAGGATGGCCGCGAATGCGCCGCGATCGAAGGGCCACAACGCCTCTTTTTCAGAGAGTGCGCGCAGGCGGCCAGCATACTCGGCGATCACCGTATCGTTCATGGCCATCTCTTCGTCAAATTCGACGCGCACTTTAAAGATCTTGCGGAAGTCTTCTTCGTAGTCGTAGAGCAGCTCGTATACTTCACGATCGCCAATCAAAATCACCTTCACGTTGATCTGAATGGCCTCCGGCTTCAAGGCGCTGCCGCCAAAGGGATAGAACATTTCTAGCGGCTGAATTTCCAGGCGATTGTGATTCAGAGTGCGCTTCAGTGCGCGCCACACGCCGGGCTCGGAAATCGTCTCCATCGAATACATGATCAGGTAGCCGCCATCGGCGCGCAGCAGGGAGCCTCCGCGGAGATCCATAAAATCGCTGGTCCAGCCGCCGCGGGCATCATAAGCGCGCTGAATGGTGCCGAAAAGATTGGCATAGGTCGGCGTGGTTTCAAAGATGACCGGTGATTCGGCTTCACCGTCACGCGAAAGGATTACATTGACGCCGTAACTCCGGAACGGATCGCGTTCAGGGCCTGGCGGTTTCGGCAGACCTTCAAGACCTTCCGGTTGATCGTCGCTTTCACCTTCGCGCTCCTTGAAAGGTTCCAGGTTGTCGAGCAGGTGATGGCGCACTTCTTCCAGATATTCCGAAACACTGGTGCCGGGATACTTTTCCTTCAATTCTTCAATGACGCCGTCAACCAAGACGGACGCGGCTTCCTGTTCGAGGTAGCTCAATTCGCTGGCCAGTTCACGCGAAAGGGTCAGCGTTTTTCTATAAACGACGGTAAATTCCTGGCGAAACTGTTCGTATTTGCGCTCGATTTCCTCGGCAACCGGGGCGTCCAACTTCCCTTCGTGCACCATCTTGGTGATGTCCTCAATCGGCACCATCTGGCCTTCGAGGACAGGAAATATTTCCGGCAAGGCGACCGCGCCCACTTGCATGTGGCCTAGCGCGAATTGTTCCCGCGCAATTTTACGGGTGAAATCGTCCATCAAATCTTTTTCGCGCGCCGTAAATCTTTCAACAATTCGGCCCTTTTGCCGCTGAAAAGGTTCGCCTTCGAAAACTTGCGGAATGCGCCGTCGCAGAAAATCGATGCCCGCCTGCATGTCTTTCTTAAAAGAGTTGGCTTGCCCGCGCGGCAGGGTCAGCAGCCGCGGCCGATCGGCGATTTTGAAATTATTGACGTAGCAGCGGTCCGGAGACTCCTTGGTGCCGGGATGCAGTTCGCCAATCATGCGGGCGATGGTTCCACCGCGACTGGTACCCGCAAGACCACACACGAATACGTTGTAACCGGGCGCGGTGAGCTCCACACCCATTTTCAAAGCTCGCAGAGCTCGTTCCTGGCCAACGAATCCTTCACGCAATTCCGCCTGGGCCGTGGTTTCAAACGGCAGCCGTGAAGGCTCGCAACGCCAGCGCAGTCTTTCTACGGGAAGTGCGACCGGTTTTTGCACTCGTTTTTTGGGCTCGTTCATGTTCGGCGGGTACTCTAGCACACCCCGCAGCTCGCTGCCCGGCACACTGTGTTCGTCGCGTGCTTTTAAGCCTTGGCAGCTTCTAATTGGTCACGATGCTCCATGTATACGCGGAAAATGCCCATCGCAGCGGCGACGATGGTCGGGCCAGCGACTAAACCGAGCAGACCAAACACTGCGATTCCGCCCAGCACGCTGATGAATAGCAGCAGTTCGTTCAAATGAGTCCGGTTGCGAAGGAGCAATGGCCTGACGATGTTGTCGGCGATTCCCGCGACACCGCCGCAAATGACCAAGATCATCAAACCCTTCCCGACATGCCCGTTCAGACCCAGCCAAACTGCCGCGGGAACCCAAATCAGCGCCGAGCCGACCACCGGGATCAGCGAAAAAAATCCCATCAACACTCCCCAAAAAACCGCGGTGCCGATTCCGGCGATAGTGAACGCCAGTCCGCCCAAAGCGCCTTGGATCGCGGCAACCAGCAGCCCCACGGCCACGCTGGCGAAAATTAGCTCTTGCGATTCATGCATCATATCTTCCTGGATGTCTTGGTCGAACGGAAGCAAATGGCGTGCGCCGCGCAGAACCTCTTCCCCGTCGCGAAACATGAAGAACAGCGCGAAAAGGAGCACAAACAAATCCAGGAAAAACGCAAAGATGTTTCTTACCAACGCTCCGACTTTGGTTGCCAGGTACGCCGCGACCTTTTCGGCGCCGCGTTTTGCCGGATCGGTAAGGTCAGTATCTTGCACGGAATCCGGCAATTGTCTCTTCACCCACTCAACAATTTTGGCCGGCACCGCGCGGTCCGGATCTTGCAACACCACTTGCGCTTTGGACCCGGCATCGATGGCTTGTTTGGTCGTGTAGAAAAGAACCACCAACGCCGGCACAATCAAGAGAACCGTGACCGCCAAGGTGCTGGCGACAGCGGCAGAGTTCGGCTTCAACCGCTTTTTCACCCGCTGATGGAGTGGGTAGAAAAAAATAGCCAGCACCGCCGACCACGCCAGCGGCACTAGAAACGGCGCCGTAATCTTGTAAACCAGATAGCCCAACAGCAGTATCGCCCCGTAGGAAAGGACTGTGGTCAGCTGGTCACTGGTAGTGATGTTTCTTTCCCGAGCAGTCTTTGGCACCGGTATATAATCCTCTAGCTCCCACGACACCAGGTCACGGACGCGAATACCGCATACTCCGCATGTCATCGAGCCAAATTTCGCTATCGCCCTATCAATACCGCCTTCTTGCTGTACTTGCTTTGGTGAACTTTGTCAACTTTGCCGATCGCCAGGTCTTTGTGCCGCTGCTGCCGTTCATCCGCGCGCAGCTGGGGCTGAGCGATGCGCAGCTGGGTTCGCTGGTGACTTGGTTGTTGGTGGTGCTAGCCGCCGCGAGCTTGCTATTCGGATTTCTCGCCGACCGCTGGAATCGCCGCGCGGTCATCGCGTTTGGCGTGATTTTCTGGAGTATTGCGACCTTCGCCAGCGGCATGGCCACCACGTTCATGTTTTTGCTGTTCTCGCGCGCGCTGGTTGGCGTTGGCGAGGGCGCCTATGCACCGGCGGCGCAATCGATGATCTCCGGAGCGTTTCCGCAGGAGCGACGTGCGTTTGCCCAGGCCATCTTCGCTACCGGCATGTTGCTCGGCGGCGCCTGCGGCTTCGCGGCCGGCGGCATCCTCAGCGAACACTATTCTTGGCAGCATATCTTCTATCTCGCAGCACTGACCGGCCTGCTGCCGGGCATCGCCATACTTTGGATCGAAGACCCGCCGCGCGGCCCACGAACGGAAGTCGTTCCGATCAGCAGATTGCTTAGTGTACCGGCGTTCGTGGCGATGATCGCCGCCGGCACCTGCATCACCTTTTCGAGCGTTTCGCTGCTGACTTGGGGCGTGGACTTCGTAAAAGACTACAAAGACTTTTCGGTGCGCGAAGCGGCGGTCTGGCTGGCGGCGATTGCGCTCTTTTCGTCGATACTTGGCGTGCTGATGGGCGGCTACGTCGCCGACCGGCTGCAGCGCAAAT
>Ga0157376_10003558_pt1 | contig 10744 bp, 12 predicted proteins | sample M45metaG_FD_121801 | JGI IMG/M metagenome (GOLD analysis project Ga0157376, IMG submission 121801) | Miscanthus rhizosphere microbial communities from Kellogg Biological Station, Michigan, USA - M4-5 metaG | ecosystem: Host-associated > Plants > Roots > Rhizosphere > Soil | place: USA: Michigan... | reverse complement strand
CGCTGCGTGCCAAAGTGTGGCTCAAATCCGGCGGCTACATTGTCATCAATCACACTGAAGCGCTGGTGGCGATTGACGTCAACACCGGAAAATTCGTGGGCAAAGGTTCGACGCGGCTCGAAGACACCATCGTCAAGACCAACCTGGAAGCGGTGAAAGAAATCGTGCGGCAGATTCGCCTGCGCGATCTTGGCGGCATCATCGTGGTCGATTTCATCGACATGGAAGAACGCCGTAACCGCGAACGGGTACTTTCCGCGCTGCAGCAATCGCTGGAGCAGGACAAAGCTCCGTCGAAGGCGTTGTCGTTCAACGAATTCGGACTGGTTTGCATCACCCGCAAACGCACCAAGCAAGCGCTGGAACGCGTGTTGTGCCAACCTTGCCCGTCGTGCACCGGAAGCGGTATGGTCAAATCGATTCCGACACTGTGCTACGAAATCCAGAACGAAGCGCGCAAGATGGCGGTAGCCGCTCCGGACAATCCGAACCTGACCTTGCGAGTACATCCGGAAATCGCCAAGGCTTTGAAGACGCGCGAGTCCATGTTGATCGACGAACTGGAACAGACTGCGCACAAGCACATCATCATTCAGTCAGACGCTACGCTGCACTGGGAGCAGTACGACATCTACTAGCGAGAAGCAGCGAGCAGAAAACCTAACGCCTGGGAGCGAAAAACGCTTCTGGGCGTTCTTGTTCTTATTGGCGATGTTTGTCACCTCAAGGTTGATTTTTAGGCGATGATGCAAAATTCTAGCTGCAAGAGATTGGCGAGCGATTGGGCTTCCTGGCGGGAGATGCGTGATCTGGTGCAGAAAAAGCTTGCCGAGAGCGATGATGATGGCGAGGCGAATTGGAAACTGCCGAAAGCGGAGAGGATGTCTCCGGCGATGAGGTTGCCGCCGGAGATTCCGCGCGACTCGATGAAGTGACATTTTGGCGGGATTACAATCCGATTTCATGCGCTTATGTAAAATGCCGAGATGGTGTGGCAGCTCGTGGAGCACTGCGCGACGGATTTCCCGCTGGAGTTGGGCTTCGTCGGCCGTGCAGAGCTGCGCCGTCCAACGGGAGGTGCTGCGGGCCTTTTGTCGAAGTTTTTCGAGTCTGTGCGGAGGTTCAGTAACCCATCGAATCGCAATTCTGGTGATGCTTATTTTGTCGCCAGCGGGAAGAACGGGGATGGCGCCTTTGATGATTGCTTCCCTGATGGAAGGATAAGTGAAATCCGGCGAAGTCGAATAGGTCTAAGTCGATTCGAGGCCTTTGCTGATGCGGAAGACGTGGCCGTCGGGGTGGCGGAGGTGCATTTCGCGGACGTGCCAAGGTTCGTCGATGGGAGGCATGGTCACATCTAGGCCAGCGGCGACGCAGATCCGGTGAACGGCGTCAACGTCTTCTACCCAGACGGACATCCAGACACCCTTGTCAGCGCCGGCTTCGTCATCTTGAAATGTGGTGAGGTTGGTTCCCTTCCCGCGGCCGCCTTGAGCGCCCTGGCAAAGAAAGATTTCACATTTGCCGGAGATCACTGCACCGAAGGTGGGAGGAGTTCCCCAGTCCCAGCATTTTTGCCAGCCCCATTCTTCAAACCACTGGAAAGAGGCGACGATGTCCGAGACATTGAGGATCGGAGTGAGTCCTTTGGCGTACATGGGTGGAAGAATAGCATGGAGGCGGCGGCTGGCTCCGCCTAGTTGTCGAACAGCTAGATTCGAAACTTGGACTACCGGCACCTTTGGCGAGAGCCGACGGGCCGTAGCGACCAGAGGTGTGATCTACCTCGGGCAGATCGAAGTTAGGGATTTGGGCGCCGGCACGGCGATTTACGATACGATTCATGCACCAAATTTAGACAAAATGGGAGATTCTCTATGGCTTCAGGTTCCATCTGGAAATACTTGAGTTGCGCGCTGCTACTTTCGGCGTGCTCGACAGTTTCGTTGGCGCAAAACTTTGGACAGGACGGAACACAGAAGGGCGAGACCAAGGCCCCTCCGGTATTGGATGTTCACGTACATGCGATGGACGGAAATTTTCCTGGCCTGGCACCGATGTGCCCGAATACCTCAAAGTTCACTGCGTCCGATCCGAAAGGGAAAGAAGAGCCATTCGGCTGGGTGAAAGAACCGTGCACGCCTGCGCTGTACCCATCGGCTTCGGGCGAGTACATGAAAGAGGTGCTGGCGGAGATGGAGCGGATGAACGTGACCGCGGTGGTATTTGGCGATCCGAAGAGTGTGCAGAAATGGAAAGACGCGGCACCGGCCAGGGTGATTCCTGGAACGTCATTCGAAGACGGGATGGCACCTGGGAAGCGAGTGGCACTGGAAGAGTTGCGGAAAGATTTCAGCATCGGCGGCTTCAAAGTGATGGGCGAGATCGGATTACAGTATGAAGCGATCTCACCGAGCGATCCGTCAGTGGATGCCTACTTCGCGCTGGCCGAGGAGCTGGATATTCCTGTGGCGATCCATATGGGCACCGGCGGATCGGGACGGGCGAACGTGACCATGCCGAAATTTCGCGGCTCGATGGGGAATCCGCTGCTGCTGGAGGAACTGCTGGCGCGGCATCCGAAGCTGCGGGTACAAGTGATGCACGCCGGTTATCCGATGATCGAAGAGATGCTGACGCTGCTGCAGGCGAATTCGCATGTGTACGTCGATGTTGCGGGACTAATCTGGAGCTACCCGATCAAGGAAGTGAATCGGTATATCGAGCGGCTGATGGATGGGGGATTCGAAGACCGCGTGATGTTTGGAACCGACCAACTGCTATGGCCGAAGTTGATGGCCTATTCGATCAGCATCATTCAAAACGCGGATTACCTGACGCCGCAACAGAAGCGCGACATCCTTTATAACAATGCCGCGCGATTTCTGAGGCTGGATACGGGCCAGAGCAAATAGGTGTTCGGTTGGCCGGCGATTCTTCGGCATGAATTGCGCTATCGCCGGATTTGACGGAATATCGCGGCAACATCAATCTAGGGGAGATTTCCATGAGCCATCACGTTGACGTGTTTGAGTATTGTTTTTCCTTTCGCGTACGGGTGCTGAAGGGCTTGTTCGCGCTGCTGCTGGCTGTTTCCACGACTTTGCCCGCTGCCGCGACGGACAAGACCGATGTGATGAGGACGATTCGCAAATTTGTGGATAGCTTCAACAAGGGCGACATGCAGGCGGTGGCGGCGACATGCGCCGAACAAGCGTCTATCATTGACGAATTTCCTCCTTACGAGTGGCAGGGAGCGGGTGCTTGCGCGAAATGGACGGATGACTATGACGCCGACGCGAAAAAGAACGGGATTACAGATGGGGTGGTGACACTTGGAACGCCGCGGCATGTGGATGTCGTGAGTGACCGCGCGTATGTGGTGCTTCCTGCGAATTACAAGTTCAAGAAGGATGGTAAGCCGGTGGAGGAAATTGGCTCCACGTTGGCGATTGCGTTGCAAAAAAGCGGGAGTGGCTGGAAGATGACCGGATGGGCTTGGGCGAAACACTAGCGTTGCTCAAGTACTCCAATGTGAGGATCGATAAATCGCTTCCCTTCCTTTTGTGTCGCACTCCTATGCGGATGTAGAAACATTGTGGCGAGTGGAATTTGTGGAATGCGGGAGATTGCCATGAAGTACGTGTGCCTGGTTTATGGTGAAGAGAAAGCGATCGGGGCGATGACCGACGATGCTTGCATGGCTTACGACAAGGCTTTGCGGGACGCGGGCCGGTGCCTGGCATCAGAGGCATTGCAGCCAACGCATACAGCGGCTACGGTGCGCGTGCGCAGCGGAAAAGTGTCCATTACGGACGGACCGTTTGCCGAGACAAAAGAGATCCTGGCTGGATTTTATTTGATTGACGCCGCGGACCTGAACGAAGCGATTCAAATGGCTTCGGAAATTCCGCCGGCTCGGGTGGGCTCGATTGAGGTGCGGCCGGTCAGAGAGTTGGCCAGCGCCAGCGGAGAACGAAGGCAGCTGTAGGCTGAAGGCGCGATCATGAGCGAAGCACTGCGGCGTAATCGGTGGCTAATGTGAAGGAATGCAAATGTCTGCAATGTGGACCTAAGGTGAGCAGGTTGGCCGGCTGCGGCAGCCCAGGCGTTGAGGCTAGGCGAAGGTTGGTGGAGAGCAATGGAGGGTCTGAACTATCCGCTGAGGAGTTACCGTTAAGTAAGAAGATACGGCACACGCAAGAGTGATACGAATCTCACTACTGCCAGCGAAAAACTTTGGAGGAGAGCGCGGTGCAGACCGCGAAGATCAGCACCAATGCGGCGACGTCGCCGATGTGTGCGGACCAAGCGTCGCCATTCCAGATTCCTTGCATTAGAGCTACGGCATAAGTGAGCGGCAGAAGGCGCGCGATGGCATGGAGGACTGGCGGCAGCGATGCAAGGGGCGTGAAGAGTCCACAAAGACCAATCATGGGATAGAGAATGACGGCGCCGATGGGTTGCGCGAACCGTGCGGTGGGCACGATGCTGGCGATCAGAAAGCCGATGGAGAGAATGCTCCAGGTGCTGATCAACAGCGCGACGGTGAACGAAAAGACCGGCACGTGAACGCCTACCGGATAGTAGCGTTTTCCGGCGATGACCATCAGGGCCAGGGTCACAGCGGTGAGGATCAGCTTGACTAGGACGTGAGCGGAAAGAATGGTTTGGGGACGCAAGGGAGTGGCGCGCAATCGCTTGAGGATGCCACCCTCCCGATAGATGGAGATAATTGTCACCAGAGAAAGAACCGCACTGAAGGTGATCAGCACCGCAGTGAGAACCGGAAGCCCGACACGGATAAAACTGTTTTCTGCGACTGCGGTCGGCGCCATTCTGCCACCGATGATGCGGCCCATCACCAGAAAGACCAGCACCGGGACAACGATGGTGCCGATTGCGCCGAGCGGCTCGCGCATGAAGATCTTGATTTCAATCCAGGTCAGTTTCCAGAGTCCACGCAGCATCATGATTGAACCTACTCGCGAATCGAATGGCCAGTCAGCTTCAGAAAAACGTCTTCCAGATTGGGCAGAACGGTGCGGAAGTCGGTGACGCGAATCTGACTCGCGGAGAGGCAGTGAATCACTGCGGTGACCAAATCATCACCGCTGCCGCGAATGGTGAATCGCGAATCGGCGCGCGTCACTTCCAGGACGCCGGGGATTGTGCGAAAGCGGCCTTCGGCGTCGGCGTGGTCCGTTGAGAGGACGACGGTGCGCTCGGGACAATGGCGGATGACCAATTTTTCTGGACTGTCGATGTCGATGATTCGCCCATGCTCGATGATCGCCACGCGGTCGCAGAGTCGTTCGGCCTCTTCCATCAGATGAGTGGTTAAGAAAACGGTTTTGCCACGCTGACGGATGCCGCGCACCAGTTCCCAAATCGCGCGGCGCGCCTGCGGATCTAACCCGGTGGTGAGCTCATCGAGAAAAACCACCTCGGGATCATTGATTAAAGCCAGCGTGATAAACAGCCGCTGCTGCTGGCCGCCGGAAAGATTCATGAACCAGGTGTTGCGCTTGTCGGTGAGACCCAGTTGCGCCAGGAGGTCTTCGCCATCGCTGGATTTCTTTTGGTAGAGCGAAGCCCAGAGATCCACCGCTTCCCAAACTTTGATGCGCTTCTGGAGTTGCGCCTGTTGGAGCTGAACGCCGATGCGGTCCTGCAATTTGTAAACATCGCGAAAAGGATCAAGTCCCAACACTGCGATGGATCCACGATCGGGGCTGCGCAGGCCTTCGATACACTCCATAGTGGTGGTTTTTCCGGCGCCATTGGGACCAATCAGTCCGAAAATCTCGCCGTCGTAAACTTCGAACGAAACTTCATCGACGGCTACCGTTGAGCCGTAGGTCTTGCGAACTCCAGAGACTTGAATGACGGTACGCATGATGTTTGCGAGAGCGTGGCGACGCGAGCCGGACGGAAAGTATACCTGACCAACTACGTCGATGGTCTTGTACTTCCGCTGTTGCCGGAAACTTTTGGGCAGATACAGGGCACCTACAAGATTAGCTTTTTTACCTGTTCGTTCGACCAGTTGGCAAAACTAGCCCTCCGTACAGTTGACGCCAGCCGTACGGGACTTTAAATCTGGAGTTACCCGCCTACGTCTGTGTGAATTGGTGTCCATCGGACAGCCAAAGGACGAATTACTCCATGAACTTCATCCGGCGGTGGCGGCACAGTGCTGAGCGAGATCAGGAACAGCTGTTGGTTCGGCTGTGGACGATGAACAGCATGAACGCCGATGCTGACGGACAGTTGACGCGACCGGCCTCCAGGTTGGCGTGTGACGCCCAATCGGAATTAATCTCAAGCCTCAAATACTTGTCGAGCTCCGAAATCGAAGAGACGGTTACCCAGGCCGCCTGTGACAACCAGATCGCGCATCGCTTCAGGAGACATTTGAACGACGGACGGCGCGAGCGGTAAGAAGCGCAGTTCGAATGGACGCAGATGGCAAGCCCGAATCAAAATCACGACTTTTCGGAAGGCCCGCGAAAAATGCCGCGATCCCCTGCCAGGCTCGAAACTTGCCTGGAATTCAGTAACGCAGATCTGGCGTGCTTTGTACGGCACCTAAATGAAGGATTCTGCGAAAAATGCCTAAAGCTTTTGCCGGCGGTGAAACAGGTCGCGGAGCGTGAAGGGATCTCGCTGCAAAGACGCAACGAGGCGCCAGCAGGTGATGGAGAATCGAGCGCAGCGATGCGAAACTCCGTGAATCATTGGCTATTCCGCGAATACTCGTTGATTCCGCCACGTGAGCGGCCGATGATCGGCAGCAATGACTGGTTTCGCTGGCTGGAAGATTTTGAACGGCGGCATCCGGTCGAGGTTTCACAGTTGAGGGAGCCGCTGCCAACCCGAGCCTGTCGGGTGCTTTGGAATTCGCGATGAAGGCAAGATGCTGCCAGGGGCTCGACTAGGTTGAGCGGCGTTTGGTTCCACTGACGATCAACACTTCTGCGGGAAAGCTCATGCCACGCGCGGTGGAATATTCGCGCAGCGACTCAATTGCTTGACGCCGCACTTCAGCTAAACGCTCGCTGGAAAGTGAGTTGACCTTTTCGCGAAGCTTCTCGGACATTTCTATACGCAGGGACCAAAAGTCTTCCAACTCAGTCGAGGTGTTAATTTTGAATTGCAGCAGGCGCTCCGACGGAGCTTCGACTCCAGCTTCACGAAAAAGTTCCAGCAACTTGCCAGGGGTGGAAAATCGGAAGGCGTCGGGAGCGTCCGAGGGAAGCGGAGTCGGTTCGAAATGCTGGTCGATGACGCGCGACATCGAATAGAAGAACGGATTTTGTTCCACCAAATGCCAGACGGCCACTGCCAGTTTTTTGCCGGGCTTTAATACGCGCAAGATTTCCCGCAGCGCATCGATTGGAGCTGGAAAGAACATCACTCCAAAGCGGCTGATCACGGCGTCGAAGGCATCGGCCGGAAATGGCAATTGGTCGGCAAACGCCACTTCGAATTGCGCATTTTTTAGGTCCAGGCGATCCGCTGTGCGACGTGCGGCTGCCACCATCTCAGGAATGGCGTCCACGCCAAAAACTTTGCCACGGGGCCCGACTAACGGAACCAGGCTCAAGGCCGGCTCTCCCGGACCGGTTGCAAGATCGAGAACCTGATGTTGAGTGGAGATCTGCGCGTCCTGTACCAGAGCTTCGGTGACCGGCGCGAATAGCTGGCGGATGACTTGGTGGTGTTTCTCCCAGTAGGGAGCAGAACCTGTCCATCGAGCGATGACTTCCTGATCGGGTCGCATGAATAAGAGTATAACTTTGCGGCGGAATTGGATGCGGCGATTTAGTTGAGTCGCGGACCGGTAAGCACCGGCGAAGATATTCGGCGATTATACTTTGCTGTGCTCTCATCATTCGACGTCTTACTTGACGAAGGGCAAGATCGAAGATCGGCTCCGGCGGCGGGCTACATGATGAATCAATGATTTGTGGAAAGTTCCCATGTCTCGCACCGCTGAAGTCAATTGAGTTTATAAATAAAGCTGGAAACGAGAAACTGTGCATCAGAACATTTAAGATTTGCGGGCAAGGAAAATGGTGTGGTGAGAGCCGCCGCATTCCAGTCGCGCGCGAGGGTGCAGCACGTTTGGTTCGAATGACGCATCGTGCAGGCGCTGAGCGAATTTTCGATCTTCGATGGTGGCCCATATGGCCAGAACGCCACCAGGTTTCAGTGCCCCGTAGGCGGCGGCAAGTCCATCTTTGTCATACAGGCCATTATTATATGAAGTGGTGAAGGCGGCTGGACCGTTGTCCACGTCGAGGAGCATGGCGTCGAATCGATCGTGGCTTGAAGCGATGACCGCGCCCACGTCGCGCACATCCACTTGCACACGCCCATCGTTGAGAGGATTTCCCGCTAGCGGGCCGAGCGGGCCGCGATTCCATTCGACAACGGCCGGCACCAATTCTGCAACGACCACAGTCGCATCATCTGAAAGCAAATCGAGAGTCGCGCGCAGCGTAAAGCCCATTCCGAGCCCGCCAATCAACACACAAGGCTGCCTCGTGGTGCGCGCCCGCCGCAGCGCGGATGTGGCCAGCGCCTCCTCTGAGCCGTGCATGCGACTGTTCATCAGCACTGCACCGTCGGCGAGGATCAAATATTCGTCGCCGCGACGCGTCAACTTCATTTCAGTGCCATCAAAGGCCAGCGCCCGGCCGAGCAATTCGAATGGTTTCACGGCTGTGATCTTATAGGGAAGAATAACAAAACAAAATATGCACTCGATCGAACGTGCAAGATTCGATCAGTTGTTGATGCCCACTTGCGTGAGGAAGTAGGCGTAATCGAATGCATTTTCGTGCAGACGATCGTAGCGCCCAGAAGCGCCGCCGTGTCCGGCTGGATTCATGTTGGTTTTCAAAATGATCGTGTTGTGATCGGTGCGTGTTGCACGCATTTTGGCCACGTACTTGGCGGGCTCCCAGTAGCCGACCTGGCTGTCGTTGAAAGATGTGCGCACCAGCATGTTGGGATAGGCTTTGGCCTGAATGTTGTCATAGGGCGAATAACTGAGCATGTAATCGAACGCCGGCTTTTCTTTGGGATTGCCCCACTCTTCGAATTCCGGAACGGTGAGCGGAATCGAGTCATCGAGCATAGTGTTGACCACGTCCACGAACGGCACACCCACCAACGCGGCATGAAATAGGTCGGGTCGCATATTCAGCGCCGCTCCCATCAACAGGCCACCAGCGCTTCGCCCTTCAATCACCAGGCGATCTTTCGAGCCATAACCTTGGGACAAAAGATATTCGGCGGAGACGATGAAATCGGTGAAGGTATTTTTCTTATGCATCATGCGGCCGTCATCGTGCCAGGCTTTGCCCATTTCCCCGCCGCCCCGAATATGCGCAACTGCCACCACCACTCCTCGATCGATCATGCTGAAAATTGGTGAGTCAAAATAGATGTCGTAGGGAGCGCCATAAGAACCGTAAGCGGTGAGGTAGAGCGCACCCTTGCCATCGAGCTTGGAGCCTTTGAGGTGAACGATGGAGATGGGAACTTTCACGCCGTCGGCAGCCGTGGCGAAAATTCTTTCCACCTGGTAGCGATTGCGATCGTAGCCACCGGGAACTTCTTTTTGCTTGAGCAGCACGGAAGATCCAGTGGCGACGTCGTATTCAAATACGGACGGCGGAGTGATAAACGATTGGTAGCCGTAACGGAACCTGGTAGCGTCATATTCTTTATTGACGTAGGAATAGTTGGCGTAGGCAGGTTCGGGAAATTCAATTCGCCGCGACTTTCCGCTTTGCAGGTCGGTGACGCGAATCTGCGGCAATCCCTTTTCGCGCTCGAATGAGATGTAAAAGTCTTTGTAAAAGTCGATGTCGTCGAGCATCACGTCAGCGCGATGCGCAACAACCTCCTGCCAATTTTTGCTGCCCGGATTGGAGACGGGCGCTTTGGCCATGCGGAAATTGCGGCCGGTGTCGTTGGTCCGGATATAGAAAAAATCTCCATTGTGATCCGGATAGTATTCGACGCCCTGTTTGCGCGGTTCGATGATCTTCCATTCGGCCATGGGCTGATCGGCGGGAATGTAACGCGCTTCGCTGGTGGTGTGGCTGCTGGCGTAAAGCAAAATGTAAGCGTTGCTGCGGGTTTTGCCGATGCCGATATCGAAGCGTTCGTCTTTTTCTTCATAGAGCAGCGGGTCAGGACCGGCGGAGCCGACTGCGTGACGATAGGCCTGGTAACCGCGCTTGGAGACCGCGTCTTCCACGGTATAGAAAATCGTCTTGTTGTCGTTGGCCCAGGCGATGGAATCGACGCGCTCGGCGTGATCCACCAAAAGTTTGCCGCTACGCAGGTCTTTCACGGCTAGCGCGTATTGGCGGTAGCCGGTATTATCCGTGGTATAAGCTAACAGGTTACCGTCATCACTGACGCGGAACGCGCCGACGGACATGAAAGCTTGCCCTTTGGCGAGCTCATTCACATCCAGCAGAATCTCTTCGGGAGCATCCATACTCCCTTTTTTGCGGCAACGAATGCCGTACTGTTTGCCGGCTTCGGTGCGCACATAGTAAAAATAGCCGCCTTCCTTGTAAGGCACTTCGACATCGGTCTCTTTCAAGCGGCTCAACATTTCCTTATAGAGCTTTTCTTGCAGCGTCTCGCTGGGCTTCATCACCGCATCGGTGTAGGCGTTTTCAGCGTCCAGATACGCTTTCACTTCTGGATTTTT
>Ga0157376_10003556_pt1 | contig 10747 bp, 10 predicted proteins | sample M45metaG_FD_121801 | JGI IMG/M metagenome (GOLD analysis project Ga0157376, IMG submission 121801) | Miscanthus rhizosphere microbial communities from Kellogg Biological Station, Michigan, USA - M4-5 metaG | ecosystem: Host-associated > Plants > Roots > Rhizosphere > Soil | place: USA: Michigan... | reverse complement strand
GAACCTGACGATTTGGGGCAACAAGATCGAGGCCTGTATCTTCATCGGCGTGCATTGCCATTATGCCAACTTGACCTTGAAAATGATTCGCGCCGGGACCAACTGTCTCACGATGGCAATCTGTGCGGAACAGGGGCACGAAGATGCGATGCTGACGATTCGGGATTCGGACACGATCAAGTTGAAGAAGACCGCGCAGGTCTTCAAGCGGGTGCGCGAAGAGATGGGCATTAAGTTACCGGAGAACGGCGAGAACGTGAGATTTACCGGTACACAAACGAGAGTTCACGGTGGGAAAACTCACACCAATCCCCTCACCTTTGCGCCTGTGGAGGGCCTTGCCGGCGCGGCTGCCTTTGGCCATTCGGCTGAGCAGATGAAGCGTGAAGGCTGAGCAGGGTCGCACAGCACGGGCGATATAGCTAAGAGGTGTCACAATGAGCGAAGCACTCGAAGCAGAACAGAAGACCAATCCGCAGGGCGACCCCATCACGAGTGTCGCGGCCCCTAAACCGGCCGAGACGACGGGCGCCAGGAAAGATCCCCATGCCGAAGCGAAACGGCAGAAGGTGGTCACACCGGAATACTTGTTCCTCGAAGCCCCCCGGGAGAAAGAATTTATCACGGGCAGTGAATCGGCGAAAGAGGCTGTTCGGCGCTCCAACGTGGACCTGGCCATTGCCTATCCGATTACCCCGCAGAGCGAAACGATGCAACTCATCGGCGTCCTCTACGGCGAAGGGTATGTGAAAGAGTACTATCGTGGCGAAGAAGAAGTCGGCGTCATGGCGGCGATGGCGGGCGGATCTCGATCCGGTGTCCGCTGCTTTACGGCGACTGCAGGTCCCGGTACGCTGAGGGGTCTGGAAGGCATCGCATCCTGGCCTGGGCATCGGCTGCCCATTGTCGCCATGTTCACCTGCCGCGTCGTCAATGCCCCGTTGGCCATTCAGCCTGACAATATCGAAGTGGCCTATTTATTGAACTGCGGCATGATCGTCTTCCATGCCGAGAATCAGCAGGACATGTACGACTTCATCATGGCGGGGTTTACGATCAGCGAGAAGAACGATGTGACGCTCCCAGTCGGCGTCTGCTGCGACGGGTTTTTCGTGACCCACGCCCGTGGGTACGTCAGGATGCAGGACCGCAGCATGAAGCTTCCTCCTCGTGAAGCCTGGCGTGGCGCGGTGCCGGTACTCGATGCGGAAAATCCTCCTGCTCGTTTATCACGTGACGCCCCGGTTCAGAAGTCGAACTTCATGGCCTACAATATTCATGCAGTCTGGCAACAGGAAGTGTGGGCGGCAGTCGAACGGTCACGCAAGTACATCGATAAGTATATGGGCGGGCTGCTCACGGCTGAGAATGTAGATGATGCCGAGGCGGTGATTGTTGCCTCAGGTAGTGCAGCGGCTCAGTCAAGGGAAGCGGTCCGTATTTGCGCCGAAAAGGGCATCAAGATCGGTTTGATCAAGGTTCGGTCGCTCCGTCCGTTTCCGACGAAGGAATTACGGCAGCTCCTTGGGAAAACAAAGCTCATTGTCGTTCCGGAGTTCAACTATGTCGGATGGCTGGCGAAAGAGGTGGCTACCGCGATTTACGGGTACTCCAAAGCCAAGATCATCGGTGGGCCGCGTGTGTACGGTGGTCAATCGATGCCGGTGGAGTTGATCGTGGACGAAGTTGAGTCCGGTCTGACCGGGAAGAAGTCGAGTAATGTCGCCCAGTCTTCGATTATGGGTGGTGCCGTCAATCAGGATGACGTGGCTCATTTCATGCGCAGCATCTAGAACGGTAGGTTTAGGGAAAAATCAAGAGCCCGATCCTGAAAAGGATCGGGCTCTTTGTTTTGGGGTTGATCTGGTTTATCTCGTGAACAAGACAAACCAGATCAACCAGAGAGACCAAACAAACCAAACTATCCTTGCAGCTCGTCTTGCACCATGTCCTCACTCTCCGGCATGCCATAGGCTACATATTTGGCGTAGGAGAGATAGATCATCGCGCTATCCCGCATCGCCTTGGAGCCTTGCGACAGGCGGAAGACTTGGTCGGGGTTATGGGAAGGGGCTGCACCCATAGTCTCCACGTGGCTTTGTAGGAGCAGGGTGAATCGTTCCATCGAACGTTCAACATCTTTGTATGCTAATAAAATTTCGTCTGTCATGGTTGTCCTCCCAATCCGCATCAGCTTACACTATGCCCGTGCAACCCTTCAATGAGAAGAAACCGGCTGGTCTGTCATCGGAAGTTCTAAAGGCTCTGGCAAAAGTATCGCCAGAAAGGGATCTTCGTGGTGACGTCTTAGCGCAGGCGGTCGTAAACCTTTCACGTCTTTTTACAACAGCACGCACAACATTGCCCCCGCATTACTTGGATGACCCTGTCCACGCTTCTGCCTATCTCTCGTACTTTCTCCCTGTGAATCTCTCCAAAGTCCAAGTCCTGTTAGACGAGCTGCCGGACGACAGCAACCCGGAAACGCCAGATCGTCTAATGACTGTGCTTGACCTTGGCTGCGGCCCAGGGACTGGGGTGTTAGCCCTGCTAGATTGGCTGTGGCATCGTAGCCCGGATCGTGCCAGATGTGTGTCGGTCTTGGCCACCGATGTGTCTCACGCACCATTGCTGGACACGACGAGGCTGTGGGATGCCTATTGCCAGGAAGTTGGCATTTCCAGCAAAGGTCTCCGATGTGTCGAGGGCAATCTGGAACATCCACTCAAAGGCGATCTTGGCAAGGAGATTGTGCGAGGCGGGCCGTATGACCTCATGATCATGGCGAACTGTCTCAATGAATTGTTTTCTGCATCGGTCGATCCCTCTGCAGAGCGTGCTGCGGTTGTTGCACAGCTCTTGCCGTTTCTCGCACCGCACGGCACCATCATGATCGTAGAGCCGGCCATGCGGCAGACGGCCCGTGCGTTGCATCAGATGCGTAATCACCTGCTCAAGCAGGGCCTTTGTACAGTCTATAGTCCCTGCTTGCATGAGAAGGCCTGTCCTGCTTTAGACCACCCGGACGATTGGTGTCATGAGGAGAGATCGTGGCAGACGCCTCCTGCAATTGCTGCGATCGATCGAGACGTAGGGTTCATTAAAGACGCGTTGAAGTTTTCCTATCTGCTGTTGCGCACAGATGGCCGCACCATTGTGACGAGGAGCCCGCAGACGTTCCGGGTCGTGAGCGAACTACGAGAATTGAAGGGGGAGAAGCGAGCCTGGCTGTGCAATGAGACGGGACGGCCTGAAGTCGGTCGGCTGGACCGGAAAGCCTCTCCTCAAAATACAGCTCTCGATAGCTGGCATCGCGGCGCTATCGTGCAGATCGAACGGATTGTACGCAAGGAACGAGAAGGAAAAATCTCACCAGTTGGAAGAATTGAGAGCGATGTTGCCGTCGAAATCGTTCGTCCCGTTTGAACCTCTGCAATCAGGAAAGAGGAAGCGTGAGGCCTCTCACTCCTGCGCCTCCCGCGGCACCCCTTCCTCGGCGCTCTGAAGTGGAAGCCTTCTGGAATTCCTTCAGCTGCGATCATTCGATCGCAGTACTTCAGTCAGTTCCAGCTTTCCTTCTTCAGACGCCGGGTGGGGACCCCGCCGCTCCGGCGCAAGTCGCTCAATGCCGCACGCTTCCTTGAGAGTGTGGAAACGGGACCGGTCGTTTATGGACCGGTCCCGTTTTTCGGACTAGAGCACAAGTAAAGCGATAGCACGCTCATACCGTACTGCGGAGAGCGTTGACATGTGATCGAGCTCGCGGGAGAATCAGCTCCCAGTTTGTAGTCTGTGCTGACATATTATGCCGGTCAATGTACTCAGTAGTTAGAAGACGAAGACGTTGAGAAAATGGACGAGGATGACGAAGTGACCATACCTCCCGAGATCCTCGAAGATCTCAGGGCAGCGGGCTGGAAGTCCGGCTCGAGTGGCCTTGACTCAGTTCTGGCGCAAGAGGCAGAGAGCAGTGTCACAAGGGCTAGGGAGGCGTTCCAATCCGGGAAGCGCCGTTCGGAGTGGGGCGCGACGGCCTCCGCTATCCTTTGTGCCTCAGCTGCCTGCGAATGTCGTGTCTCCGAGTACCTTGCCCACTGGGAGTTTGCCTCCGGGCCACTTCCCACTGAGTTGGCTGCCATCAGACAGAAGCACGATGCCCTCGAACAGTGGCGCTTGCTCCTGCGAAACCGTGCCCCAGGCTATGATCTTGGCAGCTCTCGAGAGTACCAGCGCCTTGGCTGTCTCCTGCGGCTACGTGACCTTGTCGCCCACAGGAACGCTAGGCTGTGCCCCGTAGGTGCAGTGCCCGATCAGATAGCTGACTGCGTCAGGCAGGGCGTGATTCCCATTAGGCAGGGAATCCACAGCGCCTGGCCTAGCGCCGTTTTAGTCCATGAAGTGGCGGACTGGGCCACTCAGACTGCCAAGCGCTGGCTGAAGGTGGCTGATGAATTGGTTCAGCTCGTCTGCTGACGGGCGCGATCTTGTCTAACTTCGGCATGGGCTAAAAAGGTCTCCACCTCGTTCGCCTACATGCGCCTCTTCGCCGCGTCAAGACACATTCTTTGGGAAGGCGACGGGTCTGTGAGCGCCTCGTCGCCGTCTCCCTTTCTTTTAGAGCAGCAGCACATAGCAGGGTGACCGCTTCTGCGCGTCGCGAATCGCGTAGGCGAGGGTTCCACTTGCCGAACAGATGCGATCCGCCGAAGGCGGACGGCGAGGACTGTTTGAAGTTCCTTTCAGGCGAAGCCTGGGAGGGAACGAGTTCCGCAGCCGAGCAGATGAGGGGCTTAGTGCGGTCGAGCCGAAGCGTTTGAGCAGGGCAGAAGCGGTCACACTGCTATAGGATCAGAAAGGCTGATGGCTGAGGATGGTTAGAGGAGGCGAGGACTAATCCGCTTCTGGTTCTGAGCTGCCATGCTGGTGACTCACCCGATCTTCGTCGAACATCTCCGCCATTTCCTCGGCGATCATGTCACCGTCGTCTTGAATGGCAATGAGCGGGATTTCTTTTCTCGGCTTGGCCACGGGCTCTGGAGCGGGAGCTTCTGGACCATTGGCTGGACTTTTTGGTGTGTCACTCATGTAGAGATTATACACCACGCAGGGGGTGAAAAGGGGAGTTATTCAAACGCTTCCAGGGAGGAACGCTCCGGGTATGTTTTCTGGCACGAGGTACAGGTCAGGAAATAGATCGATTCTCGGACAGACATGGTGATGCGAAAATTGAGGCTTACACCTCGTTGATTGCAGGTCGGACAGGACATTTCTTTAAGCCGGTAGGGGATATCCGGTTGTGTGCGCAGGTAGAACTCCATATCTGTGTAGATTGGGAAGGTGTAGTAGCATTTTCTACAGATGCCTCGCCACTCACCGTCCGCCTGCATAGAGCGCTCATCGATTCCAAAGCTTGACCCCTTGCAAATGGCGCATTGAACAGTTCCAAGCCTGGTTTCCACATCTTTGACGGTCGGGTTTGGCATCTGGCAGGCTCCTTGTACAGAGGTCGGCGGTACGTTGGCCAGTATAGCGTTCACATGGAAGCGACTGCAACGGGACAGAGCCAGGTTTCCCCTTGACCTGAGGAGCGCGCCTCTTATACAAAGCCTAGTATGCACATGATTACTGAGAAGTTATTGGTCGGGAATATCAACGATGCGAAGGAACCGCCGGTCAAGATCGGCGCGCTGCTTCTTGTTGCCGCTGAGTATGCGTTGGAGTCCCCCGATTGGCTGATCTCCGGAAGGATTCCATTTTCGGAGTATGCCGAAGCCGAACCGCTCGTGCTGGACCAAGCCGTGAGCTGGGTTGAACAGCATATTTCAGACAATCGGGTCATGGTCTGTTGCCGTGCCGGCATGGGCCGGTCCGTGTCGGTTGTGATGGCCTATCTCTGTTGTGTCGAAGGGATGACGTATGATGAGGTCCTAAAATTGGTCATGAAGCGCCGTCCCGGTGCTATGCCTCTTCCCAACCTCGAAGAAGCCACCACCCAAGTTCGCCTGCTTCGCGCGGCTCGCGCGAAGGACAAGAAGCGCCTCGCTTCGCGCCCAACACGCGCGTAACGACGAGGTCGAAAGTACTCACAAGAGAGCCATTCCCTCCCAGACGTTGCCTTTCGGGCTTTGTCCATGGCCTAATCCGCCGGATCGAGAGTAGGTGCCACCGCGTTACGAGGATCTTTCTCCATGCCGGAATTGCCGGAGGCCGAAGTCGTTGCTCAGCAACTACGGACTCATCTACTTGGTGCTCAGCTCAACGAGTGCTGGGTGGGACGAGCGGATATTGTTCGGGAAGGGTTGTGCGCGCTCTCGTGGTACTACGGTGCGGCGTTGGAAGGAGTAGAGCGATACGGAAAGAGCGTCGCACTGGGGTTTCAAAAAGAAGGCGAACTCAGATATGTCGTTGCGGAGCTGGGCATGACAGGCCTCCTGCTCTTTCGCGCGACACAGACGAAACATCCGCAGCACGTGCATGTTCGCATGTCGTTCACGGGAAGCCGTGAATCTGAACTGCGCTATTGGAATCCTCGGCGGTTCGGCCGGCTATCTTTGCTCGATCGGATCGGACTCGACCGCTATCGTGCTCGCCGCTTCGGGGTCGATCCCCTCACGGTGCCGCGCGATGAGTTCGTCCGTCTCATGCAAGCCAAGCGTGGACGGGTAAAGCCGCTCTTGATGCATCAGCAAGTCATTGCAGGGATCGGGAATATCTACGCGAACGAAATTCTCTTCCGCGCCAGGCTCCATCCGAACCGTGAAGTGAGTCGGTTGCGAGTGGCGACGATGATCAAACTCTATGACATTATGCAAGCAGTGCTGCGTGAGGCGATTTCCTGTGGCGGATCGAGCGTCAAAGATTTCTTTGCCCCGGACGGTATGGAAGGTCAATATAAGCAGCGCCATCTCGTGTACGGCAAAGAAGGTCAGCCCTGTCCCAACCACTGCGGACGGATCATTCGCCGTATCCAAAGTGAGCGCAGCTCATTTTTTTGTCCCGCCTGTCAATCAAACCGTCTTCCAGGGTAATTCTTGTCGTGCACACTTGAGGGGATCGGAGATGAAAGATGGATATTGTCACACAGTTTCAATCATTTAAGCCATAAATACCTGACGGTCTTTGCTACTAGGTCTTTTGAGCCCTCTTCGTTTAGTTCCTCTGACGTATTGAGTCCCCCTGCCGATTTCGTTAGAATCCTCCTCCTTTATATATTGTTTCTCACCCTTCTGATGGAGTGATGCCATGGCGAAGGTGCTTGAAGGTCCGGGGATGGGGCTGATGAAGAAGTGGGGCATCACGGTTCCCCACTATGTCGTCGTGACCTCGGTTGATGAATTGACGAAGCTCGGCCATGCCAATGAGTGGTTCAAGAAATCCAAGTTGGTGGTCAAGGCTCATGAAGCGCTCGGCTCGCGGTTCAAGCTCGGCTTGGTAAAGGTCGGGCTGGATCTCAAAGAGGCGGAAGCGGCGACCAAGGACATGATCGGCCGCCAAGTGGGCAGCATCACTGTCTCGCAAGTGATCGTGTCCGAAATGATTCCGCATAAGGAAGAGTATTATTGCGCCGTGAAGTCCACCCGGGAAGGGACGGACATCCTGGTCGCCAACTGCGGCGGCATTGAAGTCGAATCGAATTGGGAACGCGTGAAGCGTCTGGCGGTGGAAATCGGGGAGCAGCCCTCAGAGGCCGCGCTCGAGAGGCTGGCCAAAGAAGCGGGCTTTACCGGCACACTGTTGAAGAAGATGGCCGATTTCGCGGGCAAGATGTTCACCTGTTTCGACAGCGAGGATGCGCAGTATTTGGAGGTGAACCCCGTGGTCCTGCGCGAGCATGAGGGTGAATTGATCGCGTTAGACGCGGTCACGTTGCTCGATGGCGATGCCAAGTTTCGGCATCCCGATTGGAACTTTGCCTTTGCCGCAGAATTCGGTCGGGCCTATTCCAAGCACGAAATGGAAGTGATGGCGGTGGACGCCAAAATCAAGGGCTCCGTCAAATTTATCGAGATCCCAGGCGGAGATACGGCCATGCTTCCAGCCGGCGGTGGCGCCAGCGTCTATTATTCCGATGCGGTTGTGGCGCGCGGCGGCAAGTTGGCCAATTACGCCGAATACTCAGGCGATCCACCGGACTGGGCGGTCGAAGTGCTGACCGATAAGGTCTGCTCGTTGCCCGGGATTAAGAACATCATCGTCGGCGGCGCCATTGCCAATTTTACAGACGTGAAGAAGACGTTCGGCGGCATCATCAATGGATTCCGAAAGGCGAAGTCCGAGGGCAAGCTCAAGGACGTCAAGATTTGGGTGCGACGCGGTGGCCCGCGTGAGAAGGAAGGGCTTGATGCGATGCGCACACTCAAGGACGAAGGGTTCGACATCAATGTCTTCGACCGCAACACGCCGCTGACCGATATCGTCGATAAGGCGCTTCTGAAATAGAATCGAGTGCTGAGACCTGAGTGCTGAGCGGGCAACACGGGGTTTCAGCACCCAAGACTTAGTACTGAAGAGAGGAAGATCCCGATGAGTATCCTGGCAAACAAAGATACCTATGTAGTCATCCAGGGGGGCGTCGCGGGCGTGAACGCAGCGCGCCGGATGGCCGAGTTTTGCTACCTGATTAAACGCTCGTTGAACGTTCTGGCCTTCGTCTATCCGCCTGACGCCGGCAAGACACACGAAATTCCCTATGGCAGCGGCTTAGTGGCCGTTCCTATCTATAAGACCGTTGCGGAAGCAACCAAGAACCATCCCCAGATCAACACCAGTCTCGTCTACATCGGCGCAGATCGGGCGATGAAGGGTGGAATGGAAGCCTTGGACGATCCGCACATCAAGGTGGTCTCCATGATCACCGAGGGTGTGCCAGAAAAAGATGCCAAGATCCTGGGCCGTCATGCGACCAAGCTTGGGAAAGTCTTCAATGGCCCTTCGTCGATCGGCATTGTCTCCGCCGGATCCTGCCGGTTGGGTGTCATCGGCGGAGCCTTTGACAATCTGGTCCTCTCCAAGCTCTATCGCGAAGGCTCGTTCGGGGTCATCACCAAGTCAGGCGGCCTCTCCAATGAGATTATCTGGATCTGCTCGCAGTTTGCAGACGGCATCACGACCGCCATCGGGATCGGCGGCGATGCGTATCCGGGAACCGATTACGTCAGCTATCTCGAAATGTTCGAGAACGATCCACAAACGAAGGCGGTGGTCATCGTTGGTGAGATGGGCGGCGATCTCGAAGAGCGGGCAGCCGAGTGGTATGAGGCGAAGAAGCGGCGTGTGAAGTTGATGGCGGTGGTATCCGGCTTCTGTCAGGAGAGTTTGCCGAAAGGCATGAAGTTTGGTCACGCCGGCGCCAAAGAAGGATTGAAGGGCGAAGGGTCGGCCCGTTCCAAGTCCGATGCTCTCAAAAAGTCAGGCGCAATCGTGCCCGCGACGTTTGGCGCCTTAGGCCCCGCGATCAAGGAGACCTATCAAGAGCTGCTGAAATCCGGCCAGATCAAGGAGCCGGTGGAGCCGGTCGTACTGCCGAAGCTGCCAAAGACGATCGAAGAGGCCATGAAGGCCGACGAAGTCATGGTGGCCCCGCTGATCCGTACCACGATCAGTGACGACCGCGGCGAAGAACCCTGCTACGACGGCTATCCCGCTTCCGAACTCATCAATAAAGGCTACGAGATTCCCCATGTTGTGGGCCTGCTGTGGGACAAGCGACTGATCTCCAAACAGGAGGCCGAAATCGTCAAGCGAATCATGATGCTCTCAGCCGATCACGGTCCCTGCGTGAGCGGCGCCTACGCCACGATTCTCGCGGCCTGCGCAGGCATCGGCCTGTCCCAGTCTGTAGCAGCCGGTATGATCATGATCGGCCCTCGTTTCGGTGGAGCGGTGACGGATGCTGGCCGCTGGTTCAAGTATGCCGTCGATAACAAGATGTCAGTGGACGATTTCCTCGCCTATATGAAGAAAAATGTCGGCCCGGTGCCGGGGATCGGCCATCGAGTCAAGAGCCTGCGTAATCCAGACAAACGGGTGAAGGAGTTGGTCGGATACGTCAAGAGTTTGAACATCAAGACTCCTTGCCTCGATTTCGCCTTACAAGTGGAGCAGGTGACCGCGGCGAAGAAAGATAACCTGATTCTGAACGTGGACGGAACGATGGCGGCAGTGCTCGTCGATATTGGATTCCCGGTTGACAGTTTGAACGGCTTCTTCATCCTTTCACGCACGATCGGGTTGATTGGGCATTGGGTGGATCAGAAGCGTCAGGATAGCCGCTTGATCCGGCTGTTTGATTACTTGGTGAATTATGCGGCGCCGAAAAGGCGGGAAGTCCCACCGCTACAGTAAGTGCTGAGTCACGAGTGCTGAATTCTGAGATTGAGGTCTGGTCTCAGCACACAGCACTCAGAACTTCTAAGGAGTGATTGTCATGTCGACGGATATGGATCTTGCCAAGAACCTCTATGCGAAGATGCCGGACGTGTTTGCCAAGGCCAGGAAGAAGTTCGGTCGTGGCCTGACCTTGTCGGAGAAGGTGCTGGTTTCACACGCGGACAATTTCGACACACAGATATGGGAGCGCGGTAAGGCAATGCTTGCGCTGCGCCCCGATCGCGTGGCGATGCAGGATGCGACGGCTCAGATGGCCATGTTGCAATTCATGCAGGCTAACAAGGCAACGGTGGCCGTGCCGAGCACCATCCATTGCGACCATTTGATCCGTGCCGAGATGGGCTCCGAGAAGGACCTG
>Ga0157376_10003552_pt1 | contig 10750 bp, 5 predicted proteins | sample M45metaG_FD_121801 | JGI IMG/M metagenome (GOLD analysis project Ga0157376, IMG submission 121801) | Miscanthus rhizosphere microbial communities from Kellogg Biological Station, Michigan, USA - M4-5 metaG | ecosystem: Host-associated > Plants > Roots > Rhizosphere > Soil | place: USA: Michigan... | reverse complement strand
GTTCGAGAACCAGCAGAAAGAAGTCGAAGTGCTGATAAAGAGCGATTCGGAATTCCGCAGCCTGTATCAGCGTCATCAGGAGCTCGACAGCAAGGTACGCGATGCGGAATTGGGCGTGTTGCCGCTCGACGACACGACCTTGCACAACATGAAGAAGGAAAAGCTGCGCGCCAAGGATCGACTGACGAACATGTGGGAGCGATACCGCTCTACGCATTGAGGTTTCTTGATGGAGGAGCGTTGTGGGCGCTGGCTTCGATTGACTCGCGCGCACCACCTCCACAACCCCACCCCACCTCCTGCGCCTGCTGGCCGTGAGTACACGGCGAGCGCGCGGGAGGGCGCACGCGGTGGGGTCGCCCCCTGACTTGAGGGGGCTCCGGATCAAAGGAAGGCACTGCATTCCTCTGCGCGAGCAAACGCGGAGTGCTTGAGCCTGGCGCGTATTTCCGCAGACCCTGCGTGCGCGCGGTTCCCGAGTACGCGAGGTTGGCGGGATCCTGCAACCGCGTGAGACCGTCTGCCTGTCTCATGTATCATTTGCCCGAATCTTCGCAGGCATGCTTCTGGATTGGGTCGTCCGGTCTGAATCTTTGCTCGTCATTCCAGCCTTCGCTGGAATGACGGCGAGTCAGGGGGTTGGGGTTCGGGTGCGACGGATCGGGACGAGCGATCGATACTCGACGCGTGCTGTTTCGCCCGCATTTCGGCCGGGCATCTGGGAGTCGTGCATGCCCGTGCATCAAAGTGTTCTCGAGTTGATCGGCAATACGCCGATAGTGAAGGCGCGCCGCCTCGACGCGGGTTCGTGCGAACTGTTCTTCAAGCTCGAGAGTCACAATCCTGGGGGCTCGATCAAGGATCGCATCGGCTTGTCGATGATCGAAGGCGCCGAACGTGCCGGCAAGATCAAGCCCGGCGACACGCTCGTCGAAGGCACGGCCGGCAATACCGGCATCGGCCTGGCGCTGGTCGCGCAGCAGAAGGGCTATCGACTGATCCTTGTCGTGCCCGACAAGATGAGCCGCGAGAAAATCTTCAATCTCAAGGCCATGGGGGCCGAAGTCGTGCTGACGCGCTCCGACGTCGCCAAGGGCCACCCGCAGTACTACCAGGATCTGGCCGAGCGGGTCGCGAGCGAAACGCCCGGCGCGTACTTCATCAATCAGTTTGGCAACCCGGACAATCCACGTGCGCACGAGGAAATCACCGGGCCGGAAATCCTCCGGCAAATGGACGGCAAGCTCGACGCGTTCGTGTTCGGCTGCGGCTCGTCGGGCACCATGTCCGGCATCTCGCGGCATTTCGCGACGGCCGCGCCGAACGTCGAACTGATCCTGGCCGATCCGGTCGGCAGCATCCTCGCGCAGTACATCAACGAAGGCACGCTGTCGACGAAGTCGGCTTCGTGGATGGTCGAAGGCATCGGCGAGGATTTCCTGCCGCCGATCTCGGATTTCTCGCGCGTGATGAAGGCCTACGCGATCAGCGACAAGGAAAGCTTTCTGGCCGGCCGCGACCTGTTGGCGAAGGAAGGCATCCTCGGCGGCTCGTCGACCGGCACGCTGCTGGCGGCGGCACTGAAGTACTGCCGCGAGCAGACTGCGCCCAAGCGCGTGCTCGTGCTGGTGTGCGACACCGGCAACAAGTACCTGTCGAAGATGTACAACGACTACTGGATGCTCGACAACGGTTTCCTCGACCGGCGCAGTACCGGCGATCTGCGCGATCTGATCCTGCGCCCGTATTCGCAGCGTGACACGGTCGTGGTCGGTCCGGCCGAGCCGCTGACGACAGCGTACCAGCGCATGAAACTCTACGACGTGTCGCAGCTTCCAGTCATGGACGGCGACAAGATCGTGGGGATCGTCGACGAGTCGGACGTGCTGCTGCATGTCTATGCCGACGAGACGAAGTTTCGCGATCCGGTATCGACCGCGATGATCAGCAAGCTGCAGATCCTCGACGTCAAGTCTCCGATCGAAGCGTTACTGCCGGTGTTCGACGCCGGTCATGTCGCGATCGTGACGGATGGCGAGAAGTTTCTCGGCCTGATCACGCGCATCGACCTGCTGAATTACTTGCGGCGCCGCGTACAGTAGAATGGCGCATCGCAATATCTCCCCAACTGCCGTCATTCCAGCGGAAGCGGGAATCCATTTTGATCTCGCTTGTAAATTTGGAGAGCAGATGGATGACCAGCTCCGCTGTTGAGAGCCCCGCTTGCGCGGGAATGACGACATCTGCAGGGTGGCCCATTCCTCGCGATGAGTGACGACATGAAGAAATCCACAAAGCACGGCCTCGGCACGCGCGCGATCCACGCCGGTCAGAGTCCCGATCCTTCGACCGGCGCGATCATGGTGCCGATCTATGCCACGTCGACCTATGTGCAATCGAGCCCCGGCGTGCACAAGGGCTACGAATACAGCCGCACTCAGAATCCGACGCGCATGGCCTACGAGCGCTGCATTGCCGACCTTGAAGGCGGCACGCAAGGCTATGCGTTCGCCTCCGGTCTCGGCGGCGCGGCAACGGTACTCGACCTGCTCGATTCGGGCAGCCATGTCATCGCGATGAACGATCTTTACGGCGGCAGCTACCGCTTGTTCGAACGCGTGCGCCGACGCAGTGCCGGACTCGACTTCACGTTCCTCGACTTGAACGATGCGGCGGCGCTGAAAGCCGCGCTGAAGCCGAACACGCGCATGATCTGGGCCGAGACGCCGACCAATCCGATGCTGACGGTCGTCGATCTGGCGAAGGTCGGCGCGTTCGCGCGCAAGCACGGCCTCATCTTCGTCGTCGACAACACGTTCTGCTCGCCGATCCTGCAGCGCCCGCTAGAGTACGGCGCGGATCTGGTCCTGCATTCGGCGACGAAGTATCTCAATGGCCACTCGGACATGGTCGGCGGCGTCGTCGTCGCCGGCGACAACAAGGCACTGGCCGAGCAGATGGCGTTCCTGCACAACTCGGTCGGCGCCGTCGCCGGTCCGTTCGATTCATTTTTGGCGATGCGCGGCCTGAAGACGCTGCACTTGCGCATGCGCGCGCATTGCGCCGGCGCTTCGATACTTGCCGCATGGCTGGAAAAGCATCCGGCCGTCGAACGCGTGATTTATCCGGGCCTGAAGTCGCACCCGCAATACGCGCTCGCCAAGCGCCAGATGGACGGACCGGGCGGAATCATTTCGATCGAAGTGAAGGGCGGCTTGAGGAAGGCGCGGCGCGTGCTCGAACGCTGCAAGCTGTTCGCACTGGCCGAGTCGCTTGGCGGTGTCGAAAGCCTGATCGAGCATCCGGCGATCATGACGCACGCGTCGGTGCCGCCGGCCAATCGCAAGAAGCTCGGCATCAGCGATGGCCTGATTCGTCTGTCGGTCGGCGTCGAAGACATCGCCGACCTGCGCACCGAACTTTCCGCGGCGTTGCTTTGAAAATCACGCCCGTCGAATAGCGCACCGATCCGGACCGCGCTTCGGCGCAGGCAAGAATTAACTCGCACCTGAGAACTGACCGCCAATGCAAACGTTCACCATCAAATCGATTCAACGCACTCGCAGTTGGGTCAACGGAATCGACGCGCACCTGGATTCACCGACCGTGGACGCTGGCGCGCAGCCACGCTCGTTGCTCACGCTCGTAGGTTGGGTGGCCTCCGAGGACAAGCAAATCGAGCACATTTGGCTCGCTTGCCGGGGAAAGAAGCTGGCCAGCGCCAAAGTGTTTCAACGACTCGACGTCCAGGAAGCGTATGCGGATCGGCAACACGTGGTCGGCTTCGAAATCTGCGCCTTGCCGTTGGTTCTCGGTTCCGACGAGCCGCTCAAGATCGCCATGGAAGTTGCTGGCGGGAAGCGGACCACCTTATTCGAGGTCGGCCTGCAGTTTGCCGATTCCGTTCCTGATTCTGCGTCCGCGGTCCAAGCGCCGGAAAGCGGCGCGGGCGTCCTTTTTGCGCCAATCGTTGCGCTGCCGCGATCAGGCACGACATTTCTGTCGCAGTTGCTGCACAGCTCGGCGGCGGTGCTCGGCGATGATTTGTACCCCTACGAACTGCGTTTCGCCGAACATTTCGTCAACGAGTGGTTCAGCAGCATCCAGCCGTGGGCCTACGCCGCGCCTGCGGATCGGCGTTCGGACGTCGTCGATCCGAATTTCTCGACGATCTGCAATATCCTGCGTGCGGGCGACGAGAACCCGGGCGCGAATCGGCGCGGCGTCGAGCGCTTGTTCGACGCCGGCAGGCGTCATTATCTGGACAAGATATCCGAGCTCTATCGGTTGGCTGCGCCGAAGCCCAAGGGGTATGTGATTGCGGAGAAAATCGGGCTCGGGATCGAACTCGACCTGCTCGCGGCGCTGGCCGACTCGGTGAAGCCGATCTTCCTGATTCGCGATCCACGCGACGTCCTGTTGTCGATGCGCAGCTTCAATGAAAAACGCGGCATCTACGAGTTTCACGAGCCGCGGACCAAGCACTTCATCGAGGTAGTGAATCACACCTCGGCAGACTTGCTGCATCTCACCGAATGCCTCGACCGCTGGAAAGGCGACCGGCTGCTGATCCGTTATGACGAACTCGTCGCCGACCCTGCGGGGATACTGCGCAAGACGCTGGAATACCTGCGCGTGCCGAAAGGGATGGGCGCGGACCCGGCGCTGCTGGCGGCGGCCACATCAGGCTCACCGGACGTGCATGTAACCTCTGCATCGCCGACGGAGTCCGTCGGTCGATGGAGAAACGAACTCACGCCGAGTGAGATCGCGATCGCGGACTGGCATTTCCAGCCGTTTCTGCAGCGATTCGGATTCTAGGGCGAGCTGTCGCGGGTATCCGCAGACACGCCAAGCCCAGGATTCCTTCCACAGCGAAGCCGACCCGAAGGGCGAGCGCAATGGACTGCGCGAATCCCTGCGATCCCGCCCCTCGGCGCCGCCTTCACGCGGCGCGCTTCGAGCTCAGGCCTCTGCTGCCGGCTGGAGCGTGACGTTGCAAGTCGCGGATTCACGACCAAAGTTCTTTCCACGCGCGCCGCACGTACTCGCGCTCATAAAAGTGCGGCTCGACCCACTCGCGGAACTCGCTCGCGGGCAGTCGGCGCATGGTTCGTATCAGCCGACGCTTTCGCAACATCGCTGGCAGACCCTTGAGGGCGTCGCGGTAAAGGCGCCACAAGACCCGGGCCCGGCCGCGTCGCAGATGACGCAGGACGATTCCACAATGCAGCACGACGAACCACGGCGTCGACCGCAGCAGCCATCCGCCGGGCGCGCTCTTGGCTAGCCACCACAGCGAGTTCCTGATGCCGTGGTAAAGCACGAAATCGTTTCCGGGGCCGCCTGAAGAAAGCGAACCCTCGTGGTACACGATCGCGTCAGCCGCGTATGCGGCGCGGTAGCCGAGCCAGCGCGCGCGCAGCACCAGATCAGTATCTTCGGCGTAGCAGAAGAATGTCTCGTCAAACCATTCGCCGTGACTTGCGCGCAGATCCTCGAGCAGGCGGCGCGTCAGGAGGGCGCAGCCCCCGCTCGGACCGAGCAGGATTTCGTCCTCGCGCTTGCGGTTGGATGCCAGTGTCGATCGGTACAGGGTGATCCCGAGACTGTCGGTGCTTCCATCCTGCGGATTGCGCAGATTGGCCGCGACCATGTCGACTGGCGGCGCGAGATCCAGGCGCGTGCGCAGCGCGGCGATTGCTCCGGGCGCCGGCAGCGCGTCGCTGTTCAGCAGGAGGACCTGATCGACCAACGGCTCGGCGAGGGCCCATTGCAGCAAGCGATTCATGCCGGCAGCAAAACCGATGTTTTCCGGGCTCGTTTCGAACTCGATGCGGCCCGAATGCGCACTCGTCAGCTCGGCAAGCGCTGCGACTTCGTCGCCGCTCGAACCGTTGTCGAGCAGGTACACGCGCAGGTCGGCGATGCCCTGGCCAAGAACGGCGACGACGCCGGCCCGGGTTGCCGCGACGGTGCCGTGGTTGATGATGAGCACTGCGATCACGTTGCGTTGAATCCTGTCAGGCAGGCAACGCGCGGGTGTTGCAAATGGTTTTCGCGGCAGGGCCAAGCGCGCGCGAGGAGCATGACGGGCTGGGACGCCGGCAACTCGCGAGACGGACTCTGGCCACGCGGCTCAACCCGGCAGCATGTCGGCGTAGTCCGCTGACGGCAGGTAGCCTTGGGCGAGCGACAGATGCGGGTTGTAATACGGGTCGCCGCGCTCGAGGATCTGCGCGTGACGCTCTTTCATGTAGCGAATCTCGCGGTCGTAGCGCTCGCGTTGCGCCGGATGCAGGTCGTGCGGCCGCGACGCGGATTCATGGTGGTACAACTCCGAGTACGGCGTGTAGACGATCAGGTATCCGGCTTCCCTGAGGCGCAGGCAATAATCGATATCGTTGTAAGCCGCGGTGAGGTTCACCGCGTCCAATCCGCCGAGGCGGTCGAAGACATCCTTGCGCGTCATGGCGCAGGCAAAGGTGACGGCGCTGAGATTCTGGATCACCTGCGCGCGTCCGAAGTACCCCGGATGCCTCGATGGCAGCATCAGGTGTGCGTGACCGGCGACGCCGCCGAGACCGACGACGACGCCGGCGTGCTGAATGCTGTCGTTCGGGTACTGCAACAAGGCGCCGACGGCGCCGACTTCCGGACGCTGCGAGTGCTCGAGCAGGGCGTCGATCCACTCTTCGCTGATTACTTCGGTGTCGTTGTTGAGCATCAGCAGGTGCTCGCCGCGCGAAGTCGTTGCGCCGAAGTTGACGATGGCAGAATAGTTGAACGGCACGTCGTGCCGGATGAAGCGAATACGGCTGTCCTGCGCAGCCAGCTTGCGCATCAGCGTATGCGTTTCCTCGTGCACGCTGCCGTTGTCGATCCCGATCAGTTCGAAATTCGAATAGCCGGTCTTTTCCAGGACCGAACTGACGCAGGTCCTGAGCAGGTCGGGTTTGTCGCGGAACGGCAACAGGATGCTGACCAGCGGTTTTCCAGCGATGCGCCGGCGGACACGGTAGGTATTCGGCAGACGTCCGGACTGCACATCGGCCTCGACGCCGCGACGCAGCAGCGAATCGCGCAGGGCGTCCAGGCCCGCGGTCGCGCGGGCGGTCGACAGCGGACTTTCTGCGTTCTCGAATTCGTTGCGGTGGCGGTGGTAGAGCACCTGCGGGATATGCGCGATCCGCGACGTATTTTCGCTGGCCCGCAGGAGCAGGTCGTAGTCGCCCGCGCTCTCGAAGTCGGCGCGAAATCCACCGACCTGCTGCAGGAGCTGTCGGCGCACGGCCGCGAAGCGGCCAATGAAATTCGACGACAGCAGATAGTCCGGACTGAAGTCCGGCTTGAAAAATGGTTCCGCGTGCTGCCCGGCGTCGCTGATCGTATCCTCGTCGCTGTAGACCACGTCCGCAGCATCCTGGGTTATCGCCCGCATCATTTCCAGCAGCGCGTCGCGTGCCAGTTCGCAGTCGGCATCGAGAAACACAACGTAGTCGCCCCGGGTCCCGCGCCACGCCGCGTTGCAGTCGGCTGCAACGCCTTCCGACTTCTTGAGGTACTTGATCTTGATGCGTCGATCGCGACGCGCCAGTTCGTCGAGCGCGCTCCGGGTTTCCGGCGCTGTCGATTCGTCAGCGACGACGTGCAGTTCCCAGGCAGGATAGAACTGGCGCACTACCGATTCGACGGCCGCAGTCAGTCGCACCGGCTCGCTGTCGCGCGCGAGCGTCACGATCGAGAAGCGGATCCTGGCACCGAGTTCGGAAAGCAACGCGGCAGCGCGCTCCTCGTCCATGCGCCGTCCGGAACGCGCCGCCGTTTGCGATCGTGTCTGGATCTGATAGGAGACCGTCCCTCGCGTAATCCACGGCAGATGCTCATGGAACCAGACGATCAGCCGGCGTTTGCGCACGGCATCCGGGCCCGGCAGGGCGTAATACCAGCGCGACAGGCGCTGCTCCATCCGGATCCATACCGGCCAGTGCGACACATGTCCGATCGAGCGCACGGGCGCCATCAAGCGCCATGACAACGAGCGCTGCAACTCGTGGAAGCCGGTTTGGAGAGCATCGGCGTGGCGGCGTTGCGATTCGAGCTCCTTGCTCGCATGTTCGCTGATCACCCGCAGCTGATCGCGTTCGGCTGCGATTTTCTCCACGTTTGCCCGCAGCGCATCGCGCTCGGATTCGCCGCCTTCGATCGCGGCCCGCAGCGCATCGCGCTCGGATTCGCCATCTTCGATCGCAGCCCGCAGCACATCGCGCTCGGACTTGCCATCGTCGATCGCCGCCCGGAGTGCTTCCTGCTCAGCCACAGTTTCGGCGAGGGCGGCGTGCACAGCATCGCGGTCGGACATCACCTGCTCGAGGGCAGTGCGCGCGGCGCTTCGTTCGACTTGCAGGCTCTCCAGCGTCGCCCACAGGGTTTTCTGGTCGGACTCCATGCGCTGGATCTCGCCGCGCAACGTGTCTCGATCGGTCCGCATCGCCTGCAGAGAAGCGGATGTCTCTTCCAGACTCTCACGCAGCGCCTTGGCGTTGCTGCGCTCGGCGTCGACCACTTCCTCCAGCTGCGCCGCCCGCGCGCTGAGCTGAGCCGCGTGCGCGGCGCCTTCGGCAGCTGCCTGCTGCACGTGCAAGTTGGCTTCGGCAACCGCCTGGTGCAGGCGCAAGTTGCCTTCGTGTTCTTCGCTGATCGCACGCTGCAGCTGATCATTGTGCTCGCGCCGTGCCGTCACTTCGGCGAGCCAGGCGGCGCGCTCCTGCTCATGTTCCTGCAGCCTGGCCTCGATCCGCGCGAGGTTGTGATTGACCTCGCCCGTCGCCGCTTCGCGCGCGCGCCGCGCGCAGTCGTCCAATGTGCGTTCGAATTCCGCAAGCTCTGCATCCGGCGCATCAGCGTGGGGATAGTCGCGAACTTCCACCGGTCCGCCCGCGCTCGTCTGGCCGTCGAGCCAGCGGTACAGCGCGGCCTGCCCGGGCGACAGTTGCACGTGCGCGGAGGCAGTGCTGCGCCGCAACCGCGTGTCGAGCAACTCCGACAGTTCCCGGCCGCGCAGGGTCAGACCCGTGACGCCCAGTTCCTCCAGGCCTTGTTGCAGGCGGAGGCCCTGCGCCGCCGGCTCGGCCAGCAATTTCGGATAGGACACGAACAATGCCCGCCGGCCGCGCAGCCCGGCGAGCATGGCCAGAGTATACTTTTCCCATAGTGCCAGGAGGAAATGGCTGGTGTACGTACCGCGGTGCGTTTCGACCAGGGAAGCGGCGATCTCGCGGGGATCACGCACCGCCACCACGCAAGCGGCGTCTCCCACCAGCGGCAACCACAGCGGCAGCAACAGGCACAAGCGCGGGTCCTTGACCAGCCACGGGCTGCCGGCGCCCTGCAACTGGCCGATCGTTTCGGCGAGGCGGACGCTCAACGCGCGACGGACCTCGGCGTCCAGGCGGTCCGGCTCAAAACCGGCGACCCGATCCCACGAGTAGCCAGCCTGTCGCAGGAACTCGTCGTGCGCCAGCATCAGATCGGTGCGTTCCCAGTAGCCAGCGGGATTGTCGCGCGGGTGTGCCGGCAGCAGTTCGTCCTGCTTTCCGGGATACGCCCCCATCGCGGCAACGACCCGCGCGAGCGCTGAGGTACCGGAGCGGTGCATGCCGAGTATCAGGATGCCTGTGCCCGCGCCGGACCCGCCAACATCGCGCGAGATCGCGGCATGAGCGGCACTTCGGGACGCGTGTGACGTCGGTTTGGACTTTGGAGCGGTCACGTCGGATCGTGTTTGCGGAGCCATGCGCCAATGATACTGGATATCCCCTTGGCGGAATCGCGGCTTTCCCTGCGCAGAGCCCTGGGCATCGTCCCGATGGATGAGGTCTGGCTCGACTCAACCGATCGCGAGAACGCCTGCCGAACTTGAACTCGAATACGGCGTAGAGCATCCTCTGCATCCGTCCAGCGCTCATTTGCGCGTTGACGCAATCGGGGACTTTTCCGACTTTGGTCGACTGGCCGGCAGGTCGCGCACCTGCCCATCGTGGCAAAAAATACGGGCAAATAATGGTCATACGCGAGTGGTTCCGGGGAGCACTGAGCAGCAGTGACATTGTTCGCTCAAAGCAATTTTGGTACGTCTGCCTGGTGGCGGGTATCTTGTTCGTCGTAGTTTTCCTGAATGCCCCGCTCGCCTACTTTTCCGACGCAGGCCACGATGACGCCTGGTTTGTAAACAAGGCCATGTCCATCGCTGTGGGCCACTGGTTCGGGCCGTACAACCAGTTCGCGCTGATGAAGGGGCCGGGTTACCCGCTGTTTCTGCTGGCGGTTTCCATGACCGGTATCCCGGTTGCTTTGGCGGAGGCGACGCTGATGGTGCTCGCCCTCTGGATTCTCTGCTTGACGCTTGCGCGCGTGACGAACGCCTACCGTGCGTGCGCCGTGATTTTTGCAGTGACCCTCTGGCATCCGATTTTTCTCACCGTGCGGTTGCTCAGGGACGCGATCTATCCCGCGCAAGTGTTCATCTTGCTGGCGCTGGCAATCGATGTGCTTGTCCTGGCAGACAGTCGAAAGAGAACGATCTTTTCCTCTATCTTGTTCGGCGCTGTTTTCGCCTGGTATTGGCTGACCCGGGAAGAGGGCGTCTGGATTCTTCCGGGCCTGGCGATTCTCCTGGCAGGAGCGATCGTTCTGGCGTGGCGCGACCGCGTGCGCTTGAGGAACTTCGGCATTGCGACGGCGATAGCGC
>Ga0157376_10003551_pt1 | contig 10751 bp, 8 predicted proteins | sample M45metaG_FD_121801 | JGI IMG/M metagenome (GOLD analysis project Ga0157376, IMG submission 121801) | Miscanthus rhizosphere microbial communities from Kellogg Biological Station, Michigan, USA - M4-5 metaG | ecosystem: Host-associated > Plants > Roots > Rhizosphere > Soil | place: USA: Michigan... | reverse complement strand
GCACAGCTCCAGCGACTCCTTGACCTGCTCGTCGTTCCACCCGCCGCGCACGACCTCGCCGCGCAGCGCCTCGGCGAGCATGTGCGCGCGCCCGCGCGTGCTGTGCTCTTCTTCGAGCGTCACCATGTAGCTCGGGCACATCACGCCGGCATCCTGCTTGCGGCACTCGCCGATGCCGATGCATCGCGCGGCCGCTGCTGCCATCGAACCGCCATCGTCCGGAAACTGAAAGCGCGTCGGCTTGATGAGGTGAACCTGGTGGCCGCCGCTCAGGCGCAGGTGCTCGGTGGGCTGCGGAGGGTTGACGATGTTGCCGGGGTTCAGCTTGTTGTCGGGATCCCAGGCGCCCTTGAAGGCGCCGAGCGCCGACATGACCTCCGGGCCGAACATCTTCGGCAGCAGCGCGCTGCGCGACCGTCCGTCGCCGTGCTCGCCCGAAACGGATCCGCCGTGGCGCACGACGAGGTCCGCGGCGTCGTTGACGAACGTCCCGTACTTGCGGATGCCGGCGTCGCTCTGCAGGTCGAATGTGACCTGCATGTGGATGCACCCGTGCCCGAAATGCCCGTAGAACGTCGCCGCGTACTGGTAGTCGTCGAGCAGCCGGCGCAGCTCGCGCAGGTATGGCCCGAGCCTCTCCGGCGCGACGGCCGCATCGTCCCATCCTTCGTAGCGGGGAGGGGTGCCCGGCAGGTTGGCCGCGGCGCGCGGGCCGGACTCCCGCAGCTTCCAGACCGCCTTCGATTCCGCCGCCGTGTAGATTCGGGAGACGGGCGCGCCGGGCGATCGCTTCAGCGCCTCGACGAGCCTCGTGGCCGAGTCGGCGGCCTGCTTCGGATCGTCCGCGCCGAACTCCACGAGCAGGATGCCCCGCCCACCGGGCAGCAGTTCCAGGTTGGCGGCGCCCTTCACCTTCAAACCGTCGACCATCGCGCCCTCAAAGCCCTCGAGGCCAATCGGCGCGAACTCGAGGATTTCGGGCACGTGATCGGCCGCCTCGAACGCATCGGCGTATCCGAGGCCGACGAGCGCCCGGTGCTGCGGGCTCTTGATCAGGGTCACCTTCGCGTCGAGCACGATGGCGCAGGTGCCTTCGCTGCCGACCAGCGCGCGCGCGACGTGGAACCCGCTCTCGGGCAGCAGATCGTCCAGGTTGTAGCCGGAGACGCGCCTGGGAATACGCGGGAACTTCGCGCGAATGGCGTCGGCGTGCCGATCCCGGATCGCGCGCAGACTCGAGTAGATGTCAGCGCGGCGGCCGCCCTGCCTGGCAATCGCGTCGAGATCGGCGTCGCCGGTCGCGCCCACGGTCAGCTCGGTGCCGTCGTAGAGGAGAACGCGCAGCTCTTCGACGTTGTCGACCGTCTTGCCGGCCAGCAGCGAGTGCGTGCCGCACGAGTTGTTGCCGATCATCCCGCCAAGCGTGCAGCGGCTGTGCGTGGACGGATCCGGACCGAAGGTGAGCTTGTGCGTCTCGGCTCGGCTCCGCAGGGTGTCGAGGACGACGCCTGGTTCGACGCGCGCGAACCGCCGTTCCGGATCGATCTCGAGGATCCGGTTCATGTATTTCGTGAAATCGAGGACGACCGCGACGTTGCAGCATTGCCCGGCCAGGCTCGTGCCGGCGCCCCTGGGCAGGACGGGCACGCCGAATTGCCGGCACGCCTCGACGGCGGCGGCCACGTCTTCGGCGTCGCGAGGGACGACGAGGCCGACCGGTACCTGGCGGTAGTTCGAGGCGTCGCTGGCGTACAGGGCGCGGCTGCCCGCGTCGAAGCGGACCTCGCCGCGGATCGACTTCCGGAGTGCCTGCTCGAGATCGGCCGCGATCACCTGGCGTGCGCGGGCTCGGCGGCGTGGGCCGGCGCGAGCGACGCGATCGCGGCCATGACGCCGCCCTCGCGGTGCGGGATACCCGCGACGCGCAGCCCCATCTCCACGCCGCTCAGCGTGCCCATCAGCATCAGGTCGTTGAAGCTGCCCAGGTGTCCGACGCGGAACACGCGGCCGGCCAGCTTGGAAAGGCCGATGCCCAGCGACATGTTGAACTGGTCGAGGACGACCTTCCGCAGCTTGTCGGCGTCGTACCCTTCGGGCACGAACATCGCGGTAATCGAGCTCGAGTACTCGCGCGGATCCTCGCAGACGATCTCGAGTCCCCAGGCGCGGGCGGCCGCGCGCGTCGCCTCGGCGTGCCGATCGTGGCGGCGGAAGACGTTCGGCAGCCCTTCTTCATTCAAAATCTTCAGCGCTTCGCTGAGGCCGTAGAACAGGTTCGTGGCGGGCGTGTACGGGAAGAAGCCCGCCTCGTTCTGCTTGATCATGTCTTCCCAGTCCCAGTAGGCCCGCGGCAGCTTCGCCGTCTTGCCGGCCGCGCGCGCCTTCTCGGAGACGGCCACGAAGCCCAGTCCCGGCGGCACGAGCAGGCCTTTCTGCGATCCGCAGACGGTGACGTCCACGCCCCACTCGTCGTGCCGGTAGTCCATCGAGGCGAGCGAAGACACCGCGTCCACGATCAGCAGCGCCGGGTGATTCGCGCGCGTCATCGCCCGCCGAATGTCCGGAATCCGGCTCGCCACGCCGGTCGACGTCTCGTTGTGTACAACCACGACCGCCTTGATCTCGTGTGCCTTGTCGGCACTCAGCCGCGCCTCGAGCTCGGTGTCCGACGCGCCGCGGCGCCAGGTGCCGGGCACATAGTCCACGCGAAGGCCGAGCCGCTCGGCGATCTTCTTCCAGCCCAGGGCGAAATGGCCGGTCTCGAACACGATGACGCGGTCTCCCGGCGACAGCGTGTTGACGAAGGCGGCCTCGGATGCGCCCGATCCGGAGCTCGGGTAGATCACCACGGGGCCCGACGTCTTGAAGACCGTCCGCAGGCCCGCGAGCAGATCGAGCGTGAGCGCGGCGAACTCCGGTCCGCGATGATCGATGACCGGGCGCGCCATCGCGCGCAGGACACGATCGGGAACGTTCGTGGGACCTGGAATCTGGAGAAAGTGCCAGCCGGATTGCGTCATGACTTGCCTACCTCGGAATGCTCAGCCTGTGTGATGGTTTTCTGTGCGTCGGCTTTCACGATGTAGCCGATTCGCAGGTTCTGCTCGGTCGTCATCTTGACGGCCGACACGTACGACTCGTGCGTCGAATAGAGCGCCTTCAGCCGGTCCTTCTCGAACGGCTCGTGCGAGCCTGTCAGGAAGCAGAAGCCGCCGCCGGAGTTCTCGCCGCTGTTGGTGGCCGTCGGCACCGCGTGCTCGGCCAGGCGGATGCCGCCGAGCGCGTTGCCGAAGCTGTCGCGCGCGATCGCGGGCCGTTCGCCGTCGGTCTTGATCTCGATGGCCGGCCCCGTGGGCGGCGCCGTGCCGTCCTTGATCCAGCGCGCCAGGTGATCGTACAACGCGCTCTGCACGTACTCGGAGGGAATCTGGCTGAGCGGCGGACGGTTGCACCCGTTGTAGGGCCCAGGCGTGCCGCCGAACGGGGGACCGCCGCCCCGCCGCCCCGCGGCTCCGCCCGCAGGCGCCGGCGGAGGATTCGGCAGCATCGTGTCCTTGCTGCGGAGCCCGAGCTTGACGAGTTCCATGGCGTGCTTGGTGTCGAGGTGCGACGTACCGGCCACTTCCCACGTGCGGAACTTGTCGCTGTCGGCCTGGCGCGTCGCGACCTGGCCCAGCACGTCGGTTTCGGAGAGCAGCTTCCAGATCTTGACGTTCAGGTCCGCCCGCATTTTCCCGCCGCCCCCGTGCAGGACGACCGCGTCGTAGACAGGCGTGAGCGGATGCACCGAATTGAAGTATGTGGCGAGGCGGCCGGCCGACTGCGAATGGCCCGTGGCGATCACGCGCTGCACCCTGAGGTTACCCATCACGCTCGAGCCGGCCCGGCCCCGCACCGCCTGCCCCGCCGCGGCGAAGATGTCATAGGACAACGCGTCGCCCTGCACCGTGCCGCCGTCGGTCACATCGAGCGATCCGTAGCGGCCCGGGCTCCACTGTTTCAGCGCGCTGACGCCGACGTTCTGCGCTGACACGCCGATCCACGCGTAGCCCGCGTCGACGAAGTGATCGGCCGAGTGAAACCAGTCCACTTCGTTGTCGAAGCCTTCAGAGACGTTGGTCCACTCGACAATCGCCGTGCCGTTGAACTTCCCGGCCGCTGCCGGCCGCCGCACGACGATCCGGGTCTTGTAGGGATGCGTCGCGGCCGCCGGTGTGCCGTTCGACTGCTGATCCCGCGGGATTTCGTAGCTGCGTGCCGTGCCCTGGATGAAGAACTCTTCCTCGACGAACCCCTGCTTCGACAGGTCGAGCGTGGAGGTGTTGAACGGATAGCCGTGCGAGGCGTCGTGCGCCGCGCTCGTGAGCGCCACGGGACCGGTGACCGTGATCGACGCCGGCTGCTGCGCGCGCGCGACAGCCACGGCAACAGCGCACGCAGCGGCAACCGCGGCGACGAACTGGCGATGATGCATGGAAACTCTCCGATAGTCGTGCGGACCTTCAGGTTCCGCCGTGACAGGCAGGCCTGAAGGCCTGCACTACATCCGTCACTCGCACACTTCTGTCACTTGCACACGAAATTCGACGCGTCGTCGGTGCTGCCCGTTCCGTTGTACACGGCCGTTTTCGGATACGCGCACAAGGGCCGCGTCCTCACGGTCTGCCCGTCGACGATTCGGGACGCCGGAATCCGTTCGGGCGCGACGCCTGACTCGATCCACTGATCGACGGCGGCCACCATGTCGAACGTGCTCGTCCCCTCCCCGCCGCCGCAGTGCCCCATCCCCGGAACCATGAACGCGCGGACCGAGTCCCGGGCCGCTTTCTTGTCGGGCGTCGCCGCGAGCACGCTCTGGTAGTAGTTGACGGCGTTCTGCGGCGGGATGCCCGGGTCGGACCAGCCGTGGTAAATCAGGAGCTTCCCTCCGCGCGCGATGAATTTCGTCAGATCCGCGTCCACGGCATTGAGCCCGGTCGCAGTCTTGTCGGTCAACGCCACGTCGGCGTCGAAGTTCAGCTGCCCGGGCTCCCACTTCTCGTCCTTGAAGACGATGTACTTGAAGAAGTCCGTCGCATACCCGACCGGTTGGGCGGCCACCGAGCTTCCCCAGCCGAGCTCGCTGCCGGCCTGCAGGCCGGGATAGAGCGCCTCGTGGGTGCGCATGTTGGACGCGCCCGCGTAGATTTTCCGCGCCGCCTCGACCTGGGACGCCGTCAGGCAGCCGGCAGTGCTGCCGTCCTTATTACTGCCCGGGCAGAGCGTCACCTTCGGGTCGAACTCGCAGCGCGACGGGTTCTCGATCACGCCGTCCCTGACGCCGTCCCTGGCGTCGCACGCCTCGAGGGCGGCCTTGTGCAGCGCCTGGTACGACTCCGGCGTGAGCATGCTCGCCGCGTCCTTGTGCGTCGCCTGCCACAGCCAGATCTGCCCGAACGTCTGGCGTTTCGCGAAGTTGGCCGGCGCTCCCGCGATGATCGCGTCGTAGTCGGCCGGATATCGCTGCACTTCGGTCAGCGCCTGGCGGCCTCCGGTCGAGCAGCCATTGAAGTAGGCGCGTCGCGGCGCCTGGCCGTAGAACGCGTCCGCGATGGCTTTGGCCGCGCCCGTCATCTCGTGGACCGCGCGCTCTTCGAAATCCACGAGCTTCTCGGGATGACCGACGATGAAGTTGGCGTTGCCGCCTGCGTGACCCGTGTCGGTGCTCGCCGCGGCATAACCGGCGGCGACTGCCGCGGCCATCGCCGGGTAGCTGAGATTTCCCGCCCAGGCGCCGTTGCCGACCGACTGAAGCTTGCCGTTCCAGCTGGCGGGCAGCCAGACTTCGACTTTTATTTCCGAATCGTTTACCGGGGTCAGCGTCGCCGCGACGCGGCAGAACGCCGGCAGCGGCGCGAAGGGGTTGGCGCCGCGACCGGCGCCTCGTCCTGCCGGAGGCGTGAACTGCCCGGCGCCGACGGTCTGGGCCAGCGTGATCGCGGTGTGCGGCCGCGACAACGACGTCAGGCCTTCGCAGGAGCCGGCCGCGTCGGCGCGCGCGGACGAAAGGACGGCGAGCGCGGACAGCAGGCAGTACGTCGCGGGCTTCACTTCGCCTTCGCCTTTTCCAACTCCAACTGGTACTCCGGGTACATCGTCTTCGCGCCGCCCATCGCCGCGTCGAGCGGCAGCTTGTAGCGGTCGAGGAACTCCTTCACGGCCGGATTCTTCCCCACGAGGTAATGCGGAACGACGCCCTGTGGGCGGTTTGCGATCTCGTCCACGTACTCGCACGGCCAGAGCCACGCGCCCACGCCGAACTGCGTGCGGTCGATGAGCGTGAAGTCCTGCGTCTTGATGAGCGGCTCGGTGAGGTACACGGGATCCGTCACGATTGAGATGTGCGTCAGGTTGTTCCCGTGACGGATGAAGTGCTCGCTGAGGACCGCGCGATCGCTCTCGGGCAGGCCGTTGCGGCGCACCCAGCCCTGTTTGATGTGCGTGGTCGTGACGGTGAGCATGTCACCCTCGAACCGCCCGGTCGAAAACCCTTCCCAGGTATGCGCGGCATACTCCGCCGGGTGGGGCCGTCCGTCCATCCAGATCGTCCGCGTCTGCTCGAAGGTGCTGATGTAGTTCTTGATCGCGATGAGCTGCTGCGTGTCCGGGTCGCGCTCTTCCCAGATTCGCACCTGCATGGGTCCGCGGTAGATGTACGGTGACACGTGCACCTGGCACTGGTGCTCGGGCAGGGTCAGGCGTGACGGATCCCAGCTGAGCGCCCACTGCCGGGCCCCGTCAGTAATCGGCAGGCCCACGTAGTCGCCCAGCTCGGGCCCGGGAATCCGCTCAGGGAAATCCTCCGAAAAGCGCGGCGCCCAGGCGCCCGTCAGGTCCATCTGCGCGAACGCGGCCGACGGCGACAGCGCCAGCGCGACGCCCGCCAGGACTACCCATCTCACCGATCGAAGCATGTCCGGTTTCCCCTTAGCGGACACCATGTTACACCCGGTTACTCGCCCACCAGAAAGGGCGCCGAGACCTCGGTGTCGGCCCACGTCATCACGATGCGGCCGCCGGGGCGCGGCGTATTCCCCTCGATCGCGAACGTCAGCTGCTCGACGGGCGCCGACAGCGCCTGCTTCTTCAGCTCGACGCGCCCGAGGTCGCGCGACGACCGATGGTTCGTATGGAAGGTGTGCGCGTCCTTGTTGAGGATCAGCGTCCATGTCCCTTCGGCCGGAATCATCCAGAGCGAGTACTCCCCGGCCGGAACGGCCAGCGCTCCAATCTTGAGCGGACGGCTGGTGGACAGCATCGTGGCCTCGTCGGCCCCCGGGCACCAGATCTCGTCGTAGCGCACGAGGCTGCCGAAAATCGTCCGGCCCCGCATCGACGGCCGGCCGTACTCGATGAACATCGCCGACCCGTCCACCGTCGCCATCGTCGTCTCGTGCGGGCTGACGCGGCGTCCCTGGGCGCTCGCGCCGCCGCGGCACCCCAGCACGACCAGGACGACGACGACCAGCGCACCGAGCATTCGCTTGCTATTCATGGCAGGACCTCTCACTTCGCGATCGTCTTCCAATTGTTCACCAGGTGCTCGGCCGTCCGCCAGGCAAGCGCCTGGGCGGTCAGGGTGGGATTTCGCGCGCCGCTCGTGCCCATCACCGACGCGCCGAGAACGCCCAGGTTCGGCGCCTCGTGCGAAAAACCCCATCGATCGACGACGTTGGTGGCCGGGTTGTCGCCCATCCGCGTGCCCCCGTACGCATGGGTCGTCGGTCCCATGACACCGAGCGGGCCGCGCAGCACGTCGGTGGCGCCGGCCGCCCGATACCACGCCTCCATTTTGTCCTGGATGAACGCCGCCACCTTCGCTTCATTGTCCTTGTAGTTGGCCGTGATCCGGCACACCGGCAGCCCGAGCGGGTCTTTGACGACCGGGTCGAGGTCGAGGTAGTTGTCCTCGTACGGCAGCGTCGTCTTCTGCAGGTACGCCGTGTTCGTCCGGTCGGCGTTTTCCTTGATGAACGCCTTCCACGCCGAGCCCCATGTCGGCGCCTTCCCGAACGTGTTCATCGACGCGGCGGCGATCGGGCGCCGATCCGAGTAGACCCACAGGTTGCCGCCGCCGATGAAGTCGAGCCCGGCGTGATCGAAGTTGTCGTCAGCGAAGTCGTCGACGCCCATCCCCTGCGCGGGCAGGCCATACCAGGTGTTGAGGTTTCGCGGGAACAACGCGGTGACGCCCGCCTGCTGGTTATGACTGAAGTAGTGCCGGCCGACCTGGGCGTGATTGTTGGACAGCCCGTTCGGATATGGGGCCGACTTCGACAGCAGCAGCGTCCGCGTGTTCTCGTAGGTGTAGCTGGCGAGCAGCACCACTTTCGCGGGCTGGAAGTACTCGACGCCGTCGGTGACGTACGTCACGCCGGCCACCCGGCCCTCGCGATCGACCTCGATCGTCGTCACGTGTGCGCGCGTGACGACCTGCAGGCGCCCCGTCTTCTGCGCCTTCGGGATCGTCGTCACCGCGGGCGAGTTCTTCGCGTCCACGTGGCAGCCGCCCTTGTTGCAGAAGCCGTGATACATGCAAGCCGAACGCCCCTGATACGTCCGCGAGTTGATGGCGGCCGGTCCCGGAAACGCATGCCAGCCGAGGCCGGTGGCAGCCGTCGCCATCATGTCGGTGAACCCCGAGCCGCGCAGCGGCGGCATCGGATACTCACGCGAGCGCGGCCCTTCGAAGATGTTGCCGCGCCGATCGATGCGGCCGCGGATGTTGCCGGCCTGTCCGGACACGCCGATCTCGTACTCGACCTTGTCGTAGTAGGGCTCGAGCTCGTCGAGGCCGAACGGCCAGTCCTCGACCGTGGAACCTTTCGGGATGCGCGATGCCCCGTAGCGGCGCGTCGTTTCGCTGACGACCTTGAAATCCCACGGGTTCAGCCGCCAGCTCTGCGCCCAGTAGTGCAGCGTCGTGCCGCCGACGGCGTTCATCATCGGATGGGTGGCGGCCCGCAGTGTGGGCGCGCTCGCGCTCACGCGCTGCGTCGGCACCTCGTGCTGCGCCTTCTGCACCGACTGCGGCCACTCGCGGTAGTTGTTGCGCAGTTCGTCCGGCGCGAAGTCGTTCCTGGTGAGCCACGTGCCGGCTTCGAGGCCGACGACTTGAAGGCCCGCCTGCGCGAGCGGCCACGCGGCGACCCCGCCGGCCGCGCCGAGGCCGATGATGGCGACGTCGGTGTCCTTCAGCCTCGTCGGCATGGCGGCGTCCGAGTCCTAGTCCCGCGCCTTGGTGAACATCGCGTAGTCGTACGCGGACTTGTGGTTGGCCTTCGTGCCCGCTCCCAGGCGCTGATCGTCCGCGTTCACGGTCGTGCGGACGCCCGGATAGCCGATGAGATCCCAGCCGACGAAGCCCGCGTTCCCGCCGTAGTAGGGATCGCAGAATGTGCCTTCGATGGTGTGGGCCCGAACCAGATTGAAGAACGTCCCGTTTGGAAGTCCCGGGGCCGCGCCTGCGGCGACGTCCTGGAGCACGCGGTCCTGATCGGCGGGCGCGAGCGCGGCGAACCGTGCCCCGCGTGAGGAGTTGGCGTGGGCATCGAGCGCCGCCAGGCCCGACGCGTAGGCTTGTCGCGAGGATTTCAACGCGCCGCCGAGCGCGCGATCGATGTAGCGCGCCGCGCGCGCTTCAGCCGCTCCAGGGCCGTTCGGGTCGGTGGGAATCAGCCGGGCACAGACCGCTTCGAGCGTGTCGGCTTCCGCCGCCGTGAGCGTTTCAAGCGGCTCCTTCGCGACCGCGTCGCGGCCCTGAAAAGGCCGGACGACCGAGACGAGCGCACCGACCGGGACGAACGCGACCGCACCGGCCCGCTTCAGCAAATCGCGCCGCGAGATGCTGTCGTCGTCCCCTTTCAATGAAAGACCCGTTTCGCGCTCCGGGAGAACGTACGGCCGCTCGACTTGCGAAGCTCGAAATAGGGCTTCAGGCGTTCGAGCGCCTCGCGGCGGCTCCACTGGACATGCTGCCTCATGGCGGCCGCCGCCCGCGCGGGCGTGCCGGACGCCAGCGCCTTCGCGAGATCCTGATGACGTCTCGGCGCGCGCGCCGCCGCCGGGCGCGGGAAGACGCAGAACCACGTGGACGACAGCGCGTTGGTTTGTTCGATCGCGGCCGAGAGCACGGGACAGCGGGCGCCCTCGGCAATGCGTCGGTGGAATTCGTAATGCACGCCGAGGTACAGCCGGCGGTCGGCCAGCTGCGACATCCGGTCGACGCGCGCGGCGAGCCGCCGCAGCGCCTGGCGTTCGGCCTTCGACGCCACCTCGGCGAAGAGCTTCGCGGCCTGGATTTCCAGGGTTTCCCGCACCAGGTAGTGCCCGTGCACGTCGTCGGCCGACGGAATGCGCACCCGGGTGCCCGCGCGCGGCCGGCTTTCGAGGAGTCCCTCGAATTCCAGGCGCAGCAACGCCTCGGACACGGGCAGGAAGCTCATGCCCAGTTCGGCGGCGAGCTTGCGGCGGGACACAGCCTGTCCAAGCGACAGCTGTCCCCTCAACAGACGGCGCCGGACGATGCCGTACGCGGCGTTGGCGAGCGTCGAGGTCGTTGCTTTCATCGGGCTTTCATCGGGCTTTCAACGGCACACGAAGTTCGCGGCCTCGTCCATGCTGCCGCTTCCCTTGTACTGGGCGACCTGCGGATATGGGCACAGCGGCCGCGTGCGATCGACCTTGCCGGCGGTCGAATGCGACGCGACGAT
>Ga0157376_10003550_pt1 | contig 10752 bp, 8 predicted proteins | sample M45metaG_FD_121801 | JGI IMG/M metagenome (GOLD analysis project Ga0157376, IMG submission 121801) | Miscanthus rhizosphere microbial communities from Kellogg Biological Station, Michigan, USA - M4-5 metaG | ecosystem: Host-associated > Plants > Roots > Rhizosphere > Soil | place: USA: Michigan... | reverse complement strand
GCAGCGGCCGGGTCGAGGTGTCGCTCGCCGCCAGGCCGGGCAGAACCAGGACCGGGTGGCGGTCACCGCGCGGCGCCAACCTGAGCAGCGGGTAGGTCGCGAAGAACGCGGTCAGCTCCCAGATCGCGCGAATCTCGAGCAGCAGGAGCTCGCGCGACGGCGGTGCGGACGGATCGGTATCGGACATGAGAAGCCTTGTCGGGACAGTGCGCCGCCGTCACACCGCGTGCGCAGCGATCGCGTCGATGATCTGCGGCCACATCGAAATAGGCAAGGCGTGGCCCATTCCCTTGATCACCAGCAGCTTGGCGTCGGGAACGCTTTCGGCGACGTCGACGCCGCAGGCGAGCGGCACCAGCGGGTCGACATCGCCGTGGATGACCAGGGTCGGCACGCGAACCCCCGCGAGCGCCCCCTTGCGGCTGCCCGATGCAACGATGGCCACCAGCTGGCGGGCGACGCCGGCCGGGTTCAGGCCGCGCGCGAAGTTCTGCCCTGCCCGTGTCAGGTCGCGCGCCTCGTCGAGCGGAAAGCTACCGGCGCGAAGCAGGTTCCAGGTCTGCACGTAGCCCTCGAAGTACGCCGCCTGGGTCGTTGGCGGCGGCCTGAACAGCATTGCCATCGCCTCTGGCGTCGGCGGCGGCAGCCCGGGCGCGCCGCTCGTCGCCATGATCGAGGTGAGCGTGCGGACCCGCTCGGGATGATGGATCGCCAGCATCTGGGCGATCGCACCGCCCATCGACGCGCCGACGATGTGAGCCGACTCCATGTCGAGCGCATCGAGCAGGCCGACCACGTCCTTGGCCATGTCGCTCAGCAGGTACGGCGCCTGGACCGGCTTGCCTTGCATCGCCGCCATGAACGCAGCCTGGACGTCGGGGACTGCGGCATCCGCGAACCAGGTCGACTCGCCGATGTCGCGATTGTCGAAGCGGACGACGCGGTAGCCCCGAGCGGCGAGCGCGGCGCAGAAGTCATCGTCCCAGGCGATCATCTGCGCCGCCAGGCCCATGATCAAGACCAGCGGCGGCGCCGCCGGGTCGCCGAAGGTATCGAAGCAGAGCTCGATCCCGTTCGCCTTGGCGCGAGCGGCAGGCGTGCGTTGTTCGGATGGCATTCGCGGGACTCCAGGTTAGTTGACTGAGACCCGGCGATCGATCAATCCTCGCCGCGCCCCTTGAATTCGCTCATCAGCTGCTGCTGCGTATTGGCCGGAACCGCCTCGTAGTGCGAGAAGTCGACCAGGTAGCGGCCCTGGGCGCTGGTCAGCGCGTTAAGCCGGCTCTGGTAGCCGAGAAGCTCCGACATCGGCGCCTGACCACGAACGGTCATCGTCCCAGGCGCGACGCTCGAGGTCGCGCTCACCATCCCGCGCCGCGAGGCCAGGTCGCCGGTGATGTCGCCCATCGCCGGCTCCGGGGCGGTGATCTCGACGTGCACGATCGGCTCGAGGACGATCGGCCGGGCCTCGCGCACCGCGGCCAGGAACGCCTTGCGGCCGGCGGTGACGAAGGCGATCTCCTTGCTGTCGACGCTGTGGTGCTTGCCGTCGTAGACGACGACCCGGACGTCGACGATCGGGTGGCCGGTGATGGCGCCGCTCGCGAGCACCTCGCGCACGCCCTTCTCCACCGCAGGAATGAACTGGCCCGGGATCGTTCCGCCGCGCACCTGGTCGACGAACTCGAAGCCGCCGCCGCGCGGCAGCGGCTCGATGCGCAGGAAGACCTCGCCGAACTGGCCGGCGCCGCCGCTTTGCTTCTTGTGGCGGTGATGGCCCTCGGCCGGCGCGGTGATCGTCTCGCGGTAGGCGATCCGCGGCGGCCGCGTGTTGACCTCGAAGCGATAGGTCTCGCGCAGCCGCTCCAACAGCACCCGCAGGTGCAGCTCGCCGAGGCCGTAGACGATGGTCTCGTTGGTGCCGGTCACGTGCTCGAGCTTCAGGCACGGATCTTCGTCGACCAGCTTGGTCAGGATCTCCCACATGCGCTGCTCGTCGCCGTGGCGCTTCGGCTCGATCGCCAGGCCGTGCACGGGCTTGGGAAACGGCAGCGGCGCGAGGTGGATGTGGTCGTCGCCGGCGGCGTCGTGCAGCACCGCGTCGAACCGGATCTCGTCGACCTTGGCGACTGCGACGATGTCGCCGGGAAGCGCCTGCGCCACCTCGACGTGGTCCTTGCCACGCAGCATGAACAGGTGGCCGACCTTGAACGGCTTTCGGTCCTCGCCGATGTAGAGCAGGCTCTCGCGAGTGATCGTGCCCTGGTGCACGCGACACACGCCGAGCCGGCCGACGAAAGGATCGACCGTCACCTTGAACACATGGGCCAGCACGTGCCGCGCCGGATCAGGAAGCGCGACCAGCGGCACGGCGTCCGGGCCCTCGCCGCGCAGGAACTCCGGCGGATTGGCCTCGCCCGGATGCGGCAGCAGCTTGACGATGATGTCGAGCAGCTCGGCGACTCCCGCGCCGCTCTTGGCCGAGACGAAGCAGACCGGGATCAGGTGCCCTTCGCGCAGCGCCTGCTCGAGCGGCGCGTGCAGCTCGGAGGCGTCGACATCGCCGTCCTCGAGGTAGCGCTCGACAAAGCCGGCGTCGACCTCGACCACCTGCTCGACCAGCGCGCGATGCGCGTTCTCGACGCTGCCGAAGTCGCTGTGCCCCTGCCGGTTATGGAAGCAGTCGACGACCCGCGTGCCGCCTGCATCGGGCAGGTTCAAGGGCAGGCACTCCTTGCCGAAGGTGGCCTGGATCTGGGCCAGCACCGCAGCGAGGTCGACCCCGGGCGAGTCGATCTTGTTGACGATGATCAGGCGGTCGCGCTGGCGCGCGGCCGCATGGTCCATCATCCGGACGGTCACCGGCTCGACGCCGTTGGCGGCGTTGACGACCACCGCCGCCGTCTCCACCGCCTCGAGCGCGGGCAGACTCTGACCCAGGAAATCGGCCGCGCCCGGTGTGTCGACGAAGTGGATCCGAGTGCCGGCGTGCACCAGATGGAGCACGCTGGCGTTGAGCGAGTGCTGCATTCGGCGCTCGAGCGGGTCGAAGTCGCTCGCAGTCGTGCCGCGCTCGAGGCTGCCCGGCGTGACGATCGCGCCCGAGGCGGCGAGCAACGCCTCGGCGAGGCTCGTCTTGCCGGCAGCGGCCGGGCCGAGAAGCGCGAGCGTACGGATCGACTCGACACCGCCGCCGGCGGCTGGAAGGGGACTTGCCATGCGAATACTTCCGCAACGAGTTCCGGTGGGGCGGATTATGGAATCCTATTTCGCCTCGGCGGCGTTGACCCTCGCGCTGTGCGCCCTGACGGCCTGTGCGCCGGCGCGCGCCGCCTCGTTCGTCAACCCGATCGTCGCGGCGAGCCCCGGCACGGGCTCCGCCGATCCTTCCGTGGTCCTGCATCGGGGCTACTACTACTACTGCCGCGCCATCGGCAACGACGCGGTCGGTGTGGCGAGGGCGCGGCGCCTGCAAGACATCGGCGCGGCGCCGATGGTCACCGTCTACCGCCCGCCTCCCGGTTCATCGCACAGCCGGGAGCTGTGGGCGCCGGAGCTGCAGCGCATCCGCGGCCGCTGGTACATCTATTTCGCGGCCAGCGACGGCGTCAACGCGAACCATCGGATGTTCGCGTTGCAGGCGACCGGCGACGACCCGCAGGGCAGCTACGCGTTCAAGGGGCGTGTCGCCGACCCGTCGAACACCTGGGCGATCGACGGCGTCGCGCTCGAATGGGGTCGCCAGCTCTACTTCGTCTGGTCGGGCTGGCCCGGCTCGCAAGGAGACTTTCCGCAGGTCCTCTACATCGCGACGATGCGCAATCCCTGGACCATCGCCGGCAGCCGCCACCTGATCGCAGCCCCCGACCTGCCCTGGGAGCGCGCCGGCGCGCCGCTGCTCGAAGCGCCGCAGCCGCTGCGCAGACGGGGCCGGTGGCACGTCGCCTACTCGGCCGGAGCGAGCTGGGGCGACGACCCGGCGCTCGGTCTGCTGTCGCACGTCGGCGGCGATCCTCTGAAGGCAGGCTCGTGGAGCAAGAACCCGGTCCCGTTGTTTGCGAAGAACGCCGGCTCCCGTGCTTACAGCGTCGGGCACGCCAGCTTCGTCCGCTCGCCGGACGGGCGGCAGGACTGGATCCTCTATCACGCCACCGAGCAACCCGGCGCCGGATGGCTGCAGCGAGCCGTTCGAGCGCAGCCGTTCGGCTGGACGATCCACGGCCTGCCGGAGTTCGGGACGCCGATCCCGATCGGCTGCGCGATCGACGAGCCATCGGGGACGCCGGCCCTCCCGCAAGGGCGTTTCAGCCATGACCAGGCCCTGCCGCCGTGCCCCTCGGCGCGCGGCCACATCGCGCTATCGTCGGCGCCGCAACTCTGAATCGCGAGGACGTGAACGTGTTCGTGTCGTACCAGCGCGCCGACACGGCGATGGCGGCGCATGCCCTCTTCTACGCGCTGCGCCTGGCCGGCCACGAGGCGTACGTCGATACCGGCGACATCGGCGCGGGCCAGTTCTATCGGCAGGTCATCGCGAACGCCATTTCGGGCAGTCACCTGCTGCTGGCGCTGATCGGCCCTGGTTTCGACTGCAAGCGGCTGAGCGAGCCGACCAGCGTCGTCACCTTCGAGTGGCAGCGCGCGCGCTTTCACGGCACGGCGGTCGTGCCCGTGCTCGTCGATGGCGGAGCGATGCCGCGGGACGATCAGCTTCCGCCGCAGCTTCGCTGGTTCAGCGGCCGCCACGCGATCGCCTTGCGCCGCGCTTCGTTTGCCGCCGACGTCGCCGCCTGCATCTCGGCGGTGCCGGCGATGGCCGGGATGCCCCGGCGCGCCGCGCGCGTGCTGTGGGTCGACGACCGACCTTCGAACAACGAGTACGAGCGCAAGATCCTGCGCGAGCACGGCATCGTGTTCGACAACGTCGTCTCGACGATGGAGGCGATCGAGCAGCTGGTCAACGAGGCCTATGACCTGGTCATCACGGATCTCGGGCGCCGCGGATCGTCCGATCGCTCGGCCAGCGCCGGGGCTGCCTTCCTCGACCAGCCGCTCATCCGCGAAGGCGGCCCACCGGTGATCGTCTATGCCGGATCGTGGGCAGTCGCGCAGCGCGCGGATCTGGTTCAACGCGGCGCCGTCGACGTCATGGCGAACCGCGAGGCACTGATCGCGACGGTGCTCGAGATCCTCGGGCGCGTGCCCGATTCCACCGAAGACTTGCAACGCTAGCGCCGCATCGGGTCGAAGCGCGTCCTCTGGATGGGTTGACAACGAGGGGGCGCCCGCTACGCTGGCACGGTCATCCGTTCCACTCTTCGGCAAAGCCTGCTAGCGCGCGCTCGCCAGGACGGCCTATTTCCTCACTGCGGCAGGAGCCCCACATGACCTCGCAAGCCTCACGCACCACCGACGGTCGCGGACGCCTCTATGAGAGCGTCGTCGACACCATCGGCAACACCCCCTGCATCCGGCTCAACCGCATCGCGCCGAAGCATGTGCGGCTGTATGTCAAGGCCGAGTTCTTCAACCCGGCCGGGTCGGTCAAGGACCGCCTCGCGATCAGCATCATCGAGGAGGCCGAGCGCCGTGGCGACCTCAAGCCGGGCCAGACGGTGATCGAGGCCACGAGCGGCAACACCGGGATCGGCCTGGCGATGGTCTGTGCCGCCAAGGGCTATCCGCTGGTGGTCACGATGGCCGATTCGTTCTCGATCGAGCGCCGCCGCATGATGCGATTTCTCGGCGCCAAGGTGATCCTGACGCCGCGCACGGCCAAGGGGATGGGCATGTACAAGAAGGCCCAGGAGCTTGCCGAGGCCAACGGCTGGTTCTACGCGCGCCAGTTCGAGACCGCCGCCAACGCGACCATCCACGAGAACACCACCGCACGCGAGCTGCTCGCCGACTTCAAGGGCGAGCGGCTCGACTACTGGGTCACGGGCTACGGCACCGGCGGCACGCTCACCGGCGTCGGGCGCGTGCTGCGCAAGGAGCGCCCGGAAACGAAGATCATCCTGAGCGAGCCGTCGATCGCGCAGCTGCTCGGCAGCGGCGTCGCCCAGGAGCGCGGCGCCGACCACTCGCCCGCAGGCAGCCACTCGGCATTCACGCCGCACCCGATCCAGGGCTGGACTCCCGACTTCATTCCGTACGTGCTGCAGGAGTCGGTCGACAAGCACTACTACGACGAGCTGATCCCGATCGCCGGCCCCGACGCGATCGCCTGGTCGCGCCGGCTCGCCGCCGAGGAAGGCATCTTCACCGGCATCTCGGGCGGGGCTTCGCTCGCGGTCGCGGTTCAGGTCGCCGAGCGCGCCCCCGAAGGCTCGGTCGTCTGCTGCATGCTGCCCGACACCGGCGAGCGCTATCTGTCGACGCCGCTGTTCGAGGGCATCGCGACCGAGATGACCGCCGAGGAGGAGGCCTTGTCGCGCTCGACTCCGGGTTACCAGATGGCCGCTGCGTGAGTGCGAGCGCCGCCACGAAGCGCACGATCCCTGAACGCGATCGCGCCAGCACCCATGACCTGAGCGGCGCCATCGCTGCTGTCCTGCCGGCGCTGGAACGCTTCGTCCAATTCGAAGGTCCGGATCCGGCGCGAGCGCGGTCGCGTTGGCGGCCGCTGCTCGACAAGGCGCTTCCCGCCGCCGGCATCGGCCGGGATGCCGTGCTGGCGGAGCTGGCGCAGCTGGTCGTCGCGAACGGACTTCGCACCGGCCACCCGGGCTTCTCGGGCTGGGTGACGACGATGCCGACCGACATCGGCGTCGCGGCCGACCTGGCACAGACGGTCTCGGTTCCGCAACGGTGGTGGGCCACCGCAGGCAACTTCGTCGACGACCTCGCCATGCGCTGGCTGGTCGCGCTGCTCGGCTTTCCGGCGAGCTTCACCGGAACGTTCACCGCCGGCGGCTCGACCGCCAACCTGATCGGCCTGGGGGCAGCGCGGCAGCATGCCGGCGAGCGGCTGGGATTGCATCCCTCGCGCGACGGCAACGCGGGGCTGGTCGAACCGCGCGTCTACTGCTCGACGCAGACACATCATGTCGTCGGCCGTGCCCTGGGGGTGCTGGGCCTCGGGCGCAGCAGCCTGCGCGAAGTCGCTCTCGACCGCCACGGCACGATCGACCTCGACCGGCTGCAGGCCACGCTCGACGAAGACGCTTCCACCGGGCGCACGCAGGTGGCGATCGTCGGCTGCGCCGGCGACGTCAACCTGGGACGCGTCGATCCGATCGCCGAGCTCGCGCGCATCGCCGGCGAGCGGGGCATCTGGCTGCACGTCGATGGCGCGTACGGCGGCTGGGGCCTGCTCGACGAGCGAGTCCGCGAGCAGTTCGGCGACGTCGCCAGATACGACTCGCTCGCCATCGACCCCCACAAGTGGCTGGCCGCGCCGGTCGGAACAGGCGCCGTGATCGTCGGCGACGGCGCCTTGCTCGCGCGCGCGTTCGAGGTCGAATCCGGCGCGTATGACCGCGAACGCGCGGTTCCGGTCGGCGTCGACGACACGGGCTCGCCGTTCGACGAGCTCGGAATCGGGACACCCGATTTCGGCGTCGACTTCTCGGCGCCGGCGCGCGGACTGGCGGTCTGGGCGATCCTGAGCGAGATCGGCGCCGACGGTTTGCGGGAACGGATCGTTCGCCACAACGACTGCGCCCGTCGCGTCGCCGAACGCGCCCGCACCAGCGAGACCCTGGAGCTTCTCGCCGAGCCGGTGCTCAGCATCTGCTGCTTCCGCTACCGACCCCCCGGGTGGAGCGACGAAGCGCGACTCGACGGCCTCAACGAGGCGATCGTGCGCGCCGTCCGCGCGCGCGGCCGCAGCGTGACCTCGTCGACCCGCGTCGGCGAGCGATTCGCGATCCGGCCCTGCTTCATCAACCCGCGCAGCGCCCTCGCCGATGCCGACGCGCTGGTCGACGAGGTGCTCGCCGTCGGTAAGCAGTTGGCCGCCGCCGCGTGACCGGCAGCAAGGCATCCCGACTCGACGTCGCCATCGTCGGCGGTGGCATCGGCGGCCTGTTCGCCGCCAATGCGTTGATCGCTCGGGGGCTGAGCGTGACGGTCTACGAGCAGGCATTGGCTCTGGGAGAGATCGGCGCCGGTGTCTTCGTGACGCCGAATGCAGTGCGGCACCTGGAGCGCGTGGGACTCGGGAGTGCCGTCGAGACGTGGGGCGCGCGCGTCGGCCCTGGCTCGTGCTACACGCGTCACGACGGCACGCCGATCGCGCCGGTGCAGGTGACCGACGCCTCGGGCTGGAACGCGACCTTCGGCATGCACCGCGCGGACTTCGTCGCTTTCCTCGCTGCCCACCTGCCCCCGGGTGTCGTCCATGTCGGCCACCGGGCCATCGGCTTCGAGCAAGACGAAGACGGGGCTCGGATCGAATTCGCCAACGGCGCGACTGCCCAAGCCGACGTCGTGGTGGCCGCGGACGGCATTCACTCCGAACTCCGCTCTCACGTCGCTCTGCCGTCGAAGCCGATCTTCCACGGCACCATCTCCTATCGCGGTCTGATCACGCGCGAACGCCTGCCTGACTGGCCGATGGACCGCTGGCAGATGTGGGCCGGTCCCTCCAGGCACTTCCTGGTGTTTCCGGTTCGTCATGGCGCGATGGTCAACTACGTCGGCTTCGTGCCGACCGACGAGGAGATGAAGGAATCATGGTCGGCTCCCGGCGATCCCGCGGTGCTGCGGCGCGAGTTCGAAGGCTGGGACTCGCGCATCGGCGATGTGCTGCGCCAGGTTGACAAGACCTTTCGCTGGGCGCTTTACGACCGCGAGCCGTTGTCGACCTGGAGCCGCGGCCGCCTGACGCTGCTCGGCGACGCGGCACACCCGATGCTGCCGCACCTCGGCCAGGGAGCCAACCAGTCGATCGAGGACGGCATGGCGCTCGCGACGATCCTGGCGCAGGTCGACACAGCGTCGGTCGCGCAGGCGCTGCTAGCCTACGAGCGATTGCGTCGCCGGCGGGTCGCCGAGATTCAGCTCGGCGCCCGCCAGAATGGCCTGCGCCTCGATTCCGTCGCCACCGATCTCAGCGTCCGCGATGCGCAGCTCGCCGCGCACGCCGAATTCCGCAAGCACCTGTATGGCTACGACGTCGTGCCGCATGCGCAAGCAGCCGGGGCGGCCCTGGCGACTTAGATCGTCTCCGGGTTAGCCCAAGTCAGCCCTTCACTTGACGACGCCCGTCTTCCTCGCCATCTCGCCTACCCGCCGCAGCTCGGCGCGGATCTCGGCCGCTGTCTGCTCGGGTGGCGCGTAGCTCTGCAGGATGCCGAGCGATGCCAGCCGGGTCGCGATGGCCGGCGACTTCACCGCCTGCTCGATCGCGCCGACGAGGACCTTCTTCGACTCGTCAGGAATTCCCGCCGGAGCGAAGAAGCCGAACCAGATGCCGAACAGCTCTTCCTGATAGCCGAGCTCGCGCATCGTCGGGATGTCGACGAACTCGGGGTACCGGCTCGAGGCGACCAGGCCCCGGAACACGCCTGACTTGAGGTGCGTGCTCAGGGCACCGAGCGACAGCACGACGGCTTCGATGTGCTCGCCGCGCAGGGCGGCGATGGCGGGAGCGGCACCGGCGTAGGGAATCGGCACCAGCCCCGCGCTCGTGAGTGCGTTGATCGTCTGCACGCAGAAGTCGCCGACCGAGCCGAAGCCCGGGTGGCCGACGCGCACCCGGCCCGGGTTGCGCTTCGAGTACTCGATCAGCTCCGACAGACTCTTGTAGGGCGCGTCGCTGCGCACGACGAGGAGGCTCGGCGTGCGCGATGCGGTGCCGAGCGGCACCAGGTCGCGCAGCGCGTCGTAGCCGACGGCCTGCGGGTCGAGGACGGCCCGAAAGGTCAGCGCGCTGTTTTGCGCGAACAGGATGGTCTGACCGTCCTTTTTGGCCTGCACGACGCTGTGGGCGCCGACCGCACCGCCGGCACCCGGCCGATTGATCGACAGCACCGGCGTCTTGAGCAGCCGCGAGATCTCTTCGCCCAGGGCGCGCGCGGCGATGTCGGCGGCATCCCCCGGAGCCAGCGGCACCACGACGGTGATCGCGCCGTTCGGGAACACCTGCGCCCGGACCGCCGCCGGCAGCCAGATCAGCGCAGAGGCGAGAAGCACGTGCGCTGTGAGCCGCATCATGGCAATGCTGCCTCGCCACTGCCTGAGGCCTCGCGCCGAAGCTCGCTCCGTAGGTCGGGGAACACCTTGCCGACCTTGGCGAGCACGTAGTCGCCGTAGCTGCCTTCGAAGGCGTGCACGCTCGCCCCGTCCCAGCGCGTCGTGTGATCGTCGGTCGCGGCACTGCGGATCGGCTCGATGCGGGCGTCGAAGTCGGGATCGAAGAAGAGCGGAAACGAGAGACGATCGCGGCCGCCGGTGTTGAGGCGGACGCGATGCGGCGTGCTCCGGTACAAGCCGCCGGTCATCCGGTCGAGCATGTCGCCGATGTTGCAGACGAACGATTCGGGCACCGGCGGCGCCTCGATCCAGCCCTGCGTCGCGTGCACTTCGAGGCCGCCGACGGCGTCCTGGCGCAGCAGCGTGAGCAGGCCGTAGTCGGTGTGCTCTCCCACGCCGTCTCGGACGTCGAGTCCTGCGGGAATCGACCGGCTCGGATACAGGAAGATGCGAAACAGGATCAGAGGGTCGGCGGTGTATCGACTCGAGAAATAGTCGGCCGGCAGATCGAGCGAGCCGGCGATTCCCTGCATGACGCGATGGCCGAGCGCG
>Ga0157376_10003549_pt1 | contig 10752 bp, 9 predicted proteins | sample M45metaG_FD_121801 | JGI IMG/M metagenome (GOLD analysis project Ga0157376, IMG submission 121801) | Miscanthus rhizosphere microbial communities from Kellogg Biological Station, Michigan, USA - M4-5 metaG | ecosystem: Host-associated > Plants > Roots > Rhizosphere > Soil | place: USA: Michigan... | reverse complement strand
GCCACCGCCCGCGCCGCCGTCGGCCGTCCGATCGCCTTCGCCACCTCCTGGTACGACCGCGTCGCGCCCACCGGCAGTGTCTGCAAGTACGACCACACCTTCCGTTGGAATGCTGTGGCCTGAATGTCCAGTGGCAGCGCCTGGTTCAGCTTGTGCCCCGCGAGTTGCCGCAGCAGCGTCGATGTCCATGACTTCATCGCTGCCTCGTCGCGCTTGCGCGTCGCGAATGGGAACTCGCGCTTCAAACCTTCTCCGAGTTCTTCATCCGATTCCCCAAACTTGATCGAGCAAATGCCTTTGTCCGTCGCCGCCACCAGCATGCGCCCGAGCGGCGAAGCCACAAATGTATAGCGGATCGTCGAAGCGATTGCACCGCGCCGGTACTTGTCTGGCGTCATGCCTAGTTGCGACGCCGTTCGTTCATAAAGCCGGCTGCTCGAACCGTACCCCGCGTCGTACAGCGCACGGGTCACGTTGTGTCCCGCGCGCAGGTTCTGCTTGAGCAGGCCCATGCGGCACGAGTCGGCATATGCCTTGGGGCTGACGCCCAACGTGCGCTTGAACGTTCGCTGCAAGTGAAACGGGCTCTGTCCAAACTCATCGCTCAGCCGAGCCAGCGTGATCGGTTCATCGAGGTGCTGCTCGATGTAGCGGCAGATCGCTTTTACCTGATCGACCTGCGGATTGATCACCGCCGACTTCGGCTTGCAGCGCAGGCAGGCGCGGAACCCGGCGCGCTCCGCGTCCTCCGGACGGCGGAAGAAGCTAACGTTCTCACGCCGCGGACGCTTCGCCGGGCACGACGGGCGGCAAAACACACCTGTGCTCGAAACTCCGAAAAAGAACTGGCCGTCGTGGCTCGCATCGCGGTTCAGGACCGCCTGCCACCACTGCTCGTCGCGTCCGCTCTGCTCGCGGCCGTCTTGATCCGCGCGGTTCGCTCCTGCGGCTTGTATTCTCGCGGCCGCCGCGTCGTTCGCGGAGCGCTGGTTGCGGGTCGCCATCAGGGTCTCGGTCCTCGTATCGAGTATCGCATTGGTTGTCATGATCGTAGCCTACGCGGCGGGTGGGCGGACCAATATCCGGAGCTTGCGGTCAAACCAGATTTTCCGGCACCATGCTGGCGGGCCACCTCATCCATGCCAAGATTCTCCCAACCATTCATGCAACGATCCATGCGAAGCGCACCTGCCATTGCGCTTGCCGTCCTCACCTTGAGTGTCCTTGCCATGAGCCAGACCAATCCGAATTCGAACTGCATGACCTCATCCAACGAAATCATTGCCGTACACGTGAAGCAGCCCATCGCATTGGATGCGGCGCATCCCACGAACGATTGGCGGCGGGCCACACCGATTTCTTTTTGCCACGACTGGCAAGGCAAGAACCCTGACCCGGACCGCGAGACTACAGTGCGCGTGCTGTGGTCGCCCGAGACGTTGTACCTGCGCTTCGAGTGCCGCTACCGCGAACTGCATGTGTTCGAGGATGCCGATGCGAATGGCCGCCGGGACCAGCTATGGGAGCGCGATGTGGCAGAGACGTTCTTGCAACCCGACTCATCGCGCGAGCGCTACTACGAGGAATTCGAAGTGAGCCCGAACGGTTTCTGGATCGACCTCGATGTGAGCCCGGGGCCGCTGGCTGATTTGCGCAGCGGGCTGAAGCACTCGGTCGCGCTGGACGAAGCGAACAAGACCTGGGCAGCCGAGCTGGCGATTCCGATGAAGGCGCTCACGAAAGATTTCGATCCGCATGCAGTGTGGCGGGTGAACTTCTTTCGCGTGGAAGGAAAGGAAGAGCCTCGGCACTATTACGCGTGGCAGGCGACGCACACTCCTCAACCAAATTTTCACGTGCCCAGCGCGTTCGGAAGGATGCGTTTCGAGCCCTGAAAGTGGGGAGTCCGAAAACAAGCGAGTGTTCCACGTGGAACATTCCCGAAAAGGGAAGTCCTTGAAGGCGCGGGAGTTACGTACGTCCCGAATTGGGAAAAGGGAAAAATTTGTAAAAAATATATACCAAAAGTATATATGCGAGTGGATGCAAAAGTTTCGCGGCTCGATGGCTTATCGTGCTTGCTCATACACCCTACTCGCAATCCACTTCTAGGATGCCGACGCTTCGCCGGCGAGAACTCGACTCGCCTTAGGGTGAGGACGCAGCAGTAAATAAAACGCGACCCCGTGAGTGATCATCAGGATGGGAACGAAGAGAATCGGGATCACGTACGCGGCGCCCAACTGCCCCGCTATGGCGGGAAGGCCGACTCGAGTAGCGTGGTAATAGTCGAGGATGAAATCGAACGTGCCAACCAGATTGAAGGCGACGACAAACAGCCAAAAGAGCGGGCGGATCCTGAACGTCAAAAGAGCCAGGATAGCGAGGAGCCCGGTTGCGAAGTCCCAGTAGGCAGCGAACGTGGCGAAGTCAGCTGGAAGATTCGGGCCGACGACGCCGGGCACGATGAAGACCAGCCCGAAGAAGCGAAAGCTGTGTAGCGTAGCGATGGCGCGTTGCGCTGTGAACGGCTCCACCGACTTAAGCCACGGCAGAATGTAGGTCCCGAAGCAGAGCAGCCAGGCGACATACCCTAAAACAAGATGCATGTTGAAGATCGTTTCCGGCGACATAGTGTCCTCCAATCCGGATAAAGTTCATCAGGGTGAATCGCCGAGGCCAGAGCTCCTCCCCGACAAAATCACCGCGGCTCATGGTACTGATCGGTACCACGAATCTCGATCATGGTACTATGCGGTACCACACTCGTCAAGCAAGAGGATCCATGGCTATGGCATCGATGAGAAAACGCCGTCCGGCAAGCCACAACGAACCCATGGCGCGCGAGCGCATCCTGGAGGCGGCCTTCGCGGCATTCATGAAGAACGGCTACGCAACCACCAGCACACTTGAAATTGCAACACGGGCGCGCGTTTCAAAGCGCGAGCTTTACGCGCTGGTTGGCAACAAACAGGAAATGCTCATCGCCTGCATCAGCGAGCGTGCCAAGCGACTGGAGGTGCCGGGTGATCTTCCGGTGCTGCGCGATCGCGAGACCCTAGCCCGGGTACTGACCGCTTTCGGAACCAAGCTGGTCCGGGAGATCAGTGATCCGACGGTCATTGCGGTGTTCCGGCTGGCGATCTCCGAGGTGGTCCAAGCTCCAGAAGTGGCGCGCGCACTCAACTCCATTGGGCGCGAGGCCAGCCGCGCCGCCTTGCGCAAGATCATGGCCCAGGCGCAGGAGGCCGGACTGCTGACAGGCCACCCTGCCGAACTCGCCGAGCAATTCGGCGGGCTGCTGTGGCGCGATTTGATGGTAAGCCTGCTGCTCGGGATCGCCGAGCGGCCGAGCCAGCGCGAACTGGCAGGGCGTGCACACGCTGCAGCCGCGGACTTCCTGCAACTTCATCCGCCACCGGATGGTGCGCGGCGATGAGGTTTTGAGGTGTGATGGCGATTCATCGCCGACGAGCCGTGCGAAGGCTCCCTCCAACGAATACGCATTCATTGACTTGCCCTCGCGCTCTGCCTAAGATACCGCGACATCTGGAGCAGGGGAGTCGTAATGGGACAGCCCACAGCACGAGTCACCGACGATGCATCCATCGTTATTCGGCTCGCTTCCCCCGCCGAGGCCGAGGTGTGCGGGCGCATCTGCTTCGCAGCCTTTGGTTCACTCGCCGCTCACCACAATTTCCCTCCGGATTTTCCGGTTCCGGATGTTCCCATTGCAGTGCTTACGTCGATGTTTTCGCACCCGTCATTTTTCTGCGTTGTCGCCGAACAGGGCGGAAGAGTGATCGGAAGCAATTGCCTGGATGAGAGAACTCCGATAGCCGGGGTTGGCCCAATTACGATTGACCCGGCGGTACAGAACAAAAACGTGGGCCGCCAACTCATGCGAGCCGTCATGATGAGGGCGTCCGAGCAAAAGTTTGCGGGAATCCGCCTGGTTCAGGCGGCATACCACAATCGTTCCCTATCCTTGTACGCCAAGCTCGGTTTTGTAGTGCGTGAGCCGCTTGCGTGCATGCAGGGGCCGACGCTTCAAAAGACGCCGCCCGGCTATCGTGTCCGCCGGGCGAACGCGGGCGACCTCACGACCTGCAACGACCTCTGTGTTCGAGTGCACGGACACGATCGTGGCGGCGAGCTAAGCGATGCAATTCAACGGGGGACCGCCGTGGTTGCCGAGTTTGATGGACAAATTAAGGCCTACGCTTCCTCTGTCGCCTACTTCGGTCACGCCGTCGGCGATGCTAATCAAGACTTGCAGGCATTGCTTTCCGCGGCCACCGAGTTTCAGGGACCGGGGATTCTAGTCCCAACTCGCAATGCCGAACTGTTCCGTTGGTGCCTTGAAAGCGGGCTTCGCGTCACACAAATGATGACGTTGATGACCATGGGGCTTTACAACGAACCTGCCGGCGCGTATTTGCCCTCCATTCTGTTTTGATATCCGCGTCGAAACAGTGGGATTGAAAATCGCCAGTGTGAATGCTGGTTCGCTGCACCCTCAACTCCCTAGCGGGCGATTATACCAACTACGCCCCTCAACCACGTCATGCCGAGGCTTTGGGAGTAACTAGTCGCAAATTCATGGCAAAGATTTTCTGATTTACAGTGGAGGGTGAGAGAGTTCTATTTGCTCTACGCCAAATCGCAAGGGAGAAACCAATCGGTTTCTACCCGCCAGATTTCGACCCTTCGCGGCGAGAGCGCTTTTTTAGTGGGGCAGGCGCTGGAGCGGGCCCATGACCAGGTCGACGCCGGCGCGCTTGCGAAGTTCGGTCAGCAAGGCTTGGGCGGCGTTCTGGTAGGTCTTAGTGCTGTCGGAAGTATCGGCCCAGACGGCGTCGTAGATGATCTGGGTAGCCTCGCGCAGGTCCATGTGCAGTGCGGCTTCCACGAGGTCAACACGCTCTTGAGCGCGGTCGTAGCACGATTTGCAAACGCTGGCCGGATCGTGGCTGTGATCGGCTTCGTCGGCCATCGAGCAGCGAAGCTGAGCCGACGGATTGATCTGCATATGCGACGCGTAGAGCTGGGCCTTGAATTCGCGCAGGAAACGCTCGCGTTCTTCATCCAGTCCAGCGTCGGGTTGGGCGGCGGCCGGAGCGGGAGCGGTTTTGACGGCCGAAACTTTCGCGGAGACCCGTTCATTGGAGCGGCAAATTGGGCACGTCGCGACGTTTGCCGGGTAGTACGAGCGGCACTTAGCGCAGGGCAGGCCGTAGCCTACGGGCTTGAGAACGACGGGCGGAGCTTGAGCGGCCTTCGCCGCCGCGGGTTTGGCTACGGTAGTGCGCGATTCGGCGGGCATTGGAGCACGAGCCGCAGCCGCTGCGGCGCCCGAAGTTGAAACAGGTCGCGTCGAATCCATAGCCTTGCCTCCCAAGTCCTCGCTTATTCGATTCTAGAGTTACTCGGCCCAAATCCGGGACACACGGTAGTGCAAGTCACCTGGGCCAACTGGACAATGGCTATTGCCGTCCAGTTACCCGCGAAGTCCTCTGGAAAATGCCTCATCCTCGTCATCCCAAAATGCTAGTGGGAGGCTGGGGACTTCATCAGTTTCAAAAGCTCTTCCATGCGGGCCCGGTAAAGCTTTTGGCCGGGATCGAGCCGCGACGCAATTTCCAACTCCGCGAGCGCCTCGTCATTCCGGTTCATCGTCATGAGACACGCCGCAAGCGCATAGTGGTTGTCGGCAGTCGGTTCGAGGCGTAAGGCGTCACGAAACTCCTGCTCCGCCTGCCGGAACTGATCGGTCTCGTAGTAAGCAGTGCCAAGATAATGGTGCGCAATCGCAGAGTCAGGGCTCAGCTTGACAGCCGCCTGAAGCTCGACCAGGGCTTCGGCAGCTTTTCCATCGAGCAACAGGGCTTGGCCAAGGACGCGATGTTCAGCCGCTCCGGTGGGATTCTGACGGACAGCGGCGCGTAGTTCGGATACAGCCTGGGGGTAGTCCCTCTTCAACATGTAAGCGCGAGCCAGGCAGGTATGTCCGCCGTCCCAGCCACCATTGATCCGGTACAGTTCCTTAAATTCCTCAACCGCCGCGTCGTATTCGCCTTTATCGCAATAAGTGTTGCCCAGGTTGCTGCGAACGGATGGCTCTTCGGGGACGAGGCGCTTGGCTTCGCGGTACTCGGCGACGGCGTCGTCGAGGCGGCCGAGATCATGAAAGGCGATACCGAGGTTGGTATGAGCTTCCCAGAAATCGGGCCGCAGGCGGATGGCGTGCCGGTAGGCGACGACGGCCGCGCGCAAATCTCCGCGATCACGTTGAGCGATGCCCATGTCGTAGTAAACGTCCGCGTTTTCGGGCTCCCGTGTCAGGGACTGTTCGTAGCCATGCAAGGCGGCGGAATAGCGGCCATTGGCGTACAGGCCGAGTCCGAGATAGCGATACGCCTCGGCGTTGGCAGGATCGATGCTGAGAGCTGTGCGGGCTTCGGCGATCGCGTTGTCGGCATCGTCTGACCGGTAGAACAAATAGGCGAGTCGGCTGTGGACTTCAGGAAATCCGGGTGCAAGCCGAGCGGCCGCGGTGAATTCGTCAAAGGCCGCATCCCAGTTCTCTTGCGCGCGGAGAACCTCTCCGAGGGCGAAGTGCAGGTCAGCGTTGTCGGGAGCGGAGCGTAGGACGATACGAAGCTGGTCCTCGGCATCGTCGAATTGCTTTTGATGGGCGAGTTGCGCGGCGCGGATCAGTTCCGGCGGGCACGGCGCAGAGGTGGCATTCTTGGCATGCGGGAGCTTTTGCAAAGATTGAATCAGAGCAGGATCGGCTCCGGCGGCTCCGAGCTGCTTGCGGTATGACGGGTCCAGCGAGAAAGCCGCACCTCGCTCCGTGACGAGGCGTTGCAGGCGGGCGGAAGACAGGTTGGCGGTGAGCCAGGCCATCAGCTGCGTGCGGTCGATGGGTTGGGCCGCGCGTGTTTGCGCGACGCTGGAAATCGACCACGTAAATAACAGGAGGCAGACTACGCGGAGCCGACAACCCTTCACAAAACTCTCCTACGCCACGTCCCGTTGGGCAGATGCGGAGCGTCTACAAAAACGATAAATCGGGCTGGTAATGTCTTACAGGTCACGGAAGTAACGGGCGCACTGGGGAATGGGCCTGGTGAAAGTGGCCGGTTGGAGGGTTTTGTGGCCTTAAGAATTTGCCTCGACACCAAGAAATCGACCTCAGCGGCTAAAGCCCACCGCAAACCTTGTAAAGTTACGGCGGAGCTGAAGCCAGGCCCCCTTCAAGGTGCCAAACCTGAGATCCGTTGTGTGCCGGAGGGCGGTCCCGAGCGAGAGTGACCGCGGTCATTGACGCCTGTGATGTGGTCCAGTAACGTGGTAGGTACGGTATTTGCGGGAGGTCTCATGTTTGAAGGTTTGTTTCAACCAATGCACCTGCTGGTGATCTTCTTCATCGCCCTGCTGGTGTTCGGGCCGAAGAAGTTGCCGGAACTCGGGAAGGGAATTGGAGAGGGCATCCGCGGGCTGAAAGACGGGATGAAGGATCGGCCAGCGGAGGCCGACAAGACGACCGAAACGAAAAGCTAACCCCTCCTTTCTGCGCTTGCGGTTTCTTCAGCGCGCGCGCCTGCGAAGCGTTGCATCTCGACTCAAATTGAGATTGCCTTTCTTTCCTCTTGGTAGAACGCGGCAGCCGACGAATTTTGTAACGCTGGTTTCGCGGACCTTTCTCCCCTAGGTTCGAGCAGAGCCCGTTATAATTTCGGCTCGGCAAGTCCAAGCCTAATCAGGGTTCACTAGTCCCGCTATTTTCCACCGGGCCCAGTTGTTCATGGGGACTCGTTACCCGCCAAATAACCGAACGGAAACAAGCTACAGAAAACTACTCACGTCGGAGGATGTCTTGCGCAGTTCATTGTTATTACTCTCACTCTTGCTGGCCGTAGCGACCGTCAACGTTCGAGCTGACCAGGTCGTCTTGAAAAATGGAGACAAGCTGACGGGCACGATCGTCAAAGCGGATGGAAAAGAACTGGTAATCAAGACGGAGTTCGCCGGGGAAGTTACCATTCAGTACCCTGCGGTGCAGGAAATTAAGTCGGAGCAACAACTGCACATCGAGGCGAAAGACGGGCAGAAAGCGGTAGGCGCGGTGAGCACGGCCGACGGCAAGGTCGAAGTGGCCACAAAGAGCGGTCCGGTCGAAGTTCCAAGGGAGAACATCACCATCATTCGAAACGATGCGGAACAGATGGCGTACGAGAAAGCGATGCATCCAGGACTTCTGGAAGGTTGGGATGGCGGCGTGAATCTTGGGTTCGGGCTGACGCGAGGTAACAGCGCGACCAAGAACCTGGGTGTCGCGTTCAAAGCGGTACGCACCGGGCATCGCGACAAACTTTCGATCTATCAAAATACGGTATACGCCACCAACGACGCGCCGGATGCAACTCCCAGCCAGACGGCAGATCTGAAGCAGGGCGGAGTTCGCTACGACCGGGATCTCACGAAAAAACTGTTTGCTTTTGGGATTACGGATTTCATGTCTGATGGGCTGCAAGGATTGAACATTCGCGCTCTGTTCGGTGGCGGCTTGGGATACCACGCAATCAAGAGCGAGACGACCACTCTCGACCTTCTCGGTGGCGCGAACTACACACATGAAAATTACACGGAAGGCCCGCCGGGAGCGACCACGTCGTTAATCCGCAACTTCGCATCTTTGCAGATCGGCGACGAGTTCATGCACAAGATCCGGAAGTCCACGGTGATTACGCAAAGCTTCTACTTCTTTCCGGATATGAGCAACACCGGCGAGTACCGCACGAACTTCAACATCGGAACGGTTACGAAACTCAACAAATGGCTTGGATGGCAGAACGCGTTTGGGGATATTTACGTGACCAATCCGCCGGCGGGGAAAGAGAAGAATGATCTCTTCTTTACGACTGGGTTGAATATCGCCTTTACGCACTGAGATCTTTTGTACGTGAGACAAAAACGGGCGTTGAGGAGTTCTCCTCTCGCCCGTTTCTATTTGCGGGAAAGATCAGAAATGGATGGCTCGCATGAGCAGTCCGGCGACGCTTCCGCCAAGCAGCGGTCCGACGATCGGGACAAACGCATATCCCCAGTCGGACGGGCCTTTTCCAGCGATGGGCAGAAGAGCATGGGCGATGCGCGGGCCAAGATCGCGAGCGGGATTGATAGCGTATCCGGTAGTTCCGCCAAGAGAGAGGCCGATGCCCCACACGAGACAAGCGACAAGGTAGGGGCCCAGACCCTGGGCCAGACCTGCGCCTGCGGCAGCGTGCGAGAACATGGTGCCGACCACAAAGACAAGAACGAAGGTTGCAACGACTTCACTGAGCGTATTCGCGCCGAGCGAACGGATCGCTGGAATCGTGGAGTAGCAGGCCAGCTTCGACACGGGGTCGGGAGTGTGCTCCCAATGAGGCAAGTAGTGCAGCCAGACGAGAGTAGCTCCGACGATCGCGCCTAGAATTTGTGCGACGAGGTAGGGCAGAAACTTTGCGTAGTTGCCGGTGGACACGGCAAACCCAAGCGTCACGGCGGGATTCAAATGGGCATCGGAACTGCCGCAGGCGATTGCCGTAAGCACACCGCACAGCACGGCGAACGCCCAGCCGGCAGTGATTACGATCCAGCCAGAACTTTCGCCCTTCGAGCGCTTAAGCAGCACATTGGCGACAACCCCGTTGCCGAGCAGGATCAGAACTGCTGTGCCCATGAATTCGCCGAAAAAAGGTGAGGCCATGCGTGTCTCTCCTGTGAGATGACTGCGGTCGAACTCGCTAATCCGTCCAATCAAAGGAACGAGTCACAGCTTTTTTCCAAAGCCGATACATTTCTTCGCGCTGCCGATCCTCGAGATTCGGGTGCCAGGTGTGGTCGATCGACCAGTTGGCGCGCAGGTCGTCGATGCTCTTGTAAAAGCCGGTGGCGAGTCCCGCAGCATAGGCCGCGCCGAGCGCCGTGGTCTCCTTCATCATGGGACGCACGACTGGACGATTGAGAATGTTCGCCTGGAATTGCATGAGCAAGTTGTTTTCGACCATGCCGCCATCGGTGCGCAATGAGTTCAAGGCGATGCCGGAGTCCTTTTCCATGGCTTCGAGAACTTCTCGCGTTTGGAAGGCCGTGGCTTCGAGCACGGCGCGGGCAATGTGTCCTTTGTTCGCGAAGCGAGTGAGTCCGGCGATGACGCCGCGCGCGTTGTCGCGCCAGTAAGGCGCGTAGAGGCCGGAAAATGCCGGTACGAAATACACACCGCCATTGTCGGTGACGGAGAGTGCGAGCGTTTCGATGTCGCTGCTTTTCTCGATGAGGCCAATGTTGTCGCGCAACCACTGCACGAGTGCGCCGGTGATGGCGATGCTTCCTTCGAGCGCATAGATTGCCGGCTGAGTGCCGAATCGATAGGCGACGGTCGAGAGAAGGCCGTGGCGCGACTCGATCGGCTGCGGGCCGACATTCATCAGGAGGAAACAGCCCGTGCCATAGGTGTTCTTCGCCTCACCGGGCTGGAAGCATGTTTGACCGACGAGGGCGGCCTGCTGATCGCCGAGAATGCCGGCGATGGGCACGCCTTGTAGAGCGCTCTGGGTGGCTGTGCCGTAGATTTCGCTGCTGGAACGGATGCGAGGCAGCATCGCACGAGGGATGCGGAAGGCGTCAACGACTGTCGTGTCCCAATCGAGCGTGCGCAGGTTCATCAGCTGTGTACGGCTGGCGTTGGTGACGTCGGTG
>Ga0157376_10003548_pt1 | contig 10754 bp, 7 predicted proteins | sample M45metaG_FD_121801 | JGI IMG/M metagenome (GOLD analysis project Ga0157376, IMG submission 121801) | Miscanthus rhizosphere microbial communities from Kellogg Biological Station, Michigan, USA - M4-5 metaG | ecosystem: Host-associated > Plants > Roots > Rhizosphere > Soil | place: USA: Michigan... | reverse complement strand
GGCCATCCCCGGATTCCAAAGCCCTCAGCATTTTCACTCGTCTTGCGGCGCGACTCAGTCGTGTCCCCTCCAGGACGGCGAAGGATTGACGTTGTGCTCGACTTTTTAGGCAATCTTGAACGCACCCACATGTGCGGCGAACTTCGGGCCGCCAACGCAGGCCAGCACGTAGTTCTGATGGGCTGGGTGAACCGGCGTCGCGATCATGGCAACCTCATTTTCCTCGACGTCCGCGACCGCAGCGGCATCGCCCAGGTCGTCCTCGACAAAGAACTTACACCGGAAGGTCATTTAAAGGGCGAGCAGGTCCGACCCGAGTACGTGATCGCAGCTGTGGGCAAGGTTCGCCTGCGCGGCAAGGATGCCATCAATCCCAAGATGCCCACCGGCGAGGTGGAGATCGAAGCGACCGAACTTCGCGTTCTCAACGACACCAAGCTGGCTCCGTTTTCCCCGTCCGAAGAGGCGATCCAGAACGAAGAAGTGCGCCTCAAATACCGCTATATCGACCTGCGCCGTGCCGAGATGCAGCGCAACTTCCTCCTCCGCCACGAGATCACGCGGGCCATTCGCGAGAGCCTCAGCAACCAGGGCTTCCTTGAAATCGAAACGCCGATCCTCTGCAAATCAACGCCCGAAGGCGCGCGCGACTTCCTGGTGCCGAGCCGTGTGCACCCGGGCGAGTTCTATGCCCTGCCGCAGTCGCCGCAGATCTTCAAGCAGATCCTGATGATCTCCGGCTTCGACCGCTACTTCCAGGTCGCGCGATGCTTCCGCGACGAAGATCAGCGCGCCGACCGCCAACTCGAGTTCACTCAAGTCGATCTCGAAATGAGCTACCCGCGCCGCGAGCATGTCTTCGGCATTGTGGAGAAGTTCTGCGCCGCGGCCTGGGCCGCTGCCGGAGTCTTGCTGCCCACTCCATTCCCGCGGATCACCTACGACGAATCGATCCGGCAATACGGTTCCGACAAGCCGGACTTGCGCTTGCCGGGACTAACCGATGTGAAGGCGGCCTTTCCAGAGGGATCGCTCGAGACTCTGCAGATCGATCCGGCTCTTCCGATCGTGACGCTGCGCATCCCCAACGTCGGCGAACTGAGCCGGAAGGAACGCGAAGATAACCACCCGCTCTTCGACCAGAAGAAGGGCGCAAAATTCATCGACGACCTGAAGAGGCTGGCGAAGTCCTTTCCGGATACAGTAACGAAAATTCGCGAGCTGACCGGCGCAGCGGAGGGCGACTTCCTGATCGTGGTCGCCGGCGATCCAGCGCACCACATCAAGGCCAGCGACACCAAGTTCGAAGGCCGGCTCAGCGAGCGCGAAATCAACGTCTACATGGCTGCGGGCAACTTCCGCAGTGAGCTGGCAAAGAAGTACGCCGACCGGCACAAAGCGTTTACGCTGACCGATGAGCTCGTCCAAAATGCAGAATCACGGAGTGCCAACAAGCTGGACGGAGCGAAAGCCTTTCATCCCATCTGGATCGTCGACTTTCCGATGTTCGAGTACGACCTCGCCAGCGGCAAGTGGATGCCGGCGCATCACCCGTTCACCGCGCCCTACGAAGCCGACATGGCGAACCTCACCACTGATCCTGCTTCCGTCCGCGCTGACTGCTACGACCTCGCCATGAACGGCCTCGAACTCGGCTCTGGTTCAATCCGTATCCATCGCAAAGACGTGCAGCAGCAGATCTTCGCTTCACTCGGCATCTCCGAAGAAGAAGCAAAGCAGCGTTTCGGCTTCTTCCTCGATGCGCTGGAGTATGGCACTCCCCCGCACGGCGGTATCGCCCTCGGTCTCGACCGCATCGTGATGCTGCTGGCCGGCGCGCCGAGCTTGCGCGAAGTCATTACCTTCCCCAAGACCGCAAAGGCAATCGATCTCATGGCAGACGCGCCCACCACCGTCAGCGATCAGCAACTCCGGGAACTGCATATCAAGGTGACTCAGCGGAGCTAGTGTCGCTGCGTAATATCTTGCTAATCTCCCGTCACTTCCACCAGTTGATCCGGCGCGAGCATGGCCGTGGTGTCGATCGACAGACACTTGCCCAGCTCGTTGAAATCTTTGTCCCACTGTGCCCGGTCATCGGCCACCTGCGAGGTCAGCCCATAACTCGACGTGCGCAGAATCTCGTACCAGATGTTCTGCGCCTGCCACAGGTTCAACTCAAACGGCAGCTCGGTGATGGTGTGTGCCAGCGTTAGAGCACGTTCCAGCATTTCCAGCGAGCCGGCAGACATCTGCAGCTCGACCATGGCGCGCTTCATCCGCTGATCGGCGATATACGAGAGTGTCGTAGTATCGAGCTTCACTTTGTCAGACTTGGCGAGTTGCAGAAAAGAGCGCAGCATCGCTTGATCCACTGGCTCTCCTTCGAGCGCGCGACGCAGCCCCGCGTTAATCGCAAACTCGGCCGCAAGCGTGAGCGCCGGCGGCTTGGGAAGACCGGCCTGCGAAAGATAGTGCAACAGGCTGGCATGATCTTCGTAGATATTCGTCAGCGAGCTCTCGATGTCCCACAGCGTCGAGTTCAGAATGAGCTGCACAATCCGCCGCTGCTCGTCACTAAACAACGAAGTCAGCGAGTAGTCGACATGTCCGTAGTAGCGATCGATCGACCGGATCACGTCCGGAAAGTCCGCGCGCTGTACCTGCTCTGAAACCTCTTGCACAAACGCTTCGAATTGCGTCGCGTCCTCGTCGATGTACGGTTTGACTGCGGCGGTGATGTTCTGATCGCCGAAATGCAAAACCGCAAAGCTGAAGTCCTGCGCCTTTCCGGTGATCGCGCTGGTGATGTGCGCGCGCCCAAGAGCAAGCCTCCCCCGCCCGGAGCTGAATACTTCATAGGAGCCTCGGCGCACGCGGTAACAGAACAGCTCCGTCTCTTCTGCAAACGAAGAGAAGATACTGCTGATGGCGTAGTGAGCAGCAACCTGTTCAAGGCCAAGCTGCATCGGCACAACCTTTTCCTTGTAGATACGTGCGCCATCTCCGGCCGTAACAACATTGGACTTCGCTTCAGCCAATCGCGTCAGAAATGCCGGTTCAAGTTCGGCCGCGAGCTCGCCAAAAAGTTCACGCGCCAGTTGCAGAGCACGCGCGGCATAGGCGATCACCTGGACCGTCTCGATGCCTGAAATATCGTCGAAAAACCACCCGCAGCTTGTGTACATCAGTTGCGCATGGCGCTGCATCTCCATCACCTGCATTGCACGGACGCGCTCGGTGGCGTTGAGCAAGTGTTTCTGATGATCAAGCAGAAATCGCTCTACCGTCTCTTCGCTGCGATCGAGAATCACGCTAATGTATGCATCGCGCGCTGCCCAGATGTCTGCGAACAGCTTCGGCCCCTCTACTTCCGTCAGCAAGGTGATGGCATCCCGCAGCTCATCGAGAGCCTCGCGCAGCGGTGCGCGCCATTTCTGATTGAAGCCCGGCTTCCCGCCATTGCAGCCGCAATCGGAGCGCCACCGCTCCACGCCATGAGCACAGCTCCAGGAGGTGTCTTCAGCGACCTCGCACTCCCACTCAGGCGGAAACTCCTCGAGAAAAATGGCATAGTTCGTCAGCTTAACGGTCTTGTCGCGCTCGAGCAGCTTCACCGCGTACGCCAGCGCCATTTCGCCGTGCCGATGGTGATGCCCGTATGATTCGCCGTCGGTCGCCACGCTCTCAAGCTGCGGCTGCTGATTGTCTTTGAAGCCACCCTTGAGACGTGCCGCGAAAACCTCCCCCGAATTCAGCAGTCCTTCGAATGCGATGGCGCGCGATGTAGCTCCGTCGTAGAAGAAGATGGCGATCGAAACACCCGACTCGAATCGCATCAGGTAAGGACGCGTGGTGTCGACGGAATTAGCCAGCGGCGTGGTCCACGCAGGTTCTGCATCGGTGGCGTCTTCCTTCAGCGGGCGGACGCGCTTGCACTGGCTCGGAGCGAGAATCGTGAACTTGATGCCATGCTGCGCCAGCAGTTCCAGGCTTTCGGAATCAACGGCCGTTTCTGAAAGCCACATGCCTTCTGGCATCGTGCCATAGTGGCTTTCATAATCGGCAATACCCCAGCGAATCTGCGTGATCTTGTCGCGCCGATTGGCAAGCGGCATGATGACGTGGTTATAAACCTGCGCGATTGCGGAACTGTGCCCGTCGTTGATCCTCCGGCTGCGCCGTTCCCCATCGAGAATCATGCGGTACGTACGCGGCGCATTCTCCTTCAGCCAGCTCATCAGCGTTGGCCCGAAGTTGAAGCTCATCCGCGAGTAGTTATTGACGATCCGGATGATCTGGTTTTTGTTGTTTACGGTGCGGGCCGCTCCATTGGTCGCGTAGCTCTCTGCGCATACACGCTCATTCCAGTCGTGATACGGCGCAGCGGAGTCCTGCGTCTCAACCGTCTCAAGCCACGGGTTCTCGCGCGGGGGCTGATAGAAGTGCCCGTGGATGCAGATGAATCGTTGCGCTGCTGCCATGCTCTCCGGGTGCAGTAAATGAAATGATCGTGCTTAGATATTGTAGGCTTTAACGCTCAGCGGCGGTCTTGACTCTCGGACTGCTCAGTGTCGGTCGGCTGCGCACCTCGTCGTCGCCTAGGAACTGGATTCTTCCGGCTTCACCGCCCGGCCCGCGGGTGGAGTGCCCTTGGCCAGGTCGCACGCACGCCACATGTACCAGCTCGCCACTGAACGGAATGGCCGCCATCGCTGAGCGCGACGGAACAGCACATCCGCTTTGGGCAGGTCCGATGCTTCCAGCGGACGATTTTTCGGGAGTCGCTGAAATGTAAGAGCAAATCCTTTGCGGACGCCATAATCCGTGACCGGTAGAACATCAGGCCGTCCAAGCCTGAAGATAAGCAACATCTCCACGGTCCACGGACCGATGCCGCGCACCTCCGTCAGCCGCTCGACAATGTCTGCATCGGGCATCTTCAGAATGGCCTTGTGGGTTGGCACAGTTCCGTCGAGGGTCTTCGCCGCGAGGTCGCGCATCGCCTTGATCTTGTTGCCGGAAACGCCGGCCGCTCTCAATGGTCCATCAGGCGTGTCGAGCAATTGCTGAGGCGTAGGATCGCCGTGGAAAAACTCGCGAACGCGCCGATGGATGGTCGCTGCCGCCTTCCCGTGCAGTTGCTGATAGAGAATTGACTCGAGCAGCGACTCGAAAGGCGAGGGTGACGGATCGAGACGAAGCCTGAACTCGCCGACCCTGTCCATTAGTGCACCAAGCTTGGGATCGCTCGCGCGAAGATGGGCGACTGCCTCAGCAGCGTCAAAGGGAAGCTTTCTGCTTTTTCCATCGTGAATCATCGAGAAACCAGTCTATCGAATCGCCTTCGACGGCGCTCATTACTCTCAGTGCGACTCGGCAACGACCGACATCCAGAGCGATCGGCTGACTGGGTCATAATGATGGCTGATCACCCTCAAATCCTGCCGCGCGCCAAACTCGAGGCTTTTATTGAATCAAGGAACCGGCCCAGCAACCAAACCGAAGATCGAGAGCGCACCCAGCCCAGCCCGGGCGAAGAACGACAGCTCCACGTTTCTTCTTGCTTTGAGCGGTCTCGTTGGACTAGTCGAAATGGCAACACACGTCGTGCCGTTCGGGCGAGGCTTCGAAATGGTGGCTCTCGCCCAGAACCTCGCCGAACACGGTACCTACGCCAATCCGTTTGGTGTTCTCGCCACCGGGCCTACTGCCGCCAATCCGCCTCTCTACCCGTTCATTCTCGCCATTGCCTTCAAGCTTCTTCATTCATCTGCATTGGTCGCGCTTGCCGCAACCTTGGGAAATATCGTTGCGAATGCGATCACTGCAATATTGCTGCCCCGGATTTCGATCTTGTTCTTCGGCGATGGACGTCCCGGAACCGTCGCCGCGATTTTCTGGATCTTCGCATGTCCGCTGTTGCCGAGTTGGGACGTTGAACTCACGGTTCTGACGATACTGATCTTTTGCCTCTTCTCGTCGGCAACGATTGCAAAGCCCAGATCAAGCTTGCATGCAATGGTTGCGGGCCTGCTTGTGTCTGCCCTGTTTCTTTTCAATCCTTCGACGCTGTTGATCTTTGGTCCGTGGCTCTTCTGGCTGGCCTTTCAGCATCGCAGCACACTCCGGCAAACAGCCACCTATTGCTGCATCGCGTTGTCTGTTCTTCTGATTGCCAGCTCGGCATGGGGATTCCGCAACCAGCAACGACTGGGACACTTTACGATTCGCACCAACCTGGGAATGACCCTTTATGCCTCGAACAACGACTGCGCGAGACCCAGCATGAAAGAGTCTGAACTGAGCTACTGCTATGAGGCTCACCATCCGAATACCAGCGTTGAGGAGGCCTCGCTTCTCAGCTCACTCGGCGAAGTTGCATACGATCGCATGCGCACATCCGACGCAAAGACCTGGATTCGCACGCACCCCTCTGCGTTTTCCCACCTCACGCTGGAACGCATCAAGGACTTCTGGTTTCCTGTGCCCTGGGACAGCTTGTTCCAGTCAATCGTGATCTGGATTGCAACCGTCCTTTCTTTTCCAGGCCTGCTGATCATGGCGCGCAGACGTGATCGCGCCCTGGGGTTCGTTCTTCCTGCCCTCCTGATCTATCCCCTTATGTACTACATCGTCGTCAGCGACGTTCGTTATCGCCTGCCGGTACTGTGGCTCTCGCTGTTGGCCGCCGCGCAGTTCGTCGTCTGGGCGTGGGATAGGTGGAGGGCGCCGAAGCAGTTCACCACGCGATAGTCTGATTGCGGCGGCATCCGCCGTTCGCTTCGCATACTATCTGCTATAGGAACGCGAACAAACTTGTTAAGGGAGCAGCTCCTATCATGAAAATGCGTCCAGGTACGCAGACAGGGTTTCTTCTCTGCGGTAAAGAGTGGAGCGATGGAGACGCGCTCGAAGTTCGCTCTCCGTGGGATCAGGGGCTGATCGGCAAGGTCACTGTGGCAACCAGGGCCGATGCGCGTGAAGCTGTAAACCACGCGGTTGCCAGCCTTCGTCGTACCCGGGCTTTGCCGCGCTGGAAGCGCCGGGAAATCCTTGAAGACGTCGCAGCTTCATTGATCGAGCAGAAGGAACGTTTCGCCAATCTCATCGTCGCGGAGGCGGGCAAACCCCTGCGTCTCGCACGAACCGAAGTGGACCGCGCTGTCCTCACCTTCAAGACCGCCGCCGAAGAGGCAGCCCGACTGGGTGGCGAGACCATACCGCTCGACCTGACCGAAGGCAATGAAAATCGCTGGGGGCTTGTGCAGCGATTTCCCGTCGGCCCGGTGCTGGCCATCACTCCGTTTAATTTCCCCTTGAACCTCGTAGCTCACAAAGTAGCGCCGGCGCTTGCTGCCGGATGCCCGATTCTAGTCAAACCCTCCCCGCAAACCCCATTCACTGCGCTCGCTCTGGGTGAGGTAATTCTCAAGGCAGGTTGGCCGGAGGAGGCGCTCGCAGTTCTGCCGCTTGAAAACGTCGATACGGCATGGCTCGCAGAGAAAGAGGACCGCATCAAGCTCGTCAGCTTCACCGGTTCTGCCAAAGTGGGATGGGGATTGAAGGCGCACTCCGGCCGCAAGCGCGTTCTGCTCGAACTCGGCGGCAGCGCGGCGCTCATCATCCATAGCGACTATCGCGATTTGGACAGTGCCGCCGAGCGCACGGCGCATGCCGCATTCGGTTATGCCGGACAGTCGTGTATCAGCGTACAGCGCGTGTTTGTGGACAAGAATATCTTCCAGACCTTCCTGTGGAAGCTGGTGGAGGTTGTTGGCAAACTGGTCGCCGGGGACCCATCTCATGAGACCACAGACTTGGGTCCGATGATCAGACAAGCGGAGGCAGAGCGCGTCGAATCCTGGATCAAGGAAGCCGTAGCGGCGGGAGCTCGTCTGATCGAAGGCGGCGAGCGTCAGGGTAGCCTGGTAAAGCCTGCGATTCTAACCGGCACCAAAACCGGAATGAAAGTCCGCGACGAAGAGGTCTTTGGCCCGGTCGTTCTTGTCGAGCCGTACACCGACTTCGAAGAGGCCCTGGCTGAAGTCAACCACTCTCGCTTCGGCCTGCAGGCCGGACTGCTTACGCGCGACGCGGGACGCATCCTGACAGCCTTCCGTGAGCTTGAGGTTGGCGCGCTGATTGTGGGTGACACGCCGGCATGGCGGCTCGATCCCATGCCCTATGGCGGCGTTAAAGACTCAGGCCTTGGCCGCGAGGGCATCCGTTTCGCTATCGAAGAAATGACAGAACCCCGCATGCTGGTGATGACAGGTATGAACTGAAATCGTCGAAGAACCACAGTACGGCGTGGATCGAAATGGGTGAACCGACTGTGCGGACTTCTTCTGTTCTGTTGTGTCTCATGGTTTTGACTCTTCCTGCATCTGCCGCAACCCCTGTGACCGTGGCACAGCTGGAACAGTTTCTTACCCACTCGCATACGGAAAAGTTGTCTGACGCCGAGATCGCTCGCCGGCTCGGCAAGGTGGAACTCTCCGAACAACTCACGTCAAAGAGCCTCGCTCGCATCTTCGCTGAAGCAACACCGGGACCGAAGACAGAGGAACAACTTGAGTTCCTGGCCGCCGTCTCCCTCCTTCAGCCCCCTCCACCTGCAGAGTTGCCGGGCGAGCCGCCTCCAGATCAGCCGACACAAAAGAAGATAGTCAGATCCGCGCGTGAGTACGCCGGGGATGCGCTGCGCGTGGTCCCGGATTTCCTTGCCGTTCGCGAGACGCGAGCGTTTAACAACCTGCCCATCCAGGCTACAAAGAAGCATCAGAGGCCCACCGTCGAGATGCACTTCGCCAGTGAGGCGCGACGCGAAATCGCAGTTCGGAACGGGAAGGAAGTGTACTGGGCGACATCAGCAAATGAAGGAGCAGGGAATTCCGGGCTCGCCTCTGGCTTATCCAGCTGGGGTGAGTTTGGAGCGATTCTGAAAGTGGTGCTCGCTGACACCTCCGACGAGACATTGCGATGGAGTCGATGGCAGAGAAGCGAATCAGCCTCCACCGTAGCGGTCTTCCGCTACAGAATCCCGCGCGCGTCTTCGCATTACACTGTCGACTTCTGCTGCTACCGGCGAGCCGAAGACGATCCAACCGAGCACTCGTTCAAAGACAAGCCGCCATATCGGGGCGAAATGTACATCAATCCCATGAACGGCGAGATCGACCGGATCACCCTTGATGCTGATCTGGCAGAATCAGCCCCGGTTACCAAGTCTTCGATGGCGGTTCAGTATGGGCGAATCTTGATCGCCGGCAAGCCGTACCTTTGCCCCGTCTGGAGCGTTGCGCTCACCGAGCTTCACAACACCGCCATTGAGAAGATCGACGGCATCGGCATCGAAAGGCACTTAAACAAAACAGAGTTCACTCGTTACCATAAGTTCGGTTCAACAGCCCGCATCCTGACCGGCAGCCCACAGCAGCCATAACCAGCATGTAACAATTTCGGGACTGGCACACGCCTTCCATCTGACGTGCCGTGAGAGAGAATCGATAGATATGGATCTAGGACTCAAGAACAAACTGGTCGTCGTCACGGGCGGTGGCGCCGGTATTGGCGCTGGCATCTCACGTGCATGTCTCGATGAAGGAGCGCGCGTCGTCGTGCTCGGCCGCCCCTCAGAGAACGTACAGGCCTTCATCACGGAAATGCAGGTTGCATCGCAACCTTGCCACTTCATCGAGGCACATCTCGAGGATCTCGACCGGTGCCGTACAGCGATCAGCGAAATCGAAGAGCTCCATGGCGACATCTACGGGCTGGTCAACAACGCAGGCGTCAATGACGGTGCCGGTCTGGAGAATGGCAGCGTCGACAAGTTTGTCGAAAGCCTGCAAAAGAATCTCATTCACTACTACGCCCTTGCGCACTACGCTCTTCCTTCGCTAAAGCGGACGCAGGGATCGATCGTCAACATCAGCTCCAAGGTCGCCTTCACCGGCCAGGGCAACACCTCCGGCTATGCTGCCAGCAAGGGTGCACAGCTTGCCTTGACCCGCGAGTGGGCCGCCGAATTGTTGAAGTACAACATCCGCGTCAATGCCGTGCTTCCGGCCGAAGTGATGACTCCTCTGTACCGCCGCTGGCTCGATACCCTCGGCGATCCCGATGCGGAACTAAAGCGCATTACCGACAAGATTCCTCTTGGACATCGCATGACGCTGGCCTCTGAGATCGCGGCAGCGGCTGTGTTTCTGCTTTCGCCTACGCAGTCAGCGCACACAACTGGCCAGCATCTGATCGTCGACGGCGGATACGTACACCTTGATCGTGCGTTGACCTAACACCACGAAATCAGCGAAATAAAATGCGGCTGAAGATCGCACCGGCGGCCGCAAATCGCAAATCAAGCGCTGCACTGCGGACGAGTTCCAGTCGAGTGCCGTCGCAACTGGTCGAGTTGCGTTCCATGTACTCCGCCATCTCCATCAATACACCGGCGTCGCGAAAGGCAGTCCGAGGCGTCCTCGTCCATGCAAGATTCAGAGCCTCAGAACCGTTGGAAATAACCCATGCACGCCTGCAAGCGGGGCTCATGCGAGCCATGATTGCTTCCCATGAACGACGCTCGCGTCGATACATGTGAACGCACGAACTCACCATTGCGGTTGCCGCCAGCAGGAAGCAGGCGATCTGGAGTGGAATGAGAATGATCGTGCTTTCTCGTCCCGGAATTGCACCCGAGGAGGCGGACAAGTTCTCCTCTTTCGGTCAGAGTATCTCGCTGCTAGCCG
>Ga0157376_10003544_pt1 | contig 10757 bp, 7 predicted proteins | sample M45metaG_FD_121801 | JGI IMG/M metagenome (GOLD analysis project Ga0157376, IMG submission 121801) | Miscanthus rhizosphere microbial communities from Kellogg Biological Station, Michigan, USA - M4-5 metaG | ecosystem: Host-associated > Plants > Roots > Rhizosphere > Soil | place: USA: Michigan... | reverse complement strand
CTCCACACTTCACTCCCCGGACCATCAGGCGAATATGTGGTGACATAGGAAACCTCCACGCCCTTGGTCTCCATTGCCGCAATCGTCATCTGTCCATCCCATGACGACAGCTCCTTACTCCCGCGGTTTCGTTGGAACACAATTCCCTTCATCGTCGAGTCGCCCAATTGCTCTGAGTTATATCGATTGAAATTCCCTTCGTTCAATCCCTCTCGGAAGTCCCGTGCGAATCCACGTGTCCACCCCAGCATGTTCGTCCACGACAACAACACGCTCACCGTAATTTTCTTCTTCGTAGGATTTTCGGCGTGCCAACGGTACACCGCCACCGGGTAACTGGTCTCTTTGTAGTTGTCAGGAAGGATCGGCGAAAACTGTTCTACGGTCACCTGCGCCGGAAACTTGTCCCACTGGTATTCGAACCACGACTTCGGATACAGCGCCGCATAATCTCCCGCGCCCACCGGATAATCCCAACTCCAGCTCTTCAGCGAATTTCCTTCGGGATGCCCTGCGAAGAGCACCTTGGCCACTCCGCTCGCGTCGCCTTCCGCCTGTTGAAACATGGCGAACTGGTTCGCATACACCGTCTGATACCTGTGCACGCCCGGCTGCAAGTGCCATCGCGAAAAATCGCCGCGAAATGTTCGCGAAAATGTCCCCGCGCCGAATCCGCCTACCGGCGCGCCTTGCCAAAATCCATCGTCGATGTGCCCAGGTCCCAGCGCTGGCTTGGCTGTCCCCGCATGCTCGAGCGGCAGTCCTATCGGACGCCGCCAAGCCGCTTTCGGAATCTCATCAGCGAAAAGTGCCGGCCCTCCCACAAAAATCATCACCGCGCACACAATACCAGGCAGTCCTCGACGCACTTTCATTCCAGCCTCCTGACAAGGCAAAGGGCAGCCGCAGCTGCCCAAGGGTAAACCGTTTACTTCCGCAGATAGTATAGAAAATCGTTATTCTACGCAAGCCTGACCTCTCTCGCTGTTACGCTAAAGTTTTGCGAAAGTTTCATCTTTCTCGCTTCTGACCCGCTCGCATTTGCCGCAACCACTGGCGCGGTATATCCTCTGCCCGTGCGCAAATCTTCTTCCTCGCAGTCCTCTCCGACCACCGGACTCCTTTTCGGCCTGGTCCTCACCCTGGCCGCCGTCCTGGTCTATTCCTCATACACGCGCTCGCAACTCTCCGGCCTCCGCGCTCTGCAAAGTGACATGGTCGACCGCAACCGCCGCGACTCCCTGCAACTCCTCCGCGTCCAAAACGATCTCAGCTCGCTAGGCCTTGCTATGCGCGACATGCTGGATGCTCGCGAACCCTATCCACTCACCGCCTGGGCTTCCCAATTTCAGCGTATACGCGAAGACTTGAACGCCGCCCTCAAACTCGAAGAACAGTTTTCTCCCGCCACCCGTACCGCCGATCAGCGCCAATTCCTCAGCCAGTCCCTGATGCAATTCTGGGACGCCGTGGACCGCATGTTCGACTTAGCTGCCGCCGGAAAAGAAAAAGAAGCTCGCGATCAGATCCAGCTTACACTGCAAGCTCGCCAATCCGCGCTCAGCACCGCTGTCTCTCGGCTCCTGGTGCAAAACAACGAAGGCGAAGAGCAAGCCGCCGACCAGATCGCCAAAATCTACGACGGTGTTCAGCGTCAGCTCTACGTTCTGCTCGGCGCCACGCTCGTCGCGATCGTGCTCACCAGCCTTTACCTCATCTATTCCAATCGCAAAATTTTTGCCCGCCTGGAAACCCTCTCCGCGCAGCGCAGCGAACTCGCCCAGAAACTCATCCACACTCAGGAGTCCACGCTTCGTCACATCTCCCGCGAACTGCACGACGAATTTGGCCAGGTGCTCACCGCAATCGGCGTTCTTCTCGGCCGCGCCGGCAGGCAAGTTCCCCAAGCTTCTCCACTCCACGCTGAACTCACCGAAGTTCGCGATATCGCTCAATCCACTCTGAACAACATCCGCAGCCTCTCTCAGGCCCTGCATCCAGTTCTTCTTGAAGAAGCCGGCCTCGAATCCACACTCGACTGGTACATTCCAACCGCCGAGCGCCAACTCGGCCTCTCACTGCACTATCAAAGATCCGGCTCGCCCTTCGCCATCGATTCCGCCGCTGGAGTTCAGGTCTATCGCATCTTGCAGGAAGCACTCAGCAACATCAGCCGTCACGCTGGAGTAGAGGAAGCCTGGGTCCGACTGAAATACCAACCCGATGCCTTGGTTCTCGAAGTGGAGGATCATGGCAAAGGAATCGCCGCGCAATCGGCTGCAAAAGACGGCCGCGGCATCGGCCTAGTCGCCATGCGCGAGCGCGCCGAATTAATCGATGGCACTATTGAATACCTGCAAGCCAACGGTCGAGGCACTCTGGTTCGCGTGATTGCGCCTCGAGAGAAAGTAGCAGCGCATGTCGGATAAAATTACCGTTCTTCTTGTCGACGATCACGCCCTAGTTCGCCGCGGTTTTCGCCGCATGCTCGACGACGATCAAACTCTCGAAGTCGTCGGCGAAGCCAGCAATGGCGCCGAAGCCGTCCGGCTGGCCGCCAAACTAAATCCCCAAGTCATCGTCATGGACTGTCAGTTGCCGGAAATGAATGGCCTCGAAGCCACTCGCAAGATTCTGCAAGCGCAACCCGACACGGCCATCCTCATGCTCAGCATGCACTCCGAAGACACTCTGGTCCGCCAATCCCTCGAGGCCGGCGCCCGCGGCTACGTTCTCAAGAACGCCAACGATCTCGATCTGGCCAAGGCCATCAAAAGCGTCGCCGCAGGCCAGTCCGTTCTCGATCCTCAGGTCCAGCGCTCTGAAGCCCTCAAAGGTGAACGTGAAGCCGGTCTCACCGCGCGCGAACTCGAAATCCTGCAACATATCGTCGCTGGAAAATCCAACAAGGAAATTGCCTCTGAACTCGATCTCAGCGCGAACACCGTTTCCGTGCATCGCGCCAACATCATGGATCGTCTGGGCATTCACAAAACCGCCGAACTCGTCGTCTACGCCATTCGAAATGGGCTGGTGAATCTGCCTTGAACCGACGTTCCTTCCTCGAATCCGGTTCTCGTGCGGCGGTTGCTGCTCTCCTACCAGCTTTCCCGCTCGCGGCATACCAGAACAAGGACCCGCTCTTTCAGCTGAAAAACATTACCGACCAAGCCGGCATCAATTTCCGCCACAACAGCGGCGCCTACGGCGGCAAACTCCTCCCCGAAACTCTCGGCTCCGGTTGCGCTTTCCTCGACTACGACTCCGACGGCTATCAGGACATTCTTCTCGTCAATTCCATGGACTGGCCCGGCCACAAACGCGGCCGCTCTGCGCTCAAGCTCTACAAAAACAATCGCAACGGCACATTCTCCGATGTCACTCGCGAAGCCGGCCTCGATCTCGAGCTCTACGGCATGGGCATCGCCGTCGGCGATTACAACAACGATGGCTTTCCAGACATTCTCATCACCTGCGTCGGCCAGAATCGTCTTTTTCGCAACACCGGTAAAGGCAGCTTCGTCGACGTCACAAAATCCAGCGGTCTCGCCGCGCATCAAGCCTTTAGCACTTCGGCGCTCTGGTTTGATTACGACCGCGACGGCCTTCTCGATCTCTTCGTCTGCAATTACGTCAACTGGTCGCCCGAACATGATGTTTTCTGCAGCCTTGATGGAAAAAATAAGTCCTATTGCACTCCCGAGGCCTATCGCGGCGAAACCTGCTGGCTCTTTCACAATCGAGGCAACGGCACTTTTGAAGACGTCACCGCCGCCAGCGGCATTTTTGACACCAGCTCCAAATCCCTAGGTGTCGCCATGCTCGATTTCGATCAGGACGGATGGCCCGATCTCTTCGTCGCCAACGATACTCAACCCAACAAACTTTATCGCAACTTGCGTAATGGGAAATTCAAGGATGCCGCCGTCGAAGCCGGCCTGGCCTTCAGCGCTGACGGAAAAGCTCGCGCCGGAATGGGTGTGGACGTCGGGGACTTCGAAAATTCCGGACGCCCCGGCATCGCCATCACCAATTTTGACAATGAAATGGTTGGACTCTATCGCTCACCCGTCGCAGGTCAGTTCGACGACGTTTCCGTTTCCGCAGGAGTTGGCGGTCCTTCCAAAACAACGCTCGGCTTCGGCTGTGGTTTTGCCGATCTCGCTCTCGACGGCCGCCTCGATCTGGTCGTCGCCAATGGTCACATCGACGACACCGTGCGCAATATTCATGGCAACGTCGGCTACGCTCAACCTCCGCATCTTTTTCAAAATCTCGGCAACGGAAAATTTCAGGATGTCGCCGGAACCTTCGGCGGCGACTTTTCCGCGCCGCGCGTTGGCCGCGGCCTGGCCTTCGCCGATTTCGATCGCGACGGCGACGTGGATCTGCTGCTCACCACCAACAACGGCCCCGCTTCTCTGTTTCGTAATGACGTTCGCTCCGGCAATCTCGCCCTGCGCCTTCGCCTCATCGGCTTCCAATCCAATCGCGATGCCGTCGGAGCTGTCGTTCGCATCTACCATGGCGGCCAAAGCCAGATGCGCACCGTTCGCGGCGGCTCCAGTTACCTTTCCCAATCTGAGCTGCCGCTCACCTTTGGTGTTGGCAAAGCCGATCGCATCGATCGCCTCACCGTGGAATGGCCCAGCGGCGCAAACCAGGAATTTAGAAATATTTTGGCCGGGCATGCCTACGAACTCAGTGAAAATAAAGGTCTTAGTGAGCCTTCAAAATTCTAGTACATTCGCATTATTGCGCCCTTTTCCTCCCCGCCTTATAAAGGGTCCCAACAAAGTACAACGAGCTACCCGATTCACCGATTTTTGAAACACCTCGGGAGCACCCCTATTACGACGCGGCCGGATACCCCAAACTATTCCGGTCGCGTTGTTGTTTTTCGCATAGCGGTGCAGGGATAATTTTGGGTTCTGGGGTACACGATTTATGAGCCGTTGGCGGTCTGGACTTCTGCTCGTTCTCTCGCTCTCCGCGATCTATCTTTTCGCTTTTCCCTCTGCCACCATCATCGACGGCTGCGGGGTCTTGCTTCACGCCGGAGCCGGAATTCTCCTGGCCGTTCTCTTAATTCCCATCCTTCGCCGTGTTCTTCGCGATTCCCCGTTGGAAATTCGTTTTGGCTGGCTGCTGATCACAGCTGGCACCCTTCTCGGCCTCGTTCTCATCAAGATCGGCACTCCCAACCGTTTCCGCCTCTGGCTTTTTCTTCACATTGCGATGTGTGCTCTTGGGGTTCTCCTTGTAGCAACTTCATGGATCACTCGGCGTGGCTGGTTCGGCAAAGGTTTTGCCGGAGCTGCCGTAAGTTTCGCCGTTTGCGCTCTGCTCTTTACCGGGATCGCCGCTGGCTCCTGGTGGACTCGCACCGTTGCCTGGAAAAATGCCAATCGCATCGTCAATCCCAAACTTACCACCGAAACCATGGACGGCGAAGGTGACGGCCCTTCCGGAAAATTCTTCCCTAGCTCGGTGCAAACCAAAGACGGAAAAAATATCCCCGCAAAATATTTTATGCAGTCACAAGCCTGCGAACGCTGCCACAAAGATATCTACGCCCAGTGGAATAGCTCCGCTCACCACTTTTATTCCTTCAACAATCAGTGGTATCGCAAAAGCATCGAATACATGCAGGACGTTGCCGGGGTGAAAGCTTCCAAGTGGTGTGCCGGCTGCCACGACCCTGCTCTGCTTTTTAGCGGAATGTTTGACACTCCCGTCCGCCAGATCGAGAACACTCCCGCCGCGCAAGCCGGACTCAGCTGCATGATGTGCCACAGCATCGTTGAAGTGAAAAGCACCATGGGTCAGGGCGATTTCGTTCTCGAATATCCGAAACTCCATGAACTTGCCGCCAGCGAAAATCCGGTGATGCGTACCCTCCACGATTTCATGGTCAAAGTAAATCCGGAACCGCATCGCCGCACATTCTTGAAACCGTTCATGCGCGAGCAGACTGCCGAATTCTGCTCCGGCTGCCACAAAGTCCATCTCGATGTTCCGGTGAATAAATATCGCTGGGTTCGCGGCTTCAATGAATATGACAACTGGCAGGCCAGCGGCGTTTCTGGGCAGGGTGCCCGCTCTTTCTACTATCCCGCGAATTCCATGATGTGCGCCGACTGCCACATGCCACTGCAACCTTCCCAAGACGAAGGCAACATCAACGGTTTCGTGCATTCGCACCGCTTCCCCGGCGCGAATACCGCCGTGCCCACCGCCAACGAAGATCCGGTGCAGCTCGCGCAGAGCGCGAAGTTCCTGCAAGACAAACAAGTGACGGTGGACGTTTTCGCCATCTCGCCCGCCGAAAAAGCAACCAAAACCGCTGCCGCTTCTCCGCTTGCCGGCGCCCAGGAGCTTTCCACAACCTTCGCTGTCGGTGAAGAGGCTGACACGGCAACTCCCAAAGGTGCCAGCGGCGAGGTCCGCCCCATCACCGCTCCTCTCGGACGCGTGGCAGCATCCGTTCGTCGCGGCGATGACTATCTTGTGGACGTTGTCGTGCGAACCCGCAAGGTCGGCCACTTTTTTCCCGGCGGCACCGTCGACGCCTTCGACGTTTGGCTGGAACTGCAAGCCATCGACGAAAAAGGCCAAATCCTTTTCTGGAGCGGAAAAGTCGAAGACCACGACCAGGGCCCTGTCGAACCTGGAGCACATTTCTACCGGTCGCAGCAAATCGACGCTCACGGTAACGTCATCAACAAACGCAATGCCTGGTCCAGTCGGGCCACGGTTTTCGTGCACCTGATTCCTCCCGGAGCGGCAGACACTGTTCACTTCCGCATGCACATTCCAGAAAACGCCGGAGCGAAGGTCAATTTGCACGCCAAGTTGAACTACCGCAAATTCATGTGGTTCAACACGCAGTTCTCCTATGCGGGCGAAGAAGATCCGCGCCAGCCCAAAGGTGTTAGCACGCCGGATTACGACGACCGCAAGTTTGCTTTTCGCGGCGATACTTCCGGAGTTGCTGGCACACTAAAGAAAATTCCCTCCCTGCCAATCATCACCGTCGCGGAAGACACCAAAACCGTTTCCGTACTCGATAAAAAGACTCCTCCACCGGCGCCACACGCAATCACTATGAAAGAAGACTGGATGCGCTGGAATGATTACGGGATCGGACTTTTTCTGCAGAACGATTTGAAAGGCGCAGAAGCCGCCTTCACCAAAGCTACCGAATCCGACCCCAATAATTTCGATGGCTGGGTCAATATCGGCCGCGTGCACACCCAGGAAGGCAACACCGCCGACGCCATCAAAGTTTTGGACAAAGCGCTAGCCATGAAGCCGGAACTCGCACGCGCCAATTATTTTTACGCGCGCAATCTGAAGGAAGAAGGCAAATACGAAGACGCCATCTTTAAGCTGCAAAGCGTTCTGAAGCAGTACCCCCGCGATCGCGTCGTGCACAACGAACTAGGCCGCATCTATTTCCTGCAAAAGAAGTATTCCGACGCGGTGCGGGAATTTGAAGCCACACTCGCCATCGATCCCGAAGATTTGCAGGCGCACTACAATTTAATGCTTTGCTACAACGGTCTCGGCGACCAAGCTAAGGCCGAAGCCCACAAGGTGCGTTACCTGCGGTACAAGGCCGACGAGTCTTCGCAGGCCATCACTGGCCCGTATCGGCAGATTCATCCAGACGATAACAACGAGCGCCAGTCCATCCATGAGCACGTCTCCGTTGCACTGACCGCGCCGTCAAGTTCGGCCAAGAAATCTGCGGCAGCGCGAAACGCTGGAAGCGCTCAGTCCTCGCCCTCTGGAAAAGATTGAGAATTTTCTTTGTATGGTACCGAGGAATACCAGATGACTTGGATTAAGACCGTTTCGGGCGAAGACGATCCGCGCGTCAAAGCCGCAATTGAAGCCGAGCGCAAGCTCTATCCCCAGGAATACGCCACTCCCGTACCGTCTGTCGATCGCGGCATGCAGAACGGCATCGTCGGCTCCCACACACTTTTGCCCGATGTGCTGTTTCATGCCTTTAGCGCGTTCGGCGCGATGATGGCGCCGGAGTTGCCGCTGCAGCGCCGTCAGCATGAAATGATCGCCACCATGGTCTCAGTCACCAACCGGTGTTTTTATTGAATTGAATCTCACGCAGAGTTTCTGCGCAGGGTGACGTTAGACGACACGCTGATCGCAGCGCTGCAAAGCGACTACCGCGCTGCGCCGATCACCGAACAGGAACGTACGATGTGCGATTACGTGGTAAAGCTGACCAAAGACGCCACACAGTGCAGTCCGGCGGATTTGGACAAATTACGCGCGACCGGTTTCGACGACCAGGGAATTTTGCAAATCACTTTGATTGCTTCCTGGTTCAACTACATCAATCGCGTTGCCGATGCGCTGGGCGTCGGCCGCGATATTCCGGCGGAGAAACCTTGAAGAAACTTTCTGCAATCAGCACATCCTTTTTCACCATTTTCTATTTTCTTTTCTCCATTGGCTTTTCTCCCGCTGCGAGCGCGCAAAACGAAGCCGGCGTTACCTTTCAGGATGTCACCGCGAAATCCGGGATTCATTTCACTCACAATAACGGCGCATTCGGGAAGAAGTTTTTGCCGGAAACTGTTGGCCCAGGCGTGGCTTTCATCGATTACGACAACGACGGATGGCCGGATATTTTTCTGGTGAATGGCAGCGACTGGCCCGGCCACCTGCAAAAACACAGCACGCCCAAGCTCTATCGCAACAATCACGACGGCACATTCACCGACGTCACTCACAAAGCCGGACTCGATATCGAAATGTACGGAATCGGCGTAGCTGTCGGCGATTATGACAACGACGGTTTTGATGACCTGTTCATTACGGCGTACGGCCAGAGCCGTTTGTTCCACAACAATGGCCCAGACAAAGGGGGCAACGTCACTTTTGCCGACGTAACGCAAAAGGCTGGACTCAACGGAATCAAGGAATTCAGCACTAGCGCGGCTTGGGTCGACTACGATAAAGACGGCCGACTCGATCTCGTAGTTGGAAACTACGTGCAGTGGTCGCCGGAGAATGATTTGTATTGCACGTTGGATGGCAAGAGCAAGTCGTATTGCACTCCGGAATCGTACAAAGGATCTTCGGTTCGGCTGTGGCACAACAACGGCAAAAGCAGCGCCGGCAACGTGACGTTTTCCGATGTGACCCAGAAGTCCGGACTCGGCGAACCGACATCCAAGACGCTCGGCGTTGCGGTTCTTGATTACGACAACGACGGCTGGCCCGATCTTCTTTTTTCGAACGACACGCAACCTAACAAGTTGTACCACAACAACTCCAACGGAACTTTTACTGAGAAAGCGGTCGTCGCGGGTGTGGCGTTCAGCGAAGACGGCGTAGCACGCGCGGGAATGGGCGTGGACACTGCCGATTACGACCGCAGCGGAAATACCAGTTTGATCATTACCAATTTTTCCAACCAGATGATTTCTCTCTATCACAACGAAGGCAAAGGTCTGTTCGTGGATGAAGCGCCGCGCAGCGATGTGGGCCGCGCTTCCCTGCTGACGCTGGGATTTGGCTGCTTCTTTTTCGACTACGATCTCGACGGCTGGCCGGATATTCTGGTGACCAACGGACATATCGATCCGGATATTCAAAAAGTGCAAGTAAATGTGAAGTTCGCGGAGCCGCCTCATCTTTTTCGGAATTTGGGGGAAGGAAAATTTGCAGAGGTCACCAAATCTGCGGGAGCGGAATTTGCCGCCGCGCGCGTGGGAAGGTCCGCTGCTTATGCCGACGTTTTCAACGATGGGCGGCTGGATGTTCTCCTCTCCACGAACGGTGGCGCGGTTCATCTTTTCCGGAATGTGGCAGCGAAAGGTGCTGCGTCCGCCGCTAATCGCAGCGTGCGTCTTAAATTAGTCGGTACCCAATCAAATCGCGATGGAATCGGGGCGATAGTTCGATTGACCACTTCCGACGGAACGCAAACGCAAATGCTGAGGAGCGGATCGAGCTATCTCGCTGCGAACGAACTGGTGTTGACGTTCGGCGTGGGCAGAGCAGACAAGGCCAACACCATCGAAATCCGCTGGCCGAGCGGCCAAGTGGACAAGCTATCCAACGTAACGGTCGGGCAGACCGTCGTGATCACAGAAGGCAAAGGCGCAACCAAATCCGTTCCCTATTCCGCTAAATAACATGTCTAAAGAGCTTCTCAAAGATAGATCGCGCCGCATGATTTGGGCGCTGCCCGAGGCGACGTTGTTGCTCCTCTGTGTCTGTAGGTCATGGTTATTCGCTTTTCCTTGGTGCAAGATTCTGGCAATCATTTTTGGAAATTCCCTTCGACCAAAACGTTTTTGAGACCCGGGCGTCTAACCGACAAACATTTCGACTACTCTGCGCAGACCGCGGGGGCAGAATGGACGACAACCCGAAAATTGCCGGGCAGGACATTGCTGGCCGCTTCGCTGGAAACGTTGCCGGCAACGGCCTTAGCACAGCGCTGGCTGAACCGGTTTCGCAGCGCGAGCGCATTTCTTCGTTGGATGTGCTGCGCGGCTTTGCTCTGCTGGGCATTCTGGTAATGAACGTCAGCGATTTTGCTCTCCCAGAAAACTTTGATTACAACCCCACGGTTGCGGGCCCGATAGGAAAATTGAATCTGTTGCTTTGGGCTGCACGTTTTATTTTGTTTGAAGGGAAAATGCGCGCGCTTTTTTCGATGCTCTTCGGCGCGGGTGTGATTCTGCTGACTTCGCGCCTGGAGAAGCGCGGCG
>Ga0157376_10003543_pt1 | contig 10759 bp, 7 predicted proteins | sample M45metaG_FD_121801 | JGI IMG/M metagenome (GOLD analysis project Ga0157376, IMG submission 121801) | Miscanthus rhizosphere microbial communities from Kellogg Biological Station, Michigan, USA - M4-5 metaG | ecosystem: Host-associated > Plants > Roots > Rhizosphere > Soil | place: USA: Michigan... | reverse complement strand
CAGTGGATCGAGCACCTGCTGACACCAAGGCCTCCGGTCTTCGTTGTGCGCTCTTCGGTAGAGATCAAGGCGTCGCCTAAAGACGTTTGGAAGCAGGTAGTCGCATTCAGCCAGATTGAGCCTCCGCATGAGTTGTTGTTCCGCGAGGGGGTTGCCTATCCGATTCGCGCCGAGATTGTGGGCAAAGGCGCCGGCGCTGAGCGTCACTGCGTCTTTTCTACTGGAGTATTCGTCGAACCTGTTCAGATCTGGGACGAGCCACGGCGACTGAAATTCTCTGTGACTGAAAACCCTCCTCCCATGGAAGAGTGGACCCCGTATCACCACATCGAACCGCCTCACCTGCACGGGTTCCTCAAATCCGAAGGCGGTGAATTTTTGTTAACGTCATTGCCGAATGGCAACACCCGCTTGGTGGGAACGACATGGTATCAGCACGGACTTTGGCCAGCCGCCTATTGGCGGCTGTAGACCGATGAAATCATTCACCGCATCCATATGCGAGTGCTCACGCACATTCAAGAGGAAACAGAAAGGGCGGGCCCTTCCCATTAATTCCCAGCACCGCCGGCACTAGAACTGCAGCAGCACTACTCCCGCCGCCACCAGCGTAGCCGCCGCCCAACGCCGCGTGCGTACGTCTTCGCCGAGGACATATTTCGCCAGAAGCGTTTCGAGGAGATAGCTTGCCGCCGTCGCCGGAACCGCAAAACTCACATTGGCAATCGAGAGCAAGGACAGAAGCGCAAAGAACGACACGGCCATGGCGGCAATGCCGGCGATGACATAGGGATTGACCACGGCCCGCCGGACCATCCAGGCTAGCGTTTGCGGACGCAGGTCCTGCACCTCGCCCTGCCGTTTCATCCCGGCAGTATTCAGGACGTCTCCGAGGGTGTTGCAAATCGCAATGATGGCGACCAGTAGCCATTTCATATCAGGTGCTCCGGCGGACCTTTGGTGGTCCGGGTGGGTGTTTCTTCAGCGAGAACGACGCCCCCGGTGATCAGCACAATCCCCAGCCATCTCAACCATGAGATGTGCTCGTGGAGTAGGATTTTTCCGAAGAGGGCCACCAGAACATACGCGCTGGCGGTCACCGGCAGAACAAAGCTCAGATCAGCACGACTGAGCAGAGCCAAGTCGCAAAGCATCCAGATTGCGAGAATGCAGATACCCGCAGCCGTCCAGGGATTGGTAAATGCCTTGAGGTAGTCGAAGGGCGAAGCGGAAACGATTCGCCCGACCTGCTGCATGCCGTGGCTGAGGGACACGTTGCCTAGCACGTTGCTAACGACAACGAGGAGCACAAGCAACTGGGTTTTGCGATTGCCGTTGGCGTTCATCCCTGGGGCGGCGACGAGCCGCCTAGACACACTAACAGCTGGCGAAGGATTGGTTCATGAGTCACCGACGCTTTCCCCAGCGCAATTCGAGTTTTGATGAGCGCAATCGTTCTTCCCTGAGTCAGCAATTCTAGGCTGCCATGGCGCTTGAGCACTGCGGGTGAGGACACGCGCAGCGGTCGTTGCGTCCGCTGCCGCCAGCGGCATCGGAGCAGGCTTGGCTGCAATATTTTTCTCCGGCAGACACCAGGCAGCTACAGTTTTCGTGGGCACAGCGTTGCTCGTTGGCATTCGGCATGACGGGACTCCCTAAGTCGGACTTGGTTCCAAACCTTCGATGCCAATCATCCAGGACGCGCCGTTCGCAGAAGCTGACTCAAGTGGTCCTTTCAGGGACCGCTTCGCCGATGCCAGGTCCTCTGGAGGAAGAAAGAGATCTAGCGTCTGCTATTCCGGAAGTAACCACTCTGTGTCCCTTCGACGTTGACCCTGAAAACTGAGGGGAGTACGATCATAAAATCCGCAGGGCGAAATTGGCGGTAAGTTATAGACGGAAATGAAGATCAACAGGCTCTCGCTGGTCGCAATTTCGCTCGCAGTGCTGGCAGCTTCAGCCTGTTCCGGTAAGAAGCCAGCGGCTTCTTTACCGGCCGCTCAGAAGACTCCGCCCCCTCCGATCCAGGCTGCAAGCAAGCCTGCGGCTCATTCGAGCGTGGCCGTTGCCAAGGATCCGGCGCCTGAGGCAAAGCTCGAAGCTCCTCACCCAGCCCAAACGCAGGCCAAGCCTGCTCAGCCTGCTGATCCAGTCGCAGATGTGATCGCCCAGGTGGAAAAGCTATATCAGGCTGGGCAGCAGGAATATGCGAACGCGCACAACGAACGGGCCAAGCAACACTTTACCGAAGCGTTCAACCTGTTGCAGGGGAGTCCCGCGAACGTTCGTGCGGACCAGCGCTTTCAACGCGAGATGGATCGGGTGCTCGAGGGTATGAACAACCTCGAATTAGCCGCCCAGGCCGAGGCTCCTGCTGCGGAGCAGAAATCCGAGCCGGCACCCATCGATGAGGCAAACGAGGTCTCCAATTATCCGGTTGACCCCAACGTAAAGGCCAAGGCTGCGGCTGAGATCAAAGCCACCCATTCCGATCTGCCGCTAATGCTCACCGACCAGGTTGCCAGTTATATCAACTACTTTTCAAACCGCGGGCGCGGGACGCTGGAGCATGCTCTCCAGCGCAGCGGACGCTACCGCGAGATGATCGAGCGCACCCTGAAGGAAGAGGGCGTTCCGCAAGACCTCATCTACCTCGCGCAAGCCGAGTCCGGGTTTCATCCTTACGCCGTCTCGCGAGCGGGCGCGCGCGGGATCTGGCAATTTATGGGAAGCCGCGCTCGCGCGTACGACCTGCACCACGACCCCTGGGTTGACGAGCGCCAGGATCCGGAGAAATCTACCCGCGCCGCGGCTCGTCATCTGAAGGACCTGTACAACCAGTTCGGTGACTGGTACTTGGCGATGGCGGCTTATAACTCGGGCCCCGGCACGGTACAGAATGCGGTCAAACGCACCGGTTACGCGGATTTCTGGGAATTGTACAAGCGCAATGTGCTGCCGAAGGAGACTCGCAACTACGTTCCCATCATCGTGGCCGTCACCATCATGGCCAAGAACCCGGAACAGTACGAGCTTGAGTCCATCGTGCGAGATCAGGAGATTGTTTACGACACCGTGAAGATCAACTATCCCGTAGATCTGCGTCTTGTGGCGGAAGCGGTAGACACTAGCGTCGATGAACTCCAGGACCTGAATCCCAGCCTATTGCGCATGCTGACTCCCAAGGGGCGTTATGAGCTGCACTTGCCAGTGGGAACTTCGGAGAAGTTTCAGACTGCAATGGCATCCATCCCACCAGACATGCGGGCGTGGTGGCGTCTGCACCAGGTTGGAAGCGGCGACACGCTCATGTCGGTCGCCAGGCACTACCACACGACACCCCGCGCCATTGCAGAAGCCAATCAGATTGACCTCGGGTCAGATCTCGTGGCTGGCGCCAAACTGGTCGTGCCCATTGCTCCCGGACGACATGGGGCCGGGGAAGGACAGACCTATGCAAAGCGCCTGACTGTCTATCGGGTGCGCAAAGGCGATACCCTCGAGAGGGTTGCCGATAACTTGGGCATTCCACCGACAGTGATCCGCCGCTGGAACCGGTTAAAGGGCGACAGCCTTGCCGGGCACAAGGTGCTCTATATTCACCTGCCGATCAGCCCTGGTGCTGCCTCGTCCGGATCGCTCGCCAGCAAATCGAAACAGAGCAGCCATTTAGCGAAGGAGAGCACCTCAATCCCGAATACCCCTGTCTCGGGCGAGGAAAAACCAGCCGCCGCGAAGACCTCGAGCCGTCGCCATACCGTCCGTCGCGGTGAGACTCTGTATTCCATCGCGAACAGCTACAACACCACCGTAAAGGCCATCCAGCAAACGAATGCCAATGTCGCGACCCTGCGTCCTGGGATGGTTTTGATAATCCCGCCCCAGTAACGGCCAAATTGCAGCAGAACTTTCCTTCCTTGGGCTAACCCCGCTCAGGACATCCGCTTACTCTTGTTCTTCCCTGCCGGTGAATGGAGCGGTTCAAAGAAGCTGTGCGGCTTGCATATTTCCCAGCAAGCCATCCCGCGGCAAAGGCTCTCAAACACTGCTTGCACAAATCAAAACAAGTTGCCACTCCGCTCTTTACCCGTTATAATCCGGCGCCGTCGCAGTTTTGTCTTTTTAACTCTCTCGCGACCTGGGCCGCCCGTGACGGCTTCTCATGTCGCAAAAAGCGGCGCCAAGGCGCCCAGATTTCGAGGAGGACAGAATGATGTTCGAGGAAACCCTCTACCTGCGTGACGATGAAGCCGACGAGTTCGGTGACTCCGGCGCTTACGGCGACACGCTCGAGGAAGATTACGAGGAAGAAGAAGAGGAAGAAGAAAGCGAACTTCCATCTGTAATGGAAGAAGAGCCAGAGCCAGCATCGGAACCCGAACCCGCCGCTCCCGCTCCTGCGGGTGGTGGCGGAGGTGGAGGCGCTCCAGCCCGCAAACCGCCCAAGAAAAAAGCGGCCAAGAAGCCGGCGAAAAAAGCACCCAAGAAGGCAGTCAAGAAGAAGGCCAAGAAGAAGGCCAAGAAGCCTGCCAAGAAAGCGAAAAAAGCACCCAAAAAGGCAGCCAAGAAGAAGGCCAAGAAGCCTGCCAAGAAAGCCGCCAGAAAGTCCGCCAAAAAGAAGGGTGGCCGCCGTCGTTAGTGAAGCTTTTTAGAGGGGAAGCCGCAGCCGTGAAGCTGCGGCTTTTTCCTTTCAGGCATCAAGGATCGGTCCCCTGGAACGTGCACTCGCGAATGGGGACAGGCAACCGGCGGACGCCTCAAGCCGCTTCTGCTACCATTCCCCAACCTGGCTCATCTGATCCTGCAATGCATGTCTTCGCAATCATTGTCGGCGCGTTGATTATGTTCGGCGTCCTGCTCGACGCATTTGAAACCATCGTACTTCCCCGCCGTGTGCGCCGCGCACATTTCCGAATCACCTCCTGGTTCTACCGTTTCACCTGGGTTCCGGTCGCGCGATTGGCCAGTCACATTCAGTCCCAGACTCGCCGCGAAACTCTGCTCGGCTACTTTGGCCCGCTCTCGATGATTGCTCTCCTGGGACTATGGGCATGCGGCCTGATCCTGGGTTTCGCCTTGGTCCAGTTCGGTGCCGGCGAGCACGTCTCAGGATCCACCGTGCCTATCAACTTTTCCACCATCCTCTACCAGAGCGGCCAAACCTTTTTTACGCTCGGTTACGGCGACATAACTCCCGCCAACGCATTTTCACGTTTCGTGGCCATCGGAGAAGCCGGGATGGGCTTTGCATTTCTCGGGGTGGTCATCGGATACCTGCCCACGATCTATTCCGCGTTCTCGCGCCGTGAAATTGAAATCTCCTTGCTCGATGCGCGGGCTGGATCCCCGCCCAGTGCCGCCGAATTGCTCACTCGGGCAGTGAACAGCTCCGACCAGGGGACGCTCGATCGGCTTTTCCAATCTTGGGAGCGCTGGGCTGCCGAGGTTCTAGAAAGCCATCTCTCCTATCCGGTGTTGAGTTATTTTCGTTCGCAGCACAGCAATCAATCCTGGCTGGGTGCGCTCACCGTGATTCTCGATGCCACATCGCTCATCATCACCGGGATCGAGGGCATGAGAAATGAGCAGGCACTGCGCACCTTCAAGATGGCGCGGCATGCAGTGGTCGATCTCGCCCAGGTTGTGAATGCGGACTATGATCCCAGTTTGCCGGACCGGCTTGCAGCTTCCGAACTCGCCGAAATCCGCAAACAGCTGGCAAGCAAAGGTCTCAAGCTTCATGAAGGCCCGGAGGTTGATCAAAAGCTCGTGCAGCTTCGCATGCTTTACGAGCCCTACGCGCAGGCCATCGCCCGCAATCTCTTCATTGGGCTTCCCCCCTGGATCCGGCACGATCAGATCAAAGACAACTGGCGCAGCGGTCCCTGGGACCGCATCATACAGGCGCAGGCTCTAGGCCGACTTTCTCAGCCCCACGGCGGCGTGGATGAACACTTCTGAAGCGTGGAACATGAACCATCAGAAGCTAAAGAGCCCTAGGCCCGTTCTTGCGCTTCCATGAAGGGACAGCGATCTTTGGTCCGAGTCTGATACTGCTCGAGCACGAGGCTGATCACGATCGCGGCCAGCCCCATCGCCACCAGGACATGCCAAATCCAGCTCGCGAGGATCAAGAGCATGCCACCCATAAACCAGAGTATTGAAAATCCGCGCCATCTCTCCGTCTTTGAAGCTTTGTCCGGATGCGATCGTTGAATTGCTGGCAAAGCCAAGGGTCTCCTCTGAAAAACGCTCTCCGCACCCCATTGTCATAATTTTCATTGCGACCGGGAATAGGCAAGCTTGGTGCAACAAGCGGTTGCGTTGTGAATCCGGAGGATTGCCCACGATTTTCACGGTTCACAGAGATCGGGTTGGGCAACCATACCGAGTACTGTGTCGAATCGAGACAAATCCATCCCGGGGGGCCTCAAGTTCTGATAACATTCCTCGCATTGGGGCTTCGTGGAGGACTCTATGTCCCAGTTCACCCGCCGTGAATTCTTGAAGACCGGGCTTGCCGCCGGAACTCTTGCCGTCAGCGGAAGTCTTCCGCTCATTGCTCAGCACCAGACCGCCAGCGATTACGTAACCCTGGGACGATCCGGGATCAAGGTGACGCGCCTGGCGTTCGGTACTGGCAGCTTCAGCGGCGCGGTACAGCGCTCGCTTGGGCAGGAGGGATTCACGCGGCTGGTGCGCTATGCCTACGATCACGGCATCCGCTTTTTCGAGACGGCCGAGTCTTATGGCGAGATGCACAAGATGCTGGGAGTCGCGCTCAAAGGCATTCCTCGCGACAGCTACCAACTGATGTCCAAGGTGACCACCTTTCATGAGGGCGTGAACCCGCAAGAGAAGTTCGATGAATTGCGTAAACTTGCGAACACCGAATACTTCGACATCATGCTGCTGCACTGGCAACACACCGGCACCTGGCCGAGCGACACCGCCCGTTGGCAGGACGCGATCGAGGACGCGGAATCGAAGAAGATCATCGTGAGCCGGGGCGCATCGGTGCACGGCTTGCCTGCTCTGCGCAGAGTCCCGGGAAATAAGTGGCTCGACATCGCCATGATCCGCGTCAACCACAAGGGCAAAAGTATGGACGCGGAAGACTACGCAACCCAGGGGCTAGGGAATGTTCCCGAGGTTGTCGATCACGTGAAGGCAGTGCGGAAAGAAGGCATGGGCGTCATCTCCATGAAGCTCATCGGCGAAGGCACGTTCGAACGTGAGGACCGCCAGAAAGCGATGCGGTTTGCATTCCGCAATGCTGGTGTTGATTGCGTTACGGTTGGCTATAAAAGCACGGGCGAGATCGACGAGGCCATTGAGAACGTCAATTTAGCCTTGGCGTAGAACTCCACAGTAGAACTCCACAAACGACGGCCTGCGCTCCTGGCGCAAGAAACAAAAGCCTCACACGCCACCTTGAACGAGGAAGACCTCGGCGGGCGAGCCCCTGGCTAAAACCATTCCAGCTTCGAGCCTTGCCCGCGCTCGCCGAAGAACGAGCTCACGGCTACCAGTTCACCTTCATGCCGAATTGGAATTGACGCGGATCGTAGGCCGCCGTCGGCTGCCCGGCATTGGTGAACAGAGGGCTGACGGCGGCAACGTTGTACTTGTTCGCCAAGTTAAACATGTCCACGATCAACTCCAGATTAGCCCGCTCGCGGATTGCTATGCGCTTGGAAACGCGCAGGTCGTTGAACACCGTCCAGGGCGTCAGGCCCGTATTGCGGCCGAGATTGCCATCGAGCTCGAGCAGGGTTGGAGTCGCACCGGTCGCGAAAAATGCCGGCACGAATTGTGCAATACAGGGCTCCTGCAGTACGCCCGTGGGGGAAAACCTGGAGTGAACGATCTGTCCACAAGCCGGGTTGGTCGTGGTGTTTGGCCGGCCCGTGAGCGATGACAGCTGCAGATTATCTCCGTTGCCGGTGATGATGTTGAACGGACGTCCGGAGCCGAATTCGATCAATGGGGCGAAGGTCCAGTCGCTGAAGAATGCGCGAGTGAACCCGCTGTTGCCAACCCGCCCAGTCTGATAGACACCGCTAAAGACGAACCGGTGACGCTGATCAAAGAGCGAAGTCGAGCGGTCTAGATGCGGGAAATAGCTATCCTGAGGCGTCAGCGTCGATTGCAGGTCGGTGGAGTCGTCAATTGCATGCGACCAAGTGTAAGAGGCCAGGAACTCGTAATGGTTGCTGAAGCGCTTGCGCAGATTGGCGGTGAGTCCGTGATAGACCGAGCTGCCGTTTGAGAAGTTACCGTCCATGTCGCCGAACGGGATGCAGTTATTAAATGAGCCGCTCAAAGGATCGCAGGCCGTATTGAAGCCCTGACTCTTAAGAGCCACCAGGGCCTGCTCGGCCTGGGCGACGCAGGCTACATCGCCTATCGCCAGCAGCCCTCCGGCAATCGAAGGATTCAGGCCGCTCGGGCGGAAAAAGTTCATGAGCGACGAACTTACCCACGGCCCAGCGGGCCCGCTGCCGCAGTGAGTGGTTCCGCTTCCCACCGTGAATGGGCTGGAAACGTTCTGTCCGGCCGCGAGAGCTGCAAAAAAGTTGCTGACCATGAGATCGCCGCGAATGGTGTTGGCGTTGATCGGGCGGTTTAGATGTCGTCCGCCATTGAAGTTGTAGGCAAGGCTGAGCGCATATCCACTGCCCAGGTCACGCTCGACAGAAAGATTCACTTGCTGGGAATAGGAGTAGACGAAGTTCTTGCCCTGGGGATACCCGAATGGTTGGAAGCCGAGTGGCAGAAAAGTGGAAGGGTCCAGGTAATTCTGGTGGAGAAAGACCGAACTGGAACTCACGCCACAGCCGGTTCCGGCTGTAGCGCAGGAAAACCTCTGCTGGTTGGGCGAATATTCTAACCCGGCGAGCGTGTTCGGATTGGTTGAGGGGGCACAGCCGAAGCCCGGCGTGTTTAGGGGCAACCCTTGAAAAATCGGGATGGCATTGAGATTCCCGGGCTGTCCGTCGCCGCCGCAGGGACCCGTGCCACCGAAGGCCAGCTGTCCGCTGGTCGAGCCGTCGGAAGCGTCGCCCAGGAAGTACAGCCCGAGCAGCGGGTGATCGTAAAAAATCCCGTACGAGCTGCGAATGACCGTCTTTCCGTTTCCGTACGGGTCCCAAGCCAGGCCGACTCGCGGCTGGATATTGTTTTTGTCGGTCTGAATTCCCTTCTGAAGGCCGAGATAGTTGTACCCGGTTGAGGCGAGTCCCGTGGGCGCTTTAAAGCTTGGCGGAATCTCTAGATCATAGCGAAGGCCGTAGTTCAACGTGACTCGTCGATTGGGACGCCAGGAATCCTGCCAATAGAAACCGATGGGAATGTTTGTAAATGAGTCGCTGGGCGTGCCCAGACCCTGTACATACGAGCCTGGAATTCCGGCTCCGTACGCCTGAACCGGCGATAGGTCCTGGAAACAGTTGTTGTTCGGATTGGGACAGAGGGAAGGATCGAATCCCAGGTTCGCAGCCTTGACCGACCCGAAGTCGTATACGCCGCCGTAGTTCACGGTGAACAAGGCCTTGAGCGGAATGTAGTTGAAATCGGTTCCAAACTTGGTGTTGTGAGAGCCGACATTCCAAGAAAAGTTATCGCTGAATTGAAAGCGCCGCTCAGTACGCTGGATGTACGAGTAAGGTTCGCGTCCGAAGTAGGCAAATCCAGTGATATTGACCGCCGGAGTCGAGCCCGCGGGAATGGCGGTGTTGTAAAAGTACGAGAGACCGCGCCTGGCGTACTGAAAACGGAAATCGTTCACCTTGTTGTTGCCGATAATTGCGGTTTCCTGGGCAACGATGGCAAAGTCACGGTATGTCTGTTCCGAGGTGCGCGAGTAGGCATTTTGTCCGAACGGCTGGACCTCTCCACTGACTTCAATTCCGTTAATCGTACTGGGGCTGACGTTACCGCGTAACATCAGCCGGTTGCTGTTATTGAGGGTGTGGTCAAGTCGCAGAGAGTAGAGACTCGTGCCTTCGAAAACTGGGAAGTTGCCGATCTGAGAGGATAACGTTTGATAGGACGTCGGCACCGGAGCGCAGGGCCCAGGAGGCGTGCAAGAGGTCGGGAACCCGTTCCAGGAGGAGAGAGCACCACCACTGATTCCCTGAACCAGGGCGGTTGGCCAAGTTCCGTCGATCGCCTGTCCCGAGGAGGCTCCGGCCAAAACCGCGTAGTTGAAGAACGATGCTGTGAATGGACACACTGTCGCAAGAGGAATCGGGCAACTCTGAACCTTGCCAAGATTCTGTGAATCCGTAAAGAATCCGATCTGCTGTTGGGTAAGCCGCAGAACCCCAAATGGCATGCCAATTTGGCCGGTGTCAAACGGAGTCAGATCGAAGCCGTTTGCGCCGATGCTCGAAAAGCCGGTCTCGTGCCGGCGCGTCACCTCATAGGAGAAATAGTAAAAGGTCTTGTCTTTCTTTATGGCCCCGCCGAAGGCCGCACCCGCCTGGACGCGTGTGTAAGCGGGGTCCTGTTCCGTGCTGAACGGGTTCACGGCCTGGAAAGCGCGATTGCGGAGAAATCCGAAGACGTCGCCGTGAAAGCCGTTTCCGCCGGAGCGAGTCACGATGTTCACCACACCACCGGCAGCGCGGCCATATTCGGGCGAGTAACTGTTGGTGATGATCTGGAACTCCTGCACGGCTTCCTGCGACACCGTAGAGCGCACACCGTTGATGGAGTTGTCGGTGGCGTCGGCCCCGTCCACGTTTACCAGGTT
>Ga0157376_10003542_pt1 | contig 10760 bp, 5 predicted proteins | sample M45metaG_FD_121801 | JGI IMG/M metagenome (GOLD analysis project Ga0157376, IMG submission 121801) | Miscanthus rhizosphere microbial communities from Kellogg Biological Station, Michigan, USA - M4-5 metaG | ecosystem: Host-associated > Plants > Roots > Rhizosphere > Soil | place: USA: Michigan... | reverse complement strand
GCGGCCGAGCCCGTGTACCAGGTCCAGCCGCCGCGTCCGTGGTGCGGCGAGTCGGGCCCGTCGACGTTGCCGGGCAGGACGTACGGCTCGGCGAAGTAGCGCTCCGGGTCCTTTCCGGCGGGGTTGATCGCGGCGAGCAGCCGGCCGGCGAGCTCGGCGTCCTTCGCCTTCGCCGCCGCCGCGATCGCCCAGGTCGCGGCGTGGGTGTAGACGCCGCCGTTCTCGCGGAGCCCGGGGGCGTAGCGCGTGATGTAGCCGATCTCGGCGACGGGCCGGTCGAACGCCGGCGCGAGGAGCAGAGCCCCCGCGTCCGTGACGAGGTGCCGGCGCACCGACGCCAGGCATCGCGCGGCGCGCTCGGGCGACGCGACGTCGGAGAGGATCGCCCAGGTCTGCGGATTCAGGAAGATGCGCGCGACTTTGTCCGCCGAGGCGCCGAGCGGGTGGCCCGAGTCGAGCGTGCCCCGCAGGTACCACTCGCCGTCCCAGCCGTGGCGGTTGATCGCCGCGACCAGGGCCTCCCGGCGGTGCGCGAACTCCGAAGAGAGTTCGGGGAGTCCCCGTCGGCTCCAGATCTCCGCCCAGTCGCGCAGCAGCCCCGCGAGGAACTGCGCCAGCCAGAACGACTCGCCGCGCTCGGCGAGCCCCATCGCCGACAATCCGTCGTTCCAGTCGCCGGCGCCGATGTACGGAATGCCGCGGGGGCTGATCCGCCCGAAGACGCGGCGAAACGCGCGCAGGACGTGGTCGGAGAGCGGCGCGGGCGCCGGCGCGTCGAGGTAGGGCGACTCGTCGTCGAGGATCCCGAGCTCGCCGGTCTCGCGGAGGTGGCTGGCCGCGACGAAGGCGAGCCAGAGCAGGTCGTCCGTCATGGCCGTGACGTGGCCCTGCTCGGTCGGCGGATGCCACCAGTGGTAGACGGAGCCGTCGGCGAACTGGTGGGCGGCGTGGAGACGCAGCTGCGCCCGGCAGCGCTCGGGCTCGATCGTGAGCCAGACCTGGGAGTCCTGCAGCTGGTCGCGGAACCCGTACGCGCCGCTCTGCTGGTAGTAGCCGCAGCGCCCCCACAGCCGCGCGGAGATCGCCTGGTAGCGGACCCAGTCGTTGACGAGCGCGTCGAGGGAGGCAATCGGCGTCTCGATGCGGTGCGCGGCGAGCCGCCTCTCCCAGGAGGGGCCCACGCGCGCGAGCGCTTCGTCGATCGCGTCGAGCCGGGCGAAGCGATCCACGAGGCCCGCGGTCTCGCCGTCATCGCGCGAGGTCGCGAGCACGAAGCCGATCCGACGCGTCGCGCCGGGAGCGAGATCGATCGGGACGCGCAGGGCGCCGATCGGATCCTCGTGGCGGCCGAAGCGGGACGCCCAGGCCGCCTCGCCGAGGGCGGCCGGCGCCGGGAGGTCGCCGAAGCGGCCCAGGAACGCGGCCTTGTCGCCCTCGGCGGCGTCCACGGGCTCGCTCGCGGCGAACGCGCTGACGAAGGGGAAGCTCGTGTTCCAGTGCCCGAACTCCTTGGAGGGCACGTCCCACATGTGGTTGCGCGCGAACACCGCGCGCCGCGGGTCGTCGCGCCACGTCTCGAGGAAGAGCCGGCCGAACTCGCGGCGCGGCGAAGGCGAGACGCCGCAGCACCACTCCAGGTAGCCACTCGCGGACAGGCGCCGCGCCCGGCCGGAGGAGTTCGTCAGCTCGACGAGCCACAGCTCGACGGTCTCCGTGACGTCGACGAAGAGGGTCCAGCGCGACGCGATCCCATGATGGAGCGCCTCGAACACGGTGTAGCCGAGGCCGTGCCGGCAAGCGTAGTTCTCGAGCGGAGCCCACGTCGGCGAGGGCGAGAGGGACCAGAGTCTTCCGTCCTCGGCGTCGCGGACGTAGACGAACTTGCCCGAGCGGTCGGCCGCCAGGTCCTGCTGCCAGCGCGTGACCGTCGCGAGCTGCGAGTTGTCGATCCAGGAGAACCCGCTTCCGGTGTGACTCACGGCGAGCCCCACGCGCTCGTTCGCGATCACGTTGACCCAGGGCCGGGGAGGACGCGGGTCCGTGATCACGTATTCTCGCCCGTCGGCGGAGAAGCCGCCGTAGCGGTTCGCGGGGAGCGGGCGGGACGGATTCACGCGCGTCCCTTGAGCACGACCACCGCCGGCAGCCGGCGAACCGGAATCTCCGCGCCCGCCGGGACGGGCCGGCCGTCGACGGACGCCGAGACGCGCTCTCCCTCGAGCGGCCAGGGAATCGCGAAGCCGCCCGGAGGCGCCGCGGTGCCGCCGAGCCGGACGCGAACCTCGGCGGCCCCGGCGCTCTCGCCCATGGCCGACATCGCGAGGTCGAGCGCGCCCCACCGCGTGCGGAGACCGGAGATCGCGACGCCGTCGCCCTCGCGCATCCAGCCGGCGGGGACGCCCGCGCCCACGACCAGCGCGTCGTCGGCGTCCCGCTCGTAGGCGAACAGGTCGAGGAACGACCGCAGGAAGTCGGCGGCCACCCACCCGTGCGGCATGTCCCCGATGAACTTCGGCTCGCGCACGCGGGGCCAGACGACCTCGGCCCACTGGCTCCAGCTCTCCGGCCGGCGGTCCCCCAGGAAGAACTCCGCGAGCTCTCCGGCGCGCTCGCGCCAGCCCAGGCGGACGAGGCTTCCCACGATTCGCCACTCGTAGGGCGTGTAGTCCGCTCCGTCGGCGGTCCGGGCGGCCCGACGCGCCTGGAAGCGCTCCCAGTACTTCTCGAAGGTCCGCCGGAGCGCCGGCTCGGGGAGGAGCGCTCTCTGCCCGCACGGGTCGAGCGCGACCGTCGTCGAGGTCGCGTCGAAGTCGGCGAGGTCCGCGGAGCCCGGGATGAAGTCGATCCCCCGCTCCGCCATGACCCGCGAGAGCGACGCGCCGACGTCGGATTGCATCTCCCGCGAGGACGCCGCGAAGCGCTCGGCCTCCGCCCCGCGTCCCAGGACCCGCGCGAGGCGGGCCGCGTCGGCGAGCCCGCGGATCGCCCAGAAGTCGTCCCAGTACGAATGGACGGGATGGTCCGAGTACCCCTCGTGGCTGATCGACTCGGGGAGCAGCCCGAAGAAGATCGAGCGCGCGCCGCTCCGGTACTCCGCGGTGCGCCGCTGCGCCCGCAGGGCGTCGAGATGGTCCGCGGCCGCGGCGACGCGAGGCCACACCGCCTCGAGCGCCGTACGGTCGTGGGTGAAGTCGAAGTACCGTCCGGCGAGATAGATCAGCTCGCCGTGGCTGTCATGCTCGGGCACCGGATCGGCGCCCCGCCGATCCACGCAGCACGGAACGGCGCCGCTCTCGAACTGGTAGGGCGCGTACCACGCGAGGAACTCCCCGGCCTCCTCCGCGTGCCCCAGCCGCAGCAGCGCCTCGGACATCAGCGCGCCGTCGCGGATCCAGGAGCGCGCGTAGGCGCGCGTCCCCGGCTGGAGCGCCGGGCCATCGCGGTCGACCAGGATCCAGGCGAGGTTCGCCGCCGCGGTTTTTGCGAAGCGCGCGTAGGTCGGCGGAAGGGAGAGCCTCACGCGGCCGACCCGCTCGGTCCAGGCCGCGGCGGCCTCGCGCAGCCGCGAGTCGAAGTCGTCCGGCGCCTCGGCGTCGGCCGGCGCGCGATCCTTCGCCGTCCGGGCGAGCGGGACGGCGAGCTCCACGTCTCGCGACGCCCCGGGTCCGAGCCGGAGGTCCCACGCGAGGGAGCCCGACGCGCGGCCGTCCGGGTCGTCGGCCGCGGCGGCCTCCGACGGAACGCCGCCTGACCAGAGGGAGACGACCTCGCCGTCGTCGAAGCGCGACGCCGAGAACCGGGCTCCGGGAGTTCGCGGCACGACGTCCGGCGCTCCGGCGACGGAGACGGCGCGTCCGTCCCAGGCGATCCGGCGGATCGGAGCGAACCCGCCCGGCGTGTTGAGGAACTGCCACGGCGGGTTGACCTGCACGGGCCGCAGGGCCAGCAGGAGGGTGGCGCGGATCGGCGACGCGCCGCCGTTTCGCACGCGGTACCGCGCCCGCAGCGTGGAGGTCTCGCGCGGTCCGTCGGCGAGGGCCGTCACCTCGAGCGAGAGTCCGTCCCGGAGCTTGCGGGTCACGACCGGAATCGGCAGGTCCTCGCCGACGAGCCGCTGCGTCGTCTCGGCATCGGCCCAGCCGAGCAGCCGCCCGCCGACCCGGAGGAAGGGCTCGATCGAGAACGCCCCCCGGCCGGTCTCGAGCGCGCCGTCCTCGGAGAGCAGGCCCTTCTCCGCGCCTCCGTCCACGCCGACCACGGCCCAATAGAGCTGTTCGCCGACGAGGGAGCGGGGCCACGCGCCGCGCGGCGAATCGCGAGCCACCGCCTCGAGAAACCGCGTGGGCGTCTCCCCAAACTCCGGAGGCTCGACCCGGACGGAGGCGAGCCGGTAGCCGCGACCGCGCGCGCTCTGCGCGAGGCTCAGCCGCACGAACGCCGCGTCCGCGTCGGGGAGCGCGATCCACGCACGTCCGCCGCGGCTCGCCGCGACCGAACGCTCGCGTCTCCACGAGCGGCCGTCCTCCGAGAGCTCGACTTCGTAGCGGCGCGCGAAGTCGGCGGCATCCCAGTCGAGCGTGAGGCCGCCGATCTCGCGCCGCCCCCCCAGGTCGAGGAGCAGCTCCTGCCGCTCGCCGCCTCGCGGGTCGGAGCTCCAGGAGCGCGGCGGCGGGAGCGGCGCGTCCGCCGAGGGCATCTCCTCGAGGGTGAGCGCCGCGATCCACACCGACCCGGAGCCGCCGGTCGACGCCGTCACCGTGACCTCGACGAAACCGAGATCGCGCAGCTCGCCGCCGTGCGCCGGTCCCCAGGCGAACGCGACCTGGCGCTTGCGGTAGCGGAGCGTCGTCCATTCCCTCGGGAACGCGAAGTCGCGCCGCACCGACCACCAGACGTTCTCGCCGGTGCCGTCCAGCAGCTTGAACTCGAGCGTCTCGACAGGCGCGTCGCCGCGGATCGCGATCGCGATCGACCAGTTGCCGGGGAGCGTCCTCGGAAACGCCTTGCGCGCCGCCGCCCATCCCGCGTGGCCGCGGAAGTCGAAGTCCATCCGGAGGGCGCCGTCGCCCGACGGACCCGCGTCGGGCCGGAGGTCCAGACGGACTCCCTCCGACGGCGCGGCCGTCCAGCCGGCAATGCCGTCGAACGCGTCGAGGACGCTTGCGCCGCTCGACGGCGATTGCGGCGGTCCCGGCCAGGAGACCGCGAGCACCGCGGCGAGCGCCCAGACGCGGCTCACTCCTTGACTCCGCCGAGCGTGATGCCCTGGATGTATTGCTTCTGCAGCAGCAGGAAGAGGAGCAGGACCGGGAGCACGGTGAGGACGGAGCCCGCCATCATCAGCTCGGTGTCGGGAACGTGCTCGGCGACCAGGCTCGCCAGCGCGACCGGCAGCGTGTAGCGGGACTCGTCGGTCAGCACGACCAGCGGCCAGACGAAGTCGTTCCACGTCGCCAGGAAGGTGATGATCGCGAGCGTGGCGAGCACCGGCCGCAGGAGCGGCAGGACGATGGTCCAGTAGATGCGAAGCTCCCCGGCCCCCTCGAGCCGCGCGGCGTCGAGGACGTCGTCGGGGATCGAGCGCGCGAACTGGCGGATCAGGAAGATGCCCAGGATCCCGGCCGTGCCCGGCAGGATCGCGCCGAGGTACGTGTTGACCAGGCCGACGGAGCGCAGCATGAGGAAGAGCGGAAGCATCGCGACGGGGGCGGGGATGACGAGCGCGGCCACGAGGATCCGGAAGAGCCGCTCCCGGCCGCCGAAGCGGAGCTTCGCGAAGGCGTACCCCGCCATCGAGTTCAAAAGCAGGACGCCGAGCGTCGTGGCGCTCGCGATGAGCAGGCTGTTCGCGAGCGCCCGGCCGAGCGAGAGGCGCGTGAAGAGCTCGACGTAGTTTCCGAGGGTGGGGCGCGAGGGCCAGAACGGCGGCGGGAACTCGCTCGCCTCGCCGGGCCGCATCAGCGACGCGGAGACCATCCACACGAGCGGCGTCAGCGCGAGGACCGACCCGGCGACGAGCGCGGCGGGAACGAGCACGGAGCTCCCGCCCCGTCTCACGCGCCGCTCCGGCTCTGCAGGCGGAACTGGATGGCCGTCAGCCCGAGCACGACGACGAAGAGCACGAACGCGACCGCGGCGGCGTAGCCCATGCTCCACCAGCGGAATCCCGCCTTGTACATGAGGAGGCCCACGGAGAGCGTCGCGTTCAGCGGACCGCCGCCGCCCGTCATGACATAGGGCTCCGCGAAGAACTGGAAGTACCCGATGGTCGTCAGCACGCCGAGGAAGAGGAGCGTCGGCGAGAGCAGCGGGATGGTGATCCGGCGGAACAGCTGCCACCAGCCCGCGCCCTCCAGCCGCGCCGCCTCGTACAGCGACTCGGGGATCGCCTGGAGACCCGCGACGAGCAGGATCGTCGCGTAGCCGAAGTTCTTCCAGACGGCCAGCAGGATGATCGCGGGCATGGCCCAGCGCGGGTCGCCCAGCCAGTCGATCGGGGGGACGCCGAGCCGGCCCAGGGCGTGGTCGATCAGCCCGAACCGCGGGTGGTAGAGGTAGCGGAACACGACGGCCACGGCCACGAGCGTCGTGACGTAGGGCGCGAAGAAGATCGTCCGGAAGAGGCCGCGCAGCCTCGCCGCCCGCGACTGCAGGAGCAGCGCCGCGGCGAGCGCGACCCCGATCGTCAGCGGACCGCCGACGAACAGGAAGAGGGCCGTGTTCCGCATCGCCTTCCACAGGAGCGGGTCGGCGAGGAGCCGGGCGTAGTTGCGCAGGCCGACGAAGCGCACGTTGGCGGTGTCGCCCAGCGCGTAGATGTCGAAGTCGGTCAGCGAGAGCAGCAGCGCCGCGGCAATCGGCACCAGGAAGAGGACCAGGATCGCCGTCAGGCCCGGCGCCAGGAACATCCACGCGGCGCGGACCTCGTGCGGCGTGGACCGCCGCCTCGGCGGATGCGGCCCCGGCCTCCGGGTGCCGCTCTCGCGCGGCGTTCCGCGCCGCGGCGGCTCAGCGCCCACCGGCCTCCCTCCCCCTCTCCTTCGCCCGCGCCAGCATCCAGCGCCGCTTCTCGAGGATCCGGTCGACGTCGGCGTCGACCCTTCGCAGGGAGTCGGCGACGGACGCGCGGCCCCGGATCGGACCCTCCAGGTCCTCCCAGAGCTTCTGCGCGATCTGCTCCCACTCCGGCACCCTCGGGAGGGGCGTGACCCGGGAAAGCTGGTCGCGGAACGCCTTCGCCTTCGAATCGCCGGCGAGCGCGGGAGCGTCCCAGGAGACGCGGCGCGCGGGCAGGTCTCCGGACATCCCGTAGAAGCGCGACTGGATCTCGGGGCGCGAGAGGAACTCGACGAGGCGCCAGGCCGCGTCCTTCTCCCGCGACGCGCGGAAGATCGCGAGCGAGGAGCCGCCGGCGAGGGAGTACCCCGGGTACTCGCCCGCGTCGTCGGGCGCCGGCACCGGCGCCGTCATCCAGGTGTCCTGCAGCTCGGGAGGAAGCCGCCGGCGGAACTCCCCCAGGTTCCAGGGCCCGGTGATCCACATGGCGATGTACCCGCGGCTGAACTCCTGGTAGGGATTGCCGAGCTGCGTGTAGCTGACGACGGGCGCGAGGCCGTCCCGGTAGAGACCGACGTACCACGCGGCGGCGCCGGCGAATGCGGGGGCGGAGAACGCGCCGCGCGTGTCTCCGTCGGCGAGGAGCGCGGAATGCCGCTGCAGGCCGAAGATCGTGACCTGCTCCCACTCGTTGGTGGGCAGGAGGATCGCGAAGCGCTTCCCGCCGGGCTCTTTTGTGATCGCACTCGCGTTTGTGCTCGCACTCGCGCCCGCGCCCGCGATCTTGACCATCGCCTCGCGCCACGCGGACCACGTCCGCGGCGCCTCGGGGTATCCGGCGGCCGCGAGCAGGTCTGCGCGATAGAAGAGGACGCGCGTGTCGACGTACCACGGGATCCCGAACGTCGCGCCCGCGAACGCGTTCGTCTTCCAGATGCCCTCGAAATAATCCCCGGGCGCGAGGGCACGGGAGGCGGCGACGCGGGGATCCAGCGGCTCGAGCGCGCCGATCGCCGCGAACTCGGGGATCCACGTGTTCCCGAGCTGTGCGAGGTCGGGAGGCGATCCGCCGACGAAACCGGTCAGGAGCTTCTCGTGCGCCGCGGTCCAGGGGATCTGCTGGACGACCACGCGCACCCCGGGGTTCTCGCGCTCGAACTCGGGGACGAGGTCCTTCACGACCTCCCCCTCGCGGCCGAGGCCCCAAAACCGCACGACGTGGTCGCGCTCCCGCGACCGCGTGCCGCCCTCCGTGCACGCGCCGAGGCCCGCCGCGAGGAGCGCGACGCCTAGGGCGACCCGCGCTCGAGCCATCCGCCGGTGAAACCGGCCCTGCGGAGGCCGGCGACGACGTAGGGGTTGCGGCGCATCACGCGCCAGATCAGCTCGCTGCGGGAATTCTCGATCATCGCGACGATCGGGCCCTGGTCGATGCCGAGCTGGTCCACGTCGAACCAGCCGACGCCGTCGACGACCGCCCCCGACGCGGTCCGGGCCGCCGGGTCGCGCAGCGTGGGGTTGAACGCGTCGAGGAAGCCATAGCCGTTGCGGAGGCGGGCGCCCCACCGCTCCGTCATCGCACGCAGCGCGGGAACGGCGATCTCGGGAGCGAACGGGACCGAGGAGGCGGCCGCCGTCGGCGCGAGGGTTCCGTCGTCGATGACGTTCAGGAGCGAGGCGCCGCGCGCCGCGTAGCCCTGGAACGTCCGGGTCTTCCCGCCGACCGAGAGCGTCCCGTCGAGCGGCCCGTCGCACGCGGTCAGGCCCCAGACGTCGGGTCCATAGCCGTCGAAGCCGGACGGGTTCGCGATCGCGTACGCGCGCTGCGAGACCACGGCGCGCCGCGAATTCTCGAAGTAGTCGAGGCCCTTGCCGCGCATGTAGGCGTCCTGGATGCCGCGGAAGTCGATCCAGACATGAGAGAACTGATGCCCGAAGAGGGGCGAGAAGTTCACCTGCGGCTCGCCGTAGAACTCCCCCCAGCGATAGGTGCTCGTCCACTCGGTCCAGGCCGCGGCGTCCGCGGGATGCGTCGGCGACCCGAGGGCCAGCACGTAGAGGATCATGGACTCGTCGTAGCCGTGCCAGTTCAATTCGTGGAACCCCTCCTCGGGGGTCCAGCCCATGGACACGCCGGGAGGGCGCGGCGAGGCCCAGGTCCAGTCCATGGCCCGGTAGAGCGCGTCGGCCAGGCGGCGGATCTCGCCCTCCACGGGATCGTCGCGGTCGAAGTATCCGGCGCACGTCAGCGCCCCCGCCGCGAGGAGCGTGCTGTCGATGGTCGAGAGCTCGACGTCCTTGAACCGCGCGCCGGTGTGCATGTCGAGGAAGTGGTAGAAGAAGCCGCGGTATCGCGTCATTCCGGCGCGGGCGTCGCCCGAGGGTGACGAGAGAAGGAAGCGGAGGGTCTTCTCGGCGCGGGCCGCCGCGTCGGCGCGCGTGACCCAGCCACGCTCGGCGCCGACGACGTAGGCCGTCAGCCCGAAGCCGACCGCGGCGACGCTCGAGAAGGAGGGCGTGGGAGCGCGGTCGGGCGTCAGGCCCGTGACCGGATCCGCGAGATCCCAGAACCACCGGAAGGTCTGCCGCTCGAGCTCGTCGAGAAAGGGCTCGTCGGCCGTGCCGGCGACGGTCGCGGTCGCGGGCCGCTCCGCGAGCGTGCGGGGGCTCGGACGCTCCGGCGAGGCGGTCGACGGCCGACAGAGGGCGAGGAACGGGAGGAACGCGACGAGGAAGAGGGCCGCGACGCCGCGAATGGGCGAGGCGCGACCGAGGGCGGACGGCTTCCCCTGGCCGGCCGCCCCCTCGCGTTCCCGCCGATCCGCTCGATCCGTCCCGAGACGCCTCACGATCGGCTACGACGATAGCCTCAGAACCCCACGAGCACACCCACCTGGAGCCGTCGCGGATCCGTGAGCAGCGAGCCGCCCGTGCCGAAGTTCGGGTTGGTTCCGTCCTTCGGGATGAACCCGTCGATCGAGCCCGGGTCCACGTTCGTGTGGTTGAGCACGTTGAACACGCTGACGCGGAACCCCGCGCGCGCCGGTCCGATGGGAAATTCCTTCTGGAGCTGCAGGTCCCAGCTCTCGTACGGGAACGTCCCGGACTGCCGGCCCGTGTAGAGGAGCACCTGGGAGAGCCCCGGCCCGAAGAAGTCGCCGTTGATGATCGTGAAGCCCGTTCCCGTGCCCAGCGTCAGGAGCGTCGACAGCTTGAAGTCGTACGGGAGGCCCACGATGCCCGACAGGACGATGCGGTGCCGCTCGTCGAACTGCGTCGGATGCTTCGGATAGGCCGAGACATTGACGTAGTCGAGGCTGAAGAGGTCGCCGCCGGTTCCGCGGGCCTTCCCGTAGGTGTAGGCGAGCGTCATGCCCCACGGCGAGGATCCCGTGTACGCCTTGTTGACGGAGAGGAGGAACGCGTCGTACCAGCCCCGCTTGGTCGCGTCCGAGATGAGGACCTCGGCGAAGTCGGGCGCGGGGTGCACGCAGCACGGGAAGTTGTTCCAGATGTAGGTGTACCCGTTCTTCGAGCGGGAACCCGCGTAGGCCGCGGAGGCGCCCCACATCGTGCCGAACTGCTGGCGGACGCCGGCGCTGAACTGATCCGAGAGGGGCGGCCTGGTGTCGTTGGCGACGAGGAAGACCTGGGGCTTCGGACCGTTCCCGCTCGCGATGAGGCCCTCGAGGCCCGCGACCGAG
>Ga0157376_10003541_pt1 | contig 10762 bp, 6 predicted proteins | sample M45metaG_FD_121801 | JGI IMG/M metagenome (GOLD analysis project Ga0157376, IMG submission 121801) | Miscanthus rhizosphere microbial communities from Kellogg Biological Station, Michigan, USA - M4-5 metaG | ecosystem: Host-associated > Plants > Roots > Rhizosphere > Soil | place: USA: Michigan... | reverse complement strand
ATTGCCATCAGCCGCCTTTATTATTGAATTTCCACGTTCGCCTGCTGTTCCACCATAAGGTTTTTGCCAAACCAAATCACCACTACTGTTTAATTTTAAAACCCAGACGTCATCGCTGCCATGATTCGTTCCGGCAACATCTCCATCGTTGCTGTTGGTATATCCGGCAAAAAGAAATCCGCCGTCGCTGGTTTCAACAATTGAACTGGGATGCAAATCATTTATTTCATCACCGGAGCCACCATAAGTTTTACTCCAAACAATAGTTCCGGAAGCATCCAGTTTTACTATCCAAACATCATAAGAACCATGGTTGATGCCGGTAACATCGCCATTTTGGCTGCTGGTACTGTAGCCCGAAATAATATAGCCGCCATCGGTAGTCTGGCGGATGGATGCCGGCTCTTCATCACCACTGCCACCCAGTACCTTATCCCATGTTTTATTGCCACTGGCATCCAGCTTTATTATCCAGAAGTCGAGGCCGCCGTGGTTGACATCGGTTACATCGCCATTCTGGCTGCTGATAGTGGAGCCGGCCACTATATAACCGCCGTCTGCGGTTTGCTGTATTGATTTAACATCAACATTTTCCTGATTGTTTCCGCCCAAAAGTTTGTTCCAAATAATTGCAGGAGCCTGTGCCATTGCGAAAACTGGAAAAAGAAAAACAGGGAATAAGAAAATAGCAATTGTAAATCTTTTAGTCATGTGGTTTCAGTTAAAAAAAGTTAAATGATAATAATCGATGCAGAGGAGTAATCCGGATGGTTTTGTAAGAATGCCTGGATAGATCAAAAATATAATTAAAGAATTTACAATGCGTATTTGTAAGATTATAAAACGCTTAAAATCGCTGTCCCTACAAAGTAAGGGTGCGCAGTATATTTTTTTCGGGGGATTGGAATTTTTTAGGCAAAAATCTTACTGTATGGGCAAAATTTATTTTCTGCGCAAATCCTAGTGTGGAAATTTTCAGGACAAGGGGTTTCTTTTAAAAGAAATGCGGCGGCTATTTTACAATTGGGGAAGCGGGACCACGGTTTGGGCAATAAAAACTAATTGCGACAAGCCTTTAGTTAAAACATAAGGGCAAAAAGGCGAAAGATTATTTCAGCACAGATATTGTTTTACTATCCGTACTTAGCAGTAACGTTTGTTTAAGCGGTGTTGGTTCTCAGCCTCCACCGCTTAGTTTTTATAGGGATGAAACGAAAATATTAGTATAAATAAAGCCGGGTGCCACAAAGATACAAACCGCTGAATAATGGGTTTGCATTGTGAAATAGTGAATAATTAAGCCGGACGGATCATAGAAGCCAACCCGGCTGCAAGCCGTCTGCCTTTTAACGCAAATCTTCCACTGCTTTCGAAAAAATGATTTGAATGGCCAATAATTATTGCTATTTTGTCGTTCATAAACCTTACCTGTATACACATGAAAAACAATACCGCCCGGGCCATTCTTGTAATTCTTGCTTTAACCATTGCATATTCAGCTATTTTTTCTTTGTCTGGTTGCAAGAAAGACGTTCAAACCATAACGGTTCATGACTCCATCAACGTTGTAAAACACGATACTTTATACAAGCGTGATACACTGTATAAAATTGATACGGTCGATTACGACAATATATGCCCGCTGAGAGGTCTTTATGTGGGCACCAACACACAATCAAATGGCGCGCACTCGAATTCTATTTACACTTTTTATGATAATCATTTTGCGATCGGCCAGGAAAACCTAAACGGACCGGCTACTTCGTGGAGTGGCTTCAGGAATACCTGCGATAGTGTAATTATGTCTGTTTACTATGTTTCGAATAACAGTTATTACCTGCTAAAAGGAAAGATTTCAAGCGACAGGAAAACAATTTCAGGCTCGTACATGACAACTGATGGCTTGTATTACGGGGTATTTACCATGTCTAAATAATTCACGCACGGATAATTACGGTGCTCTTAAACTATTGCTGTTGGTAAATTTATTTCACCTGTGGTGGTAATGGGTTTAGAACAAAAAACGACCCGGATTACTCCAGGTCTTCTTCGTGGTATGGGGCCACGGGTTAAACTAAGGAATAGATTGGCCAATCTAGCTTGCCCTGCTAAAGGTAAACTAACGAAACCTTGGCTACAATAAGAGCCTTGTTTCGGTAAAATTCTTCATTTGTTGAGCTGAGGGGTTGTCTCAAAAGCATTTTTCAAATACAATCGATTGAACCAGCATTCATCACAACAGGAGTGCATCAATTACAGAAATGCAGTTCCCAAATTCTGTACTGCTATCAATATACACTCAGATTACAGTTATTCACTTAATCAGATGCACTTTTTGCTTATTTACTTTTATTAACTTCAATAAAACCTTTTATTTAGTAAGAATAAAGGTTTGGATATGACATGAGAAAAAGCTTATTTCTTTCCTGTTGTTTTTTCCCTTTTTTATTGTTTGCTCAGCAATACAATGTAAAAGTGTTTTCAGAAAATGAAGGGATAAGCAATAAAGAAGTGCACGTGCTGTTCCATGATAAAAATGGTTTTTTATGGGCAGGTACCGAAAACGGGCTAAACCGTTTTGACGGGAACAGCTTCGACGTTTTTAAACATAATCCTGCCGATTCAAACTCAATTGCCGGAAATAAAATTTATGCTATTTACCAGGGTGAAAAGGATCACCAGATGTGGATAGGCACCAATGAGGGCATTAGTATTTTTAATTATCGCAACCAGCGTTTTGAAAATTTTGCGCCAGATACATTCGTGTTAAAAAATATTGGCACGCTGTTTATGACCATGCACCAGGACAGCAAAGAAAGGATTTGGGTAGGCACTTCAAATGATTTGCTGATTTTTAATCCTGCCACAAAAAAATTTACCTCAAGCGGGTGGGCTGCTTTTGCCGAAAAAAATTCGTTACCAGGCGGAAATCACCTGAGAGTAGTTGTCCTCAGTATTATCCCAAAATCGGACAACGAGTTTTGGGTATTTACCACTTTTGGGCTTTACACAGTAAATACAAACAATTTGCAGTTTCAATTTTATCCATTTCAAAGATCTTATGATTACTTTGGCAGCCAGTGTAAATATGCTGATGAGTACGGCAATGTGTGGATTTCATTATTCGGTGCGGGTTTGTTGATTTACAATTCAAAACAAAATAATTGGACAGAAATACAAATACCCAAAGAGATTTCAGACGCTGATAATACTTTCAGTTTAAAATCATTTAATGGCGATACCCTGGTATTTGCAAGTACAGGAAATATTGTTTTTCTCAGCAAATCAACCAGGAAGATTATTGGATTTTCCGCTTTTGATGATACAAAGAATAAATCAACTCCTGATATTAAATGCGAAGATATATTAGTGCAGGGGCAAAATTTATGGCTGGCTACTGCAAAAGGGCTTGCAAAACTTTCACGGCCTGAATTACTATTTTCATTTCATCAGCTAAAAAATGCTGGTGGGGTATCATCTATTTTCCCCAATAAATCAGATGATGGGTTAATTTATTCAGATGATAACGATATTTATTCAGGCACCACACACTTTAATAAAATACCAATTCTTAACCATGAATTTAAAGAGCCCAGGTATTTTACTGCCGATTCAGGAAATATTGGGTATATATCTGATGGCAAAAATTTTTATAGTTACAATGTTGCCGTAAACAGTTTGAAACAAATACCACTGCCACCCGCACGAAATACCAAAAATGATTTTACACTAAGAAATATTGTAGTTGCAGGAAATCATGAAGTATGGCTCCGTACACTGGGGCAGGGCGTTATTCATTACAACCCGATTAGTAATAAAATGGAATATGAAACAAACTTGCCAGATGGTAACCGTAACCTGGCACATGGGCTTTATTATGACAGTTTGGATAACTCCTTATGGTATGCCGAAGAGGGCAACGGCGTTTTTTATTACAACCTCGTTACGCATGCTGCAAAACATTATTTACTGAACAAGCCGCCATCACAGCGCGGGGCATCCATTTTTAATATTATCAGCGATAAAAAGAGAAACATATGGATGAGCAATTTAACTGAAGGTATAATTGAATACAGTTGTACAAAGAAATCCTTTAGATATTTTACTGTTAATGACGGGATGCTTTCTGATAATGTTTCCTGGCTGGCAACAGATAAATATGATAACCTGTGGATAAGCAGCGATAAGGGATTATCAAGATTGAACAGCATTGATTATACAATTACCAACTATACCTCAAACGGCAGACGAAACTTCTCCTCCAGCTTTATTAATTCAGATAAGGAGGGTAATATCTTGGTAGCTGCAGACTGCGGCTATTATAAAGTAGAATCCGGGAACTATTTGCCCGCTTTGCCAAAACCTTTAATTTATCTTAAAAATATTCTAGTTAACAACAAACCCTGGCAAATTGACACGGCTTATGAGTTTCAACCGAATGAAAACACACTGGAGTTTCGTCCGGGTCTACTGGATTTGAATAACCCGGAGGAGGTTACCCTGGAATATAAACTTAATAATAATGAGCGGGTCGCTATTCCTAAAAATACCGCTATTTTGTTTGCCAATTTAAAACCTGGCAATTATAAACTATTCATCAATCAAAAAAATTATGACGCTGGCAGGTTGTTTATTTCGTTTTCCATTTTGGCGCCTGTCTGGAAAAGACCATGGTTTATTATTGTTTTGCTGGTGTTGCTTGCAGCAATTATTTTTTTCCTGATTAGAAGATGGCTTTCATTTATAAAAAAACAGGCGGAATTGCAGCACGAAAAATCAAAATCAGAAATTACTGCTTTGCGCAACCAGATGAATCCGCATTTTATTTTTAATACTCTCAACAGCATTAACAGCTATATTATTGAAAATAAAAATGAAGAAGCTTCAGACTATCTTACCGAATTCAGTAAATTAATCAGGCTTACCTTGCAATACTCACAACAAGAGACAATTTTATTGCAGGACGAACTGAATGCTGTGAAACTTTATCTTGAACTTGAATGTAAAAGACTGGGGCAGAATTTTGATTACACGATTTTACTAAAACCCGATGATAAAATTCTAAATACCCAGATGCCGTCGATGATTATACAACCCTTTGTAGAAAATGCAATTTGGCATGGGCTGAGAACAAAATCGGGGGATAAACATATTTTGATTGACGTGGAAGAATTAAGCAATACAATAAAAATAATTGTTGAAGATAACGGCATTGGCAGAGTGGAAGCCAAGACAGGTGAATCCAGGAAAAAGAATTCTTTTGGCATGGCCGCTACCATTAAGCGGCTGCATTTATTTGATGCATCTTCACAGGTACTGGTTTATGATTTAACCGATAAGGAACAAAACCCTGCCGGTACCCGCATCACTATGACATTTAAAAAAATAAGGCATGCAAACGATGATTAAAACCGCCATAATTGATGATGAGGAACATGGCATAAAAACATTAAAGCATTATCTCGGTCAGACCGGCATGGCTGAAATTATTTTTACAGCAGACACTGGTGCAGAAGGCTTGGCACTGTTGCAAAAAAATAAAATTGATGTGTTGTTTCTTGATATTGAAATGCCGGGATTGAATGGATTTGAACTGCTTAATCAGGTAAAAGAGATAAATTTTAAAGTAGTATTTGTTACGGCTTATAACCAATATGCTATTAAGGCCATTAAAATGAATGCCCTGGATTATTTATTGAAACCTGTCGATAAAAATGAACTATTGGAAACGCTTCAAAAGTATTTACTACAAATTTCCCCTACTACTAAAGAGCAATTAGCGCATCTGCATGCCTATAGCAATCACAATTTACAAGACACACTGGCGCTTTCGACCAGCGAGGGCCTGCATTTTATTAAAATTTCTGATATTATTTTGCTTGAAGCTGATGACTGTTATACTTATGTCTGTTTAAAGCATAAAAAAAAATTTGTTATTAGTAAAACACTGGCCCATTTTGAAGAACTGCTGGAGGGGCAACCGAATTTTTTCAGGGTACATAAATCTTACATCATCAACCTTCAATGCATTGAGCAATACGTACGCGGCGATGGTGGTGAAATTGTTATGAATGATGGCAAACGCATTGCACTTAGCCGAAACAGGAAGAACGAGTTTTTGCAATTATTTAAAAAGGTATAATTCAATTTTCCCCAGGGCCATCATCCAATTTTTTCCCGGGTAGTTTAGTTGTTGTGCACGACATTCTATTGAAGGCCGTTCTCTTAAAAAGGGTGGCTGTTAATTTGGTAAAAAAGACCTCGAACCCCATAATATACCCGTCTGGATAGTTACAGAGGTATTGTTTGGCCCATTTATCTCCTCAATTTCAGGTTTGCAAACTTTCTTTTTTTAGCTTTCTGTTTTCTTTTTCGGACTCATTCATAAGATGATTTTCTTCGTTTATCTCCGGAAGTGTACAATTTTTCATCAGTTTACTTACTCATAATCGCTGTTCACTTAATTGTCGTACACCCCTTCAGCCAATGGACATAATTTTCAGGTAATATATGCGTCATAGCACCGTGTCCTGTTATGCTATAAGGCCAACTCCGGCCTTATTTCGGGGGAAGACGCTTTGCTTACATGGGCTTTATGCTGAAGCTGCTGATTTATGATTCCGTTGAAAAACTTACTGCTGACAGGTTACAGCCTCTGGCAAAACACAGCCACCGATCCTGGTGTGGGATCGGGGAGAGCGCCCCAGTCCAGACAGGGAAAGATTTGCCTGGTTCCCGATGGCAGACGGATTACAATGATTATAAAAACAGCACCTGTTGAGAGAAGCACAAACTGCAAAATTTAACTTGTTATGAGAGTTGCCGGGCATATCGTGAAATTACTAATAGCATTTTCGCTGTTTATTGCAGGCTGTGTTAAGTATACATCTGACCAGCCCGCCATTACCAACGAAGATGTACAAACCGTTTATTCTGCTTCGGCTATTACACATTGCTCTCTGAGTGGAATCAATGCTGCTTCTCCCATTACTAAATTCGGGCAGTGCTGGTCAAGCGCCAATGATGTGCCTGATTATATTATTAACCAGGGAAAAACTGAATTTACAGACAATAAGGATGGCGATTATACGAGCAGGTTAACCGGCTTGTTTCCTAAAACAACCTATTATGTCCGCGCCTATTATATTACCGGGCGTGATACCATCTATGCCAAACAAATTACTTACTTCACCACAAAAGATACGGCAACACAACAGCCACCCAATGTGGCCACCCTGGCAGCCTTCGGTGTAAGTACTGGTTCATTTTATATAATGGGAAGCGTTGTAAGTATTGGTTCTTCCAATGTTACAGCTTACGGGCATTGTTACAGCAGTACCAACGCAACACCTACCATTGCGGATACAAAGAATAATTTGGGAACAATGTCCTCGCCCCAGCAATACACTTCGCTGTTTACATCATTAACACCCCACACCACCTATTACGTGCGTGCTTATGCCACCAATGCCGTGGGCACATCTTATGGAAACGTAGTGGCAGTAACGACCACGTCTAATACCCCAGGACCAACTATTAATGTAATAGATCCAACGTCGGGGCAGGCAGGAACAAGCGTAACTATTACAGGAACCAATTTTGATCCTGCTGCTGTAAATGACACCGTGAAGTTTAATGGCACCGTGGCAACAGTTGTATCTGCTTCTGCCACGCAAATTGTAGTGGTGGCTCCGGCAAACGGAACAACAGGCAATATAACTGTTGCAACAGGTAATGGCACAAGTAATGGTGTTTTATTCACTTACATGTCGGGTGTATCTGTATATACATGCGGCAACGCCACAAATTTTAATGCTAACTGGGGGTATTGGAAAAATGCTGTTTTTACGCCTGTACCTAACTGCAACGAATTATATTCCATAACGGGTCTTGCCAATGATATTTATGTTGCGGGACCTGCCAGTACCAATACACCTACTTACTGGAAAAATGGGACCAGTGTTCAACTTTCCACGCAATCTGGTGAAATAAGTAGTATCATTATTTCGGGCACAGATATTTATTGTTCGGGTATGTTGAACAACGTAAACAGCATTTGGAAAAATGGTTCAGTAGTCAACACGCTTTCGAGTGCTGCTTCTTCTACACTTGCATCTGGCAATCATGGATTATTTGTTGCTGGCAGCGATATTTATGCGGCAGGCTATCAATTTGGACCTGCTCCCACCTATTATTTTCAGGCAGCGTATTGGAAAAATGGTGCAGTTGTTACGCTTACCACAGGATTTAACGGTAATGCCAGGGCAACCGCGATTTATGTTTCCGGGTCCGATGTATATGTGGCAGGTACCGAGGACGAGGGAACTGCAAATCAGGCCCCACGCCTTTGGAAAAATGGAGTATCCGTTCCATTGACAACACCTGCCAACAGCGTTTATAATAATATATCCAGTTTGCTGGTAACCGGTAGTGATGTGTACGTGGGCGGCAAGTATAATGGGACAGGTGCCGTATGGAAAAACGGTGTAATGATAAACACAGATGCGTATGCATTGGCAGAACAGGTTACTTCCATTTTTTTGTATAACAATACAGATTTGTATGTGTCAGGAAGCTCTGCTTCATCCGGAATGAATGGCTATTGGAAAAACGGAAACTTTGTAGAAATGGATCCTGGTTGTACTACAGCCGGCCCGGCATGTGCAGCCACTTCTGCCAGTAATGTATCGGGCATTTTTGTGAAATAACAGTATATCTACTATAAATATTTTTAACCCGCCTTTATAAAACCCATGTACCAACTAAACAGATACTATTTTTTCATACTTGTGTTTGCATGTCTGCAAATGTTTTGCCTTACAAGCACGGCACAGGATGTAGATAATATGCTGCATGCAAAGCCTGTTGTTATTCATGGTGTGTTCAGCGTGGCTGGCAATTATAATGCACAAAGCAGCGGCGGCAGCATGCAATACAACCATCCCTTTAATCTGATTATAAGCGCCAATACCAATATCAGCATTTATGGGTTCAGCGTTCCTTTGTCATTTATGTGGAGTCCGCAGGCAAGCAGTTTTCAGCAACCATTCAACCAGTTTTCGCTTAGCCCAAGATATAAATGGTTGCAATTGTACCTGGGATATCAGAATTTAAATTTTCATCCTTACACACTGGCAGGGCAAACAGTGTTCGGTTACGGGGCGGAGATCACCCCCGGCAAATTTAAGCTGGGCGCCATTTACGGCAGGTTTGCCAAAGCATCGGCAATCGATACTGTTACCCAATCACTGCAACCCGTAAATTTTGCACGCAAAGGCTTTGCAGCGCATTTGGGTTATGGTTCAGCCAGCAGTTATATTGATCTAAGTGTAATTGATGCACATGACGACTCCGCATCGCTTCATGGAGTCGACCTAAATAAACTATCGGCACAATACGGGCAGGATATTGCTCCCGCTTACAACCTGGCTGCAGGCATAAAAGCACGATTGGCCATTGGCAGGCATTTGTATTGGGAAGGAATCGGCGGAGCCAGTATTTATACACGCGATATGCGCAACAGCAATTATCCTGAAAGCGATTTAGCCATATACAAAACCGTTAAGCAATTTGTGCTCATCAACAGCACAACCGAATGGTACAAAGCTTACCAGACAGCTATTGGTTATACCGGAAACAACTGGTCTTTAAAATTTCAATACCAGTACATCGATCCTGATTTCAGAACTATGGGTGCTTACAATATTAACAACGATATACAAAATTATACGGTTGCGCCTTCCTTCTACCTATTTAAAAAACGGCTGAGTTTTGTTTCATCATTCGGTATCCAAACCGATAATCTCAATAAATTAAAATCGCAAACCTCTAAACGTTTTATTGCCAACCTTGCCTTAAATGCTTTTGTGAATAAGCATTTGAGTGTATCAGGCAATTTTAGTAATTACAGTATTAATGTTAACCCAGAATTGAAAAAGATTGCCGATACCATCCGTATTACCCAAAGCAATAAGAATTATTCATTCACGCCGGTTTATACCATTGCGGGTGCCAGTAAAACGCACAGTGTTATTGCAAGTGCCAACTACAATAGCATGAACGATTACAGCAATGTATATGCCGCCGGCTTGCAATACAGGACTATCAATACTTTGGTAACATTTATTAATTATTCCATACATTTCATCCCTGCAGATTTTACTGTACAAACCGGCCTGAATTATGTCAATACCAAAGGCATGGGCCTGACCGATCAAAACCAGGGGTTAACGCTGGGTCTTACCAAAAGTTTTGCAAACAAAACATTTACCGGCAATATTTCGGGCAGCTATTTAACCGGCAAACGCAATGGCAATGATACCCGCATTTACAATGGAACAGCCCAAATAAGTTATACCATTAAAAAGCATCATCGGTTTTCGTTAAATGCCAATACCAACAATACAACGGTGTTGGCTGCAGGCGGCAATCAGCAAATCAGTTATTCAAGAGTTGATATCGTTTACGCTTATCAATTTTAAAATCACTATAGTATGTTTAAACTCACTTCAGCATGAAAATATTTCTGAAATCGATAAGGTTATTTTTTGCAGTTACCATTTTTTTGCTGCTGGCAGTGTTTTCAGCCCATTCGCAGAATTACCCCGTACAAATTGTAGTGACAGCGATTCCACCTTATTCCTTTAATCTCGCCGACTATCAAAATCATCCTGAGCGTATCCTGGTAAAATTAATCAACAACAGCCAGTCTGCTTTGAATATACAATTGGCGGGCAACCTAACGGGTATCAACAACGGCGTT
>Ga0157376_10003540_pt1 | contig 10762 bp, 14 predicted proteins | sample M45metaG_FD_121801 | JGI IMG/M metagenome (GOLD analysis project Ga0157376, IMG submission 121801) | Miscanthus rhizosphere microbial communities from Kellogg Biological Station, Michigan, USA - M4-5 metaG | ecosystem: Host-associated > Plants > Roots > Rhizosphere > Soil | place: USA: Michigan... | reverse complement strand
GTGATCTGTCTCTCTCCCGCCCGCCCCCTGTCCTGCGGCGCCTGTAATCATCGTCCCCGGTGATCCGTGCCGAAACGCCCCGATCCCGGCCAGTTGCCCCTCCCCGGCGTTGGGGGGCGGGCAGGACGACCGGTGGCCCGGGTCCGTCGCGGTGTCGACGCTCAGTTGAAGGCGCAACGCGACGCCGGGACGCTCGAACGGGTCGACGACGGTCTGATCGCGGTCGCCCGGACCCTGGCCGACGCGCTCGACGCCGAGCACACCGACCCGGACGGGTCCCGGTTCACGGTCGGCGCCCTGTCCGGCAAGCTGGTCCCGGTCCTGATGCAGCTGCGCGGCGAAGCGATCGGCGGCGACGGTGTTGACGTCGAGCTCGACGCGCTTCGTGCCGCGATCCGCGACGCCACGCAACCCGGCCCGGGCGACGATCGGTGACGCCACCCTCGCCCACCTGACCCGCCTACGCCGCGCCCCGCCGTTCGCCTGGCAATGGCAGGTCGCCCCGGTCGTCGGTGAGCTCCGCGACGACGGCCGCCCCGGCTTTCACTACCAGCTGGTCATCCTGTCGGTCCCCCGCCGCGCCGGCAAGACCACACTGAACCTGGCCCACAACCTGGCCGCGCTCGACCTGACCCGCGAGATGCGCGGCTGGTACACCGCCCACAAACGTGAAGCCGCCGCCAAGTTGTTCCGCGACGAGTGGTTGCCGATGATCGACAACCTGCCCGCCAACCTGTACCGGACCCGCAAGTCGCAAGGCTCCGAAGGGCTGCACAAACGCTTCGGGTCGTCGCGCCTGCAACTGTTCGCCCCGACCGTCGACGCGTTGCACTCCACGAACGCCGACGTCGCCACGATCGACGAGGCGTGGCACTTCGACGTCGAACGCGGCGAAGCCGTCGAATCCGGGGTGCGCCCGGCGCAACTGACCCGACCGTGGCGCCAACAGTGGATCGTGTCCGCGGGGGGGACGATCGAGTCGACTTGGTGGGACCGCTGGTTGACGCTCGGTGAGTCGGGCGCCCCCAATGTGGCGTTCTTCGACTACGGCGCCGACGCGACCGCACCGGACTACGACCCGGCCGACCCGGCCGTGTGGGCCAGGTCGCATCCGACGTACGGGGTGGCGTTCGACACGCTCGACTACGACTGGTCGACCCGGGAGTCGGACGCCGCGTTCGAACGTGCCTACCTCAACGTGTGGCCGCGCCCGTCGCAGATCACCGCCGCCGGTGCGCTCGAGCTCGACCAGTGGGCCGCCGCCGCCCGGCCCGAGCTCATCGTCACCCCGGCCGTGTTCGCGCTCGACGTGTCCGGGGACCGGTCGGCGGCGACGATCGCCGCCGCGCAGCTGGTCGGGGATCGGGTCGTGGTCGACGTGGTCGAGCACCGTCCCGGCGTGGGGTGGGTGGCCGCCGCGGTCAAGGCGTTGCGTCGCCGTGGTCTGCCGGTCGTCGCGGATTCGCTGGTTGCTGCGTCGATCGTCGCCGAGCTCGGCCGGGTCGGGGTGACCGTCGACCCGGTCGGCGCATCCGACCACGCCCGCGCCTGTGGGACGTTCGTCGACCTGCTCGCCGCCGGGCGCATCGCCCACCGCTCACAAGCTGCGTTGGATGTCGCCGTGGTCGGCGCCGCGCGTCGGCCGCTCGGGGACGCCTGGCTCTGGTCGCGGGCGAAATCGAACGTCGACATCTCCCCGCTGGTCGCCGTCACCCTCGCCGCGTGGGCCGCCACGACCCGCCGACCCGCGGGCCGTGCGACGATCGCCGTCGCTGACCCGCCCCCGTCGACGCCTACGGGGCGATCGCGGGCCGTCATGGGTCGTAGGACCGGAGGACGGCCGCGGACGCTCTAACGGCCGTACAGCGCCCCGGCCTTGCGTTCGGTCGGTAACTCACCACCCAATGTGGTGATGGCCACCGCGAAGAACGAGAACGACCCCGCCCCGACCCCGTCCGCCGATGACGTCGATCTGGACGAGCTCAACCAGCGCGCCGCCGAAGCCGGGCGCAAGGCGACATCGGCCGACGCCAAGCCGACGAAGTCCGACTGAACCGATGGGGCAGGTGCTCGACGCCCTGCTCGGGCGCGACCTGCGTCGGCCGATCCCCCCGCGCCCGGCGACGGTGACCGCGGCGGCTGGCCGGGTCGAGCTCGCCCGCCGTACCCCGGGTGTCGGCGGTGCCCGGCTCGGGATCGCGGTCGGCGGCGAGAACCTGATTCAGATCGACGTCACCGGGATGGGCGCCGGCTGGTGGGACCGTGACGCCGCCCAATCCCTGCCGACCGTGTCGCGCTGCCGTGACCTGTTGTGCTCCGCGATCGGGGCGCTGCCGTTCACACTCTGGACGGTCGACTACGGCCGGGCGCCGATCGTCGAACAACAGGTCCCGTTGGCCCGGTGGATGATCCGCCCCGACCCCAACCGGACCCGCCAATGGATCCTCGCGTGGACCGCCGACGACCTGTTTTTCTACGGGGTGTCGCACTGGTTGATCGTCAACCGGTACGCGTCGAGCACCGGCAGCTACCCGGCGTCGTTCGCCCGGATCGAACCCGGCGACCTGGTCGTCGACCACGCCGGGACCGTCACCGTCAACGGCGAAGCCGTCGACCCGGGCGACGTCGTCGAATTCCTCTCACCGATCCCCGGGATCCTGTCGAACGGCTACCGGGCCGTGTCCATCGCGCTGCAACTGGACGAGGCGGCCGAACGGTTCGCCGGCAACGAAGTCCCCGCCGGCTGGTTGCAGGAACAGGACGGCGGCGAAGACCTGTCCGGCGACGACCTGTCCGAGCTCGCCGCCCGGTTCAACGACGCCCGCCGCTCGAACACCACCGCCGCCGTCAACAAGTACCTGCGCTACGAGGAAGCCACCTACGACCCGTCGAAGATGCAGCTGATCGAAGGCCGCACCTACCAGGCGTTGGAACTGTCCCGGTTGGGCAACGTCCCCGGCTACCTGGTCGGCGCCCCCGCCGGGACCGGGATGACCTACCTGAACGCCGAACAGGCAAAAGCCGACCTGATCGACTTCGGCGCCCTGCCGCTGATCGGGTGCATCGAACAGACCCTGTCCGGGCCGAACGTCGTCCCCCGCGGTCAATCGGTGCGGCTCGACGCCAACGCCTGGCTCCGCAACCCGTTCACCACGTCGACCGGGACCGGCGCGGAGGCGTCGCCCAACGACATGCAGATCGCCAACAACCCGGAGGCGCCGTGATTCACGCCACGTTCCCCGCGACCCCGGTGACCGCCGCCGACGCCACCCCGGGCGGACGGACCGTCGCCGGGACCGCCGTCCCGTTCGGCGTGCCCGGGTGGGTGTCGGACGGCCGGCAAGTGATCTTCGAACCCGGATCGCTCGACGCCGCCGCCCGCCCGGTCCTGTTGCGCGACCACGACCGGACCCGCCCGATCGGGATCGTCACCGCCGCCGACGACCACGGCGACCGGCTCGACGCCGTCGCCCGCCTGTCGCGCACCCGCGACGGTGACGACGCCCTGGTGCTCGCCGCTGACGGTGCGCTCGGGATGTTCTCGGTCGGTGCCGAACCGTCCGAGCACTACACCGACGACGACGGGGTCCTGCACGTCGTCGCCGCCGAGTGGGCCGAACTGTCCCTGCTGACTCACGGCGCGTACGGCGGCGCCCGGGTCCGAACCGTCACCGCCGCCACCCCAACCAGAGAGGACCTACCCGCCATGTCTGACGCCCCCGCCCCGATCGACCCCGTCGACGAAGATGACGAAGAGACGACCGATGACGAAGAGACGACCGAACAGGGTGCGCTGGTGCTCGAGGCCGCCCGCCCGACGCTGGTCCCCGTCACCGCGGCGCGCTCCGCCGCCCGGTCGAACCCGGGCGCCGCGCTGACGTTGCAGGCGATCGGCCCGATGTTGCAGGCAGCCCGCGCCGGGTCGCGTGATGCCCGCAACCGGCTGACCGGTGCGCTCGGCCGGTACACCGTCGAAGCCGCCTTGGCGGACGTGACGATGGTCGGGGCGAACAACGTCGGTGGGATGTACCGGCCCGCCTACCAAGCCGAAATCGTCGACCTCGTCTCGCACGGCGCGCCGCTCACCGAAGTGGTCCGCCAGGGTGACCTGCAACGCGGCGACTTCCCGAACAAGACGTTCCTGAAGTGGTCCGCGACCCCGACCGTCGCCCTGCAAGCAACCGAAAAAGCGGCGATCAACTCAACCCCGGTCGGGCTGACACCGGTGTCGGTGCCCGTGCAGACATGGGCGACCGGAAACGATATTTCGCAGCAAACGCTGGATTTTGGTCCGCCGTCGTTCGTTCAGGAGTACGTCCGCGCCGCCGCGGTCGACTACGCCCGCAAGATCGACACGTACGCGGCGACGGTGTTGATGACCGCGGCGACGGCGGTGACGACCGTGTTCGGGGACACGTTCCTGTCGATCGTCGGCAAGTTGTTTGCTGCGCTCAACCCGGCGAACGTTCCTGCCGGGTCGATGTTCCTCGCCGTGTCGTGGGATGTCGCCGCCGGTCTGATCCCGGTGACCCAACAGAACGGCCCGGCGTTTTGGACCGTGTCGATGGACCTGGGGAATTTCGACACCGAATCGAACGTCGGTGGTCTGCACATGTTCTACGACCCGAACATGCCGGCCCGGTCGTTCCTGCTCGGTTCGGCCGCCGCGGCAACCTGGTACGACACGCCCGGCGTGCCGTACACCCTGCAAGCCGTCAACGTCGGCCAGTTGGGGCTGGACCTGGCCGTGTACGGCTACGGGGCGATGGGTGTCCAGTATCCGCTGGCGCTGGTCAAGACGACCGTTCCGGCTTCGTGAGTTGGATCACCGCCGCCGACGTCACCGTCGCTCTCGGCGCGGCGACGGTGATCGACGTCGCCTGGCTCGACCAGGTCGTCCCCGCCGCGGACGACTGGGCGCAACGCAAACGGGGCGAAGCCGGCTACACCGACGACCCGACCACCGCGCCGTCGTCCGACGTCAAGTTGGGGACGGTCCTGTACGCGGTGGCCCTGTACCGCGAACGCGCCAGTGCTGATTCGTTCGCGTCGTTCGACGAGCTCGCCGCCGGCCCGGTCGTGGTCGGTGCCATGGGGCAGATCAAACGGCTACTCGGGATCGGCCGCGCCGCGGTCGACGCCCCGGTGAGTGTCACCGCGGCCCGGCTTCGGCGGATGTCGTACGGCCGATGATCACGCTCGACCTGGCCGGCGCCCGACAGGCGGTGATTGATCGGCTCAACGCGGCCGGGATCGTGACGACCGGCGACCCGTCCGCGATCCCCCCGGTCGTGCTGGTCGCCGCGCCGACGATCCCCCCGACCGTGATCGGTGGGCCGACCGTCGACGTCCTGTTCCCGATCGTCGCCATTCATCCCCCGCCGGGCAACGCCGCCGCGCTCGACTGGTTGCTGACCACCGCGTCGGCCGTGATCGACGAACTCATCCCGGTCAACGCGACCACCGTCGCGGGGACCTACGGCGACCCGCCCGCCCCCGCGTACACCGTCACCGTCACCGGCTCCCTGCCGCTCTGCTGAAAGGACCCCCCATGCCCGTCACCCTGTTGAAGCCGAACGACATCACGCTGATCTTCGCTGACACCGAAGCCGGCCTGACCACCGGTGAGGACTACAAGTGCCAGATCCAAAACGCGACCGTGACCCCGGCCCCGTCGTACACGACGATCGGCGCGACCGGCTGCCAGGGTGAAACCCAGTCGCTCAACCTGCCGGTACCCGAATCCTTGGACCTGACCTGGCTCCAAGACTGGACCGCGGAAGGCGGTGGCCTGGCCAACTACTGCCGGACCAACGCCGGGCAGATCAAATGGTTCTCGTACATCCCGGTCGGGGACATCCCCGAACTGACCGTGTCCGGACAGGTCGAAATCGTCCCCGTCGCGCTCGGTGGCGACATGGGTGTCCCGTCGATCGCCGGTCCGGTGTCGATGCCGATCCAAGGCGTCGCCACCGTCGCCGTGCCCGCCGTCGTCCCCCTCACCGCCACCGCCGACGCCGACACGGCTGACGCTGACGCCGTCGCGGTCTGAACGATGGCCGCCGGGTCGGTCGCGTTGCGCGACCTCGCCGGGCAGCTGCGCGAACTCCCGGACCGGGCGATCCTGCCGACCGTCAAGGCGATCAAGGCCGACGCCGCCCGGATCGGGGGGACGATGTCCGGCAACAAGAAACGCCCGCTCCGACTGCGCGCCGTCGACCGCCAATTCCCCGGGCACGGCGCAGGGGTCAAGGTGTGGCGCATCCAAGGTGTCCCGGTCGGGCCGTGGGTGTGGGCCACCGCGGGGACCGCCGCGCACGACATCCGCCGCCGCAAACGCGGCAAGAAACGCAAGATGACCGTCCGCCACCCCGGCACCGGCGGGCGCGGCGCATGGGATCAGGTCGTCGCCCGCGCCGAACAGATCGTCCCGGCCGTGTTCGCCGCCGAGCTCGACGACGTGTTGGCCGGCTGGTGACCTGATGGCCCGCGAAGTCAACTTCGACATCGTCGCCAAAGACAAGGCGTCCGACACGCTCGACCAGGTCGCCAAAGACGCCGCCAAGGTCGAAAAACTGGACCCGACCGTCACCGTCGACGCCGACACGAAGGCCGCCGACCGCAGCATTGACGATGTCGTCGACCAGCTGGACGGCCTGACCGACGCAGACAAGATCGTCGTTCTCGCCCTGCGCGCCGGGAACACCCAGTCGGAGCTCTCTGCGTTGACGACCGAGCTCGCCGGGCTCGACGGCACCGAAGCCGACATCGGGGTCAAGATCGAGCGCTACAACGAACTGACCGGCGAGCTCGACAAGATCGAATCGAAGATCAAAGACATCGCGGACGAATCGCTGGATCCCGACGTCGGGGACAAGGCACGCCAACGGCTCGAAGGGATCGGGGAGGAAGCCGGCAAGACCCAAGGCGCGGTGCATTCGATGGCCGGCAACGCGCTCGGGGATTTCGCGGCGACGACGTCGGGGATCGGTCCGCTCGGTGAGGCGATCGGGCAGCTGACAGAAACCGCGCTCGAAGGCGAAACCGGGCTGAAAGGTCTGGCGACCGCCGGGCTCGGGCTCGGTGCCCTGTCGGCCGGGATGTTCGTCGTGAACAAGGTGATGGGTGAGTTCGCCAAGACCGCGCAACGCGCCGCCGAAATCAAGGCGTTCAACACTCAGGACGTCGACGCGTTCACCAAGGCGTTGACGACCGGCAAGGACGCCGCGCAGGACTACGTCGACCGGATGACCGAGCTCGGGAAGGTCACCACCGTCGCCGCCACCCGGATCAGTGAGTTCGCCGGGCCGGTGCTCGAATCGACCAAAGACATCGCCCCGGCGCTCGGTGAAGCCGGGATCACGATGGAACAGTTCGCCAAGGCGGTCACCGGCAGCAAGGACGATCTGGAACGGTTCAACACCGCGGTGCGCCAGACCGGCGTGTCGACCGACACGGCGAACTTGATCATCTCCGGCGCGGCGACCGAAGCGGAGAACTACGCCAAGGCGCAAGACAACGCCGCCCGGTTCACCAAGGTGTTCGGGGACAACGTCGATCACACCGGCGACCAGGTGAAGGCGTTCACCGATCTGACGCAGGACATGCGTAACAAGCTGGTCGGCGCCGACAAGGCCGCCGGTGGGCTCGGGGATCGGCTCGGGGACGCCGCGGCCGGGACGAAGAAACTGACCGACGCCTACGGCCGCCTGTCCGACCAGATTTCGAACGATCAGGCGATGATCGACCTGGCCGACCAGATCGACGCGGTGACCACCGCCGGGAACGAGGCGATCACCGCGCAGAAAGAAGCGGACGAGGCGCGCCGCACCGGGGCGAAGGACGCGACCGACCAGCAACACGAAGCCGAAGCGGCGATGCGCGCCTACCAAACGGCGGTCAACCAGACGAAACAGGACATCATCAATCTCGCCGCGTCGGCCGGGGCGAACCCGATCGAGCTCAAAGCTGCGTTGGACAAGGTCGATCAGGGTGATCTGAACGGGGCGAAGGCCGATGCCGAAGCGTGGTCGAAACGAAACCCGATCGAGCTCACCGTCAAGTTGTCCGACATCGGCGCGGCGATCAAGAAAGCCGCCGCCGCCGCCGGGACCACCGCGACCGTCACCGTCCCGACGACGACGATCAACCAGTTCCTCGCCGCCCCGGTCGCGGCGCGTGAGCTCGCCCGCACCCAAGGCCGCCGGGCGCGGATCAATGGGCGCTAATGGCCACCCCCCCGTCGTACGACCCGGCCGGCTGGACGACCGACCCGGCGACGTGGCCGCCACCGATCCCCCCCGCCACCCTGTACCAACCCGGGATGGTCTGGACGATGACCGGCCCCGGTGTCGTCGAAGGACAGGCGGTGGCCGCCGGTGACCTGCTCTACGTCGTTCACCGTCCCCGCCTGTACGGCGACGACCGCTACGGCGACGGCCACTACGGCTCGACCCCCGACGCCGACTGGACCGCCGCCGACGTCGCCTGGCTCGCCTGGTACTCCGCCGCGCTGCCCCCCGACCGGCCACCGGTGCCGTACTCGGGGTGCAAGTTCGGCACGTCCGGCTGGTGGATCATCATCGAAGGATGGTTCAACCAGGCCGGGCGGACCTACGGCGAACTCACCTACGGGTCCGACGTGTACGGCGGGGGGACCGAAGCGGCGGCGACGTGGCAGGACATCACCCCCGGGTTCACCGACGTGACGATCAACCGCGGCAACGGTGACGGCGCCCCCGAAGTCGACGCGCTCGAACTCAACGCCACCTGGTACGACCCGGACTGGTCGAAATGGGACCTGTCAACGCCCGCCTGGTATCACCACCAGTTCGTCGGTGACCCGGTCCGCGTCGGGTTCTACGACCCGGCCTGGCACTGGTACCCGCGCGCCACCGCCGAGATTGAGCAGATCACCGACGCCCACGGCGCCCCCCCGCGCTACGTCGCCATGCAGGCGTTCGGTCATGTCATCGATCTGGACCGGACCCTGATCGGGTGGCAACGCCCCGCGGAGATGGCGTCGACCCGGTTCGCTGCCCTGTTGTCGGCCGCCGGGTGGCGCTAAGGGCTCGGTGACCTGGTCTACCCGGGTGACGTGTGGTTGCACGGCGACGAGAAACCGGCCGACGTCAAGGCCCGCGTCGAGCTCGACCGGACCGCCGTGTCGGCCGGGTGGACGTTTGACACCGACCTGTACGGCCTGCCCCGTCTGCGGGTCTGGCCGTACGACACCGGGCCGGCTGCGGCGACGGTCGTCGATTGCGCCGACCATGGCGTCGCCGGGCTGGTCGCGTCGACGATCACCTACACCGCCGACATGTCGCAGCTGCTCAACATCGTCACCGTCGCGAACCAGATCGGTTCCGGTGGGACCGCCGGCCCGCCCGGTCCGACCGGCCCGACCGGCCCGACCGGGACCACCGGCCCGCAAGGCCCGCCCGGCCCCAAGGGTGACACCGGGGCGACCGGCCCGGCGTCGACGGTCCCCGGCCCCACCGGCGCGACCGGACCGGCCGGGGCGACCGGCGCGAAGGGTGACACCGGGGCGACCGGCCCGGCGTCGACGGTCCCCGGCCCCACCGGCCCCGCCGGCCCGACCGGGGCGACCGGCCCGCAAGGCCCGACCGGGCCCGCCGGGCCGACCGGCCCGCAAGGCGACCCGGCCACCGGGAAAGTCAACTACGGCGGCGGGATCGTGAACACCGCCGCCGACGAAGGGGGCGACGATGTCTGACGTCGGGCCGACCGTCGCCCAAGCCGTCGACGAATCGTCGGTGGCGATCTACGGCGGCCGTGACAATGTGCTCGGGTTCCCCCGCACCGACCTGGCGTTCGCCTACCAGGCTGACGGGGACGCCCTCGCCTGGCGGGTGATGCGCCGCATGTCGCGCATCGTCACCCACGTCGACCAGCTGCAAGCCGACACGGCCGTCGACCCGGCCTGGTTGCCGATCCTGGCCGGGGTGGACACCGGCGCGATCTGGTCGGTCGTGCGGGTCCATCCGACCCGCTGGACGCTCGACGCGATCGTGGTCGGGGTCGATGAGGCGATCACCCCGGGCCGGATCGAAGCGACCGTGTACACGACCACCACCACCCCGACCACCTAAGGAGGCTGTCATGGCCTGGCCGCCCGGCGTCCTGCCGATCAACCGCACCGACGCCACCCCCCAACAGACCACCCACGCCGCCGATCACAACGGCGCGAACCAGGCGATCAACGACACCGTCACCAAGGTCGTCGCGCACGACGCGCAGATCGCCAACCTCACCGCGAACGCTGGTCTGCTGCTCGGTGAGCTCAAGCCGTTCGCGTTGACCGTGGCGATCACCACCGACGCCAACGGCATGTCCGGGATCAACTTCCCCGCGGGCACGTTCAAGGCCGGTTCGGCCGCCCCGATCGTGTGGGCCTTCCGGATGGACAACGGCGGACCGAACCCGGCGTTTTGGCTCGACTACATGGCCCACGCCGCGTCCCCGACCGGATTCGTCGTCCAAGCATCTCTCCGCCAAGGGGTCGCCGCGCTCGCCAACACCGGTGTCATCTGTTCCTACATCGCGATCGGGGTCCGCCCATGAGTACGACCGTCACCTGCACGAACCCGGATTGCACCGAAGCCGGGGTCGCCAAACCGGTGCTTGGTGACCTGCCGCCGGGGATCACGTTCGTGTGTGGTGCGTGCGGCGAGGCGTGTGACACCGCCGACGACGACGGATGACGATGTTCGGGGATGTCGACCCGGAGGACGCCTACGAC
>Ga0157376_10003539_pt1 | contig 10762 bp, 9 predicted proteins | sample M45metaG_FD_121801 | JGI IMG/M metagenome (GOLD analysis project Ga0157376, IMG submission 121801) | Miscanthus rhizosphere microbial communities from Kellogg Biological Station, Michigan, USA - M4-5 metaG | ecosystem: Host-associated > Plants > Roots > Rhizosphere > Soil | place: USA: Michigan... | reverse complement strand
TCTTTATTTTGATCGGCCTGTACCTGGTCACGCACCTGCTGGTGCGGGCCCTCGCGCGGCTGGGAGAGAAGCGATGATCCTCATGTATTGCCTGAGCGGTGTGCTGGCGCTAGGCCTGTTCGCGTACCTGCTGTACGCGTTGTTGCGGGCCGAGAATTTCTGATGAGTGCCGAGCTGCACTTTTGGTTGTTGCTGCTGGCACTGCTGGGAGTGCTGTTGCTCCTCGTCAAGCCGCTCGGCCTCTACATGGCCGGTGTGCTGAACGGAGAGCCGCCGATGGCCACGCGCTTGGGCGGTCGCATCGAAGCGGGCATATACCGCAGCTGCGGGATACGGCCGGATGAGGAGATGGCCTGGCCGCAGTACGCCATCGCCTTGCTGCTCTTCAGCCTCCTGGGCGCACTCCTCGTCTATGGCCTGCAGCGGCTGCAGTACTGGCTGCCACTCAATCCGCAAGAAATGGGCGCCGTGCGCGCAGATTCCGCCTTCAATACGGCGGTAAGTTTCATCACCAACACTAACTGGCAGGGCTACTCGGGCGAATCGACCATGGGCTACCTGGTGCAGATGGCCGGGCTCGCTGTGCAGAATTTCCTGTCCGCAGCCACCGGCATCGCCGTGGCCATCGCGCTGGTGCGAGGGTTTGCCCGCAATAGCGCCGGCGTGATTGGAAATTTCTGGGTGGATCTGACACGCACGACGCTCTACGTGCTGCTGCCAATCGCCGCTTTGCTGGCGGTCGCGCTTGTGAGTACCGGCGTCATACAGAACTTCAAGGGCTACCAGGTGGCGACCATTCTGGAGCCTGTGACTTACCAGCAGCCAAAAACCGATTCCGCCGGCAATGCCCTCACGGACTCGGGTGGCAATCCGGTCGTGGAAAATATCACGACCCGCACCCAGTACTTGCCCATGGGACCGGTGGCCTCGCAGGAATCGATCAAGGAACTGGGCACCAACGGCGGCGGGTTCTTGAGCGCGAACTCCGCTCATCCGTACGAAAACCCGAGTGCAGTGGCTAATTTCCTGGAAATGCTGGCAATCCTGGTCATCCCCTTTGCACTCACCTACACCTTCGGCCGCATGATCGGTGATCCCCGCCAGGGCTGGGCGCTGCTCGTCGCCATGCTGGTGCTACTGGTGCCGTTGATCGCCATGGCCTACTACAACGAACAGCACGGCAACCCGCTGCTGAGCGCTCAGGGGATCGATCAGAACGCCGGCGTCACGCAATCAGGCGGCAACATGGAGGGCAAGGAAACGCGCTTTGGCATCGCCGCCTCGAGCCTGTTCGCAGCGGTCACGACCGCGACCTCGTGCGGCGCCGTGAACGGCATGCACGATTCCATGACGCCGCTCGGAGGGTTCGTTCCTCTGTTCCTGATCCAGCTAAGTGAATTGGCACCTGGCGGGGTAGGAACGGGGCTTTACACCATCCTGATTTTTGCGATCCTCGGCGTGTTCATCGCCGGCCTCATGATCGGTCGGACTCCTGAGTACCTCGGCAAGAAGATCGAAGCGACCGAAATGAAGCTCGCCTCGATCTACATACTCACCACACCCTTCCTGGTGCTGATTGGCACCGCGGTGGCGGTGGTCACCACGGCCGGAAAATCCAGCGTGGCCAATCCCGGGCCCCACGGCTTTAGCGAAATTCTGTACGCCTTTTCCTCGGCCGCCAACAACAACGGCAGCGCTTTCGGCGGTTTGTCTGCGAACACGGTCTTCTACAATATCGCCACCGCGCTCGCCATGTGGCTGGGCCGATATTGGCCCATCGTGGCCGCGCTCGCGCTGGCCGGATCGCTCGCCGCCAAAAAAAGGATCCCGGTGACCGAGGGCACGATGCCCACGCATGGTCCGCTGTTCGTGGCCCTCCTGGTCGGCTCGATCCTCCTGATTGGTGTACTGACCTATGTGCCAGCCCTGGCCTTGGGTCCGGTGGTCGAGCATTTCCTGCTCCACCCATCGCACTGGGGAACCTAGCACATGTCGCGGCCAGCACTGACGCTTTTCGATCGCACACTGCTTTTCCCTGCGCTGCTGGAGTCGTGCCGAAAGCTCGACCCTCGGGTGCAGTGGCGAAATCCAGTCATGTTCGTCGTGTATGTGGGCGCCCTTGTGACGGCGCTCCTCTACCTCCAGGCGCTGGGCGGGCACGGCGAGGCGTCGCGGGCGTTCATTTTGGCCATCACGCTGTGGCTGCTCTTCACCGTGCTGTTCGCCAACTTTGCCGAGGCGCTCGCCGAGGGACGGAGCCGGGCCCAGGCCGCCTCACTCCGCGGTATGCGCCAGACGGTGCTGGCCAAGAAGTTTATGGACTCACGACTCACTCGGCGTGACACCGCAAGTGTCAAGGCGGACGAACTGCGTCGGGACGATGTGGTCCTCGTGGAGACCGGGGCAGTGATCCCGGCGGACGGGGAAGTCATCGAAGGTGCGGCCTCGGTGGACGAGAGCGCCATCACCGGGGAATCGGCTCCCGTGATCCGTGAGTCGGGCGGTGATTTTGCGTCGGTGACGGGCGGCACAAGGGTGCTGTCGGACTGGATCATCGTCAGGGTCTCGGTCAATCCCGGCGAAACCTTTCTGGACCACATGATCTCGATGGTCGAGTCCGCCCGGCGCCAAAAGACGCCGAATGAAATCGCACTGACTATCCTGCTGATCGCACTCACACTGGTCTTCCTCATGGTCATCGTGACGCTCCTGCCTTTTTCGCTCTTCAGCGTGGAGGTGAGCAAACTGGGCGCGCCGGTGACTCTCACCGCGCTCATCTCGCTGCTGGTCTGCCTCATTCCGACAACTATCGGCGGGTTGCTCTCGGCGATCGGCGTGGCAGGCATGAGCAGGATGATGCAGGCGAATGTCATCGCCACCTCGGGGCGCGCGGTGGAGGCAGCAGGCGATGTGGATGTGCTCCTGCTGGACAAGACCGGAACCATCACGCTCGGCAACCGGCAGGCCACCGCGTTCCTGCCCGCGTCGGGCGTGAGCGAACAGGAGCTGGCCGATGCCGCGCAGCTTGCTTCGCTGGCGGATGAAACCCCGGAGGGCCGCAGCATAGTCATCCTTGCCAAGCAGCGCTTCAATCTGCGTGAGCGCGACCTCAAGGCGCTAGCGGCCACTTTCGTGCCCTTCTCGGCCCACACGCGCATGAGCGGTGTGAACTTGGGTTTGCGCGAAATCCGCAAGGGCGCACCGGATGCGATGGCTCGGCACGTGGCCTCGCAGGGGCAGGCGTGCCCGCGCGCGGTGGTCGATCTGGTGGAGCGCGTGGCCCGCCAGGGCAGCACCCCGCTGGTGGTATCCGATGGCGCGAACACCCTCGGGGTCATTGAACTGAAGGACATCATCAAGGGGGGCATCAAGGAGCGCTTTGCCGACCTGAGGCACATGGGCATCAAGACCGTCATGATCACAGGGGACAATAGGCTCACGGCCGCTGCGATCGCGGCTGAGGCCGGAGTCGATGACTTCCTGGCCGAGGCCACTCCAGAGGCCAAGCTCAAGCTCATCCGCACCCATCAGGGCGAAGGTCGTCTGGTGGCGATGACCGGCGATGGGACCAATGACGCCCCGGCCCTGGCACAGGCGGATGTGGCCGTGGCCATGAACACCGGCACCCAGGCGGCCAAGGAAGCCGGCAACATGGTGGATCTGGACTCGAACCCGACCAAGCTGATCGAGATCGTCGAGACCGGTAAGCAGATGCTGATGACTCGCGGTGCGCTGACGACCTTCAGCATTGCGAACGATGTGGCGAAATACTTCGCCATCATCCCGGCCGCCTTTGCGGTCAAGTACCCATAGCTGGCGGCCCTCAACATCATGCGGCTCACCTCGCCGAACTCCGCGATCCTGTCGGCGGTGATCTTCAATGCGCTGATCATTGTGTTGCTGATTCCGCTCGCCATCCGCGGGGTGAAGTATCGGCCGCTGGGCGCCGGGCCCTTGTTGCGGCGGAATCTTCTGATCTATGGACTCGGCGGCATCATCGCGCCGTTTCCCGGCATCAAGTTAATCGACGTGATGCTCACGGCCGCGGGCTGGACCTGACCAAAGGAGAGGGGCTGGTGTTCGCAAGAAACCTGCGCGCGGCGATAATTCTCCTGCTCCTGATGACCGTGCTGTGCGGTGTGGTGTATCCGGTCGTGATCACCGTGATCGCGCGAGGAGTGTTCCCCATCCAGGCGGACGGGAGTCTCATCCACGCCAACGGCCGGCTGGTCGGATCGCGGCTGATCGGCCAGAGTTTCTCGGACCCAGGGCATTTTTGGGGCCGGCCCTCGGCCACCAGCCCGCAGGCCTACAATGGCCTTGCCTCCAGCGGCTCGAACCTAGGCCCGTCCAATCCCGCCCTGCTCGAGCAGGCCAAAGCCAACGCCAAGAAAATGAAGGACGCCGACCCCGCCAATCCTCAGCCCGTCCCGGTCGACCTGGTGACCGCCTCCGGCAGTGGGCTGGATCCGGAAATTAGCCGGGCCGCGGCCGACTATCAGGCCGCACGCGTGGCCGCAGCGCGCGGCCTGACGCTTGCCAGGGTGCAGGCCCTGATTGCCGCCCACAGCCAGGGACGTGTACTGGGGATCCTCGGTGAACCGCGCGTCAACGTACTCGAATTGAACCTCGCATTGGATACACTGCATTGATGTCGCTTCGGTCACGCCGAAAACATGGTTGATTCCGAGCGCCGCGATCCCGACCAACTGCTCGCCGCCCTAAAGCACGAGGAAGCGCGCGCGCGCCGCGGGCGCCTCAAGATCTTCTTTGGAGCCTCGGCGGGCGTGGGCAAGACCTACGCCATGCTGGAGGCGGCCCGCGCGGCGCGCGCAGCTGGGAGCGATCTGGTGGTGGGCTACGCGGAACCCCACGGGCGCATTGAAACCGAGCGGCTCCTTGAGGGCCTCGAGCAACTTCCCTCGCTGGCCGTGCAGTATCGCGGCATCACCCGCCGGGAGTTTGATTTGGACCGAGCGCTTGAACGGGCGCCGGCTATCCTGCTGGTCGATGAGCTCGCGCACTCCAACATCGGCGAGGGCGAACCAAAGCCCCGACACGCCAAGCGCTGGCAGGACATCGAGGAATTGCTCGAGGCCGGAATCAACATCTGGACCACGCTCAATGTCCAGCATTTGGAAAGCCTCAATGACATCGTGGCCGGCATTACGGGGATAAGGCAGCGCGAGACCATTCCCGATCGCATCTTCGATGACGCCGATGAAGTCGAACTCATCGACCTGCCGCCGGACGAGCTGCTGGAGCGGTTGCGCTCGGGGCGCGTCTACGTGCCTGAGCGCGCGGCCATGGCCACCGAGCGCTTTTTCCGCAAGCCCAATTTGCTGGCCTTGCGCGAGATCGCACTGCGCCGAACGGCCGACCGCGTCGACGCGGCGGCACGCGACTATGCGGCGATCCATGGCGGTGCCCGCCTGGGTCTGGCAAGAGAGCGTTTCCTGATCGCGATCGCTCCCGATCATCAAGCTGATCAGCTGGTCCGCTTTGGCAAGCGCTTTGCCGACGCAATGGACGCCGAGTGGCTCGTGGTATCGGTGGAAACTCCCGCACTGCTGAGTCTGGGGGAGAAAGCGCGCAACCGGCGCGTGGCTGCACTTCGGCTTGCCGAATCCCTGGGCGCACAGACCGTGACACTCGATGGGCCCACGGTGGCCGACACTCTGCTCGACTATGCGCGGCTCCGCGGCATTTCAAGGATCGTGGTGGGAGAAAGGACGCGCCGGGGCTGGAGAGCGTTGCTACACCGGTCCACGGCCGCGAAACTGGCCCGTGGAGGCCATGGGATCGATGTGTCCATCATCGCGCGCCATCGGGAATCACCGGTGCACGAACGCCTTTCGGCCACTCTGCCGCAAACTTTCCACTGGGGCCGTTATGGTCTGGCCCTGCTGATCTCTGGCCTGTGCACGCTGCTGGCTGCCGGCATGTTCCCCTACTTTGCGCTGACGAATCTGGTCATGGTCTACCTGCTCGGTGCCACAATCGCGGCTCTCCGCCTGGGGCGGGGACCCGCCAGCCTGACGGCAATCGTTAATGTGGCCGCCTTTGATTACTGTTTTGTGCCCCCACGCTACAACTTTGCGGTGGGGGACTTCCAGTACGTGGTGACCTTTGCGGTCATGCTGATCGTGGCGCTCATCATTGCCAGTCTGGTGGCCAACGTGCGCGCACAGAGCCGTGTGGCCGGCGCCCGGGAGCGGCGCACCGCGTTGCTGTACGGGATGAGCCGGGAGCTCGTGGCTACACGAACCCTTGAGAATCTGGCGCGCGTGGCCATCAAGCATGTCGCCGAGACTTTTGCGAGCGAGGCGGTGGTGCTAGTTCCTGAGCGCGACACCGATCGTCTTTTGCATCCTCACGGCCTGCCAGTCGCCGGCTCCCTGCATGGCGCGGACCTTTCCGTAGCGCAGTGGGTCTACACGCATGGCCGGCCCGCGGGCTTGGGCACCGATACCCTTCCGGCCACTGCCGCTCAATATTTGCCCCTCAAAGGCACCAGTCGAACACTCGGTGTGCTGGCGGTGCGCCCGACCCAACGGCGACGACTCCTGCTGCCGGAACAGCAGCATCTGCTTGAGACCTTTGCGGCACAAATTGCCCTTGCCATCGAGCGCGCAGATCTGGCCGAGCACGCCGAAATGTCGCGGGTCGCGGCGGAAACAGAGAGCCTGCGCAGCACACTGCTGAGCTCGATCTCGCACGACCTGCGCACCCCGCTGGCCGTGATCGCCGGGGCCAGTAGCGCGCTCAATGATGCCACGATGAGCATGGATGCTCCGGCTCGTGCCCGTCTGGCCGCATCGATCGAGGAGAAAGCGCGAGAAATGTCTGAGCTGATCTCCAATGTGCTCGAGCTCATGCGGTTTGAGGCCGGTGAAGTCCGCCTACGACGTGAATGGCAGACGATGGATGATCTGATCGGCACTGTGCTGGAGCGGATGAATGAGCGACTGATCGGAAATACGGTCGAGCTCACGCTGCCCGCTGAACTTCCCGCGCTCCAGGTGGACGGACCACTGGTAGCGCAGGTCATCGCTAACCTCTTGGACAATGCCGTGAAATATGCCGGGCCGGAAGCGGTCATTCACATCACCGTGCGCGTCGAGGAGCAGGCGATTCGCGTGATAGTGGAGGACAACGGACCGGGGCTGCCGCCCGGAAATCCGGAACGGTTGTTTGCGAAATTCCAGCGCGGACGCGATGAGGGAAACACCGGGGGCGCCGGACTCGGATTGGCCATTTGCCGCGCCATTGTCCAGGCACACAGCGGCACAATCGCGGCCGGACCGCGACCTGGAGGCGGTGCGCGCTTTGAGTTCACTCTTCCCGCGGCGGAGCGAACCGCATGACCCGGGCCATGTTCCTGGTGCTGGTGGTGGAGGACGATCCAGCATTGCGAGGCGTGCTGAACACGCTGCTCGCCGCCCACGGTTATCGCTTTGCCGAAGCCGCAAATGGTGCGCGGGCCGTCATCGAAGCACGGAGTCACCGTCCCGACCTGCTCATCATCGACCTGGGGCTCCCGGATATGGACGGCGCCACGGTGATCCGCGAGGTCCGCGCCTTCTCCGCGGTGCCCATCGTGGTGCTCTCGGCGCGCTCGATGGAATCCCAGAAAATACTTGCGCTCGATGCCGGCGCCGACGATTACGTGACCAAGCCGTTCAGTTCGCCGGAACTCATGGCGCGGGTACGCGCGGCGCTGCGCCGCAGCGCGCATTCGGGTGAGCGCCTGCCGGTCCTCAAGCTGGGTGCCGTTACCGTAGACCTGGCGGCGCGAACCGCCACCAACGCCGAGGGGCCTCTGCACCTAACTCCGCTCGAGTATCGGGTGCTGGAGTGCCTGGCCCGCAACGCCGGGATGATCGTCACTCAGAGGCGCCTGATTGCGGAAGCGTGGGGCGCGGAGCGACAGGGCGATGCGCGGGGCCTGCGTTCCTATATTAAGACGATCCGGCAGAAGATCGAACCCAATCCGGGACAGCCTCGCTTCCTCATGACGGAGACCGGCGTGGGCTACCGCCTGCGGTCGGATGAGCTACCGGCGGAAGTTCCCCGCGGCTGATACCAATTTACTCCGCGCGACGTGGTGACCGCCGGCGCCCAGGATCTCGGCTCGCCTTCGCCCCCGTCGCAGATTAAAGTGTCGCCATGAGCAAGATACTTGCAAGAGCTCCGATTGCCGTGACGATGGTCTGCGCCGCGATTGTCTTCAGCCTCGGTGTTGATCTTTGTCGCGCCGCCGAAGGTGCTGCGACGGCCCCAATGCCGGCCGCGGGCCCCATTCCCGCCGGTCAATATCAACTGGACAAATCCCACGCGAGCCTGCTGATGCGCGTGAGCCATTTCGGATTTTCGACTTACACCACGCGGTTCAGTCGCTTTGAGTCGCAGCTGAGCTTTGATCCGAACAACATTCCGGCTTCGATTCTCGTGACCACTATCGATGCTGCGTCCTTCGAGATGGACGCGGCTCCGCAGCTCTGCCTCGATATCATGCTGGGCCCGCAGTTTCTGGATGTGACGAAATTTCCGACGATTGTCTTCCGCTCGGACACCGTGCGCATGACTGGACCCAAAACCTTCGAAATATCGGGGACCCTCAATATGCGAGGTGTCGCCCGGCCGCTGGTCCTGAGCGCCATGTACAACGGCGGGTACCGGGGGATACCCAAGGCCGATCCGCGTGCCCGCGTTGGGTTTTCCGCCCACGGTTCGTTCAGGCGTTCGGAGTTTGGCATGCTTGCGTATCTGCCCCCGCCGGAGACGACCTCGGGCGTTGGCGATCTGGTCGAAGTAAGCATCGAGGCGGAATTCAACGGGCCGCCCTTGCCGCCGTCACCGTAGGGCGCGCATAAACAGGGCCCCAGGGCGCCGCCCCCTATACCCTAATCGATGAGGCACATCACCATGACCTCTCCAATGCTCCGGATCATCGCTCCATTGCTGTGCGTGCTCTATATGAATGCGGCCGCCGCGCAAACAGCTCCATCCGCAACTGCTGCGGCGCAGCCTCAACTTCATGCGGGCAAGTACGAGCGCGTGCTCGTGCACGGAAAATCGCTCGAGGGCAATCTCGAGGGCGATAGTCCCGATCGGATGGTCTCCGTCTATCTGCCGCCCAGTTACGCGAAGAATCCCGCGCGCCGTTACCCCGTGCTCTATCTGCTGCACGGGTTCACGGATTCCGACAGCCGCTGGTACGGGCTGCAAGGTCCTCATTTTGTGAACGTGCCGACCGCGGTGGACGGTGCTTACAAGCAAGGCGTGACCGAGATGATTGTCGTCACGCCCGATGCCTACACGAAGTACTGGGGCAGCATGTATTCCAATTCAGTGGTCGTGGGCGATTGGGAGCGGTTTGTCGCCGATGACCTGGTCACCTATGTCGACCAGCACTACCGGACTCTGCCCCACAGAGAAAGTCGAGGATTGGCCGGGCATTCGATGGGAGGTTACGGCACGATCCGCATCGCCATGCGCTACCCCGAGGTGTTCTCGAGCGTGTATGCGATGAGCCCGTGTTGTTTGTCCACGAATTCCAATCTCGACATGGACTCGGTCGAGCGTGCCGCCAAGGTCAAGCAGCTCGATGAGCTTACTGATAAGGATTTCTTCGCCAAGGCGGTACTGGCCACCTCTGTGGCCTGGTCACCCAATCCCGCCCATGCGCCCTATTACGATCTTCCTGCGGTGGATGGCAAGGTGGTGCCCGAGGTGCTGCAGCGTTGGGCAGCCAACGCGCCACTCATCACCGTGCATCAGCACGTGTCCGATCTCAAGAGGCTCGATGCCATCGCCTTTGATGCCGGCGACCAGGAGCAGTTCGGCGGCATCCTGGTCTCGGTGCAGGCCTTCGATCAGGTTCTCACCAGCTACGGAATCCGGCACACCACAGAGATCTACCCGGGGGATCACACCAACCACATTGCGGAGCGGCTCCAGAGCAAGGTCCTGCCCTATTTCAGTGTGCACCTGAAGCACTAGATCAACACAGATCCGCGAATGTCAGCTGCATCTTCAGATCAAGGTTCCAGCGCCAGTGGCGGCGCCGCGGCGGACTTCCCGCAGTCAGGCCGCGAGCGGCTGATCGTGCCGCAGCCCATCAGTTTTCAGGGCACCGGCCTGTCCAACAGCGAGATGACCTCCCTCCAGCGGGTGCACCAGGGTGCTGTATTCATGATGGGCGATAATCCAGCACTGCCCCGGATGCCCAAATGCCCCACGCTGCTGGATTTCTTCCGCCTGCGTTTTTCCGAGCTCGCTTTCCGGCACCTGTTGCAAAGCGCGCGCTTGGCGGTCAACGCCGGCCAAGAGGAGAGAGTGGTGATGGCTTGCCTACTCCATGACATCTCCAACGGCGCGTTGATCCGGACCGACCATGGCTACTGGAGCGCGCAGCTCGTCGCACCATACGTCAGCGAGGAGATCGCCTGGGCGGTCAAATACCACCAGGCCCTGAAGTACTTTGCCGACGAGTCGGTCGGATTCAAGTACCCCGATGCATACCTCGGCTACTTCGGGGAGGACTACACGCCGCCCGAGTACATTCGGCAGGCCCACGATGAGGCGCGAAATCACCGCTGGTACATGACCTCGAGACTCATCACACTCTACGATGAGTACGCCTTCAGAAAGGATTTGGAGATCGATCCTGAATCATTTACCGACATCATTGGCCGGCACTTCAGGCAACCGAAGGAAGGACTGGGCTTTGACGGATCGCCCACAGCCCACATGTGGC
>Ga0157376_10003538_pt1 | contig 10768 bp, 2 predicted proteins | sample M45metaG_FD_121801 | JGI IMG/M metagenome (GOLD analysis project Ga0157376, IMG submission 121801) | Miscanthus rhizosphere microbial communities from Kellogg Biological Station, Michigan, USA - M4-5 metaG | ecosystem: Host-associated > Plants > Roots > Rhizosphere > Soil | place: USA: Michigan... | reverse complement strand
GAAGACCATTCGAGATAGTTAATTGCAACCAGGTCGAGCCACCCGTCCTTATCGAAATCAAACCATCCGGCGCTCGATGACCAGTTTCCCTGGTCACTAACCTTCGCTTTGTCGGTGACGTCCGAAAACGTGCCGTCCCCATTGTTGTGATACAGAATGGCCCGGCCATAGCCGGTTACATACAAATCAGGGAAGCCATCATTGTCGAAGTCTCCAACTGCGACTCCCTGGCCGTAGTGCCCCTCTCCTCCCACATTCGCTTTTGCGGTTACGTCAGTGAACGTTCCATCACCGTTGTTGTGATACAGGGCTGATCGCAAAGGCTGCGCAGGCTTGTACGCGTCAGTGGCCCCCGCCTGCACAAAGTAAAGGTCCATAAGACCGTCCTGATCGTAGTCAATCCACGCTACGCCGGTGCCCATGGTCTCGAGGTAATATTTCTCGTCGCTTTCCGTGGAGTCTTGAACAAAAGTGATCCCGGCCTGTTTGCGAATATCAGTGAACTGGATTTTGACCGCAGAGTCTTGTGCCTTCGCTGCCTGTTGAGCACAAACTGCGGTGCCGATCGACACTGCACCACCCATTGCCAGTAACGACAAGGCAACGCCACCGCGACTTTGATACCTCATAGAGTTCTATCCGCGAGCGAGATCGCGAACTGGAGCAGTTGTGTTTTATTGGCCGCAGTCATTGTTTGATTGCCCGTCGAAGACATAGCCGACGCCTGATCCAGTACCTGCTCAATGCGATTGATATCCAAACTTGCGCTCGCGTTGCTGTTCTTGAAGCGGCTGAGAACTTCCCTGGCCTTGTCGATCTGCCCGATTTGGAAATAGAAGACGCCTAAGGTGGAATACCCGCCGGACCACTCAGGAAGCAGGTCGACTGCGCGTTCGAGTTGCTGAGCGGCTTCTGCGTTGTTTCCTTGCATAGCCGCAGCAAGTCCCAATCCCCAAAAGAGTTTCCCAGAACCCGGAATCCGGGTTTGCCCTTTAAGCAGCGTTTGCTTCGCTCCTGCAACGTCACTTTCCCGCAACTCTATCAATGCGAGCGACAGATAATTCTGATCGTTGTCGGGATTTCGGCTGATGGCGTCTCGAAAGATCTCGGAGGCTCGCACCGTATTTCCAGAATGCGCGTAGATATCGCCGAGCAATGCGAGATATGCATCGTCCTTTTGGCCCTCCGGTGATACCTGCCCCGCCACATTAAGCGCATCGGAATAGAGACGCTTGCGAAAATAGGCGTTGGCAAGGTTGAACTTTACTTCGTCAGAATTCGGGTTTGTTTGCAGGGCTATTTGGAAGTGCTCGATCGCCTCATCGTATAGGTGGTACCGAGCCAGTAACACTCCCGCTCCGGTCATACTGCGGAAATCCTTGGAGCTGATTTTGTCCAGTTGGGCTATGGCAGCTTTCGCATTGTTCACATCGCCGGCCTTCAAATAGGCCTGTGCAAGCAGGTAGAGATTTTCGGGCCGATCTGGATGCTTCTTGATCTGCTCAGTAAGCTCGGCCAGATCCAGTTGTTCGCGAGCCCGCGGAGTCAGCGTTGAGCGGTTATCGAGGTAATCGAAAAGATGCTGGTAGGGATACGGACCGGTCGAAGCACTCTTTGAGAGCGTCTTGAAGATGCTCAAGTCTCGATCAGCCGCTTCCGTTTGATGCAATCCCCTCTCCACCATTGCAAGCTTGTAGTACCCGGTGGACGGATCCTGGCTAACCTTGACGTATCTTCTTAGCAGATCCGCAGCCTCTTGAAGCCTCTTTTCAGCGATTCGAAGATTTGCGAGTTCCAGCAGGGCCTCGGGAAAGTTCGGATTTGATTGCAATGTCGCTTGAAACATCGACTCGGCTTCCGCAGCGTCTCCCTGTCGTTCGGCGATGAAGCCGAGATTGAACAAACATAAGGCGCTGTGGGGATCCAGCTTGATACCTTGCTGAAAATATTTCTTCGCTTCGTCGAAACGCCCCAGGTTCCGGTAAGAAAGCCCCAGAAAAGCATACGAGCGCGCTGACGGCTCGAGTTCAACCAGCCTTTGGAACTCTTGGATGGCCTTGTCAGACTGGCCCGCCATGAAATAGCTCTGGCCTAAAGCGGCGTGAAGATCGGGTCGCTTGGGGGAGATTTTAATTCCCGATTCCAGAAGTGGTATCGCATCCTCATAATAGTTCTGAGACATGCTGACCTGAGCCATCAGGAATATGACGTCCGTGTTATCTGGCGCGATCTTGTGCGCACGAAGAAGCAGATCGAGTGCATCCAGCGGACGCGATTGATTGGTAAGTGCCTGCGCAAGCAAATACAGCGTCTCGGGTGAATCGGGCTTTAATTTAAGTGCTCGCCCCAATGCGACCTCTGCCTTGGAAAAGTCGCCCGTGCGAAGCAGGTCTTGTCCAAGGTTATAAAGAATCTCAAAAGTCTCGGGCTGTAACGAATCCGCTTTTTCGAGTTCTAATTGTGCAGCTTTGTATTGCTTCTCTGACGCCAGCAGAATGCCAAGCGAAAAATGCACTTGGACGTCGTTCTTGTTTTCATCCGATACCTCAGCTGCAACCCGCAACGCGTCGGCGGTCCGTTTGGCCTGGAGGTAAGCTCGAACAAGGTTGAAGCGCGTCTGAATATTCGTCGGGCGTACGCGCTCAAAATGCGGAATAGCCTCAGCCGGCGAGTTCTTCATCATCAAAAGGATGCCTAGATTATAATTCCCGTCCCGATTCCCTGGATCAAGACGTAGAACAGTGCGAAACTCTTTCTCGGCAGCGTCGAGTTCCCTCTGAGCCACGTATGCATTCCCGAGATTATTGTGGGTCTTTGTGAAATTGGGGCTCAGTTGAAGAGCTTTTTTGAAAGATTGGATGGCCCCCGCATAGTCTTGCTGATTGCTTTGAATAATCCCGAGCAGGTTGTACCCTTCAACACTTGAGGGATATTTCTGAAGTTCGTCCAGCGCCTTGGTCTTTGCTTCGTCTAGACGATGTTGCTGAATGAGATCTTCAACTTGCTGGAAATCCGCAGATGCCGTTGAAGTCTTTTGCTGCCCCATGCACTCCAGAGAGACCGCTAGAAGCGCGAACTGGATGAGGACAACGGCTGACCGTGAAAATCCCACTAATATTCCTTTCAAATTCTTTGATGAGGAAGGCAAACCATCCTCCTGATCCGTGCGGTTTAAGGCGCTCATTGTAGCATTTCCAAAGCTTGCTTTGCGCCTGCGTTCTGAGGTTGTAAACGAAGCAATTCGAGCAATATTCCTTTTGCTTTCTCGTTGTCATGTCGCATGACATAGAGACGCGCAAGATTCATATAAGACTGATCGTAGTTTGGAGCGATACGGATTCCGGACTTGAATTGCTCTTCCGCCTTCGCATAGTCCTGGCCGCGAACGAACAAAACCCCGAGGTTGTTCAATGCCTCGGGATAGTCCGGGCGCAATTCAACTGCTCTTCGCAGATACTCAGCCGCACGCTGCAACTGATTCTGCTGTGCATAAAGCATCCCCAGGCTGTAGTTGACCTCAGGATCGTCGGGTTGAAGCTTTAGGGCATTATCCAGGCATTCCTGCGCCTTCGCAAACGACTGCTGGCGACGATAAACATTCCCCAAATTGAGAAACGCAACAGCATAGGTCGGTCTCAGCGCAAGAGATTTCTCAAAGTTCTTGATCGCTTCTTCAGGATGACCCTGCTGGGCGGCGATCATTCCAAGGTTGTTCCACGCCTCGGGGTGGTTTGGCTGAAGAACTACCGCCCGCTGGAGGTCTTGCTTTGCCTTTTCAAAGTCATTTCTGCGCAAGTTGAGAGTGCCCAGATTGTAATATGCATCGGCATTGTCCGGCTTCGCCGCGATCACCTGTTGAAATGACTCCGCAGCCTGATCCAGATATCCATGCTGAAACATGGCCACACCATACGTGAAGTCATTTCGCACAAAGGCGTCCTGGACAAGAATCCCATTGAATGGGAGCGCCTTGCGCATACGCTCGGCGACGGTGGCGGGCATGGACCGTATATCCGCGAGCAACATCCCGGTATCCACCGACCCCTGATAGACCTTGACGATCATGCCATCTCGGTCAAGCAGAAAGGAAGTAGGGATTCCAAGATCGCGCCGCCGATCGAACATGTGGCGATAGATAAGGTTATAGATGCCAGCCACTTCTTCGTTTGCAAACAGAATCGGGAAAAAGAGCCGCTCGCGAGTTGCAAACGACTTGACTCTTGAGTCCCCCTCTGCGTCGTCGACGTTCACCGCCAGAATCTCCAAATGATTCGCACTCAGTGCCGCTCGGTGTCGATTGAGGTCTTTTAGTTGATCAAAGCAAAAGGGTGAAGACTGCCAGAAGTGAAGCAGCACGAACCTGCCGCGGAACGTCTTGAGCTCCTGCTTACTACCTGTGATATCTGGCAACGAAAACTCTGGCGCCTTAAGTGGCTCGATGAGCCAGGTCGCAACCTCTATGGGCAACGGCTGCAAAGCCGGAGGTGTGCCAGCGGTCGCATACGCTGCGGGAGCCGCGACGAACGGTTTGGCCGAGAACTGACTCGAACCCTCCTCAATCTCGATGCGATTGTTCAATGGCAAATTTTGGAATTCCTGTACCAGGCCACTGGGCCATCGGATTGTAGCTTTGACGGGTTGTTCCCGCTGTCCAACGCCGAAAAACAATTCCTTGGAGTGCTGGGAAAGAAATCCAGACCCTGCCTGCAGATATTTGGTTTGCCGCAGTTCTCCGGCCTCAACAGTAATCGCAGTGCCGATAGCGTCGCGATTGCTCTTGTGCCCTCGAAGGCGAAATGAGACAGAGGTGCCGATCTCCTTCATCACGTTATGCAAGATTCGCAATTGTGGTGCGTTCCGGTTCTTGAGGATGACTTCCAGTCGACCGTCGTGATCGATATCAGCGAGAGCAAAGCAGCGACTGTCCTCAAGAAAGTCCAGTCCAACCACACCGGAAGCCTCTGAAAGAGTTCCGTCGTGGTTATTTATAAAGAAGACGTTCCGCGCATAGCCGTGCCAGGTTTTGTCCGACCGTACCAATTCGTTGATTGCATTCCATCCACGCTCGTAGGCCAGCGCCGGCGTAGCATCTTCAGACGACTTTGCGACAACTTGTCTCCAAAAGAAACTTGCCAGATCTTCTTTCTCAGGGCCGGACAGATATCCGTTCGCCACATAGAGATCAACGTAGCCATCGTGATCAAAATCCCAAAAGTCTGAAGACCAAGACCAACGGCCCATCTCTACTCGGGCCTCGTGGCCAACATTCTGGAATGTTCCATCTCCTTGGTTTCGATAGAGCGCGTTTCCTCGGGCGTGGCGCTGATAAAGTTCGCGAATATTCTCCGGAGCATTTTGATGAAACTGCTTCTGAGCAGATACCCTTTGCCCCGCGGCCTCCCACATGCTGGGTACATAAATGTCCTGATGCCCATCGTTATCGAAATCGGACCAGCAGCAGCTCATGCCGGCTCCCACACTCTCGACATGAGCCTCTTTTGAAACTACGGAAAACGTCCCATTCCCATTATTTCGATACAGCTGAGAGCTCCCGAAATCGTTGGCAACGAAAAGATCGGGCAAACCATTGGAGTTTGAATCTCCCCATGCGCAGGCAAAACTGTAACGATCGTTATCTGCGTTCAATCCCGCAGCTTCCGTCGTCTCTACGAATGTTCCGTTTCCTTGATTGTGAAACAAACAGTTTGGCGGGCCATTGCGGGCGTCGTAATACGGAATAGGATAGTGATACTGATCCAATCCAAGATAGTACATGTACATGCAGAAATAAATGTCCAGGCGACCATCGCGGTCGTAATCCGCAACCGCCGCGTGAGTGAAGGTTCCCTGGGGAGGACGCGAAAACTTGAAGGCATCGCGCTTGAGGGAGAATTTACCGTTGCCTTGATTAAGAAAAAGCAGGGGCCCTGTTCCGCAAACGACAAGCAAATCCTGCATTCCTCTGTTATCAAAGTCGGCAAACAGTGCGCACGCGGTATTGTCCAGAACACCGACTCCGGCTCTTTCCGTTACGTCCTCGAATGTTCCATCGCCCCGATTGCGATACAGACGATTTGGCAATCCCGCAGGCTGACAGACGTAGAAATCATCGAAACCATCGTTGTCGAAATCGCCAGTGGCTACGCCATTGTTGCCATAAACGTCGACGCCAATTGCGCCATCCATGACAGTGCGCCAGTCATCCGCGCTGCGAAGCATTTGCTGTTTGTAAGACTCGTCCGCGCCGAGAGCTTGGGAGGTCACGTCCCTGAAAATGGGGCCATCTGCAATACAAATTGTCTCTTCAGACGTCACCCATCTCCGAGCTTTCCACGCTTGCGTTGCGTCGCGAGACCATTCGATACGCCAGGATCCAACCCGCTCTTCGCGTCGCTGATCGTTGTGGATGCCAACAATGTCGTATCGAACCTCGAGACGGGCGGAAAGTGGCGCATTCGAGATTTCTTCAATGCCATAGATTTCAAATTCCGCTGTTTCAAGTTGCGCTATCTTGCCCAGCCAAGTCTGGAAGCCCCGAACAAATCGATCCCGTCCCAGAATCAAGTCGGGAGAGAACTGCCTCCGAATGACTTCAAGACCGAAACCGGAACGCACGGTCGATTCCTTGGTCGGAGAGAGCGTGGAAGCCTCGATGGATGGATCAAGGAACCGGCCCAAGGCAGCAGGAGTGTCACTGACGGACTTCTTCAGGTCTTGACTCCATTGCTGCAGGACCAACCCGATCTCGAATGCATATCTCTCGGTGATGTAATCATCCGATCCCGGAGGAACAAGTCGGAGTACTTCCGACAAAGGAGATTTGACCGGGTAATGAGGCGAAAGTCGAGCTTCGGAAAAGGGAAATGGAGGATTGTGCTTCCCTGAACTCTGCGAAAAGAGCAAAGACCCCAAAAATGGCGCTGGCCGAAGAAACAGCGCCCCCAATCCAAAGTTCTGTAGGACTGCCCGCCGGGAAATCGACCAAGCTTCGTCTTTAGATTGCGACATCATTCCAAGGAATCTCTGAAGCCGGCGAGATGTCCGCATAATAGCATTTAACCCATGGCTTGTTCTGGTTGGAGCACGCCGCCCGTTACGGCGTGCCCTGGATGTTTCAGCTGCAGTTAGGAATTACCATCCTTACCCCCCAAAAGCCTGTCTTGCTGAACTAAATCGCTTTTCCATCACCCTCTTAATCGGAAACACATGTGGTTGATATCACGTTAGATACGGTGGTTTGAGGAAAGCGCCGGAACCCCAAATTTCATCTCCACCTTTTGATTGACAAAGATTGCGCGAATGTACTACTCTTCGGAGCACGCAAAAGTAAGCGTTTACAAAATCACTCAGGAAAATGCACTACTTCCCTGGGAGCGCCAAGAGGAAACAGAGAAAGACGGAGGGTATTCGGATGGTCAACGAGCGCAAAGATTCAGCATGGTCGAGGGCATTGTTTTTTAGCGTCCTCACATGTGTGTGCTTCTTCCTAATCCAAGGTCGATACGCATTCGGCCAAGTGGATCAGGGAGGAATCAATGGAACAGTTCAAGATTCCACAGGCGCGGTAATCGCCGACGCGCAAGTGACCCTCGTGAATAACGACGTAGGTCTCACGATGGAGACCAAGACAAACTCCAACGGGTCCTATACCTTCTCGCCACTCAAAATCGGACATTACTCTCTGTCCGTGTCCGCAAAGGGCTTTTCTAAGACCACTCAAAAGAATTTGACTGTCCAGGTTTCTCAGGTTCTGCAGGTCAACGTTGAACTTAAACTCGGCGCCGCGAGTGAAACTGTCGAAGTCAACACTGCGCCCCCGTTGCTGCAGACCGAAGAGGCCTCAGTCGGACAGGTGATCGGCGAGCAACAAGTGAATGATCTTCCTCTGAATGGACGCAACTTCACTTTCCTTGCCCAGCTTGGCGCTGGTATGCAGACACCCCAGGCAGACACGCGCGGAAACGCTGCATCTGGTGCATTCTCGGCAAACGGCCTGCGTCCGGCACAGAATAACTACTTGCTTGACGGCATCGACAATAACTCGAACGCTGTCGACTTCCTCAATGGAACCAACTTCGTGATCCTCCCGCCAGTTGATGCCATTCAGGAATTCAAGGTTCAGACAGCGGACTTCAGCGCCGAACTCGGCCGCTCCGCAGGTGCAGTTCTGAACGCGACAATTAAATCTGGTACCAACAGCCTCCACGGCGCGGCTTGGGAGTTCTTCCGCAACGACGTGCTTGATGCTGCCGACTGGTTCGAAGCGAACGCTGGGATCAAGAAGGGTGAACTCCGCTTGAACCAATTCGGCGCGTCCGCTGGCGGACCGATCCTCAAGAACAAGCTCTTCTTCTTCGGAGACTACGAAGGCAAACGGCGCGTCCAAGGCACTGCATCGACCGGCAACGTTCCAACCCTTTTGGAGCGTAATAGTAACTACACGAATCTTTCTGACATCCTGGCCATCAACGATGGGACAACTAGAACAGACGTTCTTGGAAGGGCCATACAAAAGGGAACGGTCCTGGATCCTGCGACCACTAGACTGGTCGCGGCCGGTGCAACCGATCCAGTATCGGGCTTGAAAAACAATTCCGGGACGGCCGGATATGTACGCGATGCGTTTGGCTGCGCTCCCAGTCAGACAACCGTCACCCTCGCGACCTGTCCCGGTCTGAATCAATTGCCTGCCAATCGGGTCGATCCGAACGCAATCAACGTGCTTAACCTGTATCCTGAGCCAAATAATGGATTGCAGCAATTTGCATCCAGCCCCAATCTCTACGAGCATTCCAACACGTTCGATATCCGCACCGATTTCAACCCGAACGACAAGAACCAGATCTTCTTCCGCTTCAGTTACGCGGATGACCCGATATATATTCCGGGCATCTTTGGAGGCGTTGCGGATGGTGGTTCCTTCCAGCAGGGAGTTCAGACTGCGAAATCCAATCAGGCCGTTGCGGCGTACACCCGCGTATTCAACCAAAACACCATCAACGTGGTACGCGGCGGTTTTGCCCATTTGCACACCACGCGCTTTGGACCTGTTGGTGACCAAACGGGAATTCCGGAGCAGTATGGCATTGCGGATATCCCGCAGGTAAGCGAAAACGGCGGCCTTCCAACATTCGAAATCGGCAATCTTGCGAATCTGGGTAGCAACAACTTCCTTCCGTCAGACGAAGTGAGCCAGACACTCCAGATTACCGACGACTTTACCAAGATTTACGGTAAGCACAACTTCAAGATGGGAATTGAATATCAAACTGTAAAATTTTCCACTCTACAGCCAGCTTGGTCACGTGGACAATTCCGGTACCAGGGCGGCTTCACGGATATTCCGAACTTGGGTTCGACCGGAGGTGGTCTTGCTCAGATGCTTCTGCCTCCAACGGCGGCGACATATCCGGGGGCCGGAGGCTTCGACTATTCCGGAGGTGCCGACGGTGTTTACGCTTCCAACATCAACACGACATACGACGCAAAGAAGTATTTTGCATCGTACTTCCAGGATGACTGGAAGATTACTTCAAAGTTGACGCTCAATCTCGGCCTGCGCTGGGACTACTTCGGTCCGATTAATGAGACCAACGGCGGCCAGGCCAACTTTGTTCCCTACGGAGCTCCCGACGGCAAGCCTGAGTTCATTATTCCGGCCACGGGCAAGTCCAACAGGGAATTGTCTACAGACGCCACGTGCGTCGGCATCGGTTGCAAAGGCTTTGTCGATCTCTTGGCACAGGATGGCATCACCCTGAACAGCACCGACAAGTACGGGCAGGGTTTGCTCCAAACTCAGAAGGCTAACTTTGCTCCGCGCGTAGGCTTCGCCTGGGAACTCTCTCCCAAGCTGGTAATGCGCGGTGGATTTGGCATGTTCTATAACTCGTTTGAGAACCAGGGATATGGACCTAACATCGGTGAGAACTATCCCTTCGTTTTCAATCTCTCGTACTTCTCGCAATCGAACCCCGCTGATCCGAGCATTGCATCTCAGGTCGCGCCCATCAAATACAACTCGCCGTATTCGAACTGCGCGACTTCAGGACCTGGAGGCACCGCTTCCTTCGAATCGGGATTCTCCTGCATCCCTCTTACGCCAACCGCGTTGAATGCGTTAGGGCTCGGACTGCAAGGTCTGCAGTTCGATTACCAAACCCCTCGTACATACAGCGCCAACCTCACCTTCCAATACTCGCTGACACGCACCTTGTCTGCCCAGGCATCGTACGTCTGGACGAATGCCCAGAGTCTGCAGGGCGGCGTTGGATATCAGAACGTCACCCAACTGCTGCCGGCCGGTATTAACACCAAGAGTTGCGGTGCCTATGCGAATTTCCCTGGAGGCAGTTGCGTACCGTTCCCGGATTTCGGCGGTGGTAGTTACCAGAGGACATACGGAGAAAGCGCCTACAACGGCCTGCAAACCAAACTCGAACAGCAGTTCTCGAATGGCTTGACCTTCCTGATGGCCTATACCTGGTCAAAGACAATGTCGGATGCAGGCGACTTGCTCAACGGCGGCACGACGGGCGGCCTGCGTGCTTACAGCGTGCCTGGCCTCGGTCCCAAATTCGATTGGGCTCCGGCCAATTTCGATATTCGCAACGTGTTCCACTTGAGCGGCGGTTATCAGCTTCCGTTTGGCAAGGATAAGCGCTACATGAATACAGGCGGAGTCGGCAATGCCGTCCTCGGAGGATGGGCAGTAAACTGGATCATAACGGCGCAAGGTGGCCAGCCCCTTAACTTCACCTGCCCGACT
>Ga0157376_10003537_pt1 | contig 10769 bp, 10 predicted proteins | sample M45metaG_FD_121801 | JGI IMG/M metagenome (GOLD analysis project Ga0157376, IMG submission 121801) | Miscanthus rhizosphere microbial communities from Kellogg Biological Station, Michigan, USA - M4-5 metaG | ecosystem: Host-associated > Plants > Roots > Rhizosphere > Soil | place: USA: Michigan... | reverse complement strand
CTTCGGCGCGCGACGGGTCTTGTGATCGTCCGCAAGACGCTGACCGCGGTTGAAGACGCGATCCGCCGCGTCTGCCCCCTTGTCCAGGAGGTCAAACACGCGGTCGATCGCCGCAAGTGTTTCGTCCGCCACGAAATCAGGAGTAGCCGATCTACGTGGAAGTCTTGCTGAGGACTCTTCTTTTGGTGGCCAGCCAAGCGCGCTTCGAGGACTGTCAAAAAATTGCCTTCCCAAAAATGGACCCCTACCCTGGTCTTGGATAACAGATGGTTACCTGCGCAAAACAGCCCCAAGAAAACATGAAAAGGCCTCCCGTAAGCGCGGATACGCGCAGCGACGAAAACTTGGATGAGATCTGCGAAAACACGCCGCGCGCAGAAGAAACAGCCTCGCAAGGAGCCACGTTGACGCTTCACGAGGCTGCGACGTTTCTGCGCACGGGCGTGCAAACGATCAAGAACTACGAACGCCGGGGGCTCCTGCGCCCTGTCGGAGGGACTGGTGACGAGACGCTGTACGCCGTGAAGGAAGTGCACGAGATCCTTCGCGGGAAAGATCGAAAGCGCTGGAGTCACATCAAGGAAGGCGTCGATACGACCGCGTGGATGACGCGCGCCGAGAGTGCAGGCTTCTTGAGATGTTCACCGCAAACACTCAAGAACTACGAGAAGCGCGGCATGGTCCATCCACTACGCTGCGTGCGCCGGGACGCGCGAGGGCACGAACAAATCGTAGCGATCTACGACCCTCAGGAATTGCGGAAGCTGCCACGCGGCGCCGTGCGCGAGTACACGCCACGTGAAGCTACCTTGATCGAGTCACGCGGATTCGAGCTGTTCAACCAGGGCAAGACGATCCGCGATGTCGTCATCGAGCTGAAGGAGACCTACGACCGGATCCAAGCGCTGCACGAGAAGTGGCTCGCGGCTGGCGAGCGACAAGAGCATCCCCACCAAGCGGCAGACCAAGCGGCGAAGGAACACCAAGAGCGCCAAGCGGCGAAGGAACTCGAAGCACGTTGCTTCGAGTTGTTCAGCCAAGGCAAGACGAACCGCGAAGTCGTCATCGAGCTGCGCGAGACCTCCGATCGTATCCGCGAGCTACGCGAGCGCTGGGTCGATGACGGGGGAGCTGATCTCGTGATTTCGGATGCAGCGAAAAAGGCCTTCGAGCAGTTGCTAGGTCCCTTCCGCGATGTCACCGAGCTGCTGGAGCGCGTAACAGAACAGTTCCGTAAAGCGCCACCACAGGCCACGGGCTGAAGGCCGGGTATCTGGTTACCCGTATCAACGCGACTCCGGCGTAATCGTGCGGCCGCCTGGGTACGCGACTACCCGGCGTTTGGCGACGCCCAGTTAGGTGACGTAGGCGTCGGCACGCGGGCTGCTCTTACCCAGCTCCATGAGCAAGACCCGCCGCTCGCGCCGCGCCGCCTCTGACCGCTCGGCCACGGTCGACATCGTCTCCCAGCTGGAGTGCGCGATCCGCTACCCGCAAGCCACGCTGATCGGCGCCCTGGTCGGCGGTCTCGTGCCGTGGTTCGCGCGCACGCTTGCTCACGAGCAGCTTCCCGCGACGTGGAGCAGCAACCACGGCCTGGCGCTCGTGATGCTCGCGGTCGTGATCGGTTGCGGCATCTTCTCCGGCCTGACCGTCTACAAGTTCGGCCGCGCAACGTTCGGTGATGTGCGCAAGGCGATCGGTTTCACGCTCGCGCTCGAAGGCGTCATGCTCGTGTCGACCGGCGCGACGAGCGCGGTGGCGCTCGTAGTGCTCGTCCTCATCAACGCGCTCGGCAACGGCTCGAACATCGCGCTCGCCCGCCAGGCGACCTGCTAGAAGCGCGAGGCTGCCGCGCGAGCGACGGCGACTCGTCGCAGCCGCAGGGCTCCGCTGGCAGCTCCAACGGTTCCGGCCCCGCAGACGCCGAGCCCCGCTGCCCGCATCCCGGTCGTGGAGATCGAGGAGTCGCGGACTCAGCCTTCGCGCGCTCGCGCCACGGGTTACGCGATCGTGAAGAGTCCCCGTTGGACCGTCGCGGACACCGTGATCGACGCGGAAATCGTCTCCGAAGAATTGCTCCTGTCGTAAGGTAAAGGACCCCGTCATGAGCACGAGCACGACAGATCACGAAGTACTGATGGCGGTGCAAACCGTGAAGGCCCTCCACAAGAGAGCGCTGACGCGCGCCGAAACGACGCGCAAGAAATCGATCGACGCCGCGTTCCAGCACTTCGGTTCGACAGACGTCGAGCAAGCGGCCCGCAGCAACACCATTCAACGCGCAGAGCGCGCTTACGGAGAGGCCGTCGCGAAGGCCGCCCAGAATCTCCGCACGCGGCTCGCCGACATCAAGACACGCGCGGGTGAATGGGCGGACCTCGTACCGGGCGCGCCGTAGGAACAACCATGGCCAAGACTCCTGCCACACAGCTCGACCGCGAGATCGCCGAAGCACTCGCTCACCCCAGCACAAGCTCGGGCAAGCAACCGCTCTACGGCCACACGAGCGAGGCCACGGCGTACGTCGTCAACAACTACCCGTACGGGTTCCAGCTGCGCACACAGATCCGGTACTGGCTGGAGCACAAGCCGAAGAAGGGTTGGCGCTTCGTCTCTCAGACGCTGAACCCCAAGACAGGCCGCTGGAACAAGCCCAAAGCATCCACGTACGCTGACTGGGGTGGCGCGATGTATCTCGACGAAAACGGCCACGTTCAGTGGACCGGCGTCGGTCCCTACACGGACGAGAAGCAATTCCTCGCGTTCGTCGAAGCGTTCCCCGGTGCCGACATGCGCGAGCTACGCAAGGTGATCCCCGCGAAACAGCGCTTCCTGGAGGATCTGATCAGCGGCAAACGCTTCTTCACGATCAACGGCGTCCGGCAGCACTTGTCGGAGGCCGACATCGAGCGGCATCGCAACGAGCTTGCAATCTGGCAGGAGATCGGCGCCCTGATCGATCACACGCCGTAACACCAACTTCGTCTCTCCGTCCTAACCACAGGCCAAAGGATCTCATGAAGAAGCTGTTCTTGATCTCGTTCGTCCTCGCACTCGCCACCGTCGCTTGCGTCGCGCCCGATGCACCCATTGTCGGTAACGGTCCTCCTACCGATGCAGATAACTGGGCCGATAGCCCGAACGACGTCGCGATTGCCGACGCGTCGTCCGATGACGCGACCCCCGACGCTCATCCCGACGTCAACCTGACCTGTACGACCTACCTGACCGACCCCACCGGCGTGCACGTCCCCGCGTGCGTGTCAGTGCCAACCGGCACGATGCCACCGGCGGGCTGGCCGCTCGTCATCGCGTTCCACCGCACCAGCGGCACGAGCGGCGAGGCGCTCTCGCGCCTAGGGCTGTCGTCACTCTCGTCGTGGGCGATCATCATCGCACCTGACGGTCTCAAAAACGGCAACACCCAGTACTTCGACGCCAACGCGCAGTGCTGCGATACCGCCGTGCATGACCCGACCCACCTGCGAGATCTGGACTGGGCGGTCGGACTGATCCACCAGGAGCAGGCCGCGACGGCCATCGACGCGACCCAACTCTACGCGGTCGGACTGTCCAACGGTGACTGGATGTCCGAAGCGATCGCCTGCTACGACCCGACCGACATCGTCGCCGCGGTGACCTCATCAGGATCGCCGCCAGCGACGTGCGGAACACCGATCTGGCTACGCAAAGCTCACGGCACCGCGGACGCAACAGCGTTCTACGATGACAACGATCCAGCCTGTCCGGGTGGGCCGCCATGCAAGCTCAACGGCAACAACAACTTCACGCACTACTACTCGGCCGACGATCCGACGCCGTACGGCTGCACCGGATTCAGCGCGACCGGCGTGACCAAGGACTACGACGCGTCCACCGGTGGCGTCGGCGCAGAGAGTGCCGAATACGTTGCCACCGGCTGTGCAACCGGAACGGACATCGACTTCTGGAAGATGACGGGGTCAACCCACAGCCCGAGCTGGAAAACGCTGTGGTCCACTGACACGACAACCTGGCTGCACGCGCATCACCGGTAGGCATCGCTTGCGGAGCGCGAGGTCCGCGTGACTCGGAGCCCGACAGAAATTTGGAGAGACCCAGCCAGGCGTCGTAAGGTTGAGCATGTCCGACATCAAGGTTGGTGCAGGTCCAAGCGGCGGTCAGCGCGGCGAGCGCGGTGAGCGCGGACACCGTGGCCACGCTGGACCCACAGGCCCAACAGGTGCCGCTTCGACGGTCCCTGGCCCAACGGGGCCTGCCGGATCCGGCAGTGCGGCACCGTGGCTGCCGATCACGACGTTCTTTGACGTCCCATTCGGCGGGACTTTCGACGCGCTCGCGGGCTTCTTCAATCTCGTCGACGCATCCTCGAGCGGCGATAGCTCGGCGGTTTTGCCCGCTGCGGCGAGCGTTCCCAACGGCACCCCTCTCGCTATCGGCAACTTCCCTGGGATCGACACCGTCAACTCGGTGGCGATCAGCATCACCTTGCAGCCTGGGGACACGTTGAACGGGCAGACGACCTCGCCGACGACGCAGTTTCTGCTGGACAACACTGCTGCGTGGCTCGTGCTCGTCTCCGACGGCGTGAGCAACTGGCAGCCGATCTCGTACGCGACGTAACTTCGTCGCCCCGCCCTCACACATCACGGGCGACTAGAACTGCCAGCCGCTGATCAGGATCCCGTTTCCGTTCGCTGCGAATGTACGGCCTGTTGTACAGCCCGCGAGCATCACGCGGTTCACGTGTACGTGCGTACCCTCGGGGCGCATGGGATCTTGATGGATCACGACCGCGCTTAACTGTCCCGGCAACGGCGGCAGTCGTCGAACTTCGCGGGGCCTCAGATCGACTCGACAGAGCATGGCCACAAATTCGCCTTCCTCGTGCGCTCGGATGAAGATAGCGCATGTCCGACATCAGGATCGGTCCCGAGGGCCCTAGGGGACCCCGCGGACCCGAGGGTCCCAGAGGTCCCAAAGGACACAGGGGCCCAGACGGGAATCCAGGTCCAGACGGTGCCGCGGGCAGTACCGGATCTACCGGACCTTCTGGAGCTCCGGGAGGAGCAACGGGCGCGACTGGATCGACAGGCGCAACTGGCCCTTCGACGACTGGTCCGACTGGTCCAACTGGAGCCGCCTCGACGGCCCTAGGACCGACTGGTGCGACTGGGCCTTCGACGACCGGCGCGACAGGCCCAACAGGCGCAAATTCGACCGTCCCTGGCCCGACTGGCGCGACCGGCGCAACCGGCGCACCTGGAAGCGCCACCTCCACGGGAGCTACCGGTCCCACGGGACCGGCGAACGGTCCCACAGGAGCAGACGGGGCAACTGGCCCGACAGGTAGCACCGGACCAGCCGGCAGTGCGTCGACGACGACGGGACCAACCGGTGCGACCGGTGCCACCGGAGCAGCATCGACGGCTACCGGTCCCACCGGTCCGACTGGCGCAGGTGGATCGGCAGGTAACGCGCAGCGGTTCCTGTACACGGCGACGGGCGCTGAAGGTTCCGACTTCATCGTGCCGCTGCCGTCTGCTCGCGCGAACACGAACTACATCGCGATCGGCCAGTGCGCAGGCGTGGCCATGATCGTCGGCATCGATATCCCTGCCGCTGACTACACGACCACCCAGATCCACGTAATCACCACGGGACCACTCACCGCGGGTGACGAGCTGGCCTTCGAGGTCGCGGACAGAACATGACCAGACCGAAGAAAATCTGGCTCCGCGTCCACAGCGCCGCGATTCAAGCCGCGGTCGACGCGTGCGTCGTGATCGCGCGGAGGGTCCCATGAGCAAGGAATTCTTCGCGGATCAAATCCGGCTCAAGATCGTCGACCTCATGGCCGGCACCGTCGACCCATCCGCGGGCGGCGGCGTCGCCGCACAGGTCGGCTCGATCTTCGCGCGGCAGTCCGGACCGACCGGCTCGCTGTTCCTCAAGCAGTCCGCGGCCAACACCGCCTGGGTTCCGATGACCCAGTCACTGGTCTGGTACAACGTCCGCGACTTCGGCGCGGTCGGTGATGGCATCACGGACGATCGGGTCGCCTGTCAGGACGCGATCGACGCGTGCGCCGCAGCCGGTGGGGGCACTGTCTACTTTCCGGCTGGGACGTACCTTTGCTCGCAAAACGGTGTCAACGGCTACTCGCTCCTGATCAATGCCCTCACGGGTGTGACACTCATGGGCGGTGGCGGTGGATCGATCATCAAGCAGTCAGGCAACGCCGCTGGCCTCGACTGGACGCTCGTCAAGCTCACCGGGGCGTGCACGTTCATCAAGCTCCAGGCGATCAAGCTCGACGGATCGGGCGTCACCAACCCGACCGTCAACTGCCACCTGCTCCAGATCGGTGACGGCACTGGCAACCTCTCGGTTTGCCAGGTGCTCGACTGCTACTTCGGCGGCATGGTCGTTGGCTCGGGCGATGCGATCCGCCTCCAGGGAAGAGTCGACGGCACGCTCACGACCTCGATCGTCCAGGTCCACGGCAACCAGATCGACGGTGCCGGCCGCTACGGCGTGCACTTCTCGGAGGCCTGCAACCAGATCTCGGTCTGTGAAAACTACATCACGAACTGCCAGACCGAGGTCGTGGGCGTAGCTGGTGCCGACATCGCGATCAGCGTCGTCTCGATTCTCAACAACCACCTGATTCACACCGACGGGACACACCCGCTGGCGCTTCAACTCGGCGGCGGCGCGACCGCGCTCATCGCCCACCTGGTGTGCTCGAGCAACGTTCTCCTGGGCGGATTCGCCGAGGCCGGCAACTTCCAGTGGGCCTCGATCGTCGCCAACATCCAGACCAGCGGCGCGTTCGCCAGCGCCAACGGCGCCTTCCGACTCTTCGGCACCACAACCGACTCGCTGTTCAACGGAAACTTCGTCGACAGGACCGTGGGATCGACCGCGGCCCCATGCGTGACGATCGAAGCGAGCGGAGGCAACGCCCCGACGAGACTCAACGTCCGCAACAACTTCTGCGTGCAGGAGGTCGCGGCCTCTTCGTTCATCAAGGGCGTCGACCTCACGCTTTGCGCGATCACTGCAAACATGGGCGTGGGAGCCGACGCTGGAGTATCGGTCGCGTTCGCATGGGACTTCCAGGCGCAAACGATCGACATGAACGACCTGTTGATCGCCGGCAACTCGGCAGTGGCCAGCGCCGGAAGCTACGCGGCAGTGGTGCGCCTCCAGGCCGATGCTGGAAACGTGCTCGGCGTGCTCGTGCAGGGCAACAACGCCGGGAACTGCGACTACGGCCTCGAGCGCCAGATCGCGGGCGCTGGAAACTTCACGGGCAAGGTAATGTACGCCGGGAACCTCTTCGTCGAGAGCGTGGGGGATGTACACGATGTCGGGGCCGGAACGTTCACGCCGATCATCATCGGTCTCAACGGCGGCACGTTCGGTGCGCAGTTCTTTCAGGGCACGGGAACGCCCGAGAGCGTCGTCAACGCGCGTCCAGGATCGCTCTACGCCAACCTCACTGGTGGTCAGGCGCAAGCCACCTATTACAAAGAAACTGGCAACGGCAACACGGGATGGCTGGCGATCGGCGGCACCGGACTGGTATTCGGCGTGGGGACGACGGGTACCGCCGCGACCGCGGTCTACATGGGATCTGGCTTCATCGCGACCCCCACTGCAACCGAGCTCCAGGTCCCCATCACGCGCCCGGGAACGCTTCGCAACTTCCGCGTGCGTATCGCTGTCGCCGGTACCGATCACCAGCTGGTGACGTTCACGGTTCGCAAGAACGGTGTAGATACCGCAATCACGTGCTCGATCCAAAACGACGCCGCGGCACCTTCGGACGCAAGCGACCTGGTGCACTCGGTGTCGGTCGTGGCGGGCGATCTGATCTCGATCTCGATCACGAAGGCAGGCGTGGTCACGGCCGGTCAGGGGGATGCGGTTGCCTCGCTGGAGCTTGCATAGGTCATGAGCAAAACGCTGCTCGTCGACCCCAATATGCGGGTCAAGCTCGTGGACTGGGCTGCGCAGACAACGCGCCCAGATCTCGGCGGTGGTGTCAGCGCTCCGCTGGGCTCGCTGCTGTTTCAACCCTCTGGCGGCCAGGCGCACTTCTTCCTCAAGACAGCTGCACCCAACGCCAAGGGCTGGTCGCGCCAAAACCTGGTCAACATGGGCGTCTTCAACGTCCTCGACTTCGGTGCGGTAGCGGACAATGTCACCGACAACAGCGCGGCGATCCAAGCGGCTGCCGATGCCGCCAACGCCGCAGGAGGCGGCATCGTGTATTTCCCGTCTGGGAAGTACGCGATCTACCGATCCACCGACGTTCACGTGCTCGCGAGCGTCGATCTTGCCGACCACAGGAACATCACGTTCCTCGGCAACGGGTACCAGAGCCAGATCCGCATGACCGGCGACGCGCAGGCTGCGGACTGGTACGGCTTCGACATTTACAAGGACGCCTTCAACATCACCTTCACGGGGCTCTACTTCGATGCCTCGCAGGTGTTCAACTCTGATCCCGCGCAACAACAACACACGATCCAGGTCGCCGGTACCGTCACGGACACCGGTCTTCCTGGCGGCCACTTCGTCACCGTCACCGGCTGCTACTTCGACTATCAGTTCGGAGATCATGTCCGACTCATCTCCAACTTTCCCACCCCGGCTTCAGACGTCTTCGGTGTTGTGGTCACCGACAACATCTTCCTGGCCCAGACCATCGGTCTCCAAACCAACACAGCAAAGTTTCGCTCTGCGGTCGGTTTCCAGCGCAACGTCCTCTCGACACTGATCGCCTACAACTACATGGACGGCTCGAGCGACAACACCATCGACTACGAGCCCACCGGCAACGGTACCAACCAGGGCGACTGCATCTACGGCAACCAGGCCAACGGCCGCAGCCACAACGCGCAGATCTTCACGAGCTCGGGCACGACCTTCACGACACCAAACCAGGACATCGTCTGGGCCTACAACATCGGCTTCAACGGCGGTGGGATCGCGTGTGGTGACTCATCGACGAACACGTGGATCGGCAACGTCATCGTCGCGACGAATCAGACCAGCAGCAACCCGCAATGCCTGGTCGATCGCGTCAACGCAAATCAGTCGTTCTTGTCAAACGTGTTCGTCTCGCTGGCTCCAGATGCGGCCGAACGAAATTTGGTGACCTTCAACGGCGACGGCTTTGGCCGACCCACGAGCTGTCTCTTCGACGGCAACGTCCTGCACGCAGATGGCGACAGCCTCGGGTTCTCGCTCGAGTCGCCAAACAACATCATCATCGACGGTAACCTGATCACGCACCGCAACACAGATCCAGCTAATGGATCGACGATCCAGGTGTCGAGCAACCTCTTCTTGGTCGATCAGATCCGAGCGCGACACAACCTGATCGTGCCGGATCAGACGTCGACCATGAGAGCCACGATCAAGGTAGCACCTACCGTTCAGAACGTCGGCTCGGTACATGTCGTAGGAAACTACGGCAGAAACGCTCTCGCGATCACGGCAGGTTCGTTGTTCTCGACACCAACCGTGCCTGCGCTATACACGGGCTTTTACACATCCCTTGACAATCTTTTCTTCGGCGGTACAGGCCAAACGATCTCGATTAACTCATCACTGCCCGATCTGGCCATGGGTGGTAATGCAGGAGGCTTCGGTGGTCAAATTGGCCTTTGCCAGACCACTGCCGGCCCAGAAGGCGTCACGACGGCTCCAGCCGGGTCCCTCGTCTCCAACACCTCAGGTACCGGTGACTCGGCGATCATCTTCTCGAAGGAGACCGGAACCGGCAATACAGGCTACGTTCGGGTTGGCACGACAGACGTTCAGTTCGGTTGCGCAGATACGACGACCGCGACGGCAGCCAGATTTTTGGCTACGGGATCTGACCTTCTCGTGGCTAGCACGACGGAGATCCAGTTCCGCGTGTGGAAGGCTTGCAGGATCAGAAACCTCCGAGTCAAACAGACCGCAGCCTCAGGAGCTGGAAATATCTCCTACACGTTGCGCAAGAACGGGGGCAACACGGGCGTCGTCGCGACCTTCGCAATGACGAGCACCCAAGGTAACAGCGGCGGTGCCAGTACGACGTTCGCAGCGGGCGATCTGGTCTCCATCTCGATCACCAAGACAGCCGTCCCCGGCATTGCTCCCATGAATGTCGTTGTAACCATCGAGATTGCATAATGTCACTTCTTCCGAAGGACGGCCCCTATCCGAACGTAGGGATTACCTGGTTTGCGAACTTCGATCCCACCAGGCACCACGGTGTCGCGGCACCGGTCGGGCAGTTCCTCATCCGCACTGACAACAACACCCTCTATTACAAGAGCGGTGACGACAATACCGATTGGACGTTGCTCGGCTCGGCAGGATCAGGCTCCACTGGACCGACTGGACCGACAGGCCCAACAGGCGCAGCGTCGACGATCACAGGTCCCACAGGCGCCCCAGGAAACACCGGACCGGCTGGCACGACAGGCCCGACAGGGGCAGCAAGCACGATCACCGGTCCGACAGGAGATACCGGCAGTACCGGATCGACCGGCGCGACTGGCGCACCCGGAACTGCAACGGGCACCGGTGCTACCGGTCCGACGGGACCCTCAGGCGGACCGACAGGCAGCACCGGGCCCACCGGCGCTACCGGATCGACCGGCGCAGATTCGACGGTCACCGGACCGACAGGCAGCACCGGCAACACAGGCCCAACAGGGTTTACCGGATCCACTGGCGCGACTGGCGCGACTGGCGCG